>Ga0307931_1002778_pt1 | contig 11050 bp, 11 predicted proteins | sample OrgLakmetageno47_FD_201816 | JGI IMG/M metagenome (GOLD analysis project Ga0307931, IMG submission 201816) | Saline water microbial communities from Organic Lake, Antarctica - #47 | ecosystem: Environmental > Aquatic > Non-marine Saline and Alkaline > Saline | place: Antarctica: Organic Lake... | reverse complement strand
AACTCTAGCGATACATAAACCCGTCCACACTAGGAAAACCTCGAAGAAGACCTTCCTCTCCCTCCGTCTTCTGTCTTATGCGTTACGAGTGAGGCGGTTATGAGGCCGCCATTATCCTATCAGATGCCGCGGTCCGGCGCGACGCGCCTGGTCAACTTTCGGAACGCTTTCGCGGCGTCGCTGCCACCCCCTGTAGTAGCCCCCAGCCCTCGCTTCACGCTGGCGAGAGCGTTCACCGCCGCAGACTGAGAACCCCCTTCAACCCCTCCGTTCCTGCCACCAAAATTACTGCTCTCCTCCTCCTCCTCGTCGTCGTCGTCAAGCTCTTCGCCTTCTTTTCCGTCTTCGCTGCCTCCACCAAAGCCATCACCAGCAGCGCCTGAAGTTTCTCCCCCGGTGTGTGCCGTGGCAGCGGCCATGAGCGCCTTGAGTTTCTTGGCGCGCCCCGCGAGGGCGGTGGCCTGCGAAGTGAGGGCGTCGGAGCTCCCAAACGCAGGCTGGCCTTTGGCGCCGCTGGTGTTCAACAGCGCTGCCTGAAGAGAGGAATGGTTCGTTATTCATGCAATAACCGTAAATATGCGCAGAGAGAAAGACAGCAGAGAAAGAAAAAAGAACGGTTGTGATCATAAGTTCAACGGCGCTCAGAACGCCGTAGAAGCTCTTTACTCAAATAACGAGTACAAAAAATCGGCACGCAATTGTCTCGTCAGTATAGAAGTCAGGGACAGGTCAACCATGCTTTTGGTAGTGTACATCACGAAAGCATTCAACAGGCAAGGGCAGACCAACAGGCACCCACTCACCTCTGCGGCCTCGGCGTCTTGCTCCAGCACCGCTCGAGCATTGGCCAAAGCCTGCAATCGGTGCTTGAGGCGAGCGCCACGGCGCCTAGCTGTGCGGACCGCCTGTAAAGAAGAAGAAGAAGAAGAAGAGAAGAATGATAGGGCAAAGATGTGTGAATAGAGGTGTAGAAGGCACAAATTATTTGAAGAATGTTGAACGAACACTAGGCGGAAAAATTGACGAAGAATCGAAACTCCAGTATTAGAGCGTGTCCTTCAACGATAGACATCAACAGGTGAAAAGTAAATGAGGAAAAGAAGGAGAAGAATAACATCCAGACACACACAACGAGCAAAATAAACACTACATTACAAGGAACCCCCCCCCCCCCCTTTATCATTATTATTTATTTATTTCTTGTACCTGTCGCCTGCTTTCAATGGCAGAGTCCAATTGGGCTTCTTGTGACGCAGTAACCTGAAAGCGCACATACCAGAAGGAAACAAGATGAATTGAAACCATGATCGGCAGATAAAAAAAGTTCGCAATCAAACCAGCGCAAAGAAAACTGAAGAGGCCAAATGAATGTGTAAAAAAATCGCCAGCTAGACATCGTGTGTGCAACAAGGGGTGTGGGAGTGTGCGCGTGAGTGATCAGTGCTGCTCCCGTGACAACCTTAGCAGGCGGTGAAGACGAAAGGAGCTCGACAGCCGTGGCCGCAGACGATCCGCCTTCACTAGAGGCGGAGGCACTGCTACTGTTGGTTCTTCGGTAAGACGCCCAACGGCTAAACGCTTCAGACGGCACGTGGAACGCGTTGGTTAACTGCACGCGAGAAGGTAGTACGGTGTAGAAATACATTTAAAAATAAAAGAGCACCAAGAGAGACGACGAATTAAGCACAGGCACAGCGCGTGCAGATATACAAACACAAGGGACGAAACATATGCGAGCCCAGTAAAAAAGCAAAGTCGCGAAAAAAAAGAGTGTGTGAGTTTGTGCTACTTAGCAGAGCACCTCAGGCAGAAATACTTCCCCGCCCCTCACAATATTCCAGCATCCTTGCACACAACTAGCAATTTTGAAATCCATGGTGCTCTACCCGTAAGACTAGACCGACGAAAAGAATACACAAGCATCGTCTCTTGCTCTCCGTCTCACCGCGTAAAGCTCGAATTTGTCGATATTAGCGTCAAAAGCAGCCGTGAATTTGTTCTCCAGTTTTTTTCCCGCGACGGCTACATCGCCTTGGCTAGACTCCGGCACCTATGGTAGCAGAAGAGTGAGAGTGCGAAAAATGCAAGAGAAACGCATGAGGGGTTGTGTGCATGCTTGGGGTTGATTGTCAGTTGCGGATAGGCTCATAGCCTCAAGTGTAGGTGCGGGCATATTATCATTTGAGCACGAAGATACACAGTGAAAAACGAGGGGAATCCATACTTAGATATAAGCACACACACCTCTTCCACTAGGCGGCCGGTGAGTGCTTCCATGGCATCGCCAATCAAACTGTCAGCCGACTCATAAACCTGAAGAAATGAGGGCATGCACGAAGCAACGAATGGAGAAACTATAAGCTCAAGGGAAGTGCCCCCCCCCCCCCTAAAAAAAAGCAAAAAGCACACACACAGAAACGAAGGAGAGCAAACTGTTCATTTAAATTTTAAAGCAGGCAGGTATGTTCACGAAATAGGGGTAGGTTGGGGTGCATTGTTCAGTATTGTGGTGCCTACTTGCAATCTACGAATAACGGTTAGAGCCACCATGCCAACCCAAGTCTACGTATGAGTGAGAGCGTGAACTTAGAAGAGAAGGGAGAAAACCTTGTCGAAGAAAACGGTTGGGCAAAATTGAAAGAACGACGCTTCGAGTGGGTACGGGGAACTTCCTGCCCAGGGAACAAGTCCACCCTCCGTCTCATGTGCCATTTTGTAAATAGGCGTCGGGCGGGCGTCGGGGCGTCGACCTAATACAGTGCTTCCTGAAATAGCATTCTTTGAAACCTTTGACACCCGTTTAGAAAACCAATTTATATTTTATAGAAAATGGGGAAGAATATGGAGAATACGTCACATAATATTATACATGTACCTGATTACAGCAGCTGGCAGCTGGAGTAATCAGTCACGCCGCCCTAATTCGTGCCTGTTGGCTCTCTAAATCCGGAAATGTTTCAATCGTATTGAGAACGCAACATTAAATAACAATGCGAGGGCCGAACTAGCGTGATGAAGTGCACTCTTTTCTTCTAGACTTTGTAACTACTAGAGCAGGACACAGTCCACGTGCGCCCTTTTGACTAGTATCAGGTGGCTAACAGGAAGAAAATAAAGCAAACTGGTTTTTACTAGGAGAGGGGCCAATGCATTAACGCCGATGAGGAACTTATAAAGACCTGAACCGACCTAACCTGCTGGCATTTTGATATACTCGTAGACCTAAACGGACCTAACCTATCTCTTCAAAACTGGAGTGTGCCTCAGGTCCAGTGGACCTAACCTGACGTTCTCCTTGCGTTGGCTGCCTGAAAATAAATTTAACAAACAAAGTAAGAACGGGCCCCCACTGAAGTACGAAGAGTACTGTGAACAAAATCATTTTACGTCTCATTTTCGTTTGAACACCGAGCCGCTCAGTTGCAGAGGAACTCGAGCGAAGGTGCACGCGTTCCTCGCGGTAGCCCCGGTAAACGACAACCACGAGAGTAAAAATGGAGAACAACACATAAAACATAATCGGTCCAAGCAATGCCCATATTTGCCAAGCTGGCCAGAACACGGTATTCTCGAAGTCATAAATAGCGCAGTCCTGAAACGTGTCCGAAAATACTGCGCATCCGTTTGTTATGAGGATTGACGCTATTATCGCTGGTACGAAAGTGCTATAGATGATGAAAACTTTGACAATCCTTTCTGGCGAGAACTTCTTTGGGCGGGGGTTTGCTCCATAAGCAGTGAGGAAGCAGACTTCGACTGATATAGCAAAATTATATGAAGTGGCGCCAAGCATCGAAAAGTAAGCGAACCATGAGTACATGACGCATGCGGCATCGTTGTGCTTCTGCACTGACCCAAAAGTTTGGGCAGCAAATTTAAAGGCATATATAAAATCACACAAGGCGAAAATGATAACACCATACTAGAAATGGTGAAGTTTGGACTGCAGTGAAGTTCCTACTTCGGAGACATTTTTGGAGCTAAAATCTGCGTCTTGGAGACATTTTTGGAGACATTACAGCCGAAATCAAGAAATGGTGAAGTTTGGACTGCAGTGATGTTCCTACTTTGGAGACATTTTTGGAGCTAAATCTGCGTCTTGGAGACATGTACGGAGACATTACAGCCGAAATCAAGAAATGGTGGAGACCGCACCGGTGCGAAGTTATTATACAATGGAGACAACTTTGGAGCTTATTATGCGTCTTGGAGGCGACCGTGGTGACAGCATATTAGAAACAGTGAAGTTTGGACTGCAGTGAAGTTCCTACATTGGAGACATTTTTGGAGCTAAAATCTGCGTCTTGGAGACATTTTTGGAGACATTACAGCCGAAATCAAGATGGAGCTTAAAATGCGTCTTGGAGGCGACCGTGGTGACACCATACCAGAAACAGTGAAGATTGGACTGCAGTGAAGTTCCTACATGGGAGACATTTTTGGAGCTAAAATCTGCGTCTTGGAGACATTTTTGGAGACATTACAGCCGAAATCACGAAATGGTGGAGGCGCACCGGTGCGAAGTTATTATGAATTGGAGACAACTTTGAAGGCAAAGTCCGCGTCTTGGTGGCGAAAATGATAACACCATACTAGAAATGGTGAAGTTTGGACTGCAGTGAAGTTCCTACTTCGGAGACATTTTTGGAGCTAAAATCTGCGTCTTGGAGACATTTTTGGAGACATTACAGCCGAAATCAAGAAATGGTGAAGTTTGGACTGCAGTGATGTTCCTACTTTGGAGACATTTTTGGAGCTAAATCTGCGTCTTGGAGACATGTACGGAGACATTACAGCCGAAATCAAGAAATGGTGGAGACCGCACCGGTGCGAAGTTATTATACAATGGAGACAACTTTGGAGCTTATTATGCGTCTTGGAGGCGACCGTGGTGACAGCATATTAGAAACAGTGAAGTTTGGACTGCAGTGAAGTTCCTACATTGGAGACATTTTTGGAGCTAAAATCTGCGTCTTGGAGACATTTTTGGAGACATTACAGCCGAAATCAAGAAATGGTGAAGTTTGGACTACAGTGAAATTACTACACTGGAGACAACTTTGGAGCTAAAATCTGCGTCTTGGAGACATTACAGCCGAAATCAAGAAATGGTGGAGACCGCACCGGTGCGAAGTTATTATACAATGGAGACAACTTTGAAGCTTATTATGCGTCTTGGAGGCGACCATGATGACACCATACTAGAAATGGTGAAGTTCGAACTGCGGTTGAGTTCCTACATTGGAGACATTTTTGGAGCTAAAATCTGCGTCTTGGAGACATTTTTGGAGACATTACAGCCGAAATCACGAAATGGTGGAGGCGCACCGCAGCGAAGTTATTATGTATTGGAGACAACTTTGAAGGCAAAGTCCGCGTCTTGGAGGCGAAAATGATAACACCATACTAGAAATGGTGAAGTAAGGATGGAGACATTTTTGGAGCAAAAATGCGTCTTGAAGAAGTATTCGGAGATATAAAAGCCGAATCAAGAAACAGTGAAGTTAGAACTGCGGTGAAGTTACGACTTGGAGAAATGTACGGAGACATTACAGCCGAAATCAAGTAATGGTGGAGACCGCACCGGTGCGAAGTTATTATGAATTGGTGACAATTTTGGAGCTTAAAATGCGTCGTGAAGGCGACCGTGGTGACACCATACCAGAAACAGTGAAGTTTGGACTGCAGTGAGGTTCCTACTTTGGAGACATTTTTGGAGCTAAAATCTGCGTCTTGGAGAAATGTACGGAGACATTACAGCCGAAATCAAGAAATGGTGGAGACCGCACCGGTGCGAAGTTATTATGAATTGGTGACAATTTTGGAGCTTAAAATGCGTCGTGAAGGCGACCGTGGTGACACCATACCAGAAACAGTGAAGTTTGGACTGCAGTGAGGTTCCTACTTTGGAGACATTTTTGGAGCTAAAATCTGCGTCTTGGAAACATTATTGGAGACATTACAGCCGAAATCAAGAAATGGTGGAGACCGCACCGGTGCGAAGTTATTATACAATGGAGACAACTTTGGAGCTTATTATGCGTCTTGGAGGCGACCGTGGTGACACCATACCAGAAACAGTGAAGTTTGGACTGCAGTGAAGTTCCTACATTGGAGACATTTTTGGAACTAAAATCTGCGTCTTGGAGACATTTTTGGAGACATTACAGCCGAAATCACGAAATGGTGGAGACGTGGAGACCTGGAGACCGCACCGGTGCGAAGTTATTATACATTGGAGACAACTTTGGAGCTTAAAATGCGTCGTGAAGGCGACCGTGGTGACGCCATACTAGAAACAGTGAAGTTTGGACTGCAGTGAAGTTCCTACATTGGAGACATTTTTGGAACTAAAATCTGCGTCTTGGAGACATTTTTGGAGACATTACAGCCGAAATCACGAAATGGTGGAGACGTGGAGACCTGGAGACCGCACCGGTGCGAAGTTATTATACATTGGAGACAACTTTGGAGCTTATTATGCGTCTTGGAGGCGACCGTGGTGACGCCATACTAGAAACAGTGCAGTTCGAACTGCAGTGAAGTTCCTACATGGGAGACATTTTTGGAGCTAAAATCTGCGTCTTGGAGACATTTTTGGAGACATTTCACCCTTATCTATGGAGCTTGCACTGCGTTCAAATCGATACATATTATCAATATTTTGGGGTTGATGACATGGAAATAGGCTCGATGACTCCTTCATCGCATTCAGCCTGAAACGGCTGAGTAGCAGATTTGGTACAAGAACTCGGTTGCGTCGTTGGCCTTGAGAGTTCAAGCAGCATAGATTACAGCTAAAACAGGTCGGCTTCTTACTTGATGAATTTTAGCTCGCAGCGAAACCTAATGGCAAATACACAGCTTCATTTTTGTATCAAGGACTTCGAGCTTCCTACTGAAGGTAGAGACTGGAATCGCAGCATCGTGGGGCGTGGGTTGCCGCAGCAAACACAGGAAAGCGCATTGAAATAATGCAACAGGATTTCGAACGGAATGTCGTGTCGGAATATATGTGACGATATGTGTCGAAGAGTATGTGAAGAATTCTTCCTGACTTTTACACAATATCTTGGCATCGCTCTCCTGCATCCTGCCTTCACCAAAAGATTCGTGAGAGAGAATAGACCCTGCACATTTGGTAATCTATGATTGGTGCAGATGCAGTCTAAAGCGATTTGGGTGGTTGGTGCCTATTAGCAAATCGCCAGCCGAGTTGGAGTTAGGCTCAGCGCGTTTCTTTGATGCTTAGGCCTCAGCAGCGAAAGAGCGCAGAGCCCATGAAGGCAGTTCCGATGTAGAACAGATTAGATTGGGTTAGATTAGAATAATTAAAATATACTCCCCCAGTGCAAAGAAAGACAAGGGCAGAAAGCACACTCTCAGGGGTGATTTGCATTTGCACATGTGGTATGTGCCTGCGCGTTCCAGAGGGCTATATCTGGCGTCTTCCTTCCGATCAAGTCGGCGGGGTCTGAGTGGGCAAATGCCCTAGCAAACTAAGTACTTGCAGATACAGGTCAGGTGTTCATTACTTGTACACACATTTACCCCCTTCTGGGGATGAAAAGAATCAACAACAAAATGAGCTTCGAGAAGCTCTTCATGGTTCCATCGCGCCGTCTGCGTCCTGCACACCACACCTTCGGCACAGTGCGGTGGCTATCAAATTGTGGTAGCAGGTTACGAAAAAAGACAGCCCGTGGCACCTTGATCAACAATAGGGACTGGCTAGCACCACTGGTTTAAACGACTTGTTTCACCTTTCATAAGACTTCGCCCTTTTCTCCGATCTTCATTATTATTAAAATAAGAGCGACAAGAAAAAAACGAGACTTCGCTAGGCATTGCTTGTATTTTTTTATTTTTTTGCGTAGTCCTTCATTGAGTGAACAGTGAATAAGCGCATCTGCTTAAATATGTTGTCAGTGGCTAGATTTAGCACCAACACTTAGAGCTGTTCTGATTGACATTCTAACAATTAATTCTTGAGACGAAAGATAGGTGAAGCCTCTGAGAAAGTTGCAATGATAACTTTCAATTGCCAAATTTAATAGTCGCCATATTCTTCGTTAGGCATCTCCTTAAAAATATTGCCGATGGCAAATTACTGTGAGACCTTGGACGATGCTGACCTTCTTGCATTTGGGCTAGACTTTCGTACGATCGCACCTGGCGAGGTAAGCGCTTCGTAAATGAAGCCAAAAGTCATTGAGCTTCGCTCTCTTACTCTGGATTCTCCAGCAGTACACGTCCATTTTGATCTAGCCTCAATTTATTAACTAACTTCATGAGTATTGGCGAAACTCAGGCTGGTTCCTGTGATGGCTTGCCTGATTGAATCAGGTAGAGGACGATGACGAAGCTCGGGCGGATGCCGTTGCAGCGGCCAAGCGTTCGTCCGCTGCTTGCGCAGCTCGCAATGCAGCCACAGCGCAGTGCCGTGCAAGCGTGCGTCGCATCTTGGCCAAGCACGCTCGACCACTACAACCATGTGGGAGTACAATTAGTGATGAACCCGGTGAGGCGCAGACCGTAAACGGGGCAACGCAACCAATACCAGTACCTGAATTCGACCCGCCGCCGTATCGGCAACAATTTTTTGGAAGTGCAGCTCTCGACGAGGATGCGTACACGCAGCTCTGGGCGTGGGCTGAAAGCTTGGGTGCAGACCTCGACGGAGTGCGGTGAGCTTTCCTCTGTTGAATTCTTCTTCTTCTTGATTCGATGCGCTACTGTTTTTGTTCACTAGACGTGCTACTTGCAGAATGCTAGTCTTTTTCGCTCTAACTTCCGTGAACTTTCTGGAGTCTGTTTGAGCAAATGTACAATGTTCTAAGCAAATAAATACCGCAGCACTCTCGTACGCACAAAATCTTATATTATCCTGTGTCGCATTTTGTTGTCAACGAACAGCTGGGGCCGTGATCAATGGGGCGGTAGTGCCTTATTTGCTACACGCACTTTCGTGCCTGGAGCAACTGTGCTTGCCTTGCCTCGTTGCTTGCGCGTTGGCAAGAACCATTGTAACCTAGTCGGTAACAATGGCAGCAAGAGCATTAGCAGCTTGCCTACCAATGGAAACATTGATAAGACCAGTGTCAGCGAACTAGCTCCAACCGTTCCAAGCTTACCAGCAGACTGCCCTGATTTATCAGCGCTCGCTTTGTTACTGTTGGCGTGGTTACCACCTCCAAAATGGACGCATGAACAGTCGCTAGCTGAAGAATCTGCGCCGGGCAACGGCCATAGCACTAACCAAAGTGAAGAAAATAATGCTGAGAAAAGCGCGGCCAATAGCAGCCAAAGTTGGGCACTGTATGCGCAGTGCTTGCCAGCCCTACGTGAAGTAGGAAACGCCATAGCTATGACCCCTGCCGAAGCACAGCAGTGGGTGCACGCCGTGAAACCATCGGACGACGATGATGGGTGCGACTTTTCAAAAATAAATTTGTCGCATTGATATTCGGAATGCAGAATCGAGTTAGTTTCACTGCTGTTTATTTTATGTTGAATTAATGCACACTTTTAATGTGGCTATTCTTACGTCACCTACAATGCATCTACTTTTGCTGCCTACTTGTTAGTTATTTATTTTGTTAACTTTGTTTCATCCAAATTCATTCAACTGCCTTTCAGTGTCTGTGGGATGAAAGAGTCAATTGACTCTGTGCGGGCCTCGGCTGAAGCCTGTGTTTCCTTTGTGCTCCAAGAGCTTGCTGGATTGCCTCTTGACGACTATACGAACAATGTAGCCGAAACAAGTTCGAACACTGATGCCAGCGCCGATTTAGATTACCGTAGTATTCCTGCAGACGACCGCGGAGTGGAAGCTTTGAAATGGGCTGTATGCATGGTGGTGAGCCGCAGCCATTCACTGGGCAGCAAGACAGGACGGTGGCTTACTCCCATCTTAGACCTCGCAAATCACTTATCTGAGGTACATAGAATAACAATAGCACGAAATCTAGGGACATCCATTGCATTTGTAGCGGCGAACTCGGCGAGACGTCCCTCTAAATGAACTTTACTTTATTTGCGGGGCTTCTTATGGCAGCAATCTCAGGTTTTGACGCAGAGCTGTGTACCTCCTTATTCTATTCCGTCTACTTCTCTTCATTCCTGACAAATATAGGAGGAAGGCGGTGGCACCATTGGGACCAATGATGGGGGGTGGCTTGTGTTGAAATGCGGCAACCAAGGGCTTCGAGCTGGAGATCAAGTGTTTCTTGATTACCAGGTATGTTTCTCAGTCTATTTCTTAGTTCATCGTAAAATAGCCCTCCAACTTCAATTTGAAACCAGCTCTTTCAAGCGTGCAACATGATTCAAATCGTTAATAATGCAATTAGGTCAACAACAACGCGGACCTCGTGGCTGGTTACGGATTTGCGTTGGGCATCCAAAGACCTTTCTAGCTATCCCGACACAAATTTGAATTCGAACCCTCATAATTCTTCCGCACACCCAACTCTCAAGACTTCAAGGTTTCAACTGATGATGGAATGAAACACATCTCGATTCTTCATGCTGGGGTGTTTTGACATTCCCACAACCACAAGACATCAGCCTCACAATTATAATATTGTTATTTGTACACATTTTCATGACTTCCATAACTTACTGTTACATCTCCCTTTACCCTTTTTTAACTCAAGAAGAGAAGCCTGGTTCGGGGATGGTTCCAAACATATTTTCAATTCAAATGTACAAATCGAAGACGATTTCTATTGAACGCAACTATAAACCTACAAAAAGCGCTACGATTTCAGTTAAAACAGCGAAAATAAATGTACATTCCTCTCTATTCGGGTCTGGCCGTGCGCTCTGCGCTCCCGCTCCCAGCTCTCAGCAGCAAAACGCAAAAGCAAAAGCAGTTGGCCGTAGTTAACAGGGAAGCGAGAGAAGTAGTTCGATCGGTAAGAATCCCGACGAGGGAATATGGAGCTCATGCCTTGGATGTTTTCACTAGATTTCCAGAAACGAGGACACGGCGCATGCTGGACAGATATCTGGCGATGCGACGAGAGACAAGAGAGGAAAAAGTGTA
>Ga0307931_1002775_pt1 | contig 11056 bp, 9 predicted proteins | sample OrgLakmetageno47_FD_201816 | JGI IMG/M metagenome (GOLD analysis project Ga0307931, IMG submission 201816) | Saline water microbial communities from Organic Lake, Antarctica - #47 | ecosystem: Environmental > Aquatic > Non-marine Saline and Alkaline > Saline | place: Antarctica: Organic Lake... | reverse complement strand
GAGAGTCCCACGGATAATTCAAGTACCAAGCGGTGCTGCAAATTCATAACGGAAGGGTTCATCATCTGTCGGTGGCCCGAAGTTCCTAGGAATCCGTTCCCTCCCCTGATGCCCACCGTGCATGACATTCGCCATAATTGGATGTCCATCTCTTGCTCCTAACTCCCATGGACCCTTTTCCTTAGAAGTGAGAAGCAATTCCCAGAGGAGGAGGCGTAGGCGTAGGCTGCGAGTGCGCCTGCTTCCGCGATTTTCGATTTCCATTCCGACATTCCGGCCTGTCCTCTGCAACACATGGCACGCCATTCCTCATTCCTGGGAGTTCGCTGGAAACCGGAAGAATAGAACAGCCAAATGGAATTCTGTTCTACCTGCAATTGCTGGAAATCCCCAACGATTTGACGTAAAATTACGGGTTATTCAAATAGACTTTTTTCGCAACACTGATAACGTCAAGAGTGGGAGTAGCGCACGAATATCGGCATTTGGTATTCTTTGTTTTCTTGGGGCTAGGGCCAAACCGTAACAGCTCGGCGATATCCGAGGTACTACTTCTAGTTCCATTCCAGTATGAGTGTCTCCTACTACAGTTCCCACCGGAAGAGGGGTTTCTGAACCAGCAGAGCGGACCAGGTTGGAGATAGAGTTAAGGAGAGTCTGCATTGGCGTTGGGCAAGAGCACCAAGGGTAAGAGATTGGGGATCGGAATTTGGAGTTTAGGTTGATTTTCCCAGGTGTAACGCAACCTTCACTGAGCCTTTTTTTTTTTTTTTCGAAAAGAGTCGAGAGAAAAAGAGGCGAGAGCTAAGTGCTAGGAGCATGCCATAGAGCATGCTCTACTTCTGTTTTACCTGGAATTGCTGCTGCCTGCTGCCTGCTATCTGCTAAGCAGGGGACACCATCTCACCTAGCTATAGTAGAGCGAACAGCGCACTGTACACTGTGCTGTTCATATCAGTATCGTAAGAGCAGGTACGTGAATTAACGAATTCGGCTCTGTGAGTCCTCATCAAAGCGCCTCGGCATGGGCATCAACTACGCAGTGCGCAGTGCAAGCATACCAAGAACCACGAGCCAAAATCTACATTTCACACAAATCCAGTTTCTTTAGGTGGGTGAGATAAAAGTATCTTCTCATCATGAGATATCATGAGCTACTACAGAGCTAGCTAGACTAATAGCTAAACGTACACTAGCTAGCCTGTAGCTACTTAAGACTAGCAGCTAAAGTCAGATTACCAAGAGTACTGCAAGAGAACTTGGTCTTCATTTCAGATTGAGGCAGGCTATTGATTGCTCAAATCGGAACTATCGAAAGATTGCTTACAGATGTCCAGCTCGTTATGGCCAGTTGCACCCCTATCTGTGAAGCAAGTAGAAGGCTTTGCGGCTGCAAAAGTTGAATCCATAGCCCTCGCAGCCAAAGGCACACGCCTCTTTGTGGGCACAAGCGATGGCGTCTTGTTTATGTATGAGTGCCGCAACGATACGCCTGCTGCGATCCGAAGTGGGAGTGTCGAGCTTGTCCAAATATCGCAGCTGCTCGGTGCCCGTGGTGCCAACCGTGACAAGTCTCGCGTGAGCAGCTTGGTGGTGGTTGACGAATGGCGCGCGCTACTCGGTGTCATGGACACTTGCCTGACTATTTACGACACCACCACTTGCCGGCAACTGGCACAAGAAGCCGAGACGAAGGGAGTGGCAGTGTTCGCGGTTCACGAGCCCTCGAGACGTGTGATTGTAGCGACTAAGAAAAAGGTGCTCCTGCAGTACGGTTGGGCGGGCAGCTTGTCAGCCTCTGGCCCTCTCGTGGCGAAGGGGTCGCAAGTAGCTTTAAGCGAGGTTCCGCTCGCCATGTGCTGTACTGCAGATGTCGCTGTAGTAGGCTTCAAAAAAGGCTACGCGCTCATCGATCTAGCCTCGGGCAATACCACGAAGCTGATGGACACCGATCGACCGGGCATCTGCTTGGAACTTCCCGCCACGCCGCTCGCACCAGCTCGTGTCTTACTATCATCAGGATCCCGTGGTGTCTTTGTGAATCTAGCTACTCGTACCTTGGGTGACGAGCGGATCTCATGGTCAGCGCCGCCACTGCAAGCGTGCATCGCCACACCGTTCCTTCTCGCCGCCACGGAGCGCACTCTCGAGGTGCACGACCTCGGGCTCTTGCGCAACGTTCAAACAGCTGGCCTCGGTTCGGCCGATCTTGGCCGTTGCTTGTGCGCAGCGTCGTCAGCGCAAGGGCCGCATGCCCTCAAGGACCTCGTGTATTTGTGCGGCAAGGAAGGCATGGCGCTGCTGCGAGTTTCCCCCCTTGAAGCCCAGGTGGAAAGCCTGGTGAAAGCCAACAAATACGAGGAAGCGCTCAGCCTGTGCGACCTCTGCCCTAATGCGGTGCGCCGACTTTTTGACAATGGAACCACGCACTCATACGCAATCCATGAAATTTCACGTTGTCTTTTCTTTCTTTGTCACTTTTCCCCCTCCCCATCCCTTTTTTTTGTTTCGAATTATTCCTTACATACACCTTAACATTAAAACTCCCTCCCCATTTTTTTTCAAGGCGGCTGCCGGTGGCATCACCTCTAAGAGTATCCACGAGCGTTACGCGATTTCACTGCTGGGTATGGGTGACTATGAAGCCGCTGTTGGGCACTTCATTCAGGCAGCCTCCGCCCCCTGTCAGGTGGTCGCCTTCTTCCCCACTTATGTCCCCACCAACCTTCCCAGGCCAGGGGCGGCCCAGAGCAAGCCTCTCAGCAGCGCTGGCTTCTCGTCTCCGGCTGCTTCCTCTCGCGCTGCTGCTGCCGTGGTGCGGTATTTAGAAAACGTGCGGCCGAGCACGCATGCGGCAGCCGATGAGGTGGAGCGCCGCCGCAAAGACAAAGTAAACGCCAGCAACTCTGGGCAAGACGACGAGGACGTCATGTGGAGACAATCTCAAAGCCGGGGAAAAGGCGAGGACACACGCCACTCGCTGCGTGGGGTAACGGCCGAAGAGGAGGACGCCAATATTTTGGTGGGTGCATCGATGGTGGACACAGTCTTGCTGGTCGCGCGGCTGCACTGTGTTCCGCCCCGCAAGTGGGACATCGTCGACCTTCTCTCGAGGCCGAACCGAGTGCACGAAGCGTCTTGTTTGCCTTTGCTCGCCGAGCGAGGCGTAGCCTATGCGGAAGCTCTGCTTTGGCTCTATCGGTCGGTAGGGGCCCACGAACGCGTTCTGCAGAACTTGACCGAAGCCAAGTGCGTGTCCCCGAGCGACCCCGAGGCCATGACTGTACCGCAGTTTTACGCGTGGTCTTCGGACTATTTGCGGAGCTTATGGCGCTCCAGCCATGCTTCCGAAGTGCGCCTGGTGGTCACCCCCATCGCGGGCGCACACGAACCCCCCGTCGTAGCGCTCCTGCGGGCCAACCCCCTCCTCGGCCTTCGCGTCTTTTTACCCGACTCTGCCGACAAGGCCGAGGCGACATCCCCCACTTCCTTTGCCGCCAGTCCTCGAGCCCGGCGGGGCCGACTTCCCTCAGTGGGCCAATCAGGGAGCTCTGATCCTTCTTCGAGCACGGTGCTCGGCGGCTTGGGGATGAACGTGAAACAGGTGACGGACATTCTGCGGCGCGTGACGCCTGACGCCTCTCGGCCCGAGCCTGCAGACTCAAGTGGCGGTGGCGAAGATACGGTGCCACTCGAGGCCAAACTAGGCTTAGCAGTGGCCTATTTGGAGGCCCTTATCGCGGCATCAGGCGGCGCATCGTCTGAGGGCCACGATGAGCTTGGCTTGCTGCTCGTTGAAGGAGCTTACGACAACGATCAGCCGAAATCCCTTCGCAACGCTTTTGCCAACAAGCTGCGTGCCTTTTTGCTGGAATCCACGCAGTACGACCCAACCAAGCTGCTCGCAGCCCTGCCTCCCGATGCTCAGCTGGAAAAAGCGCTCGTGTTGTCGCGGCTCGGCCAGCATGAGGCAGTGTTGCGCATTTACGTGCACGAACTCTTTGATCCTGTACTTGCCGAGCAGTACTGCGACCGCATTTACCGCGCCGCTGCTGCACAAGCGGCGAAGGTCAACGATGACAGTATAGCCGATGGTGCAGGCCAAGGCTCGATGCGGGACCAAGCAACGGCTGCGCAGGACGTTTACCTGGATCTCATGAAAGTGTTTTTAACCGATGATCCGAACAGTGCGACGCGCGAGTCGACAGTCGACGTGGAGGCCGCTGTCGCGCTTCTCAGCCGCCACTTCACCCGCATCAACCCCGTTAAAGTGCTCACTTCCTTCCCACCCTCGACACCGCTCGCGCGCTTGGCCCCTTTTTTGGGCAAGGCCATGCGCCATCTCGAAAGCGAGAAACGGTCACTGTCGGTCAAGCACGGCCTTCTCAAGGTGCACTTCATGAACCTTTCCCACGAAGTCACTCAGCGCCGCATCGAGCAGCTAAGCAACATGACGAGGGTGCCTGCTCTGGCCAAATTAGGCACGCCAAAACAGTCACTGCCCGCACAAGTGCTGTCCGAAAGTGAAGAGGTGACCGGTGTGGCCGACCACGAGGTGACGTGCGTGCAGCATTTCTACGAGTCGGGCCACGTTGTGCTTCAATTCGAAGTGCGCAACTGTGCGGTGAAAGGTGTGAGCATGAAGGGCGTGAAAGTGCGAGCTGTGGCCGCTGATGACGATCTTTTCAGTGTCGAGGCAGAGATGGAGCTGCCCTATTTGCCGTTTGGCTCCGCCGGCAGCTGCTATGTGGTTCTGCGCGAAATGAAACAGACCATGGGTGCGGTGAACACATCCTTTTCCTGCGATTTATTCTACAATGACATCGTGACGCCACTTCTGAACCTGGACATCTCCACATAAGGCAGCCATGTTAGCGCGGATATCCTCAACGTGCTGTGAACGTGTTGTACCTGGTTAATTCTGGTGAAACGGTTAATCGCTCGTCTCCGGGCTCTACTGCTCTACCTCGAAAGCCAATAGAAATCAAATAGATTTTGCTGCTGTGTGCTTGCAGTGAGCTTGGGTACAAAAATTTGTTACAGACGAGCAACGGGCAATTGTCGTAACAAGTATTACCTGGCTGGATGCATGTGCATTTACGCATATACCATATACATATACCTATCAGCCAAGGGTGCGATTCACGTACCCGCGGAATTCACGTGCTGGGGTTCAAATTTTCACTTCACGCGGCATTTATATTTGCGCGTATTTCCGCGGAATTCACGTGCGGTGTATATACGGCAGGTTCCTTGAATATACGGGAAGTACAGGAAATATATTTTTTGGTATTTTGGTCGTTGTGCGTAGTGCTGTCCCTCACGTCCACATGGAAATGGAAAATTTCTACTTTAGATTCAGATTCACGAAGCTGAACCCTAAAAAACTATGTGGGCGATTTGCCTCTACTTAGCCATAGAAGAGGCAATATTGGTGATAGCCGTGGTGCACGGCCTACAGCTGCAGCTGATAAATCTGAACTGAGGACTTCGAGTAGGTTCTAATGATCTCTGCAGTGACGTCACTCCATTCTAAGCGGATTTCCACGACGGAAATCGCGTCTAATTGGTTCAAAATTCACTTTCCGCGTGATCTCCGCGGAATCACACGCGTGAATCTTAACCTAGCTATCAGCTGGCCTGCTGGCGTGGCGTGGCATGGAAGCTCGCACGTGGCAAGTGCAAGTTGGAACTACAAACCACTGAACTACTTACGAATTACGCACGGCAGGCGGGTATGCAGGGTTCGCTGGGTACGAGTTTTGCTAAGTAGGTATATCCAGTATTCCTGTTATGCAGTGACTTCATATCCCCTTTATTTCATCATGCTATATTCTTAATGCGAACTTTTGATTATACTTTTTTTGGGGGGCTGTAAGCTCATAATGCCAATGCCCCTAAGTACTAAGTAGGGGCACATAGGCAGAAATCGGCTTTCGTAGTGACTTTAATGTACAAATCGGTCCATCGCCCTTCTAGATATGCGAGCTGGCCTAATCCTGAATGTTGACCCTAGATCGCAGACATCGCCATTTGCCACATCGGCCAAATATCATGTCGCGAGGCGCATGCTTGCTGGTCTCGCACAGTAGATCCTAATTAACGCTATCAAGCGTAGCGAAGAATCAAGTGCAGACCAGAGTCCGTTTCCACTATGTCAGAAAGTTTGCCGGGGGCTAAGGCGAATGCAGCTTTTTCGAAAGCCGGTTGCATGCGTCCACGCGAGAACGATCCGAGGTCACCCCCCCGCCCAGGCTTCGCCGAGGAGCAGTCGCTGCGAGCTTCCGCGTACTGCGCAAATGCTTCCTGCAGCGCCCCTTCTTCGTCACGAGTGGCACACAGCGCACGTCGAATCTCGGCTAGCTCATTACTCGCTTCTTGTTTCGTTGTTGTTACAGCCTGCCCACCTTCCGAACGCCACGAGACTGGTTTACGCGAAGCAGTGTGTTTGATTAAGATATGCCGAGCGCGCACTTCGGAAGGAGCTTCCACGCGCGCCTTCTTTACAGAACCTTCACTGCTTTCATTTCGTGGCCGCTCCCATTGCGTAGTCTTGGCGTGGTGGTTTTTATAGTATACTCGCCCTTCTGGGGTTCTGGCTTCGTCCCAGCCCTCTGGCAAGGCCCCACCTGGAGGTTGGGCCGCATTTACAGGCACTGATACTACCTCTGCTGTAGGCCTCGTCCAAGTTGTCTCCCCCGTAGCTTGGCAAAAGTAATAATTAACGCCTTTCTTCTTTGAGAGCCGTTCGATCCAACCCGGCGGCAAAGGTTCAGACATCAGTGCACCAAGGGACCAGGGGATGGCTTGCTCACTACTCCTACTTCTTAAGAGACAATACTGTGGACTACGAGATTCAATGCCCACCCTGAAACGAGCTACAGCGTTAATGATTTCTTGTCAAAGGCAGGCTTTAACTATTTCTCGATAAGTAAGTAGTGCAATTAGTAGCTTCTTGCTTCAAGTCTCATCCGCTTTTTTGACTACTAAAAAAAGCATCGACGCCTGATGCCTGATGCTTTGCTTTTTGCTTTCTCTTCGTTTGAAGCAAGTTTGATGCTTCTTTCGTTTGGACGAAGTAAAAGTTGACATCCCCTGTACCGCCTGTACGGCCTAGCCTGTACGTAGCAGGTAGCAGGATAGGCACAAAAAGTTATGTGGCCCGCCCAGCAGCAGGCCAGGCGGCAGGCGGCTAGTAGGCAGCATTCTAGCATTGTAGCCCAGCACACAGCACCCTAGCTAAGTATCGCACATCGAGCATCCAGCACCCAGCAGGCGAACTCAAGCTAGTGCAACCCAGAGATCAAGGGACAAGGGAACATCGCTACGACATAACCTGTTGCAAGCTGCTACTATACTATCACGAGAGACTTAAGACCAGCATATTACCCTAAAAGAACAAGCAGTCAACCTACGCTCTTGTAGCACTCAAAGAGTAATTGTGTCCAGCACTGCTACTAGTGCCTGTTTGGTGCCTGTGGGTGAAACAGTTCGATTGCTCGTCAGCGTGCACACAGCCTGATACCTGATTATAAAAGAATTATAAAAGAACTTGTTCACCATTGTTCAAGGTGTATTCCATTCTTTGCGAATCTCAGATTTGAATTTAAAAAAGCCCGCAACATATCTGTTACGGAGTAGCTGTTATGGCGCACAACCCTTTTATGGCTCTTGCGGCCTCAGATGATTCAGACTCTGACGATGAGACGCCATGCCGCTCTGTAGCTCATACTTCTGGCGACCAAGGCGACAACGACGAGCCTTGGCTGCAGCCACCACCTGATAAAAAGGCCAAGAAAAAGCAGCGCAAAGACCAACGAAGGCAGCAAGTTGAAAATGCTGCAGGGACATCGGTTCAAGATTTGACGAGGAGAATGATAAACTTGACCAAGGGCAAAACTTCAACATTGAGCAGTCGCGTAAGCAAGGCATTGGAGCTTGGCCAATGGGAAGATGCTTTGGTTTGCCTTGTAGCAATGCACTACGCAGAGCAAGCTCCAAAGCTGGGTTCAGTACAGCGGTAAGTTTCGTCAACTCTCCTGGCTTTGACGCTTTTACATACCTTCAATTCGTCATGTTTCTCAAATAAAACAGGTGGGTAGCTTCCCTAGGCGACGGCACCACTACAGATGCCAAGGCTTTAGCACTGCTAGACGCTATTCTTAGGGTTTCCTCCTCTCTCGGAGGTGCCAATTTAGGTAAGCGCAAAAACGAACCGTACAAGCCTTCGACGGTAGTCGTAGAGGGAAAGCTGCAATCTTTGCCAGAATGGGCATCAATTCCTTTAGGTGTTGCAGCTGTGTCAGTGGAGGCTTCCCCTGCCAATTTGCACTCACAATTCAGCGTTCTCTCCACCATTCTCGGCACTGCGCGAACGCCCCCAAACCGCCACGATCTGCGTATCTACGAAGCAGCTCCCGACACTTTTGGGCTCAGGTCGCCGTCGACGCCATTGGATCCTGTCACGAAGCATGAAGTGCCTTTTGCCCCAGGTGCCTTCATGCTCACGGGCTTGTTATCTCAAGCCGAATGTAAGCGCTTCATTCAGGCGTCGGAGGAAGTGGGGTTCGTTCCAGACGAGCCCGCGGTCCGCACCAGCGCCCTCCTCGCTGCCACACCTGCGGGACTACGAGACCGCGCTGCGAACTTCACACTTTTGGCTGACGAGTCCATCTTGGTAAGACCCCTGTCACTTGTTTTCTCAACGAGCGTTTCCGCCTCCTTGACAACGCACGCGTTTGATCAACACAGGGCCCCCTGTACCAACGCTGCCGCGCCAACCTTCCCAGCGAGCTTCACGACGGCAGCCAACTCGTTGGTTTGAATTCGCGCTTTCGGATGTACCGCTACTTTCCGGGGGCCGTGTATCGGCCACATGTGGACGGAGCGTGGCCTGCGAGCGGTAAAGATGCCGATGGCAACTACGTGTACGATAGCAAGGGCGGGGCAGTGCGCTCCCGCTTCACGGCGCTGATATACCTCAACGAGGGCTTCAGCGGCGGCCACACCACTTTCTTTACGCCAAGCAGTGAGCCCGGAGTGGTTGAAAGTCGAGGCGTCGCTCCGCGCGAGGGCGCCGCGCTCTTCTTCCCCCACGGCGGCACCGAAGGGAGTTTGGTAAGGACCTTTCCCAATGGCTCAGCCTCCAACTGTTCGTATTTCTTACTCATGAAGTGCCTTTCCTTGGATTGTGCTCACAGGTACATGAAGGAAGTGCTTTACTTTCAGGAACGAAGTACATCATTCGAACGGACGTGCTTTACACCGTTTTACAGCGCGGAAGAGCCACCCATGATAACAGCAAATGATTCCCTTGGTTGGTTTCTTCGTCATCCGCATGCCTGGAGTAAGAAACTGGCCTTGGTCCCCGTTCACAGAAGCTCGGATGCTCGGATGCATGGATGGCGCGAATGCCTACGGCGCATCGACAGAGCGATATGGTTGCCGTTCTATTAACAGGGGAGTACCAGATTGTGCGAAAAAGGGATGTTAGTTTATAGTTTATATGCGAGGGCACACCCCAGTGGGGCCTAAAACCATTTAGTGCTCTAAATAGCCAGCACTAAATTCCACCACTAAGACACGGCCGACCCAGGAAGACCCGGGGGCTTAAATTTAACGTTTAATTTAGTGCTACTTCAGTGCTAATTTAGTGGCCTAAATTTAACGTTAAATTTAGTGCTAATTTAGTGGCCTAAATTTACCAAATTTAACTTTAAAATTCAACACTAAATCTGACGTTAAATGTTAAATTCATCTACTCCCTCCGTTTCTTCAAGGAGTCTTCTCCAGGATACAATCGATTCAGGAAACCCCGGGGGGCTTAAATTTGACATTAAATTTAACATCAGATTAAGCCAATTTAAGTCCACTAAATTTTCACTAAATTCTAGCACCAAGACACGGCCGACCCAGGAAGCCCCGGGGGCTTAAATTTAACGTTAAATTTTAACGTTATATTTAGTGCTAATTTAGTGGCCTAAAATTAACGTTAAATATAGTGCTAATGTAGTGGCCTAAATGAAATTAGCGTTAAATTTAGTGCTAACTTAGTGGCCTAAAAGTAGCGTTAAATTTAGTGCTCATTTAGTGGCCTAAAATTTACGTTAAATTCAGCGTTACATGTAAACCCCTCCCCTTCCTTACTTCACGGAATCCCCACCAGGATACGGTAGGTCCAGGAAGCCACGTGGGCTTTGATTAAGTGCTAAATTAAGCGCTAAATTAAGTGCTAACTTAGAGGCTTTAAATCTAACGTTAAATTTAGTGCTAATTTAGTGGCTCTAATTCAACGTTAAATTTAACGCTAAAAATTAAGCCCCCTCCTCTCTCCTTAACGAAGTCAACACCAGGATGCGGCCGATCCAGAGTGGCCAGAGGTCTAAGATTTAGATCTAAATTTAGCGCTAATTTGAATGTAATTTGGTGCTAAATTTAGCGCTAATTTAGTGCGAATTTAGTGCTAAATTAGGAGCTCAAATTTAGCGTATGTATTTAATCTCGTCTGGGGTGTGTTATGTCGTATGTGGCCTCACTTGATAATATCAAGCTAGGAGTGTTATACCACACGGTGCCCGCTTCATTAGTATTAGCACTCTTCAAGTGATATAAAGGTATAAGTATGGTATATATTTCCAACACTGTTAAGACACCAGGTCCTCCTACAGTAGCTCGCAGTGCTAGTGCGCTAGGCACCAGGGCCATAACCATGTCTTTCTTTTCTATTTACCATTTACCATTCGTTCTTTGCACTCAGGCTCTACACACGCGCTGAGATCTGCGACCTGGTATTTACGAGAATGATGTCGCACATGTGTTATCTCAATATTCACTATTATAATGCCGTATAGTAAATCGTACTAATTAGTTATACTAAGGCCTTAATGGCGCTGGGGCTTACTTTTCGTTCAAAGGTACACGCGCATGTCACATACGAGTGCGCGCCGATAAAAATATGATGTATAAGGATTTCAGAGGAACTTTTTGAGGGAAGGGGGCATGTGCCCCTTCACGTATTAGAATTAACTTTCTATTCAAGAACTAAATTTCTGAGGCT
>Ga0307931_1002772_pt1 | contig 11057 bp, 10 predicted proteins | sample OrgLakmetageno47_FD_201816 | JGI IMG/M metagenome (GOLD analysis project Ga0307931, IMG submission 201816) | Saline water microbial communities from Organic Lake, Antarctica - #47 | ecosystem: Environmental > Aquatic > Non-marine Saline and Alkaline > Saline | place: Antarctica: Organic Lake... | reverse complement strand
ATGCCCCTCTCCCTCCTGAATCATTCCGCACTTGCTTTGTTTGCGCAACGCACGCGCATTCCCACTTCTGCCCGAAGCATTGGCTTCTGTGCCATTTGGGTTTGTATTAGTTCGAGTTCGAGTTCGATATATTCCACAATACAAAATGTTCATAATCCAGGTATATATATGCCGATGCCCATCAGAAGTTTCTTCTATGTAAAGGAGTTCGGTGATTAACATTTGGTAAGGAACCTTGCTTGCGGCCATCACGAAGTCCGTTACTGCGGCAGTCTAATTCTAAATCCTTCAAATATAGTATTCCAATCGCCCCGGTTCTTTAAGGACTGTGCGTCTTCGCCCTTTTAGCTCTTTTTGTTATCCTCTTCACTGCCTCTCTCATCTTCGTCGTCGTCCTCCTCCTCCTCCTCGCCATCATCTTCGTCACTATCGTAGTCGATGACGCCTATCCCTGCATTTTGAACTCCACTTATCCTTCGAGGATGCTGGTTTTCATTCATAGAGGGCGCACTTGCTACTCGAACGGTTTGCTCTTGCTTCATTGGTTGCCTAATATCGTCTTCGTCGTCTACCACGTTGTCTAGACTGCCACTGTCGACGGGATCGCTGTGGTACTTGAGCCTTGCACGTTGCTTGCTCTTTTGTTTCTGCTTTTGCTTCTTCTTGATAGCTTTTCCAAGACGGCTATCTGCACCAAGTGTAGCAAACTCAACTTTCTTTTCGAGTTGTTTTCGCGCAATCGCTCGATTTGCCCCTAGTGTTCGCCCGTCTTGGCATGACACCATGATTCCGGTAGGCAGATGTTTTAGCTGAACACAATTCCGTACTTTGTTGATTTTCTGCCCACCTGGCCCGCTGCCTTTCACGAACGCTTCCTCGACATCAGTATCATTTAAGCTAAACTTTAGTAGCGCCTGAGTACTTGAGTAAAAGCGCGCACCGCGTATGATATTTCTCGCACATATGAGATCGTTTAGCCAAGAGTTTTGGTGAACGTAGACGAATAATGATCCTGATGCAGAATAGTTGTGAGCTCGCACACTTCCCAACGATGTCGCTGGACTCAATGCCCGCGGTATATACCGTAGCATGTTGTTGTCTATCTGTCAGACCTTAAACAGTGCTTCGAAGAATGACTGGAAGATGAATCGGCTAAATAATTGCTACGGCATCATAGAGGCGTCTGTGTCAAGGTTTGGCACAACCTAGATCTGTGTTCTCGAATCTAGCTATAAGGAAGGCTTAGACCTTACTTCAGTTATGTCTACTAACAGTTCTTAAAGTGTGTCATTCAAAGATAGCGTAGGGCGCAGAGTATGGTGGTATGAGCTCAAATAATAGACTATGAGATGTAGATTTATTAATTCTGCTTCATCCGGTCCTACTGTCCGATATGTGTTCACGCTTTTATAACTTATTCATCGCTTCTAACATCTAGGAAAGGAGCTTTTTTTATGTCTTCTTGCTTGCTTTTGCCAGAAGCTACGGTAATAAAAAGCACCACCCTGTAAGATATTTTTAAAATCGACCGAGCTCGAGAGCTCAAGAGTCGTAATAAGTCGAAAGCCGAAAGTTCAGCAGCAAAAGTGTTAGCTCGTGTACTGCAGAAGCTAAGGTAGCTTAGACGAAGGCGTAATCACTAGTCCACCGGGTTGCTGTTAGCATATTGGGCATTTATTTAAATCATCCGTACTTGTTGAGTCGCACGACTCCTGCCGAATTAAATCTAGTCCTGCAGTATGAATCTTCCAGAAACCCCGGAGAAAGATAGCAGATTCAAACCTCCAGTGTCGCCACTGCGAGGTTCTGCTAGCTCTGCTGCCAAAGTACTCCGTAAGATGAGTGTAATCGATGAGCCTCAGTCTCCTTCCACCTTCGAATTGGAACAGTATGCGCAATTTAAAGATGAAATGCTGCGGGTAAGTTTGTGGTGTTAAAACTAATGATAATGTACTTACCTAGCATTTGAATGAATGTCTCTCTTATGAGATGATGAGTACCTAATGTTATGTTTTTTGTTTCTTATTTGGCTTAGTATGCGTGAGTTGTGAACTGCCTCCTGAGTACATTTTGATTATGACCCAATGATAGCACTACCATCATCATCACCTAATCATTCTTGAACAGGCACAGCGAAAGCACGGTGGGATGCACTTCATAGGGCGCGATATAGCAACTGCCCATTGCGGGCTCATCAACCAAGGCGCGACGTGCTATCTCAATTCACTCCTTCAGGTAAGGCTTACTTCAAAATAGTGAAGTTATGAGTGTAAGTAGGAGGCGTGGGAAAGGTGGTTCAAGGACTTTTAGAGTAGATCTTACATATTTAAAAATAATTACGAAGGATTTCAAAGACGTGTACTTTGAAATTGACGTAATTTTGCTCGAATCTCGCTTTTGCTGCCCTTTATATCGTGATGGTGGTGGTTCAACAGTCGCTATTTATGACCCCGGAATTTCGAGCTGCTGTGTACGCTTGGACCTTCGACGAAAGTCGCCATGGGCCACCCGACAAGTATCGCCACCTATACGAAAGCGATCCCTATTTCATACTATGCTACCGTTGAATGCATTGTCATGCATGTACTTCTCTGATTAGCATATCACTGAATTTTACCTTTCCCACTGAACGCTTTTTTGGTAAGTCTTCGAACCCTTCAGTCATCTTGATACGCTTACATACTTTGCCACCATATATCTCTTCCCATCTCCACTCTCGTTCACAGGTGCATTCCCTACCAGCTGCAAAAGCTCTTCGCTCAGCTTCAGCTCAGCAGTCAGGCTGCTGTTGCCACCAATCATTTAACTCAATCCTTCGGTTGGACCGGCGCCGATGCTTTTGCGCAACACGATGTGCAAGAACTCACCTGCGTGCTCTTTGACGCCCTTGAGCGGTATGCAATATTTTAAGTTTCTTGCTAATTTGATATCGGGTGATTGTGAAGACGATGGAGGCGAAAACCGCTTGGTGGGTTCGTTATTCTTGCTTCGAATACTCTCTCGCGATGGTGTCTTTCTTTTACCTCCCTATTCGAATTGAACCCTTCTTTTTTTGTATTCACCTTTTCTGCTTCTCTGACCTTTTGCCACAGTTCGGACCGGTCCACTTTTGAGAGCATCAGCGCTTTGTACAAAGGCACTTCGGCCCCTTTCATGCAACCCCTAGTGATGACCCACCCGTCGCAGCGCCATGCGCGCCGTGAAACCTTCATGGACCTCCAGGTTATAGATAAGCGTAGTCCGCGTTGGATGGATTAATCTCGTCTATTCGAGTCTAAGTCGAGAACCTTCCGTTGTTGATGGTTCTCCACTATTAAGCACAACCGATGTTACACTTTTCTCCTCCTCTCGCGTTGATATCAAGCAAAGTTCTAGCAACAAGAATATCCATTGCGATTTGTTTCTTTCTTTATTTCTTTCTCGTTGTTTCTTTCTTTCTTTCTCTCTCTAATCCGCCAGGTCCCTGTGGCAGGTATGCACACCCTAGCCCGAGGCCTCCAATCGCTGATCGCTACCGAAACCATGGACGGTGATAACCAGTGGTTCTGCGATGAGCTAGAAGCCAAGGTGAGTGTTTGGTGGGTGACATAGATAAGGAGCGCTATCTCTCCTGTGTAGGCATGCGACATCTACCGCTTCATTGCAAATACCAACTCAAGCCTCATTCTTTTCTTTTCGATGATGTTCTCCTGTAGAAGGAGAGGATCGTTTACTTATAATGCATCTAAAACCGCAAATTATGAAAATGCAGGTGGACGCAGTGCGTGGCGTGAAGTTTGAAGTTCTGCCAGAAGTCCTCAGCCTGCATTTGCTCCGATTCACCTTTGACCTCGAGCGCATGCGGCGCGTAAAGGTTTGAACGCACCAAAAGTTTCGGAATGAAACTAAAGTTACCCGTATTTGATTCGTGAAGCTGTATCTACCCCCGCCTTCTAGCGGTTGCGACTACTTTGCCCCGTTCGTTTCTTGGTTGCTCTTGTAATCTTCGAGCGTATTCTGTACCCAATCCTTCTTCCTTCGTGTTTGTTTTTGTGCGGGATTGGGTCAGGTGCAAGACCCCCTCTGTTTTCCGCGCGAAATTGACCTGGGCTTCCTCCTTGCTGACCCACTCGAAGGCACAGAAAACGCACCCGCTGTCGCTGCTGCTGCGGATGCAAATGTGGAGGCTGCTGCACCTGATGATGCCGCATCAACCGCAACAGCATCTCATAGCAGCAGCAGCGGTAGTAGCGAAAGTGAGACCAACGCTTTGAATGCAAAGCCACCGCCTTCCTCGCATGTCTATGAGTTGTCGTCCATTTTGATGCATTCGGGCTCAGCCGACCGTGGCCATTATTATGCTTACGTGAAAGATCCGTTTTGGGCACCAACTTCCATCAATGCTGACAACAACGACGAGTCCTATGATGCCCACATCAGTGACGATAGCACCGCTGCTGCTGCCAAGACCACTGCGTTGCCTTCGTCGTCATCAGATTCGTTGTCGTCGTGGCTGTGCTTCAATGACGCGTCCGTGCATCGTTTGAACGCTTCTGAGGAAGATGCCATTTTTACTGGCCTTCCAACTCCTCAAGCTTCTTCATCTGCCCCTTCCTCTTCTTCGTCAAATGAAGCTGCAGCTGAAGGGACCGCCGCAGCCGATGATATAGCCACCATTGCTTCTAGCACCAGTGGTAGTACCAATGGGAATGGTGTTGTCGCCGCTGAGAGCAGTAAAAGTACTTTACCAACGGAGCAACCATCAATAGCAGGCCAAGCCCACGCGAGCCGCAACAACGCGTACATGTTGGTGTACCGGTTGAAGAAACAGCAACTGCCTGTTTCAGCCACTGCCACCACTGCTAGTGCAAATCCTTCAGCGCCAGCTGTTTTGAACTCCGCTGAAGCAGAGTCTGGGGTTGCCGCCACGTCTGATACTGCCACAAATACTGATATGACGTTACCTCTTCGCAGTGGTATTACTGATGTTGCGGTGCCAGAAGTCCCATCAGTGCCCGAAGTTCCACCAGCGCTCGCAGCTGATGTTCAAGAAGCGAACACCGAATGGGAAAAGCTTCAAGCTTGCCATCAGATCCACGCTCAAATGGTCGAATTAGTGGTATACCACCCCATCATTGTGGGGGCGCAGCAGGTGGCCGTGCCTAGTATGCCAAACGATATCGGCAGTGATATTGCCACCACCAGTGATCGTATGACATTAAATGACGCCAGAATTACTTTGCAGCTGCACAATTCCACGAAATGGGGGGATGCGTTGGCCGCTGCGCGCAGTGCTCTCGTTACCCTCGAAGAATCCAAAGAAGCAAATGCTGCACTCAATGATGACAGCAGCAGTGGCGGTGCTACCCATTCTGATAAAGTTGCTTCATCGTCGGCAAACAGCAGCGCACTTCTAGCTAATGTAGCATCGGAGAGGTGCCGCTTGCGTCGTTTTGACGTGCAGAGGAAGTGCGGAGGTGCGACTTATGGGCAGTGGCCTTCAGACACTTCTTTGCAGGTAACTCGGCCTTATCTTCTGATTGTTGTTGGTGATGAGTAGACTGTAGAGTAAGACTGGCTACCTCCTCATGGTACCACTCTGGCCACCATGGACTTCTAAAAGATGGTGGATTTCTTGTGTATCTCTTTGTAGCGTTCTTATCTCCTTCAGTACATTATCTTCACAGTTTTGTGCTTGATAAAATGCTCTTGGTTGGCGCGCTCCCTTCTCCATCCTTTATCCCTCGCTCTGTATTTATTTCTTTTTATTTTGCCAGGCACTCGGACTCGGCGCCCATGCCAACCTTTTGCTCGAAGTGCGTTGGCCAGAAGAGCCTTCTCCTTCAGAAGTCCCATGGGCGGAATTCAACCCGTACGAGATGGCACTAACCATGGTCAAATGGGACTCAGAGGTGGGTGAACTGGAATGAAAGGGTGAATATTGGAGGGAGGGATTGAAGGATGACATATTCGCTCAGTCCGATATATTCTTATTGAAATAAGATAGTTTTAGCCCTCATTCAACGCCTCTACAGCCACTTATTCGTCACCTAACATCTCATTTCCCCGCTTCTCTTACACAACCGCTACTCACCACTGCCCTCCTGCCTCCTCCTTTGTGCCTCAGTTGAATGGGCCTAGCCCTTCACGAGCCGATGCTTTCCAAGTCGTGGTGCCAGGAGATCAGAAGGCAACGGTCGCTCAAGCACATGTAGTTGCAGCAAAAGTGCTCGGGCTTTTACCAGAAGACATTGACGTTGAAAAAGCCGCTGCTGTCCTGTATGCAAGGTCTGCAGAAGATGGAAGCAGCAAGCATGTGGCTGAGACTTCAGGTATCGAAAGAGACAGTGACAGCAAAGGAACGACAAATGCATAAAATGGATTATATTAATCAGTAGATGTATAAATGTGGCATCCATAAGGTCTCTTGATTGGAACTTTATCTGGCAAATTACCTGTCTCAACAGGCAGCACAGGAGAATCTGCTGAAATGGAGACGTCCATGAAAAACCAGGCTTTGGATTCTGCATCTATTATAGAAGCTTGCCTGCAAATTATATTGGTACTTTTGCGTACGCTTCTTACATTCTGCTGTAGCTTTTTCGATCGTAATGCTACCCGAAATATGGCGCATTCCTTCTTCACTATCACATGCGCACTCTTTTGCGCACTTTCCTACTGTACAGTGTGTTCTAACCCCTCCTTCTAATCCATTCACTTCACGGCAATCATCATCTCTACAGGTGAAAGTGTCCGGAGGCGACGCTATTCTCTTGCGCGGTGCCAGCAAGCGACTCAGGAAAGATTTCGACGTGTGGCCCGGCGAAGTGCTCTTGCTGGAGCTGGTCAAAAAGAAGGCTCCAACTTTTTCTGTTAATGAGAAGGATGCGAAAATTGACGCAGAGGAAGCTGTATCTACAGATGCTCCCACTGCTGATCAGTCGAACGCTGATGCTGCTGCTGCTGCTGCTGCTGCTGCTGCTGCTGCTGCTGACCCTGATTGTAATGACGATGGCGACTTCAGTGGGTCCGAAATTATGGCGTCGTTTGCCGCGGCTCAGAACACAATAACACTGCGCTTCAACCATCCGGATGCTGACTCATCGGCCAACGCGGATGCTGCAGCAACCTTTGAGCTACAGGTGTGAGATCGTGTTCGCGAAACTGACTACTCTTTCTCTTTCGGCTCAACTCGGCCGCCTTCACTTGTGAACTTCCGGCTACTTCACCTCCTCTTACTCCCCTCGTTGTCCTCCTTGGAATGCCTACCTGACAGTATTATGTGTTGCACCCCCAATTTATGCCTGCGTGAATGTCCGTAGATGCGGCGGACAGATTCACTGATGACTGCCAAGCACCGAGCAATAGCTTTGCTGAACAGCAGCAGCAGCAAGAATGGCAGTATTTCAGATAACTCAAGTGCTGATATCGCCCCTTTTTCTTCTTCTCCTCCTGAGGGCGATGCTTTACCCGAACAACTAACCACTACTACAAGTGCGCCAACATCAACACCATTGATCTGGACTGAGGCCAATTTGCACGTGCGACGAGGGTCTAGCAAAGGCTCAATGCTGAGACACGAGTCGAAGTCCTTGAAACAGCTCGGCTTCGTGGACAGTTCGGTGAGTGAGACTCAACTTTTTGAATAATGCTCAGCTGGCAGCACTTGCAGTGATATCATCACATACAGCAGGCATTTCCTTTTCTTCACTTTCTTTGTTTCTTTTTCTTCTGCTTTGGTTGAACTGCTCGGCCTTAAATTTTTCTCTTTCTGTTCCACCAGGTGCTGTGGCTCTCCAAAGGAGCTCCCTGTAAGCCCGACGAGTTTTTGGTGGAGTTCGTGGCCTACAATCCTGCTGGTAAATGGCAAGAGATGAAGATTTCCGCTTTGCTTTTACTCAGGGTGTACACTTGGGAGTATTGCCTGGCTGCAAAATTGTAAATGTTTGCATTGGAATGAGGTGCCTGCTATTTCATTGAGGATTGTATACTTCTCTTTTTTCAATGCGTTGTCCATTTGAAGTATTATAATACTCTCAAGCCGTTTTTTTGTTCTGTTTCGCATTCAACGCAGCTACAGGGAAGAGCGTCTTCACGCCTCTAGCTACTTTACCAATCGCAGAACAAGCGAAAGTTGGTACGGTAAAAAAGCTCTTGGCGGCTCATCTTGATGCCAAGAATAAGGCAGCTCCTGATGCTACTGCTGATCCTGCTTCCGACAATGCTGCTACTCCTTCCTCGCCTCCTTCTTCGACGAGTGCGACAACGAATCCTTCTCCTTCTTGCCCTCCACTCCAAGATCCCCGCCGCTTGCGCCTGCGTGACAAGAAAGTGGCCGCTGTTGGATCCATCTTGAAAGACGCGTCTTCCCTGCGCCGCGCGCTCGTCAACCTAAGCGACGGCCGTCAAATCGCCGTGCAATTTCTTGAAACGCCGGAAGTGGTGAGAATACTGAATTTTACTCGCTCTTCCTTTCTTAGCTTCCGTGTTTTTTATAAATAATACAGCATTCCTTACGCAGGAGCTATGCACACCTCCCCTGGTACCTGTAGAAAAGTCCATACATAATCTTATATTCCAATACTTTCTTCGCCAGGTCGGTGCCGATGATTTCGTGCTGAGTGCGCGTGCTTTCTGCCCGGATTACAAACCAACCCCCACTTTGAGCGTGCCTTTGGAAGTGGTGCTGTCCAAACAGACCACGGTAGGTGACCTTCGGCAACTGCTGCGCTCTACGTTGCAGACTCAGCTCGGCCTCGAATCTCCTCTCACTGCGCCTGTTAACGGAGTTGAGTCCACGAATGGCCCAGAAGTGAATGCCGAAACACTTACCAGCGATGCAACAGTAACCGCGAAAAATGAGGGTAATGGGTATGGTAGCAAGAGTGATGGTAACGGAGATCACGGTGACGACGGCAATGACGACAACAATAGCGAGGACGTTTTACAATTCGCAAAAGCATTTGCCAGCGGCCCGCCTCTGAAAGCTTCAGGATGCAATGCTCTGAAATGGGAAGATTCGGCGCAGTGGAGCAATCCCAATGCAATTCTCAGCCGCCCTCCTCTCAACTTTCGGGACGGTTCCGTGGTAATCGTGCGCACCGCTCGTGCAGCAGCGGCGGCGGCGGCAGCCTCTTCAAGTGAAGCGATGAATCAACCGGGTGACAAGAACAGCAAAGTCAGCAGTTCTGCAACGAGAAGGCGTGCAGGTTTATCCGCTGCTCGAGGTTGGGCTAGTAATGGTGGTGGCAACAGCAGTGGTAGCTTTAAGGGGGGCAGCAGCCGACGAGAGCAAGGATTGAGTATTGCGGTAGCCCAACCAGCTGGTTTCAACGGCAACAACTCCAATGCAGCGAACAATGCTATGGGAGGAAAAGGTGGAGAGAGTTCAGGCAACGGCACAGCCGCCACTACTACAGAAATTGCTGCTATTGCAGTGGATCGGAAAGCACCTGGAGGAGCGCCGAGCCCGCGTTCGAAACTTGCCGAATCTCTGAAAGTGCCACTTGAGAGCGCTGGGATGGCACTTGAAGCAGCAGGTGGAGATGAAGCCCTAGCCCGCTCGTTTCTTCTCAGCGAGATGTAGAATTACACGAGGTATATAACACCTGGCTCTTGCTCGGAAGCCAGATTCAACACGAACTCGAATTGAAATAAAGGCTTCGTGTAGGCAGCAATGATAAATACTTCAGATTTTCTGCGCGTAGCAATATAGAAATCAGCGCAATGCTGCTGTGCCATGATCGCCATGGCAGAAGATAGAAGATGGCAGATACGAAAGCTAACGCAAATGCAAGATAAAAGATACACGATTTATTCTCTTATGCACAGCCGCGTACGTTTCTAGTTGTCCGGGGATGGCGGTGGTTTCGCAGCGATCTCTTCGCTCGACAGCGGCGGTTTATCTAGCGAGGGGGGCTCGCTACTTTCACCTTCACTAGCATCTGACTCCGCCTCGGCAGTCCGTTCTGACTCCAAAGCTTGAGTCATGCGCATAATGTCACCAAAGAACCCGTCCATCCCATCCATGTTGCTTTCTGCGGGTTCGTTGCGCAGCGTCTCCTCAACTACTTCGGATATCAAGTCAGGTACCAGGTCGCTTGACCCGAGCGGAGCCGTGAGGGTGTAGGGTACGTCGGGGTGTGCCTTCGCAGCTTCTTCGAGGATTCCAGGGATATCTTCGGTGACGTGTCTGCCAGGGCTCAAGAAGTAAGGGTGGCAGACGACTTTGGTGGCGCCTTGGGCTACACATGCAGCGTAAGCCTCGGCCACTGTAGGGCTAGCCAATTCCATGTGAGCAGCCTCCACGATGGCTCGACCGGTGCGAGATTTTACAGCAGAAGCTAGCTCAAGCAGCTTATTGTTGGCTGCTTCGCGCTTGCTGCCATGGTCTACTATGATCAATCCTACGGTGGCCGCTTTTTGGCCCTGCAAGTGCGGTGAGATGCGGGGGTCAAACTCATCTTCTGTTGTAGATGCGCGAATAGTCGCCCTCCGCAAATGTGACTGCACTCGGGAAGTAGATGGCAAAGCAGAGTTTAAAAAGAAGCTAGATGTGGGTGAAAGCGCGCCAGTCGCAAGCGCTAGCAGTAGTGCACTGCGTGTCAACATTCTTCTGTCTTATTACGAAATCTTGAAATCTTGAGACCTCTGCGTGGATGCGTGGAGCGGCCGGAAGCTGGAGCCGGGAGCATCGCTATAACAATATCACATTAGAGCCATGTTATTACGGAAATCATAGATTTTTCTCGGTGTCGCCAAGAAAATAAGCAAAGCTTACAGTTTTTTTTTGCGTTAAGCTTACGTATTTCAAAGGAGGCCCTGAGGAACTCGAACTCGAACTAATACAAAACCCAAATGACACAGAAGCCAGTGCTGCGGGCAGTAGTATACGCGCGTGCGTTGCGCGCAAGTCAAAAACGCAAACAGAAGAGTGTTTAGAGGGCTCGAGCTCGAGCTAATACAAACCCAAATGGCACAGAAGCCAATGCTGCGGGCAGAAGTGGGAATGCGCGTGCGTTGCGCAAACAAAGCAAGTGCGGAATGATTCAGGAGGGAGAGGGGCATTGGCCAAATTC
>Ga0307931_1002767_pt1 | contig 11073 bp, 9 predicted proteins | sample OrgLakmetageno47_FD_201816 | JGI IMG/M metagenome (GOLD analysis project Ga0307931, IMG submission 201816) | Saline water microbial communities from Organic Lake, Antarctica - #47 | ecosystem: Environmental > Aquatic > Non-marine Saline and Alkaline > Saline | place: Antarctica: Organic Lake... | reverse complement strand
AATCAGTCATGGTTCTATGGGTAATGGAGATGTGGTTATCTCTTTAAGACCAGAAAAAGCGAAGAAAATGGTTTCTGCTTTTAAGCGAGGAAAAGGATTACGAATTCAAATGGACGAAGATGAAGTTAGAGCAAGTGGATTATTAGATGGTATTAAGAAAATAGGAAAAAAGTTTGAGAAAGGTGTTGTAGATGTAGGAAACAAAGTTGCGAAACCAATTAAAAAAGGAATCTCTAAAATACCAAAACCTGTTCGTGATGTTTTACAAGAGGAAGCACAGGGTATGATTGATTCAACTGGGTCAACTTTAGGCATCATGATAGGAAAAGCAACTGGTGATGAAGAATTGGGTGATATGATTCAAAAAGGTATTAGCGATACAGGAAATGAATTACTTTCAGGTCAGCGTCTTTCTTTAGGCAGTAAAGTATTACCTATTGCGAAACGAAGTGTAAATCTTGTAGTAGACGAAATTGAAGACCCAAAAAACAAAGCGTTAGCAAAACAAATTGTGAAAAAATCTGGAGCAGGACTTTACGGCAAAGCAGGTTCAGGTCTTACAGGACAAGGATTACGAGGACAAGGTTTAAGTGGTTCAGGAATGCGAAAAAGATACCCTGCTGTGGAGCGACATGAGTTTGATGTGGAAGATTTTGAACGAATGAAAATTTTACCTGAACAAGGTCGTAATGTTATACAACCATATCCTCGTCGTATACCTAATTTTGGAAAAGAACGAGCAAGTATAAAGAGACCTGCTGTTATGCCATGATATGGGGATGTTTTAGAAAACGGAGGACGAAATGTTATAAAACCATATCCTCCTCGTATGCCACGCTTTAAAAAAGGGTCACAAGAAGCAAAAGATTATATGGCATCTATTCGTAATAACAAAAAAGGCAGTGGTTTTTTCAATAATCTTGGCAAATCTATTAAAAAAGAAGCAGAAAAAGTTGGAAGAGATATTGAACGAGGAGCAGAAAAAGTTGGAAAAAATATTGAAAGAGGAGCAAAAGAAACAGGTAAAGATTTTAAAAGAGGAGCAAGAGCAGGAAAAAAAGCACTTTTTGGAAAACGAATTGGTGATGAAGCGGCTTTTGTTTTACCCATTGCTGGTTCTATCGCAGGAGGAACTGCTGGTTCTTTGATGGGTGGAGCATTTGGTGGGGCTGTAGGTTCTTCTGTTGGTGGGGCTGGTGGTAAAGCACTCGCTGACGATATTAACAAACGAGGTTATGGAATGAAAGTTGGTAGAGGACAAAGAAATCCACTTATAAAACCAGCACCTAGTGTGCCAACCTTTAGTCCATATGCTCAATTGGCTTCAGGTCAAAACCACCCATTTACTCCTCGTAGTAGTTTCCAAAATGGTGGAACTGGTGAACGCATCATGTAAAATTAATATGTATATAAAGTATATGAGTTTTACCAATTTTGATTTACATCGATTATGTAAAAAAATGGACTTACCAATCGTAGGTGTATTTAGTAAAGATGAATTAGAACCAATACCACAACAAATAGGAACATATTATATCAATATGAGTGATGCCCATGAAGCAGGGACACATTTTGTTTGTTTCAAAATTGTTTGTGATGAAGATAGAGACAATTACAAAGGTAAGAAAAATAAAAATAAAGTATGTGAAGCAATATATTTTGATAGTATTGGGATTGACATGCCGATTGAAGTGGCAAATTCTCTAAAAAACTTTAGACCCATTGCCTATAGTAACAGACACATTCAGAATATTCATAGTGATGTTTGTGGTTGGTATTGTTATCTTTTTGATTATGCTTTAGAACATAAACAAATGGATGACTCTTATGTAGAAGATTTTGAACGATTTCTAAACAACTGGAGCGACAATACCATAACTAACACCAAATTATTAAAATCAATATTTAAAGATATTCCATAAAATAACATCCAATATATATGGAGACCCAATCTATCTTTGAATATACAACACAACGGAATGGTATTCATTTTATTGCTCATGATAAGATACAAGCATTTAAGAAAGACCCATTGTTTAAGAACGATGAGATATTTGAAAAATTAAAAGCAGACGCATATGGATTGTCACCTATCTTTATAATCAATCCAAAAAAGATTCATACTTACTACACTCCTTTACTTAAGAAAAAAATAACGAGAAGAATATATGAAGACGATGATGAAAAAATAGTAGAATAAATGTTTTAGAATATGTGTAAGTATTGAAGCGAAAAAAGAGTCAATAGATGGAGTCCCAATGGATGTTCAATTGAGCAATTCTTTACTTAAGGTGTGACAGGTGTGACAGGGTGTGACACTTTTTTCAAACTTTTTCTAAGAAGTGTTCCCTGAGAATACTTTTTTTTTGCGTCACACCTGTCACACCTGTCACACCCTAAGTAAGAATATTTATAGATAATTCTTTATTATTTATTATTAATATTTTACAATAGAATGTATCCAAATACCAATCTTATATACAAATTGAGTATATGTCATATTCCAATTGTTATGCGTTGTTATTTCAAAGTCTTACTTAGGGTGTGACAGGTGTGACAGGGTGTGACGCATTTTTCAAACTTTTTCTAAAAAGCGTTCCCTGAGAATACTTTATTTTTTGCGTCACACCTGTCACATATGTCACACCTTGAGTAAAAAAATTATGTATAATTACTATAAAATTTTCTTATTCGTTATGAATCTTTTTTTGTATATCTGAATGTAAATATTTGCTTCAATCAATTAAAAGTGTCTGTGGGCAAGACGCATGCCGAGTTCGCTGTCTTACTTAAAATGCTTATTGGTTATGAGTTAGCTATGGATAGTTATGGATAGTTATGTTTGAGCGTGAGATTTCTTTGATTCTTCTCTGTATTTCTGTGACCATTTATGGTGTGCTTCTGATAAGGGTGGGGCGTGTCGTAGTCCACCTATGCGACCATAACTACTACGACAAAATTAGCACCAAAATAGCGCGAAGTTTAACATTAAATTTAAGCCCCCGGGTCTTCCTGGATCGGCCATGTCCTGGTGGTGGGATTCAGTGCCGATTCGGTGTGCTTAAATTGGCTTAAACTAGCGCTAAGTTTAGCGTCAAATATAAGCCCTCGGGTCTTCCTGGATCGGCCATGACCTGATGGTGGGATTCAGTGCCAATTCATTGGGCTTAAATTGGCTTAAAATAGCGCTAAGTTTAGCGTCAAGTATAAGCCCCCGGGTTGTCGCGGCGGTAGTGCCATTCTATATCAATCACTACCAACCCATAACATCATAAACCATAACACCCACAATTTCCATCATAATCCCAATAAATCATATAGAAAGATAGGTATAGGAAGATTAGCAGTGGTATAGGTAAAGGTAAATAAGTATGGTCCGCCCTGAGACGGGCTTTCCTGGATCGGCCATGTCCTGGCCAAATCATGCTAACTAGCAGCTAAAAGGTTGTCACTTCTAGATATAATCCCTTTATGGCCATAGCATACGGAAATAGATCAACGAAAGAGTTGATGTTTTGTACCGACATCGCAACAAAAGTGCTCGCACTGAAATCTGTCCGTCATTCATTCTGGAACAACACAAGGACAAAAACTTAAACCTCAAAAACCTACACCTAAACTTCAAAAACCTAAACTTTAGCACCTTCGTTGATCGTGGCCCCCTAACCGAGCTCATAAGACCAGAGCCCCGGGCCCCAAAATCTTTATGTCATCGAGGGGGAATCCCGCTACGTAAAACCACAAAATTCTATTGGGTTTAAGGCCTAGAACTGGCCGAACCGCTTGAGGTTTCTAGTGCAGCAGAGCTGCATTTGCATTTGCTGTGTAATGTGGAAAAGGTCAACTTCAAGGAATGGCGTGCCATAGCAGAAGATAGGTCGGAGTGGAGATCACGGACATACTCGAAACCTATGCCTCCTTCCGAGAATTGATTCTACGGGGTTCATGAGAGTAAAGATGAATATTGCATTGCGCAAAAGGACACTCAGCCCAGTCAGACTTGTTCTGGAGGATTCATCAAAACGCAGCTTTAAGCTATTTGTTGTTGTTTCTTTGCAATTGGGGAAAAGGAGCCGAAAGATCACCTTTTTTTCATATCCAACGGATATGTTTTCGTGATTTATAGCACGAGACCACAACAATCATGGCACATGGGCTTCGCGCATAAATTTTGGGATGGCAATATGTTTTAGCCGCATAAGAGCAGAAAAAGCTCAAAATTGCCGCTTCTGCTGAAAGCGACCCCGACCCCCCTTTTGCTGCCGGTTATAGTCATCAGTGGGCTTGAATTGGCTTTAAATGGCGCCAAATTTAACGTCGAATATTGGCCCCGGGTCTTCCTGGATCGGCCATGTCCTGGTGGCGACGGCGACTAAACCGTATCTTGAATAATTCTCTCATGCCCCGATACTAATGAAGGCATTAGTCATTGTCCTCTTGTCCTTCTTTGGTCCCTGCTTGTACTTCCAACGCCAATGCGTTAAACTTTGCTGCTTACCGGCAATAGCTAGGCACTTGAGTCCTATTGTCCTATTCACCGGTTCAGCTTATAGGAAAGCATTGGCCGATGACGTTATGGCGGTATAGTGACTGCAGCGCCAATTTCCATGGGTGCACCCGTAGAAGCGCTCGAATTATTGGTCTTCGGGTCTAGAAGGGCTCGAGCAAGGCTAGCCGCTGAAAATGGTGCCGCCTCACCCTCACTTAAACCCGTTACTACAGAATCTCCTTGATTGTAAGCGCAGCAGCGATCACAGTCTTCCATGCAGAAAATAATGCCACGGCGGCCAACGGCTTGTCGGATGCAGGGGCGAAAAATGCCACAGAGAGTGCTTCGGCGTGGTGCTTCTACTTCGTGGAACCGGCGCAGCTCACCCAACCGGTTTGTTTCGTAATCTTTGTATACACAAGCCGCTTCGCTAGTAGGAGCCGTGCCCTTATAAGGCCATTGTCGCTGAGGGTGAGTAACCTCGTAGCAGCACGCCATGGTAGGGCAACAGCAATTGGCACGCTGCAAGCAGGCGTCCTCTTGCGGCGCAGCAGTGATTGGAGCAAGAGTTTGGCGGTATACATCCAGTGCTGCGTGGAAGTCTTCAAGCCTAAGGACGCGCTCTTCGTAATACGCCTAAAAACACAGAAGTGGGGAGGGATTGAGCCGGTTGCGTTTGAAATATCAGGTACACGCCCCAAGGATAAGAGGAGGAGTACATCTAAACCAACCTGCAGCGCATAGTTGCTAGCAAAGGCCACCTCGCCTGGATCAACAAAACCGTGGTAATGGTAGTGGCAGCCGAGGTACAAGCAGAGCCACTCGTCGCACCACCACCCACCCCAGTCGCTCAGGAGGCGTGGCCACGGGCTACCATTGCAGGGGCAGCGCTGGCGCCCAATTACACCGCCAAAAGGTTCCCAGCAGCAACAGCAGTGGCTTGAGGAGCAGCACGGCACGCGCTGAAACCCAAAGGCGCCCCGGTCAAAGACGTAGACTGACGTGTTGTCCAAGTTCCAAGAGCCGCAGCCGCAACATGCCCACGGGATGCGCGTCGTGGGTGCCGTAACTTCAATGCGGTTCGCGTATAGTCTGTATACCGTGCGGGTGCTCAATTCTTTGCGAAGCCAGCAGCACATCGGCGTGCAGTCACAGGCGCGATTCAGCTGAGTGCCATTCATACAGGCGTAAAAGGGCCAAAAGCACGGAATGGCCCAGCACCAGTATGCACAGCAGCGAAACGCAACACCTTGATCCATCTTGGCTGTGTAAAGCTACCCCAACACAATTAGAGTACGAATCAGTTGAGTACTAGTCTTGTGAATGGACCATGTTACGGTACCGTGTTAGACCTCGACACTTACCGGCTCTTTGTACGCAAAATTGTCGACCATTTGGCACGAAGGTAGACCATCAATATCATCGGGTGGGATGACGCCACCAGGAACTGACCCTGCTCGATAGAAACCAAAAGTTCGCAGGGCAGCTGCATACTTGCGCCGTGCCTGATGGGGGCTAGAATACAAGCAGCTCATTGCACAACAGCTCTGCAATGTGGCCTTTCATTGGTCGCGTCTGTCTCAGCATAGAATCTACTGACAGTTGACTAGATGGGACTAGTGTTTACTGAGTCAAGCTTCGGAAATGTGAAGCCCGTGTCAATAAAAGGGAAACTACAAAAGATCGGCTAACATGCCTTGAATAACGACAATTTCATTCGAAATTGCGAAGCCATCCAACATGCTTCGAAGATAGAGCTTTCATCATCTACTGTGCTCATGCTGAGATAGTCATCTCCTTACCGTAAAGAAGGAAAGAAGCTTCAATAATTCAGTCGCGAACGTCCCGAAGGCCGGAAGGCATTTTTTGAGATTTACGAGCTTCGAGTACTGACGTTCAGAACCCCCCCTTCTAGAGGGGACGGGAACGGCACAACAAGTAGTTATCTTGGAGTACAATGCAGCAGCGCCAAACGCTTGAGCCTTGATAGTCGGGCGTCCTCCGAGCAATTCGATTGGAGTAGTTATTGACACCGGGCGAGCCTACAGCACTTTTCAGTTATGGCTTCAAACTCGTAAGTGACTTTTTTTCGCTCTATTGCCGCCTTGCACGCCCACGCCGCATCAAGCTTTATAAGTTAACGTGTATCTCGACAGGTGGATGGGAAAGCTTTCGGGCTTGTCTCCGAGGAGTAAAGGGCCGCGAGAACCTTCTCCTCCACGAAGAGGTCGCACACGGGATCCTGCTGAGGCGTCGTCGCGAGCCTCTTCCGCGAACCCACCAGGAGGTGCTGCGCGGAAATCCTCTTCCATCCTTCGACCGCGCTCCATGAGCCCCTTCGCCATGATACGGCGGAGCCGGGAAAACATATTGTCTGATGATGTATCCGATTCAGCGCACGGCTCTGAGGGGAACACCATGCCTCCTCCTGCGCTGAAAGGTGGCCGCGAGAGTAGCCGTGTCGGGGGATCAGCGCACAGCAACGCCTCAGGAGCATCGCGGGTGTCGTACGCTGACCTTATAGACGACGCACCAGAGGTATAAGCTACACTAGCGCTGATGCGTACACACTTCCTAGTTGCTTCTTGATGTCTCCATTCCTACTCCAATTTTTGTGCTTTCGATTCCCTGGTATCCTTGTGTTTGTGTGTGCGCGCTTGTTCAGGAGTTCTTTGCCAAGGTCGACTCTGAGGAGCTGCATCTCCCCCCAAACGACGAAAGCCACAACACCATGCGCCCTCTGCTTGAGGACATGGGCCACGACGGCACTGCTTTTACTATGGAAGGTCAAGCGGGGCTTGAAAATTGTGAGTAGTGTGCTTCTACATGTGTCCAATAGTCTGTTGTGAACACCACTCTCACCAACGATTTCTGTTGGTACTAACACTGCTCCCCCATGTAACATGCACCTCCCAGTGGATCACATGCAGCAAGCCCATGAGCCAAGTATGCCTCCTCGGTGGTCTTCGTCCAATAAGCGCGAAGGGCCACTTCGTGCGTCTCATTTGGATGTGGATGGTGACGCCGAGGGCGAGCACGCTTATTACCACTTCTCGCAGCAGCACAGCCTTGGGGAGTCGTCACCGAGTGGCCGAATGCGCGAATACAACTCTGGAAAGGAAGGCACTGGAGACAATGATGAGGAAGGAGAAGAAGCAGGAGAGTATGCAGATGGCGACCTTGGCAGTGGCGCGCCCCAAAGCAACCCAGAAGTGAGCCAAATGGCGTCCTTCCTGGAGAGGCCGTCGCATCGATCTCCTTCCGAGCAGCCCCACTCCACGGGCTCAGAGGCACCAACAAGGGGGCGCACCAGCACCAGCCAGCGAGGGTCTACTCCTCGTGGGTCCAGTCTCGATGGGAGCCAAAAGAAGCCGCCACAAGCAGCTGACTCCCCCTCGCGCGCCCTGACCGAGAAGTCGAGCTACGTGCGTCATTTAGAGGCTGAGCTGGCGACTCTGAGGGCTGACCGGTCGAGCTTGATGCAAACGATCTTGGATTTGAAGCAAGAAAACGAGGAGCACGCGCAGGCCGCGGCGATGGTGGATGATGACAACGATGGTGTTCGAGAGTCGCTCTCAGGGCGCATCAATGAGCTGAACAGCGCCCTTCGCAAGGCCAATGCGTCGATCAAACTCATGCGACAAGCCAACCACACCCTCAAGGTAATGTGAACTACTGCTGACTCATTAGCCCCATTTCCATGGAAGTAATCTATTCTTTTTTTCTCCTGAGTATATTTTCCTCTTCCGAATCTCGCACATCTGAACTCTCTTTATCTTTTGCTGGCACACTTCTTCTCTTTCCCTGCAGGTAGAGTTGGACGAAGTGCGAGGTGAGAACCAGACCATGCGTGATCAGCTCCTGCGAGCCAAGCTTGAGAACAGCCAGCTCGCCGCGCAGCTCAACAGCCCACCGCTGTCACCTGAGAGTAAGACTCGCCGTGCACCTCCGCCACCGCGGTCACCTCGTTCCTCAGAAGCAGGTGAAGCGTCACGAGTGAGCAGCAAGAGCCAGCACCGATCGAGCAAGAGCCAGCAGCGAGCTCTGGCGTCTCATCCGCCGCCGCCAGGGCCACCGCCACCGCCTCCACATCTTCCAAGTGAGACTAGCGCAAATGCAGTAGATACAGGCGAGGAGCAATCATTGAACTCTGAGGTAGAGCGAGGTGCCCATTCAACGGAAAAGCGCCGAAGTCGCTCCAAGAGTGCGAACCGAGGAGCCATGTCACCGCCCCCTATGCCTCCGCCACCGCCGCCGCCTCACGCCCCAAAACACCACGACTACGAGAGCCAAGACGGCAACAGCAGCGTGGACTTGTTGTCGAACTCCAACGCTTTTGAGGCGCCGTCGAAGCGATCGGCTGAGTCATCTCGCCGCGGGCCCTCGCCGTTGAGTCGATCGAGCCGCCCGAAGGATGCTCCGGCCTCTCCCATGTCTCCAGGCCCTCGGGTGCGGTCCAGCCTACGACCGTCGTCGCGCACCCCGCGTGGCTCCGAGGCCGAGCTTGCTGACGTCACTGACTCTGACCCTGCTCAGCCAGAGGGGCGTGGCCGAGACCAGCGGCGACCATCCGGCGCCCCGCGGCCACCTTCGCCGGTGTCAGCTCGCAAGCGCCCTTCCTCCAAGGACCCGTCTAGCCCTCGCGCTAGTCGCATGCTGCAATCTTCGCTCGGCAGTCCTGGGGGTGTTGCCTCAGCCCTTAGCCCTGGGCCTCGCCGGTCCCGCGCTCAGCCAATGGAGTCCAGCAAAGCTGACGAACCTTCGAAGGATTTGCTTGCTCATCAGCCTAGCAGTCCCAGCAATCAACCTCCTAGCATCCGGCCTAGCTCGAGGCCGAGCTCTAGGTCCAGCACTCATAGCCAAAGTGTGCGCGGGCAGTCCGCAGAGCCAACCACCAGTAGTAGCAAGGACAAAGCAACGCCCGAGTCCTTACCGCGGCGCGGATCATCGGCGTCTCCTCGCAGCAAACCTCCGTCAGCCTTGACCTCCGAGCTCTTGCGCACTTCGCCGCTCTTCCGCCCGGCTTCACCTCTCTCCAGCACCGGCAACAAAGACGACGCGTCCCTCGGATCCGCAGCGTCCGAGCATTTCGCGAGCGAGGACAACCGTGGCTCTTCCTCTTCTGCAGCGCGTGGAGCAGGAAAGAGCCAATCAACGACGTCGCCTCGTCATGGGGTGCCGCCGCCCTCGAAACTCCAGCAACGGCAAGTGAACATGCGCAAGTCCACGCCTTCTTTCTCCACCGCTGAGCTCGAGTCCTCCGATGAGCCTTCGCGGACTACGAGGACCCGCGCGAGCATCAACACCTTCTCGAATACAGAGCTCAGCGAGCACGGTCGAAGTGACGAAAGGATTGGGAGGGGGCGGCGCAGCGCTGGGGCCTTCAATTTGAAGGAACTTGAGGAGCAGCCCATCGTTCCCCGAGTGTCGCAATTCCTGGATGCTGGCGAGCGCACCGGTCGACCAGCAGCATCTGCTCATTCTTCGTCCATAACTTCAGCTTTTTCGAGTGCTTCCCCTGCCAAAAAGGACAAAGTAGCGGCCTCCTCCTCAACGGCCACTTCTTCTCCTCGGCTGTCCTCTTCTGCTGCTCGATCTTCGTCATCAACGCGTGCGTCAGCCCATCTCGTGAGCAACACTCCCCGGTTTAAGGAAGCGCCCTCAGCTGACAGCGAGGCGGAAGCAGCGGCCAAGCGCGCAGCGTACAAGGAGCAGTGCGAGCGAGAAATTCTAGAGTTTCAGAAAAACCTTGCTATGGAAGACGGGGTAAGCCACAACAAGAATGTCGCTCTCTCTTTCCCTTCGCATCTCACGTGCTAATACTAATCTCGGTCTTTATCTTTCTTTGGGATCTCCTTTTATAAATCTTGTTCTCGCCAGGGACCTGGGGAAGATCTCGCGTACTTGGCCGCGGGCTCGCGACAAAAGGTCATTCGTCGTAGCGCGAGTCTTGAGCGCGAGGCGCTGATGAAGAAAAACGATGGCTTGTGATTCTCTTCTCCTCTTAATTATTTCTGTCTGTTATTCGTGGCTTTGAATTCACATACGTCGGCGTCAAGAGGGCAAGCGGATTTAGCATCCTAGTCCAGTCCCAATTTCTGTTTATGTATGGAGTGGCATCGAACGAGGCGGAATTGCTTTCTTTACTTCCATTTACGCATTTGGGATGATACTCAGAAAATTTAGAACTTCGAGCTCCCCACAAATATTGTCCCTTTGCCCTTTGGCAACTTTGGCTGAGCGGGTAAGCGGTAAGCGTAAGCGGGTTATTAATTAAAAGAGGGCGGATTATGCCGGGCATAATGCCGCGTATGTCCGTTTGGAGTTCAGTAATTTCCTTGGGTGGAACTTCCTTTGCCCTCCTTTTCAAGCCCCAGGGGGCTTTCCCATCATCCAATTGGCCCAAATCCCAAACTCCAAACAAAGCAGATTACGAAGGTGGAAGGTGAAGACGAAGGCCGACCGGAGGGTCATGGTGACTCGCAGGGTGGCCTCCCTGATGAATGGAGCATATAATTTCATCATATTTATGTATCATTTGGCCTACGGCCGCCAATTTGCACACTCTACCGCCTACATTACCT
>Ga0307931_1002766_pt1 | contig 11074 bp, 11 predicted proteins | sample OrgLakmetageno47_FD_201816 | JGI IMG/M metagenome (GOLD analysis project Ga0307931, IMG submission 201816) | Saline water microbial communities from Organic Lake, Antarctica - #47 | ecosystem: Environmental > Aquatic > Non-marine Saline and Alkaline > Saline | place: Antarctica: Organic Lake... | reverse complement strand
GTACGGTTGGGTGAATTTAGGGTTAGGGTTAGGGTTAGAACTACACTTACAGTGTTCGCATGTGCATGTGCTGAGCGTTTTTTTTTTTTTTTTCCTCGCTTTTATGAGATCTACATCTCTCACTTTCCACTTGATTGTGATTTCATGCTTGCATTTTGAAATTTCTTCACAATACCATTTCATTAATATACATCCCCTTCTGTCGTCTTGGATGTGTGTTGTGTGAAATTGCTTTGATCAGGTATCCGCTGATTCCAAAGAGACGGGCCTGGCGTTGCTTGTGCTCTTGGCCTTTGCGCTGGCGTCCGCGGGCAACGTGTTGGTGAAAGGCTTGGAGAAGAAAGACCGCACCACTCACGAGCTCTTGCTCAAGTGCGTCATCATCATCACCTCGGTGGTGCCGAGGCAGCTGCCAGTGCAAATGGCCATGGCCGTCAACACTGCACTGATGTCCCTCATGAAGGTATGGAGTGTGCGGGTATATATGCACAAATACTCTGCAGCTCGTCTCCTATCTGCTGTTGTTGTGTGTAGCCACTCTTGTTCTTCCTCGTGTGATTATTTCCACTTATCCCGGCACAACTTATTATTTGTGGTTCTTCCATCATGCAGGGCGGCATCTTTTGCACCGAGCCGTACCGCGTTCCTTTTGCCGGGAAGATCAGCCACTGCTTGTTCGATAAGACGGGCACTCTCACGACCGACCAACTTGTGCCGGTAGGAAGAGCTTGACCAAGATGGTTGAATTGATAACATACTTGCACTCGCGTTTTTCTTCGTTTCCTTGTTTCTGCTGTGAATCTTGTCCTCAATGCTGCAGTCCCATCTTTAGGGCATTTTTCACTCATCTCCCATTCACCTCCTTTTTGAAAACCTTGATTGTGTGCGGCTTCCACTGTTGTGTACACCATAGGTTGGCGTAGTTTGCCACAGTTCTGCTGCCACCGGCTCTGGCGCAAGCATTCCCCCACCTCGGGTGCCGGTGCACGATGCTTCGCCCGAAGCCGCGCTAGTTCTGGCCGCGTGCCATGCTCTGGTGGAGCTGCCCGGCGACGGATCAACGGACAAATCCAGCGGCCTGCCCAAAGCCAGTTCGGTGATTGGCGACCCCATCGAACTGGCGGCCCTCAAAGGGGTGGAATGGCGCTATGATGCCTCCAAGCAAGAGTGCGTGCCGGGCAACTTTGAGGCCTTCGCCAAGGGCATCGCCAGCTTGAAGAACGAATTGGCCGCTCTGAAACCGGGAGACCTCCAGCGCGCGCGCTGCGAATCCCGGATCCGTGACCTGGAAACGCGGGAAGCGGCGGCGCAGAAGCGGGCTGCGGCCAACCCGATTGCCAAATGCGCTCTGAAGCAGCGGCACCACTTCAGCAGCGACTTGCAGCGCATGTCCGTGACTTGTAACGTGTTTGCGAAGGCGTCTAGTAACGCCCCTCAGGGGTATTGCCTCGTGAAAGGGTCGCCGGAAGCGCTAGCGCCGCTCCTGGCGAAAGGTGCCATGCCGTCGTGGTACTGGCCGAGCTACAACTCTTTGGCTGAGGAGGGCATGCGCGTGCTAGCCTTGGCGTACAAGAAAGTGGACAACAACAAAGATCAAGGACCAGGAGCAGCAGCTGAAGACGACGAAGATGAAGTTGACGGCGTGAGCGGCGAAAAGAGCCGGAGCTGGGTGGAGTCCAACTTGTCGTTCGCGGGGTTCATTGCGTTCACATGCAAGACTCGCTCCGACAGCCCGACGGTGGTGTCGGCGCTGCTGGAGTCCGGCCACCAGGTTGGTGCTTTTCTCGATGGTGTTGGTGTCGTTAGTTCTTGGGGTTGCTTGTGGTTAACTTCACAAGAATAAGTGTGGGCGGTGTGGCTTGTCATGGATTTGTTTCCTAATTCGATGCATACACCTTTTTGACCCCCCCCCAGGTGGCGATGCTGACGGGTGACGCGCCGCTCACAGCTCTTAAAGTGGCCCAGGGGATTGGTCTTTGCACCAAGACTGCCGCGCCGCCTCTTACCTTGCGTCGCAAGCCAGGCACTGGTGGTGGACCGGGAGAGCCTCCTGCTGCGTTCGAGTGGGTGGGGATTCTGGCCCGGCACCAAGCGAGCGATGATGGTGATGACGTCAGCGGTGAAGGTGGCGAAGGATTGGGCAGTGGTGGGAAAGGCAGCGAGGCCGTGGTGCCGATTCCTTTGGCCGTGCCGGGCGTGCGAGCCTTGGCTCAAAAGCACGACCTCTGCGTGCTCGAGTCGATTCTAGATGAAGCCTCCGCTGCGTTCCATGCTTCCGCGGCGGGGCTAGCACACAAGGCTGCACTAGCAGCAAAAGCGCCGGCTTCAGATGACGCGAGCAAGGATGCGGAAGGCAGCAGCAGCAGCGGCAGCACTGGCAGTGGCCTGGCGGAGGTAGAGTCCGGCCCCTGTGCCGAGGGTGACGTGTTCAGCGAGGTGGACGCGATTCGGGTCTTTGCGCGCTGCTCGCCACACGGGAAAGCCAAGGTCATTCGAGCTCTGCAGCGCAACAACCCCGAAAACCACGTGCTTATGTGTGGCGACGGCGGCAACGACGTGGGAGCTCTCAAGCAAGCCGACGTGGGGCTGGCGCTGTTGTCGGGGTACGGCAATGCCAACACCACTGACCTGGACTCGTCTTCATCCTCTTCGTCGTCTGGTGGGCCGCCACAGCAGCTGCTCCAAGGCGGCAGTGGTGACAGCAGCATGACCCTTGTGGGTACATCCAGCGCCACCACGAATGCCACCACCAAGTCCGCCGAGAAGGCTTTGAACGACCAAGCTGCGGAATTGGCGAAACGCGGGGCCCAAGCAGCCAAGCTTCGGAAGACGCTGCTGGCCGAGAAGCAGAAAGAACTTTCCGCGAACATGCCGCAGCGCTTGCAAGAAGAAGTAGCCGCCATGAAGGTGAGATTTCTTGCTTACTTAACTTTACTGTTTGTACTCTGCTCTTTTGTGTTTTTCAAAAAGCTTGAGAAGAGAGTTCGCGCAGGAAATTTCACAGTTTCAATACTTCAGCTATGTTTATCAGCATTTGCGCGTCTCTATCATCCATATCCTTTGCTATCTTTTCATGCCCCTTCCATGTAGGCCCGCGGCGAAGGGGAAGGGGTCATGGCGCAAATGGCGGCGGTGAAGAACGTGACCATGCAAATCAAGCGCGAAATGGACTTGGAAGCTCAACGGCTCAATCGAGTCCACGGCAACGTGTTTGATGACTCCAACAGCGGCAAGGACAGCAGCGACCCCATGGCGGGCCTCGACGACACCTCCTTGCCGGTGGTGCGCCCGGGGGACGCCTCGGTCGCAGCTCCATTCACCAGCCGCACGCCTTCGGTGAGGAGCGTAGTGACGCTGATTCGCCAGGGGAGGTGCACCTTGCTGTCCGCTCTGCAACAGCAGCAAATCATGATGCTGGAGTGCATCATTTCCGCCTACGCCCTTTCGGCGCTCTCTCTGGAGGGTGCCCGGTCCTCGGAGCGGCAAATGATGGCCTCAGGGTGGCTCATCATGACCGCCAGCCTAGCGTTTTCCTACACTCAAGGAGTAGAAGAGATGCACCCGGTGCGCCCGCTTCGCAAGCTCTTTCACCCGGCCGTGTTTCTGTCGATGCTGGGGCAAGCGGCCATTCACGTGTTTTGCATGGCCTACGGCGTGAGCATGGCCAAGGAGGTGATGGGGCCCGATGAGCTGAAAGCAGTGCTAGACTTCCATAAAGCCGCGAGGGCAAAAGAACTGCCCGAACAACAGAACTCGGACGAAGACCCTTGGGCGGAGATGAAGGCCATGTGGATGACTCCCTTCAAGCCCAACTTGCTCAACACCGTGGTCTTTCTCGTGGAAACCTCCCAAATGATTGCGGTCCTGTTCGTGAACTACAAGGGTAGGCCCTGGATGAAAGGGGTGCTCGAGAACCACCCGCTGTTTCTGTCGGTGTTTCTGTGCGTGGCGGGCGTCGCGGGCTGTGCGTGGGGCATTCGACCAGAACTCAACGAGCTCATTCATTTGGAAGCGTTTCCTGATGACGAGTTCCGTTGGAAAGTGTTGGGTTTAGTGGGCCTGGCGATTGTGGGCACCTTCATTTGGGACCGCCTCATTTTGTGCCTCTTTGCGCCGGACATTTTCGCGGCCATGGTTTCCGAAGCCAAGAAAACCACCATGAAAGACTTGACCCCCATTTTGATGACCATGGCGAAGGTGGCGGGAGGATTCTTCGTGCTGGCCACTGGCAACGTCCTAGTGCTGGGGTTGATTGGTTGGTGGTGGTACAAAAACAAGCAGGCCAAAGAAAATGTATAAGAAGCGAGGAAGTCTTCGCATGCGCTTGATTTGAACGCAAGAATAAGTGGAAAGAGATGCAGCTACTCGCACCCAGCTGCCTTGCCTAACGAAATGGGCCCTAATTAATTGCGGCCATCGCGTCTTTTCTTGAATATCCTTGAATATTCGAAGGTGACCTGGGCGACTTGTTCGGAGGAAAGGCGCCAGTTGGAGCCTTAATTGGCCTTCTGGAGCGAATTCGCTAGCGCATTTGCAGCTCAAGTGCATTCTATATGTGCCTCTGTGACTGCTGTGTGCTTGTCTTTCTTTGTTTTTGGGAGAGTATTAACTAGACTAGACTAGACTGGGTGTTAGCTGGAAAAAAATCCCCCTTTTTAATCAAGAGACTTCCCGGGAAAGTGAATTATATAGTCGGATCGGTCTTTGGTCTAGCCTACCATTCTGCCATTCTCCTAATGCCTAATGCCTAATGCCGTCAAAGTTTCGCGGCTCTGATACTCAACTCGCTATTCGCAACGAAAAAAAATGTGCTTATCTGGGTCATAAATGTTGCATAGTTTTAGAAAAGCTATTGTAAAAAGCTACCGAAGCTCACAACCCCTGAAAAGCTAAGAAAATGAAGGACACGAAGCTATCAATGGACGAGGCTATTGGATGAATAAAAAAAAACTGGATTGCATCCTGTAGCTTCTGTGCACAGCTTGATCGTGCGAGTGTCTTTCTCCGCTCGTAGCTCTAGCTTCTTCACATAAGTATATTCACAACCCAAATCAATCCAATTATAATTCAGGACGTCTAGATTTTCAATAAAGCGGTATGTTATCCTTAAAGATCTAGCTAGGTTTGTCATTCCTATGATGAGGCCTTGTGATCTAATTTGCCTTCTTATTTGACCCGCTATCTATGCTCAATATACTTAGGCTCTTTACAGCTTCATTGAACTGCTTCCTGGCCAAGCTATTGCACCCAATCACTAGCATCTTTCAGACTAAATGTCTACGGGATGGCGAGGAAAGCTTTTAGTCATAGGCTTATTGAGCACTTCCTGCATTACGTTGGGTTTTGCTCCAGTACTTTCTGGTCGTCGATTTCCTTACGGTCTCCTTGCGACACAATCGAATGAGGCTGAAGCGGATGATGATGCACCACAAGACAAACCTTCTTCCTCGTGGCTTGCGGGCGCCTTAAACAAGGGCGTGTTTGGTTACGAGGGAGGAATCGGAGTCTGCGGGCAGGGCCAGAGCTCAGTCAACAACGCTAACAACGCCTACGCTGCTGCCGCTCGCGCTGCTGCCGCTCGCGCTGCTGCGAGAAGCTCCTTTAGGAGCAAAAGCCAAGCTACTGCAGAGACGGGATTGAAATTGGGGCCTGCAGCGTGCATGTCCTGTGCTAAGTAAGGAAGTAGGCAATCTAAAGATTGCTAGGCTGTTTTTGGGTTACCGAAGCCCCAATCTTTTCATGTTATCTTTGAATTGTCTCATTACTTTATTTCAATTATATATTCTCTAACTTTGTTTTAAAAAAAACATCAAGGTACGAAGACTGCAATTTCGTGAAGTTGGTATGTCCCAAGGGGCACACGTGGCGTGCCGTGCCCGGCTCACCGGTGTGCTTCGAATGCCCCGAGTGCCAACGCAGCTCCCTCGCCAGCAGGAGGCGTAGCGCTAGCCGCAGTGCCACCGCTCAGAATACATCCTCCTCCTCATCGTCTTCTTTATCATCTGGGAGCGCTCCGCGAAGTTGGACCGGCCAAAGGCGCCTCATTGGTGGGCTGCCACCGGAGTCGGTGCGCACGCTGGGTGAACTCAAGGCCACGGCCGGTTTACAGGGAGGCAAAGTCATCGCGGTGGACATAGCTGTGGGATGGCAGAGACGCTCTTTGAAAGATGGTACCACTCCTAGCCTAAAGAGCAACAGTGATGGCGACAGTAGCAGTAGTAGGAGCAGTAGTAGCAGCAGCAACAGCAGCAATATTGGAAGCGAGAACGAGAGCCATAATGAGGAGCACTGTTCTAATGGCGATGAAGTCGCAAGTAGTAGTAGTGCAGCCACCAGTGCTGCTCGTGATGCAATGGCCGCTGCCGCTGCGAAAGCTGCGCACTTGCAAGTTGACGCCACGCCCGTTCCGCTCGAGGCTGACGTGCTGTGGGAGTGCCAGGAAGGCCACCGGTGGACGGCAAGGGCGCGCAACGTGGCCAAAAACCGCTGGTGGTGCCCGCGCTGCGCCGCCCTCTTGCGGCACGACAAGAAAGGGCGCCTCACGCTGGCCGACATGCAAACCACTGCGTCCGCCAAAGGAGGGCGTTGCCTCTCCCCCGAATACCTGGGGTCTGCGGTGAAGCTTGAGTGGGAATGCTCTCAAGGGCACGTGTTTTGGCAGAGCCCCAACAAAGTGCGCAAGAAAGAGGGAGCGGCGTGGTGTAAGGAGTGCGCTCGTATCAGTAAAAAGAAGGCACAGGCATAGGTATAAGCGCACCATACCCCATGGCAAGACAGGAGGTCGAAGGTTTGAAGGCGCTTGGGTCTTTTATCTTAGAATGCGCATTTTTATTCCCTCCTTATTCCCCCAACAAAAAACTCGCCATGTTAATTCCCTCCAAATAAAATGGATTAAAATAATTACTGCAATAATAAGGCCACGCTTAAGTAAGAGCCATGCCTTTCCTCTTTCCTCTAGATAGATATACTACAAGAGGCAAGGTGCTTGCGTAGGTGCCGATATCCCGCCCTATATATATCAGGATAACTTTCAATAAAAATGGCACTAAGGTGCCCCCGCGAATTAAAATGGTGTGAATTTACTAGCAATTAATCAGCTATTCAGCTGGCAACTCCAAGCTGAACTTCCCAATTGCGATTGTGGGTGTTGGGAAGCTGCCAATTTGTGTAAAGACTTCGACCGCACGCGGGTTCAAGAGCACTTCTGGTTTCGGCAAAGCGCTCGCTTCTTCTTTGATGGCCAGCTTTCCCTGACCGCAACCGACTCTTGACGTGCGCGATCCATCAGGACCTAAGCAGCACACAGATAAAGAAAAAGGAAATTTAGTCAGTGTTGTCACATTGATAAACAACAAGCAACGAACAGCAACTTGGCGTGTCGATACAGCCACTGAAGGCACAGTACCTGACACAAAAGTCGTCCAGGTGATATCTGGTGGTGACTTTTCTCTCAAGGCATCCCGGCGGCGCTGCAACTTCACATATTCTCGTTTTGCTTGCACACGCTTGAGCCAGGTAGCGGGATCGCGCAGTTTCGCAAGGACGAGGTCGATGTCAATCTTCCAAATCAACCAGTAAAAGAAGCGCCTTTTTGCTAATTTCCATGTACCAGCGTCAGCCTTGATTTTAGCCATTTCAAGCTCTAATGCTTCACACTCCCTCTGCTGGGCAGCAACACTGGCCTCGTCCGTCCATAGTCGGGTGGAAAAGTACAGCCGGGTGTCGGCTTCGACGGTAACGTCTCGCCGTGCTGCGCCTGACTCGCATTCGACCCACCTACATGATTAGGATGGTGAGGAATATTCGTAAGAATGCAATGCCTGGAACACCGAAATATCAGCTGTAGAAGAGGAATGTGCGCACAATGAAAATAGAAGACAGTGTGAAAGACTATTGTGGTATAGAAATGTACACAAGGGAAAGTGGGCACTGGAGGTGTACATTACCCAATGAGTTGTTGGGCGGTTCCACGCTCAATATCGGAACGATTGTCTAAGCTTCTCATGCACCATCCACCGTCCGAAAACAACACTTCTTTTTGGCCCCGTTCTGAGACAAACTTCGAAGGTCCATTTACCACAGCTAAGCGGCGCATCTTCATGTTCTCTCCATTTGTTTTGTCCTCTGCTCCCAGGAGTATTTCGCTTGTAAAGTCAACATCAACTCCAACCAAGAGTCGACCACCAGAAGCACCCCAAGTGGCAGGCAACGACGTTGACTTCTCGCGCCCAACGTTCAACTTGAGCCGCCACCTTGAGTCCTGAAGTAAAGAGCATAAGGAGTAGGGCATGTTTTTATGCTATGGACATTATAGGCATGGATTTATGGGTGGCCTGGCAAAGTCGCTAGCTAGGATGCTGCGACAGTATCTATTGATGAAATGCGAAATAAATGACATTGATAACCTCGAAGCTAGCTACAGACGCGGACGGAGGAGTATACCCAGAAATGATTGGGAGCGCTGCCAAAAGTGCGCCTAATCTTACTAAAGCTATCATCCGACGGTGCTAATCATCATCACTGCTACAAATTGAACAAATTGAAAACGGTAGTGCCTATGCTTGTTCTAGCTGCCTGCTTATTTCTCACTAGTCTAGAAAACTGGCTCTACTGAAACAAGCTCTAGCTAGGACTACTCTTTAAGCAGATGCTGCAACCACTGATGCTTTTAGAAAGAGTATCTCGACCCTTGCTTCTGGCTTGCTAGAATCTAGCGTATGCTGCTGCTGCTGCTGCTGCTGCTGCAAATGCGAACAAGATAACCGATGACCGATGAATGACGGAGAGCGAGATCGTTTTTATGTTGATGTTTGTCGTGTTCGCGCTTGTTGCTTCTTGAAGATTTCTTGTCACCACCTCCTATCCTATACCACTCTCTGCTTATACTCAATACGCTCTCAAGCTCTCAAGCTCGGGCTACTCTAGCTAGCTAGACCTCAATAATGTCCTTTCTGCCCACGCTTTCCTTCGCAGTAGCTGCCTCGGGCTCTCGTGCTTTGTGTACTCCTACTCCAAGAAAGGTCACACTGCTTCATGCAGCGGCAGCACCGGCGGCTGACTACACATTGTTCGAGAGAGTTAATGGTACGACAGTACATCTGTAATAATTAGAGACCTTCATGAAGAGAGATAGCAATGAAAAGGTTCATTGATGACTAATAAGCCTGTATCTCCTCTTTCCTTGGACTCTAGTGTTTTCCTTCTTGAAGTTCCTGACGGCGGAAGGCAACTCGATCAGTCAAGCGCACTTTTGGCGTACGATGGGCAAAGGAATATTCTCTGGCCTCGACGAGCTAGCTGTCGTAGTGGTCTACCTTTTGACTGTGGAATTTGCAATCAAAGCTTTGTGGCGTGCATCTCACTGGCAGTGGTGGCGCGCACCTTTGCTAGCGTGGAATCGGGCTACTGGCATAAAAGCGCCTCCACAAACAGCAGCTATCGTGGAACCGAGTGCATCAGCTCTGGCAGCAGAGGATTCACTTGCTGAGAATACAAATAATGGAGCATTGGAATTTGACGAGGAATCATTTGCTGCTGCGTTGCTACAGCCTGCGCTCTTGTTAGGCTGGGTCATGCTTGCGCTGTGGGGTGCGGATGTTGTGTACTTGGCGTGTGTTACAGCGGGCCTAGCCAGTGGCGCCGGGCAAACACCGCGGGTGCTCAGCTATGTGGCCTACACTTACGTAGCAGGCGTAATACTCAGTGCTTTGAAGAATCGCTTCATTGAACGATTGTTGGAACAGCGCTCGTCCGAAGCTGCGCAAGCCGATTTGAGCCCAAGCGCTAGAGAATCACCTGCCGCCACCGCCAAACGCCTAGCCTTAGACATGTGGAGAAGAAGAACCAAGAGCCAAGAACAAGTGACGGCAGCGAACAAGTTCCTGCTGAAGCGTGGTTCGTCCATCTTGCTGTGGGTGGGGCTTGGTTTAGTATGCCTGGACGCCGTGTCCTTGAACGTCGGGGTGGCGGTTGGCTCGTTGTTGAGCTTCGCGGGCGTGGGTGGCTTGGCTCTAGGTTTGGCCACCAAAGATTTGGCCAGTAATTTAGTCGGTGGGTGCTTGGTGTTCGTCACGCAGCCGTTCGTGGAAGGCGACGTTATCATGTCGGAAAAGCTGCCTCCTTCGAAAGTAGCCCACATTGGATGGTACCAAACGGTAGTAGTGGGCGACAGCGATGAACAGGTAGTAAAAGCACATTGTGAAGCCTTGTTAATGTTTGTTTGTACCTGTTGCTGCCGTCAATCATGATGGCTGTTGTGTCTCTCAATGGTCAAACTACTTGCATGCATGCTCCATTTTCACTTCCTTGTGTCAATCTGGCGATGTTTCACGATACATTTCCAGGTGAGTACTATACCCAATGCCAAGTTTGTCTCCAACACCATAAGCAATTTGAGCCGGCGCAGCCACAACGCTTTTCGAGAAACCCTGTACCTCAACTACGACGCTGTGCCTAAGATGGAAACCATCGTAGACGACATTCGTGAAGCTCTGAGTGAACTGCCAGGCGTTGAGAGAAACACTCGCCTGTTCTTTGTGTACGCCAAGAGCTTCGGAGAGTTTGGAGTGGAAATTGAAGTGGCCGTGCATTTCAAGGGTAACAACCCGATTGGGTTTCGGAAGCGCAGGCAAGCAGCCTTGGTGGCCATAGCGGATGTGGTTCAAGGCCACGGCGCTAGCTTCGCAATCAGAAGAAAATTATGATTATGATGGAAGGGCCCTATTATTTGTTGTATATATATATCTGTCCAATGTCGGTACTGCGATAATGCGATGTACTAAATCAAAACCACAAAACAAAAGAAAGTCCCGAATGCGAAATGCAAATGAGAGGGCGCTCTATTGGCATGGGCAGTCAGCTAATAAGGACAAACAATAAGAGTAAGCCAACAAATCGAACTCGGAAGTAATTGCTTTGCTTGTTTATTGCATTTCCAATTGGCCCTTTGTCTAGTCTAGTCTAGTTAATACTCTCCCAAAAACAAAGAAAGACAAGCACACAGCAGTCACAGAGGCACATATAGAATGCACTTGAGCTGCAAATGCGCTAGCGAATTCGCTCCAGAAGGCCAATT
>Ga0307931_1002764_pt1 | contig 11075 bp, 10 predicted proteins | sample OrgLakmetageno47_FD_201816 | JGI IMG/M metagenome (GOLD analysis project Ga0307931, IMG submission 201816) | Saline water microbial communities from Organic Lake, Antarctica - #47 | ecosystem: Environmental > Aquatic > Non-marine Saline and Alkaline > Saline | place: Antarctica: Organic Lake... | reverse complement strand
CATTACGCAAAAGGACACTCAGCCCAGTCAGACTTGTTCTGAAGGTTACATTTTTCTGTTGCTATTTGCCACAGTGGTGTTTCTTTGTATTTTTGGGGAGTATTAACTAGACTAGACTAGACACGTTAATAACCAACACTCTGCTCTTTGCTCTATACGCAGGGTTCGTAATTGAGCACGCAGATTCTTCTTGCTTATTGGCCCGTGTACTGCATCACAAGACGCCCGTTCTTCCACAAAAAATGAGGCATCGTACTCGTAAAAATAAATCACTTGTAAATAAATCAACCAGCAGAAGAGGCACAAAATTCCTCACTCTTCGCGACACCCGCTCTTCCAGTCACCCTTGACGAACGGCAGTGCGGCGTAGCAGGTGTCTTCAGCCGAACAGAACCCTTCCGCGCCGTCAGTGCACGTGTACTTGTTCTGGCCTGCTGTGCCTGCATTTGGGGTTGAGCATGTGCAGGTTGGCAATTCACCCAAATTTTCGTTGACTCGGCGTGCTAACTCGGACGGCAGCACAACGTCAAAGCCGCCTGCTGAAGCAAGTGCGTCAGCAATGGTCACCACGTCAGCGTAGGAATGGGTCCATGCCATGACGGGTATGAGTGAGTAGCCGCCGGGGCTCGAGGAATTCTTTGGCATCGACAAAAGCAACTCGATCATGGCATCCACGCCGAGCATGGGCGATGAAGTGTCGGTGCCGTTGCCCCACAATGAGCGCCGGCCTGAAAGCACTGCTGCTTTGCCGCTAGTGCCACCCTGCTTCGCGCCTTTGCCGCTGCTTGAAGCGGTGGTGCCCGTGGCATTGAACCACAATGCGCCTAAAAAACCTAGGGTTACCCGCTTCCATACGAGTAGTAAAGCACGGCGTCGCAGTCGTTCTGAGCCGCAAACGCGCCTTCGATGCGCTCGGGCTGTGGTCCGGCTTCGTCGCCTCCGAGCACGTTAATCACCCGCATCGCCGCGTAATTGTCGCCATGCGACGTGAGCTTGATGAAGTCGTCTTGAAGCTCCGCAGGCCAAGTGCTTGGATACACGTAGCCCGCGCCACTGGGCCCAGCTACCAGCTCATCGTTCGGAGACAGGCGTGCTCGAACAGCACTGACCACCGAAGGAGCCACGAAGGACGACCCCGCAGACCAAGTCCATCCCATGGGCACTTCTCCACGCTGCGACGAACCGAACCAAATTTCCGATGTTAACCATGGTCCTAGAGTCCATTGAAGATTGTCGCCGTCAGTCATGACAAACGCGACGGTGTGCACAGCGCTGTTGTTGTTGTTGTCACGACGAGGAGTTGCAACGTGGTCCGGTTCCAAGGGGGCTGTAGCAGCCGAAAAATCGACTGCAACGTTGGCCAGAGCAGCGAGGTTTTTGTTGAAGTCCGACGCATGAACCATCATGCCATAAGTGTTCAGTATAGACACGTAGTCATTCTCTGGCCCCCACCCAAAAGCGGCACCGATGCCCCCACTTGCGTAGGCATGGTTCATCAGAGTGGTACGCGCTTTGTCACCGCCTGACCACGACATCGTCGCTGCACGCGCAAAGATAGAATAGTCGCCCAATAAATCAGAGTTAGCAGGTTCTTGAAACATTATCATGCGATTTGACAGGTTTGGCAGCAAATCGCTGAGTACGTCATCGATTGTCAGGGGGTTTGCATCAACGGCAAGCTTGAGCCCGAGCGCAGACAGGGAGGCAGCAATCTCGTCGTTTGAAGCAATGAGAAGAGCGGTATCAGAAGCAGCAGCAAGAGTGAGTGCAGCGCTTACAGAAGCATTTGTGGCGTTACATGTCACATATGCGCCGCCTACAAGCTGGTCGAGAAACACCGCCACGATATCATTCGCTGGTGCAGTTAGCATAGTTTCGTCGACAACAATACCATGACTTGACTCGAGGTCAAGCAACCATGCGGCGTAAGAATCGCTTGACGAATCGTTTCGCCAGGTGGCACTCGATACCCGGTAGAGTTGAGGACTGTCACGCGCGACGAAGCCAGCTAGGGAGTCTAGAAGAAGCAGTTCATCGTGCGAGCGCGCAGCGTCTGCGATGGCTATCAAACTAGTAGCAGCGGAATTCTGGGCTGAAGGGTACGGGGCAAGTTCGACACCACTATTTTTGGAAAGAGGTTTTGCTAAAGCTGGTGCTGCAGCGATGAAGGTGCATAGCACCAAAACACTCTTCATGAGGAACTTCTTGTCCTCCATGGTGCCGTGAGTTGTTCACGAAGAAGTTGTGATCATCTTCTGTGTCAAGATTTCCCGCTGCATTGATGATGAGAAAAGATCCAACAATCCCCGTGTCCTAATGTATTGTTTTTTAGCTAAAATACATCGATATTTTACAGGACCCACATTCATCTTGCACCCAAATACAACCACCAGAACTCTCACGTAGCCCCGACGGATTCGGCCTACAGGGGGGACATAAATCGATGATAGTTGGTCTCACAAAAATTTGGTGCTCACTCAGTTCTGAAATACTGAGCAACCATAAAAAGTAGCTGTCGGTAGGCAGTGCCTTCAATGGAAGAAGATGAAGGATTGGTTGACCAGAATGTTCATAAAGTCAATTAGTTTTAAAGAAGAGATCTTCACGGTTCTACTCATCAACTTGCACTGTCTGTTGGTGCTCATGGGCTTACACACGGGGCTTGTGTTGTAAACGGTTTCTATACGTTGTCTCAGATGTCCACAAAGCGCGCACTAGAGACCAATCATGCAAGATTAACTGAGGCACAAGTTCCTAAAATCTTTCTTGGTTAATACATCTCTGCGCCCGTATTCATGGATTTGGTCCTAAAGCTTGATTGCCGTCATCTTATGTGCATTTGTCCTTTTTCTGCTCATGGGCCTTTTATCTCTTTTTCATCCTCTAGGCTCTGGATTGAGGCTTATCGCGTAGAGGCACATGCAACCAAGGATTCGAGCAAATCAAATGCAATCTGCGCGTAGGATTGACTGTTTCATTTGGGGATGGAGGTATTCTGCGCTACCGCAACCGCCATTTTCTGCCCAAAAGCTGTTTTCGGAAACAGTCGAGACACCTGCACTTCGCAATTTGTGGCACTATTTGACGATGAGCATCGTAGCATAATGTGCCGAGCAAAGCTTTGATTATATAGCTTGCTGAAAATTTGATGAATCTGTGTTTAGCACGAACGAGCTGGCCTCGAGTCACGCTAGCTGTCTCTAGCCATGGGACCTCGGTCGGAATTAGGTTGGCATTCTCAATATATAGGTCAAGCTGTCTGATGCTGCACGTCCTTGTTCAATGCGCAGTATTTCTGAAAATATGCTGCATTACTATGCACCACCGCTTGTTCTAGAGGGGCACCTGCTGCGATAGCCGCCAATATCGATGCGGCGCTGCGGTGGCGTGCGGCCGCAGCCAAGGCAACGCCTACGGCTGAAGCTGTCGCACTCTTGACTTTAGCACCGACAATAGGTAACAAGAATGATTCCTTGCAATCTCCTCAATTTCTTCAGGTCCTTTTGCTCCTTCCCCGCATTCGCATTTGGTGTAACATATTTCTCAAGAAGCAGTTTGACGCAGATGCAGACATTGGCCTGCTCCACCGGAAATCTTTTTAGGGCCTTGGAGCTAAAAATCCCGTGGTAGCTCACTTTTGGCGCAAGAAGGGCCACTTAAGGAGTCCCGGCAGTAAGAGATGACTAAAGACAGAGTTTTTTTTGGAAGAAATGCACGACGAGGATACCTTGCCATGCGCGTGCTCTTGCTACTGGTAGGGAGTAGGTAGTAGCCCCGCTCCCGCACCCCGGTGCTTTTACAAACCGAGTTGATTACTCGGAAATGCACTTAATTCAAGAAACGCGACAACGCATAGTCTAGCAGGGGCTCATATGGATAAATTCATGCCCTCTGCGATGTACTCAATATATTTGATACTCCTCTCATTGGTAGTGCTATCGCTATTGGTATTGGTCATAAATTTAAAAAAGAAAAAAACGTCACCTCAAACCTACCCCTATGAACCATTTCCATTGCGCACTCGCGTCTTTCGTAACGCAAGCCAAACTCTTCCAAAAAAAATATCAACGCAGGAAATATTCATGAATTGGTGATCGCGCGATGTATGGTGTTTATTGAATGAATGATTGAAATCCGCAGTGTAAGTGCGCGGCGGAGTCTCGTATCTCACTGAGCCGTAAACTACAACACCCCGCAACCGCAAACCAAGTGCGTTACGCCACGCACGACAACCATGCTCAAGCGTGCTTCTAAATTCTGGCCACAGTGCAGAGCGCGACTGAATTCTTAGCGCTGAGACCTCCGCTGTTCGTCACTTACACCCGCTGCGCCTGCTAGCCACAGCAGCGTTTCCAGCGATGCAAACTGAAGATAACTGTCCATGCTATTTGAAACACTTTAGCTCAGCTCTAGTTGCCACTAGATCCAAGCTAAGTATTCGTGAACTCCAGCACGAATAATTCTTTCTCTCATCTGCTTGGTACTGCGGCGTTGATTTGTAATCGTAGTGGACGTTGGCGTCTGTCATGTTACTGAGCCCCACGAGATAGCAACTAGCCCCGCAATTGTGACCTGTACATGCAGCAAGAAAATATCCACCAACTTTGCTGCCAAGAAAATAAGTGCGTTTGGCAATGCGCCAATTGTCAATCGCCATTGCGCTGGTGCACGGAGTGACAGCCGTCCCATCCATTAGCTCTTCATACTCCAGCTAGCCGCCGCAGCGAAATCGCAAACTAAGAGAAGAAGAACAGCTAAGAATATAAATTGATTTGTTCAGGAGGTTTTGAACTTAAAAATGACTGCATTTTGTTCCAAGCTCACCTTATTTGTGGTACTTATGGAGTGGGCTTCCAGGTGAAAAAAGTCAGCAACAGCCCCAGGCTCCCAAACCTCACATCGATGCTATGGAACTCAGCATAGGCTAAAACAAGCCAATAAAGAGCTCTTTAAATTGTTTAGTTTGCAGCTGTAGCCTCGAATTTGTGAAAATCCTTTCCGCGGGCTGTTACGAAGACGTTAATGCTCGAGCGGGTGTGAGTGTGTAGGCTTAGACATGGACTGAGGCCTTCTTGGCACACCACTGCTAGATCTTTCAGCAACGCTGTACCCCTACATTAATCAAGTTGGTCTTAATGGCAATTTCTGACACGCTTAGCTCTTCTGGAAGCGGCTCAACCGGGAGATATGGCGCATTCATCGGGGAGCGACGGCGTAGCTTGCCTTGAATTCAAGCTAAATATTTCCTTCTTGCAGTGTATATTTATTATATTAGGACTATTCCTTTTAAAACCAGAGCTAGGCGTTTTTAGCATTTTTGATTGCGCCTTAAGGGGGCTTATACGGGCCGTTTTCAATGAAACCTCGTCTATTTGCGTCTTTCCAACCCCCAAAGAGGCCATCGGAAACAAAAAAATGCCTATATGAGGTCGTTGAAAATTTCAATTTTTGGGTCCGTCGGGGCTATCTCACGTGGACTAATACAAACCAAGTTGAATACCGCAGAGAGCCAGGAGCACGGCCGGGGAACTCGGGGTGTAGGTATTCTGTACGAGGAGAATCCTATCAAATCGCAATCGCAGCAGCTACTGGGAACTTGATGCGCCCGTATTCACTTTACTCCAAATAGATAAAAACCAGGCCCTCGGCTGGAATTTCGGCGTCTGAAAAAACATAACATGAACTTCTGCTTCCTACTGACACCGCCCTCGCGCATGGATAGGCCACACTGCCACGAGGGTCTGGTCTTCATCGGAGTCGCCGCCAACCACGTGAAAGGCGTCATACAAATTCACCGTGGGGTCGCAATGCGGAGCTGCAAATGTAACCACATCCCCGAGCGCTGGAAGAGGTTGGCAAAATTTAATCGAGGGGGAAATATGAAAAGGAAGTAGGGAGCACAGATCAGGACTGCGATAAAATTGATGTGTGTTTGTACAGCACCAGAGTCAGGAGCTGTGCACTCACCAGGGCATTCCGCAGGGTCAGCGTCTTTTGGGAAGGTCAGGATACCGTGCTCATCCCCCATGAAGGTATAAGTGGAGCCCTTAGGTGCCCCGCTCCTCACAGTAGGTGGTCCATCTTCGGAGCTGAGTGCTTTGAACCCCGCGTCGACCGTAGCTAAGCCCTCGTGGTTGCGCGACACCACTCGCGCCTCCACTGTCATAGCCGTCTCGAAAGGAGCTGGCTGAGGATCAGAGGACGCTGCTGCTGCTGCTGCGAGCTCTTCAGGCTGATCTAGGGCTGGCGCTTTTGCCCACTCGATGTCGTTGTACTGAGCATAGAGAGAGCACGCACACATGTATACCCCGATGAAGGGCGGTGGAAGTTCAGAAAGGCAAAACAAAATATTGTAAACTGTCTTGCACTCCTTAATAAGATACCATGGGTGTCATAGAGGAGGGGCGTTGCATCCATTCAAATGGCACAGTACTACAGATTGCGACAGATGTAGCTCCTACGATAATTACCTGTCGGTCCATGAATACATAGCTGCCCGGTTGAATTTCCGTCAATAAACCAATTTCAGCGTCGATAGAGTGGCTGCCCGTGCCCCCACCTGTGACCAACTGCGCTGCTAGCCCCGCCTCTGACAACGCCTCTAGAACCTTCCTGAGAAATTCAAACTTCTTTTTGAGCGCATCTCGCCGTGCTGCTAGCGACTCCACATGCTGCTCGGGCCCGCAATAAAACTGCACGCCGCCGTAGGCCAAGGTGCTGGATTGGGCTGAAATGCATTGCGCGAGGGACACTGCAGCCTCACATGACGCTACGCCAGTGCGGTGGCTGCCAGGATCTACATCCACCAAGACTGTGAGCCGACAGGCAGTGCCCGAGGTGCCGTCGTCCTCATTGGAGCTTTCTTCTGCAACGGCAGACTTGACTTCCTCTTCTGGGCTATCAATTTTGGCGTCGTCGGAGTCGAGCCCAGCCACTGCTGCTTCTTCAGACGGCTTATCTTTCGAGGTAGACCTCCGCGCTGACGAAAAGGAGAAAGAATGGGCGTGTCGAGCCGCTTCGGCTGACATCGCTGCGCTCAGGACCTCGACCATGCTTGGATGGTCCACCACGCAGGTCAAGCCTTCGCACCGCCACGCCAGTTTCGCGAGCCTCGCGCACGCTGGTGCACCCACCACGGGGGAAGTGAGCAGCAAGCCAGTGGCCACGCCTGCGTCAACGAGGGCTTCCGCTTCTCCCAGCTTCGCGCAGCACACGCCCACGGCCCCCGCCGCCAACTGCTTCTTGGCGATGTCGGCGCATTTGTGGGTCTTGGCGTGAGGGCGAAGGCGGAGGTCGTGCGCTATGGCAAACGCAGCCATGCTGTTGATGTTGCGGTCAAGCTTCGCGAGCGACACCACAAGGGCCGGAGTGTTGAGCAAGCTCCGCGAGCCCGGTTGGTTCACTAGGCTCCCATGCAGTCGCATCGAAGGCAGCGTGCTTGCGTGCGCTTTGGTCCGCAGAACACCTTCTGCGCTTGCGCTAGCCTTTTGTGCTGCTGTTGACGTGGCTACCCAAGCTTTCACTGAACCTTCTTTGGTGGTCTGCCACACTTTTATGGAGCCTTCTTTCGCGCGGTCGGCAGCTGCGGCGGCCAGCTTGCTAGCTTCGGCTGCAGATTCGGACGCCATTTTCCCTGCTTCAACTTTAGCTACTGCCGCGTTTTCTTTCGCTCGAGCAGCGCCTTCGGCAAACTTGACTGAGGCAGCTCCCGCCTTTGCCTTGGCCGATGCCCACAAGTCCTTCCAGTGTAATGCCCTAGACGAAGTCTCACTCTCACTCTCATTCGAGCTTGCTTCTGCCACGCTGTCTGAGGTACGCCGGACATTGGAACTCTCTTCTGGCTCAGCAGTCATAGAAGTAGCTATGCCATCAGACGAGGGTGTAGTAACAATACCAAACTCTGCTAGGCCATCGCTACGAGCTGATTGTTCGGTATTCGAAGCTGGCCCGTCCTTCGCTTTCATAGCATCTAGGCGAGCAATCACTGATGCGCGCGTGGCCACCTCCGGAACTGGGGGCGACCCAGGTGCGTCCGCTCCGTCCATCATTGTACCTTGTGAAGTAGATTGTGGCTTCTCGATCGTGTACTCGTTCAAGAAATTGCTCTCTTACTTGCACGCGTCTCTATATCTGCACGTCTAAATCAGTCTATGAGCCTTCCAGTTCCGGTCCTTCCCGGCATGGCATCCTGGACACACCAGGAAAGATTTTGAAGTTACCTGGATCCTGTTGTTGTGCCGACCCGTATATTTGGCAAAATATATACGATATACGACACACTCATGGCTCATGGCTCATGGCCAACAGGCGCAACAGGTGACACGGCAGCACGGCAGGTGCGCTTGTGCTTGGAAGTAACAGAGCGAATAATTTGGACAGGGCGCTGCGCTATCAAAAAACCTTCGGTGGTCTCTTTCGTTGGATTGACTTTATGCTGAGCTCGCTGAGTTGCTGAGGGCCTTCTCAACCAATTCCCACTCTTCTCTCCCATAATCCTGACCCTGAGGCTTGATTGCCTGATTGCCTGATTGCTTGATGCCCCCCCACTGGACCATTTAGACCAGCCAAGCGTGCTTTAGGCACCTCGCATGCCTGCTGCGCAATGCCAATGCCAATGCCGCTGAACTGTGCTTTGCGCTCTACGCGCAATTTTCTCTTTTGCTCTCGCTCCTCGCTCTCAGCTACCAGCTACCAGCTTCCATTCCCTTCCCCGCTTCCGCACCCCGTCGGAATGGAGGATAGTCACGCAAACTCTTCGTTGTATACGTGTAGAGAACCCATAGCCCAATGAGTTATATGTTGGTCTTCCCGGTTTTCAAAAGCAAATGCACATATATATACATATGTATTATTTATATAATTATATATTATATATATCATATCACTTCCCACTACGCAGGTATTGTTTCTTTTGTTCTTTAGTTTTCAGAAGACTTTATGCTTCTATCACGGGTAACTTCTATCCTTCGTAAAAAGCAAAGGAGAAAACACGAGGCGTGAATTAGATAGCTCAGAAGGAATCGACTTAAGACTTAAAGAGCGAGCGAAAGGTCGAAGAATGCCTTCGTGACTTCGTGTCCTCTACGTGGCAATCGCCATCGAACTCAAAGACAAACGCAAAGGCAGTGCGCAAATTATGAAAACGATATCGAAGAGGCACCCCGGTTTGAGAAGTGACCCCGCCGGCCAGTCGCAGGGGCGCTCTGTTGTGGGAACGGAGCTGGCTGCCCTCCTTGCCCGTAGCTCGGGTTTTCAGGCAGCGGCCGCTCGCTCCCACCCAAAAAACTAGGCTTGTTCGCGGCCGCACCCCATGAAGGGGGCACGTTCGGATGCCGCGACGACAAGGGCGGCCCCATTTGCGAGTGCGGGTGTTGTTGTTGCTGTGGTGGCGGTTGCTGCCACGGTGCACCTCCAAAGGTTTGGCTACCCATCATGGGCTGTTGAAATGGAGGCTGCCCGTATTGCTGCTGTTGTTGTTGGCGCGGCGGCTGCTGGTATTGCGGCGCCCTTTGAGACTGTAATGGAGAGTTCTGAGTAGCACTCTGCCCAAAGGGCGGCTGCTGCCCTTGTTGCTGTTGCTGGTACTGCTGCCACTTTTGCTGGACAGAGGCCAGATTAGCAGGTTGAGGCGTTGGCGCGGATGGCTGCTTTTGCGGTGATGTCTTGCGCAGCTCTTCGCGAAGCTCAGCCTCTAGCTTGGCCATCTCAGCAGCCACGTCTGCATCAAAAGGCGTGCGATTCGCCCTTGCACTATGCGGCTCCGGCACCAGCGGAGTGTTCACAGACAAGGACGAGGCAGCAGCCTCTGCCGACAACGCTTGCGACTCAGCGGTCTCGCGGCGCGCGCGGCTTTCTTCTACCTGAAGCTGCTGCCACGCACGGTCGAAAGCGACGTCGTACGCTTGCACCGTGCCTGGTGGTGCAGGCTCGCCCTCGCCTCCAAGCTGTCGCCATATGGTCTCTCGCAAGTACACTTTTCGTTGCTGAAGCGCTGCTACCCGTGCGTCGAAGTGCGCGTCAGCACCGGGAGGTGGTGCCAAGCCTCCGCCGCTTGACGCCATTAAGCTTTCGTCACGGTACGGGCTCGGCCGCCGGCCATTGGCTACAGGCTGAGCTCGCAGCGAGAGTGAGCCGCCCAAGTGCTGACGGGAAGACTCCGCCATGGGTTGGCCTTGCTGTCGATGCCACAGCTCCTCTCGCAACTGCGCGTCCTGCTGCCACTCTTGCCTCATCTAAAGGAAAGAATGCGCCCGCAAGCAGGTGCCTGATGACGTACAAAATAAATCTAAGCTAGTCAAGACAATTGTTGGTTTCACCTGCTGCTGATTCGGTGGTTGTTGTGGCGCTACAGCGCGTTGCTGCATTGGCGGTCTACCGTATTGGCCTTGTTCCGCTTTCGTAGGTTGCGACGTATTAAAAATATCTCCATGAACACTCGCGCTTCTGAACCAGTAGGCGCGTATAACAACGAAAAAAATGCCTTCAGGGTGTTGGTTGGGACTTAAAACGATTCAAACGTGTTACGTACGGGTATTGGCCAGTCCGTCGGCCAGTATTCTGGGGTGCACCAGTGGCAGCATCTCCCCAAAAGAAAGACATTGTTAAGGTCAACTTGATGTGCGCCTATTATTCAAAGTAACAACCGAGATAATTCTAATCGATTTGGTGAAGCAGGCAACGTGCTATAGGCTAATAAGGATCAGCAGCCAGCAGAAGCAGTTGTAGAAATCGAGCAGTTTAGTGAAACATCTTCATCTCGGCGGTTTGTTTTCGAGGCAAGATTTTTCAGTACTCTAGTTCGTGGGTACAAAATTAGAGCAACGAAACACTCATGCGGCATGCGGCCCGCGCGGACATACGTACTGACCTTGCATGCCGCCGACTTGACCAAAAATCTAAAAATGTTGTCACGGAACAACTACTAAGTATCTCTGCACGCTAAAGCTACAAGAGATTGTTCCCGAGCTCTTATCTCGCTCGATCTTTTCTGTTTAGAACTGTGAGAGTTTGCCCAGATTAATTTTTACGCCTGGCCAGATTGTTGCCAGTCGATTCCTCGTTGAAATTGCGTCCTG
>Ga0307931_1002763_pt1 | contig 11076 bp, 11 predicted proteins | sample OrgLakmetageno47_FD_201816 | JGI IMG/M metagenome (GOLD analysis project Ga0307931, IMG submission 201816) | Saline water microbial communities from Organic Lake, Antarctica - #47 | ecosystem: Environmental > Aquatic > Non-marine Saline and Alkaline > Saline | place: Antarctica: Organic Lake... | reverse complement strand
TAGAGCCTTCTGGAACGCGCAGATACATGCCACAAGTGCAAATACAGATCACCTCTGAGAGCGTGCTATTTCTGCCCTTGTCTTTCTTTACACCGGGGGAGTATAATCTAATCTAATCTAATCAGGCGTCAAGACGATGTGTGTGTGTCGAAGGCTTTTTCAAAGACAAAGTTAACAAATACCGAAAAAACTCCGAGTTAGCACGTGCGATATTTTGTCTCTCACGCCTATCATCCACGACGACAGGACAAACAAACAGACAATTAAAACGGGTAGTGCCCTACTACCGTACTACGTACCGTAGAGGAGATAAAGCGGGTAGTGTCCTACTACCGTACTACGTACCGTAGAGGAGATAAAGCGGGTAGTGTCCTACTACCGTACTACGTACCGTAGAGGAGATAAAGCGGGTAGTGTCCTACTACCGTACTACGTACCGTAGAGGAGAAAATTTTACTACTGTACGGTACCGTAGAGGCGTCACGTCTTATGGCCTTGTGCCTTTTGGCGTCTCATTCTCTTGCTTTGCTGCTTTGCTGTTCTTCTTTAGCTAGCCTTAAAGAGCGCTGTCGTCAGCAGCACTTTGAGAGAGGAAGTTAAAGTTTGTCGAGCTTTCTGAAAGCTTCTTTTCTTCTATCTGAGATGTTAGCGCACAGCACTCGCAATGCCTCCCGAGCCGCTATGAGCCGGGCTAGCCAGCGTGTTGTCTTCCCAATGAGTCACAGCAAGCCGGCCTCTCCACCACTCCAGTTCGCCCCCACATTTGCGCCGCCGCGGCGGGCGCTAGGCATCATGTCCACTGTAAACGGGAAGATCATGGACCGCAATAAGAAGGCTGGCGAAGATGCGTTCAAAGATCAGCTCGCGAAAATGCTGAGTGGCCCTCCGTACACGCTGTCGAGCTGGAATGACGAATTAACGGAAGCCATGTCAAGCTGGAGGATGTCAGTGCCTGGGGCTAAGAGCCAGCCTGAAGTAGTCAAGATTATGGCCTACCAGGAGATCCTGGCCAAGATGTCGCCGGAGCTCAAAGCAAACCCGGCTCCGTTGCTCAAGGATGAGCGGAAGATGGCGGCGTTGGCAGCAGATAGCGGCAAAACCAAGGACGACATCCGAAACATGATGACGCGTTTCGAGGCGCTCAAGGTCTACCAACAGTGGGTGCAGAAGCGCCGTGCAGATGGAAAGTCGTTGCCTAAATCGATGGAAGATATGCAGATGCTCGTGCAGGTCGACATGCAAAAGAAGAAGGTTGCTCAAGCGCGCTCTCGGTCGCGTCGCTTTTAGGTGGCATGTGCATGCCTCAGACGGGCCGCTAGGAGGCCAGCTAGAGCTCAGACTGCGTATTCGAAGGCATCTTGATTATTTTAACTCAAAGAGTTAGTGGCATTCAGACATCTCTTGAACAGAAATTAGAAATTTATTCATTTGGTGCATTCTGAATTGAATTAAAAATATATATATATAATACCGCCCCCTCGGGGCCTGTTGTAAAATCGAGAGGAGGACCGACAGTCTCAACTACGGATAACGCCGCATGTGCCGAGTGAACCGCCACCGGATAAAAAGGTATTCCTGTCCTGGATTAGAGGCACCCTTAAGCAGTGCCATTTCCATTTCCCCGATTTGATTGAGCCCGATTTGATTGAGTTCGAACTCGAGCTAACACAAATCCAAATGACGCGGAAGCCAATGCTAGGTAGAAGGCAGAAGTGTGTGCGCGTGCGTTGCAAAAAACAAGTCGAAATCGCAACGAGGTAATATTTTAGAGAGCTATCGATGCGCCTCTTACCACAATAATCAATAACCAAAACGTGACCTGACCAGCACGAAAGCGCCTTTCGACATTAGGAAAGCGCAGCTGCGGCCAACTCAGTGCGACACCAGAGTTACACCAGAGAAAAAGCGGGGGTTCCTGGTGTGGCGTGCCCAAGATACTGAACACTGAACAACGGCATGCTCTCTTCAACGCAGAAATAGGCACAGAAATGACTTAAGTCTAGTTTCAAATTTAATTACTGTTTCCACTTTAGAGGGGGGCTGGAAGTATTATGCTTCCTGCTCTCTACACACTATCCACTCTGTAACTTTGACTTCCGCGCAACGCACGCGCGTAAACTCCTGCCCGCAGCATCGGCCCCTGTGTCATTTGGGTTTGTAATATTTCAAACTCGAACTCGAACTGATACAAATCCAAATGACACAGAAGCCAATGCTGCGGGCAGAAGTGGGAATGCGCGTCCGTTGCACAAACAAAGCAAATGTGGTATGATTTAGGGCCGGGAGGGACATCGGCCAAATTCCTCGTAAAAATTACAAAAAGCGATGTATTTGTGGGTGTTGCGCACTCCGCAAGACAATAAAAAGTAAGGCGCGCGAGCAGCGCAGCTCTTGACATGCGGAACAAAAGTTTCCATTGGCAGAAGTCAAAGTGTGCCTTTCAGCGCGCAAAGCGCCTATTGTTCCTCGCAAGGCCCTCCATCTTGAGAGAAAGTCGTCTGCGTGTACCCCGAAGAGTGCAGGCTCCGCGCTAGTGATCGGCAAGATAGTGCTGATGATGCTTTTGGCTGTTGCCAAAATGAATCGATTCCCCATTGCGCCTGCCTTTGGTCAAACGAGAATCCCACAAGTACCAAGCGGTGCTGCGAATTCACATTGGAAGGGTTCATCATCTGTCGGTGGTTCGAAGTCCCTAGGAATCCCTTTCCTCCCCCGATGCCAACCGTGCATAGCTTCGTCTCACAATCGAACCGAGGGACGTTAGCGCCATTTTTGAAGCCCTACAATAAGATTATGGATTCATAGCCATGAACTCCGGTGTCAGAGTTCCATTGAGTTTACAGTCCATATTTTCCTCGAAATTATCCTGGACGACCACTCACAGACAAAGACTGATGTACGGAGTTAACATGAACCTGCGTGTGGTAAGGCATGCCGCCTTATACTTCATGGTGACGCGACTACAAGCCCGTGCGGTGGATGCTGCGCCGAGATTTGGCGCCTCGAAGGTGATGAGGATGTGAACATTGCACGACGGGTCGTAAACGACCGGCGATACTCTAAACACGTTACCTCACTAACTTTAAGGTCCCGGTTGCACTCGAAGGTGGTACTGGTCCACCGCCCAGTACTCCTGGCATTCGGCCATTTGTAGAAAATAGACGGCCAGTGCAGTTTTTTTCTTTTTTTTTTCATCCCTTATTATGGACAGCAAAGCGAACATTGTTATAGGTGGCGCTGCTGCCATTGTAACGGCATCACTGATGGTACGCGCTAGCCCCTCTAAGCCGCCGAAGAAAAAGAAGGCTGGACGGCGGAGCATCGCTGAGCTGGTGCGTCCCAACATTGCGTCGCTCCAGCCGTACCGGTGCGCACGCGACGACTACAGCGAAGGTGTTCTGCTAGATGCTAGTATTAGTTCGAGTTCGAGTTCGAGTTCAGCCTCGAGAAGCAATTAAGATTAAAAGAAGATCGCCGCTTTGCGCGCCATGGCTATGTACGAGCTTAGTTTGGCCCTCTAGGGCTTGATTTAAAGACGCTGCCGTACTTCGACGTATGACGTATGATAGCGTAGACGACCGGCGTCCTGCGTCCTGCGACTCCGGATTCTACGTTAAAAAAAATTGTACTAGTATGGTTTAAAAAGAAAAAAAGAAGGGAAAAACCACACTCAGTAAATCCGAGAGAAAAACTGTGCTGCTACTAGCTATTTTTATCCCGGGTTGAATGGGGGTTCCGGTGATTACACGATCGCCGGTTTCGCTTGGGGTCGTAGTTGTAGAAACGAGGGTAAGGTGACGCCTTGGCAATAGAAGGGCCATCTTGCTGAAAAACAGAATCCCTCTGTAGGATGCGGTTAACGAAGGCCGCATTTGTAGCTGTAACAGTAGAGGAAATCCGTTGACGCCAGAATGTCGAGAACCATGTGGTGTTCCAAGTCGAGTCAGTGTCCTGGTGGCTGTGGCGCAATGAGCTCATAGATTACAGGGGAGAACGGAAGAAAAGTACTGCAAAACTGCGAGTGGCTGATGAGTCGTTCTTAAGCTGAGCGTGGCGGAAGTCGTAATAAGCTACAACATAACACCATACATTCTTAGCGCGAATCTATCATTCCCACGAAGATTTGTGAGTGAAAAATCCCTTACAATGGACAGCAAAGCGAACATTGTTATAGGTGGCGCTGCTGCTATAGTAACGGCATCGCTGGTCTACGCGCTAGCCTCTAAGCCGCCGAAGAAAAAGAAGGCTGGACGGCGGAGCATCGCTGAGCTGGTGCGTCCCAACATTGCGTCGCTCCAGCCGTACCGGTGCGCACGCGACGACTACAGCGAAGGTGTTCTGCTAGATGCGAACGAAAACTCGATCGGTGCTACCTTAGGTGACCTACCTGATTCGCGGGCTCTAAACCGCTACCCTTGCCCGTACCAACGCGAACTCAAGGAAAAGATTGCCGCCTACCGGTGAGTCAAGATGTCGACTCAGCTGCAGATTTTCGCCACTTTCGTACTTTATGCGAATTCTTTGTGTCATACGCCAAGGCTCGGTGCAGCTAGCATGAAACGCCTCACTCCTCTTATTGTACCAAACCTAACTTCTCCTCGAACAATAATCTCGTGACAACGCCACTCCGTCACTCCTCGAACCAGAATCTCGTGCATTCGTCGAGTGCTAAAAGCGTGCAAACCCATTGTTCATGTTTCCTCGAATTGCTAAATCCAACATGCCGTATTGACAGGGGCGTAAAATGGGATCAAATTTTTCTCGGTGTGGGGAGCGACGAGGCGATCGACATGATCATGCGCATCTTTTGTGCACCTGGCAAGGATGCCATTCTCATCACGCCGCCTACTTACGGCATGTACACTGTGTGTGCTAAGGTAAATGGGCAGGAAGCTACTATCGATGTCTATATGATTGTGAACTGAATGTGAATTGCTGAGATGCTAGGTTGTTCCGATGCTAGCATGCACGCTGTATCGCTTTGGACTAGCGAAAGACTCAGCTGCCACACTTGTTTGCGCCGCATAGACAGGCTAAATGTCGTATTAGAAGAAAGTAATGATGATTTAGAATAAGGTGTCGGTTTGCTTATTTTTGTTCATTTCTTTCGAGTCCTTTCGATGTTCATATGTCGTGCTGTTGCGTGTGTGGGTTTTATCCTACCAGGTGAATGACGTACCAGTCGTCAAATGCCCACTTACTCCATCTTTCGAAGTGGATGAGTCAGCACTGCAGGCAGCCATCACTCCTGACACCAAGATCATTTTCCTGTGTTCGCCTGGCAATCCAACGGCCAAATCCATTCCACTGGAGGTGCGTGTAAGAGAGAAATGGGGGGGGGGGAGGACATTGGCACCGGTGCTTTCAGAGCTTTGGCCTTTCAGTTCAATATATGAAGTTAATTTTGTTCACATCGAGCTACATCCTCATATGAGTCCCCCTCCCTCCCCAGGTCATCGAGCGCGTGGCTCTAGGCTTTGACGGCATCGTAGTGGTGGACGAAGCCTACGTGGACTTCAGCGCCACTCCCTCGGCCTGCTGCCTCATCGACAAGCACGAGAACATCGTAGTGATGCAGACCCTGTCGAAAGCGTTCGGCTTGGCGGGCATTCGCATTGGGATGGCCTTGGGGCCCAAGGAAATCATTCACCACTTCAACTCCATGAAAGCCCCTTACAACATCAACAAGTTAACGTCGGAACTCGCGCACGGCGCTTTCGACAATATCCGAGTCATGAAGGTATATGACCAAGAGAGAGTAAAAGAAGCATCATGGTGCGTGTTAGACGATATTTCCTTTCTCCTCGCCATCGTCTTCCTCGTCGTCACCTCGCATCGCTCTTTCAATACCTCCTTGCGAATTATTTTCTCTCTCTCTCTAAAATGTGCTTCCATCTCTTCCACAGGACAACGTGGCGCTCCTCTTGTCTGAACGCGAGCGAGTAGCGTCGTCACTGAAAAGCATGCCTGCTGTGGTGCGAGTCTGCTATTCAGATGCCAACTTCTTGCTATTCGAAATCAAGACCAACCAAAAGGTGAGTACTCAGACGCAAAGTGCATTGAACCTCGAAAGACTAATATACGATTGGCTCGTTTTTTACCGCTGGTGTGTATTCTCATTATCCAGCAACTTCAATTTCTAATCTGATGTTCTTTGCTTTTTGCTCATTATCCCTCTTCTTCTTCGTCCTCTCCGTTCACCTTCTCTTCGTTGCTTAGGGGGAATGCTGCGCGTATGACGTGTACAAGACCATGGCCGATCTCGGCGTGGTGAGCCGCTACCGTGGCTCCGAGACGCACTGCAAAGGGTGCATTCGAGTGACCATTGGCACTCCGCCAGAAAACGACCGTTTCTTAGAGCTGTTTCAAGCCACAACCAAGGCCCTTGTGGGCTGCTGAAAGGGCCCATGGATGTGTTGTTGTGGCCTTTTTGAGGTCTTAAAGAATTCCTGCTTCCGCGGAATTCCCGCGCGAGGGCTAAAAAATTCACCTCACGTGGTATTTGCGCGGTATTTCCACGGTATTTCCGAGGGTTTTCCATACCGTAGTCGTAAAGGCACTGCCAAATCCCCATCGCGGAAAGCATGCCTGATTAGTGAGAATTTCCCCGCGGGAATCCTAACCTAGATACGCTGTGCGCAAGACGAAATGAGCAGTTCCAAGGCGCGGAGTTCTGTGCGATGTGCGATGAAAAAGTGAAAGTTCTTCGACCCTAGGTTAGGAATTCCGCGGAAATCACGCGGAAAGTGAATTTTCAACGACACCAAATTGATTCACGTTCGCACTTAAAAATTCCCTAGAGGTAAATGTGGCGCGTGAATCACGCGTAAATCACGCGGAAAGGAAATTTATAGCCTCCGTACGTGAATCAAGCGTGCACGTGAAACGCAACCTTGCTTCGACCTCTAAATCGCCCTGTTGCTATTAGCTACTAGCTACTAGGGATTGGGAGATTGGGATTAGAGGCATTAGAACTATTAAGAATTAAGACAATACACATATATATACATTTAACATTTAATATCATAACCATATCACTAGGAAGGAGGTCAGACGTCAGTAGGGATCGTGTCGCGTACTCCCCTTCGCAATGGCATTGCTATATTTCTCGGTGGGCAATTCTAGGCCGAATGGATGCCCTGAGATGACATGGGGTCGGACTTTAAAGAAAGCTCTAAAGTGCAAAGGACTACCGGCCAACTTCAAGGAATGGCGTGCCATAGCAGAGGATAGGTCGGAGTGGAGATCGCGGACGTACTCGAAACCTATGCCTCCATCCGAGAACTGATCCTACAGGGTTCATGAGTGTAAAGATGAACTTTACATTACGCAAAAGGACACTCAGCCAAGTCAGACTTGTTCTGGAGGATTCATCAAAACGCAGCTTTTTGCTGTTTGTTTGTTGTTGTTTCTTTGCAATTGGGGAGTATAATCCTATCTAATCTAATTATGGCGCTGTGTAGTGTAGTTGGTATTTTAAACTAAAAAAAATCAGGCAGAAACTACTTCAACTGGCCAGTCAAAAACTTCACACATATGAAGTACCATAAAGTAATTAATTACTCACTCGTAGCTGTGCGGTCTCTCTTCAATGCAGAAACAGACGCAGAAACGACTTAAGTCCGATTTCAAAATTATTTCATGAACAGTTTCCACTATCCTCTTTACGATTTTGACTTGCGCGCAACGCACGCGCGTACACTTCTGCCCGCAGCACTGGCTTCTGTGTCATTTGGGTTTGTATTAGTTCGAGTTCGAGTCGATATGCAATAAGAACTGCCATTTGAATCGAATGAGTGCGATACACTACTGCGACCGCGTTGGACTCATCGGAAATTGCCGATTTTCAGAAGGCAAATGGCGTCTCTTTGAGCCGCACTTGTCGTGTGGGAATCTGGGAATTCACACGCTGCGCAAATCTCCAGCAGTGCCTTTCAATGATTGAAGTGTCTCTCTCTAATTGCCCGCCCACAAATCAGCCATCGTGTAAGCGAGGTAAGGGCGATAGCAAGCTTTCCATGCTTTGTCATCAGGTCCGTAGTACCCATATTCATCAATGCGCCCCAAGCTGATCCACAGCTTAGGATCCTCAGGGGTGTAGTCGAAAATGGCAATGTGCAAGTCCCCCGTTTCGCATCCCGCAGCAACTCCCATGGTGGCTTGAGCATCGAGAGCGCCGTACGATGCGTTAAGAAGGTCAGGCATGGTGTACGGGTCGCCTGACGGCTGCGGGTGCTTGTCCACGTACACCAAATCTATAGAAGAAATTTACTGAGTTAGCCAAATTTAAAGCAGATGAATCATAAAGTGGTGCCGATTTGGAATGAAGAGTGTCCATTATCAAATGAGATGAAAATTGGAGAAAAATTCAGTTCTAACATTAGCAACAATAGCAGCCCTTATACCTTTAATATACGCTTGCCCTGTGACATCTGGCATGGTCTCATCCGTGTATGCGTGGAAGTCACTTTCGCGGTATCCCACAATGTCCAGTTTTTGCGTTTCGTAGTCTCCAACTCCAAGAAATACGGCAAAAGTACGGTTCGGGTCGGCGCGCATGTGGGCTTCGGCCGTACTACGATTCGGGGCTTGTTCAAGGACATCACGCATCACAAGCACATCCGCCTGGGAAAAAAGGGAATACATGAAGAAATTAGGAAGGGGCTGATTCGTTCTTAGCCATGTCGAATAGATAAAACAACTGAACGTGAGAAGGGTCACGTGCTTTCTAGGGCTAGGTAGTTCTAAGACAAAAGCAGATTTTGAAAAGGTCATGCAATTGCATATTTCCAGGAGAGTCAAAAAGATATACCTCGCCATCGTAATGGCCTTCTTGCACACCAGTGGTAGTATTGTAAGTCACCCACACTTTCTCCGAGAGGCCAATGCCACGCTGCGACACACCCGTTACCACTCCGACCAGACCAGGGAATCCTAGGGCTGCAAATGATTGCCACAGGTCACCCTCGTCATTGCCTATCAAGCCATCACTCTCTGCTGCAGGTGGAGCCGATGTAGCGTCGACGGGACGATGTACGGCAAGGAGAGAAAAGTTCGCAAACGGCGATTCGTGAAAGTCGAGGGCGCGAAGTTGGAGAAGGTTGCTTGATGCTGACGCTTCACCCCATGCGCCAAACATAGAACAAGACATCTTGATCAACTCAGGGAGCATATTCACTTGTTGCACACGCTGTACCCAATGTGCAGGATCACAAGTTTTGTCTTCTTCAAGCAGCCTAGATTGGTTTACTTTTGCCAGTCCTGCACAGATACCGTCACCCATTGCATTGATTTCATTCAGCAGCCGGGTAGGCACGAATTCTTTCTCTTGGTCCCACACCCATTGCATGGCACTGTAGAATCCCTTCACCGAGTGCACATCGAGCTCAGCTCGGATGACATCCTGCAGCCATTGTGGAAGCTTTGAAATGTCGAAACCGAAGTCTGCCATCTCAGTGAAAAACTTAGGGAGCGCCACCTGCGAGAAACAAGACCAAATCAAACGAAAGAAGTTTTCAAATTGAAAGCACTGAAGTATTTGTATCGAATACTAGACAATCCATGAGGTACAGGAATGCATACGCAAGTCTAATTGAATATCAAAGTTCTCAAAGAATCAAGATAGGGAAATTCATGTAAAAAGTGTCGAGGTCTAGCTTACATTGAGCAGCTCCCAGATCTCCATTGCATACAGCTCTCCCTGCGCAAAGCCTCGCTGCTGCGCATTGCCGACAAGGTCCGCGCGCCAAAGGTTCACGGAGTCGTTCGCACCGCTCGAATTCACAAATGGTACAGACACCACAGCCTTCCTCGAAAGGCCGTCAGTCGAAGTGGCCACCCATTTCGTGAATGGTGCTGGATCAAAAATAGGGTTAGCGTCAGCGTGGGCAGTGCCTACGCTGACAAGCGTGAGCAGGGCGATGAGCGAGTGTTTCGGCATAATTTTTTGGTAACCTAAACCGAGCGCGGTGCATCATGCATAGGAGTAGAAAGAAAGGTGAACACTACAGTAGAAACGTGATCTCAAAATGTCAGTACAGATGTGTATATACGATGCAGTGTCTGTTTACACAATCGCTGCACGTACTAAGCTCAATAAGAAACCGCATGTAAGTCAAAGGATGCGCACCGCAATAGACACTCACCAAGTACAGCTCGCGCAGCACACTACACGGCTACGCGGCGGTGGCTTGAAGGTCTGGTGTGTAACTTATGGTGGATGGTGGTGGAGTGACTGAAGTGCTGAAGCACTCCCTATCATTCGTACAGGTAGTTCCGGGTAATAAGGGCGGGGGAATTTGGCCTCAGCCCTCGCTCTCTTAGCGTTTTTTAGTACTACAGTACAAGAAGGAAATTGATTTCTAACAGGTGGAAGTACCGAATTTTAACCCTTATTCTCTTAACGTGACAACCTCTTAACACCCGGAACTACCTTTAAACCGTCTCAAGTTCACGAATGATAGGGAGTGGTGCTGAAGTGTTGTCAGAAAGTGCGAACAGTAGGGACTCCGGTCAACTCCGGTACTTCTGCCATTGGTGCACTTTTTCGAGCTGGTGCACTTTTTCGAGCCCTCCCCGATTTTACAGGGCAGCTTCAGAGCGGTCTCGTATTGTACAGACCTCACACGAGTCACAAGTTAAGTTTCCACTTTGGACCACTATCATCACCTCCATGCTCCCATGGCCACACGGGCATGTATGCCTGGTAAGCTCCTAAATCTGAGCTGCTTTATTTTTATCTTCACCTGTTAGCCTTCTAATTCCGGCCCCTCGGGGCCTGTGTCACAAGTACTTCATATTTCATACAGTACGTTATTTGAGTTAAAGCATCCATTACATTGGAGCCTCTGGGCCCAGCTTTATTTTGGGTGTCTTATCACACACGAACCTTGAATCGTACTTCCCCCCTTCGTAAATTAAGTTTTGGTAGATGCTCGTGATAGGCACGCAATTTTTGAGACAGGCCCCGAAGGGCCGGAATTAGAAGACTAACAGGTAGAGAAGAAAAGCAAAGCAGCGCAAACTAGACCTAAGAAGCTAATCAGGCGCACATGCCCGAGTGGCCATGGAAGTGAT
>Ga0307931_1002762_pt1 | contig 11077 bp, 13 predicted proteins | sample OrgLakmetageno47_FD_201816 | JGI IMG/M metagenome (GOLD analysis project Ga0307931, IMG submission 201816) | Saline water microbial communities from Organic Lake, Antarctica - #47 | ecosystem: Environmental > Aquatic > Non-marine Saline and Alkaline > Saline | place: Antarctica: Organic Lake... | reverse complement strand
CGGACATCTGGCGTGATTCTCTTTTACGGTAATGGCGCGATGCAATACTCGCACAATGCAATACGGCCTCTCGTCGCTAAACGCGGCGTCCCTGCTGTTGTTTCTTAAGTTGGCTCTCCATGAAAATGAAATCTAGCCGCGGGAGCGATCGTTTCTTCGGTCCCTTTGTCCAGCCTTCTACTTATGATCATCGCCTACTGTGCTGCTCTATAAACACACAACGCTAGGTATGCAGGGTACGCGAATGAGGTAGGCGAAGCGTTTCGCAACGTAGCTCCTCGGGCCGTAATGCCATCCTACGCCGTTGCCTTTGCTTACGTCGCTGGTGACACCGCAGACAAAGCGAATCAAGCTGCTTCTCGGGGCTACTCTTCGTCGGTGGTGGCGTGGGCTGCAGCTGACGTGTTCTTATGGCAGTCCCTAGCGTCCGTGGCCATTCCAGGTACAAGGCGTTTAATAGACGACGCTATGTGTGGTGTTTACACCAAGTGAATTGTTTACAATGGATTCGACGAGTATCCTTTTTTTTAGCTCTTTGGAGACAATTATTGCACCCCTCTTCATTAATTCACAATGGTTCTATGCATCATGTGCGTTTTGTATGTCTTTCTTATCAACATGATTAGGCGTCTGCATCAACCGAGTCGTGAAATGGACCACTACTTTGACGCAGCGGCCAGAAGCAGTAGCCCGAGTGCCAGCACCCGTGCGTGCCTGGGCGCCGACCGCGATTGGCCTTTCCACGATTCCATTCATCGTGCACCCGATTGACACGTACGCATAGCATTTATTTCTAGGCTGAAGGATGTGTCTCTTCCTTCATTCGTGTATGCATTGAGAAGGTACCAATGTCATTGAGCGCTGTATTGTAGTAGTCACGCCCGCTTTCTCTCACGTCAGTCGTAGAGCTGCTTTTGAATTTGAGGTGTCATCTTGCACTTAACTCCTGTGCATTCTGCCTCTGATAGGGCGGTCGACGTTTTATTTGACGCGACAATTCGCGCTTGGGCCAATAATAATGGTCTTGTGCCGGCTCCTCCTTCTTCTTCAGGCTCTTCCACTGCAACACATCAAACATTAGATCCGGTCCAGGATGGCCGTCAGGAAAGACATCAGAAGTAGTTGTATCGGAGCGCTAACTAACATGAGGCATTCTAGGATGATCATCTTGTGGGCTCCGGACTTGCCCTCTTGTTTTGTAATATGCTTTGGGGCCACATGATCACAAAAGTCATTGCTGGAGACTATGGGCAGAAGTGTACGCATGTGCTTTGGGCGCAAGTCAACAACCGAAAAGAGGGAAGTGTGAAGAGAGCAGGGAGCACATCAATTTCAGCCCTTTCGAAGTGGGGGCTGTTAACGACCTCAGGATCTGAATAACATGTCGCTCGCATTCGCATGATTCTGAGTTAAAGGCTAAAAAGTATTAAGTTATATTATCTGTTGATTAATAAACATAAATTACGTATCTCTTTTCTCTATTCTCCATTGCATGTAGCGTTTGGAACGAAGTGGTAAGTCTTATGAAAACGAATACGAATGCGGTAGATTTATCATAGGAAGCCGCTTCAAATACTAAATACAAGCCACGAATTTCAGAGGCCACACGGCCACACGGCGAAAGGCGCATATCGGCATCCAGAAAATATTCCGCTAAGTGTTGCTTCTGGCCAATTTCATTTGCTTTGTATTGAAACGTGGCACTCTGTTCGCGCTCCGTATACCGTTCATTTGCTTGACAAAGGCCCGGAATTTAGCGCCCATGCCCGTACTGTGTGATGTCATAACAGGCGCTACCGAATGGTTAAGGGCTGATATTTCTACACTTTGAGACAGGCCCCAAAGGGCCGGAATTAGAAGGCTAACAGGTAGAGAAGAAAAGTAAAGCAGCGCAAACTAAACCTAAGAAGCTAATCAGGCGCACATGCCCGAGAGACCATGGAAGTGATGGTAGCGGTCTAAAGTGGCACGCTCCTCCGTGCTCTTTGGCTTTTATTTAAATAATTGCGTGCGTGGGTGAGCTGCGAGCTGCATTGGGCAGATTTCGCTCCGGACATCAGGTAAATATAATACATGAAGAGGGCACTCAGCCCAGTCAGACTTGTTCTGGATGATTCATCAAAACGCAGCTTTATGCTATTTGTTGTTGTTTCTTTGAAATTGGGTAGTGCAATCCAATCTAATCTCATCTCGTTTAAACTAATAGCAATGAAACGGACCGCCCCTTACTTCGCTGGGGCTTGGGCTCTCTTTTTGTCATCAAAATACACCCACCATTGCTGCACGTATATAAGACAGAAAATTGGCACCAATTTTCGGTCGAAACACAGAGATTCCGTCGCAGAGTTGTGTTGAAGATTCCCCAGATTCCCCCCAGATTCCTTGAATGTCGCGTCATGTCACAATACACTGAGATCAGAACATCTTTCAAAGCGACTAGCCCGTCTAGCACTTCCCCTTCTCTCCACTCTCACTCTCGCTCCTTTTAGGCCACGGGTGCATTTGAACTAAACACTCAAAAGCTGAGAAAAACCGTCATAACCTGCGTACGTTCGAACGTGATCGGGGAGGCTTATTTTAGGAACACCATATTCACTTGATAATATCAGACCATATACTAAATAAAACACAATGTTCAACATTCGTATTGCCATCACTTTGGCCTTTGCCCCTTTCGCTCTTGGAGACGAAGCATACACTTGCGACACCTTCGCCAACATATACGAAGATGGTATGCTTTGTGCATTTTTCTGGTGCTCATGCTACGCAAAGCTTGTAGGTCAACATAGGTTGTCAACTTCTCATTGCAGAATCTCCTTGCCTCCCCCTTTCTGCCCCTCGGCCATCTCTGTCTGTTGCACTTTTCCTCGCTATTTTTCTTTATTTGAGACACCCTGGTGTGCGCCTATCTCTGTTGTTGAACGGCCCACACTCTCATATATATGCACAGGCGAAGACCTCTGCAACACGATGTTCGGAGACGCCTTCGTGTACACGGAGGACGAAGACCAAGCCTTCACGATGTGGTGGTTCGAGGCGGGCAACCCGAACGACGACACCACGCAAGTGCTCAACAACACGGTGCCCAAGTCGTGCAACGTGTCGTACTTCCACAAGGAGAACCCCTCGCCCGAGGGAGAGAACTTCACGGAGTGCCACCCTTACAAGGAAAACGCGTGCTGCGAGGACGCCACCGTGACCACGGTCGAGACTTTGAACAAGGTGTGGATGGCGACAATGGATCCGCCTCTGTTTCATATTTTTGTAACCCGTGTTATAACACCCTTTCCGTAGCATGCTTGAAGGCTTCTTTCTTCTTCTTTCGTGCCTGAACACTTCCTCCTCCCTCCTTGTTCCTTCTTCCACCCACTCCCCCTTTCCCCCATCCCTTTTTCACCCTCTTCTCCCCGAAGGCTTACGGCGCGGGCTACGAGTGGGACCGGTGCGGCAAGTTGTCCCAGGCGTGCGAGCGCTTCTTCGTCCAGGAGGCGTGCCTCTACGAGTGCGACCCGAACATTGGCAACTACCGCAAGTGCACCGACGCCCAGGTAGTTGGGTGTGTGGAGCAGCTCTAACATTGACAAGCACCATGGGATTAATTTCCACCACTACTCCAATGATTGCCCATGTATATTTCTGATTTTTGTAATGTATGCCTGCCATTAAAATTATAAGTAATTCACTGTTGTTTTTCATTTTCACACAACGCAACGCTCCCCCCAGGTGGCGGCGGCGGTGGACGAGAGCGACCCGTGCTTCGGCAACACGTGGGAGCTGGCGGGGATGCCCATCAAGGCGTCGTACTGCAACGCGTGGTACACGGCCTGCTTCCAGGACAAGTTCTGCGGGGGCGCCGACGGCAACTTCTTTTCGTGCGCGGAGCTCTTCAGCCCCTCGGAGCAAGACGACGACGACGACAATACTCTCCCCAGCTGGGCGATTGTGCTGATCGTGGTGCTGGCGCTGCTGTTCTTGGCGGGCGCGTGCCTCTTTGGCCACACGATTCGCCGCGAGATCAAGGGCGACCCGCTCTTCAAGCCCCTCACCCAGCAGACCAACCCGATGGAGGCAAGCTCGGAGCGCGGCGGCGGCTTGTAAAAAGAAGAAAAAACAAAACAGGCAAACGTCAGCACGCGGGTGCCAATGCATCTGCGAAAGCAATGTATTAGCCTCGGCGAAAATTCACCGCGCGGCAGAGATATGGCACCCCTAAGTGAAGGGTTCTATATCATCGACCACGCGCCGACAACGAAACAGACACTCGTCACACGCACACACACACTCCAAGTCGCCCGCTTCTGTTGCTCAGCTGAGATGCAAAATATAGAGGGCACTGCCAGTATTCCCCACATCCATGTACACGCGCAAGCACTGCGCCCGATGAAACACGAACCCCCTCCTTTCCTGTGAGAGGAAGAAAGGGCGTGTTCTTAAATCCGAATCAGTTTCATTTAAGTTTTTTAGTAATTTTTAGTTCTTTGGTATCTAAAATTTAATACGAATTATTAAGAAAAAAAATACGCACTCTGCACTTGAATTATCCTTTATGGCATTTCGCTGAGAGCATATGGATAAATAATTGAGATGTGGACACGTACTTGGCGCATATGCCAATGCCAGGCGTAACGGTATTAGCTGCTGCTTATCTATAGCAAATTTTTATATTTGGCGTGTCTCGTGTCTCTATTTACACTTTATGCGCTAATGATAACGAGGATCCTACTTAAAATACTACTTAAAATGAGATGCTGCTCAACTCGCTGCAGCAACCTCAATCATTTCAAGGAGTTCACCGCTCTGGTAAAGCTCCAGAACAATGTCAGTGCCACCGAGAAATTCGCCTGTGAATCACCCGCAAAATGGAGAGAGAGAGAGAGAGCACGCAGTATTTTGAGGCTACACCAAGCACCTTCTAGGAAATGCATCAGATAAAGCCATCCCCACTTTATTTTTCTCTCCAACCCTCTTAAGAACCACGGCAAACGCTTACCATTGAGGTACAGTTGAGGTATGGTAGGCCAGTCCGAGTATTCCTTGATTCCCTGTACCGTCGCATAGACAAAAGCGAATGCATCGACAGAATTAGAGACGCCTCCGAGTATGCTTTCAAGTGCTTTATTCTAGCTGCACTTTCTAAGAACCAATACTAACACCACTCACCTGCCGCAAAACGTCGTCCGCAAGAACGTCGTGCGTAGTGAAATCCACATTCATGCGCTCTAAAATCTATATGATGAGCGTGGAAGTGGACGACGTAAGATTGAGATTCCAAACGAAACGCAGATGAGCTAAAGCGGCGTTCTACTCTTATGAAAGACTGGGCAAGTTTGTTCATACGTTACCTGAACCATAGTGCCGGAGAAGCCGCAGCTGGGAAAGAGCTTAGTGCCTTTCATAAAGAGCACGATGGGCGCAGCGTTCACCTTGAGAAGACGTCAGAAAACACGCAAAAGAAGAAGACAACGAATCACAGCAACTAAAGTATTCATAATACATACCAAAATGGTACGAGAAACGAGGCGCGCACTGCTAGCTGCAAGCATGCCATGGACAAGCAGTTGCAAATTGGCGAGCATCAGACCAAATCTACGACACTTCCACTAAGGTACACTAAGAATAAAGAAATCGAATTCCAGCGACACGAAGAGTTACATGATTCGCCTTGTTGGCTCCCTACCATTTTATCGATACGGTCCAGCGTTGTCTTGCTCGTGCGTTTTGGGCCTTCTTGGTCAGCTACATCAAACACACGGCGCACCACACTCGATCCCTCGTAGCTAACGAGGCGGCGACGATGCCCCGTGCTAGGCAACGAAGGGTGGCGCAAAGGTGAAGCTAGGCAAAATGCATGCCCGCTTGCAAACATGGAGACAGCCATTACGGCTAGCAAAATAACATTTGCTCCCATCTTAAAACCCTACTGCAGTTGTAAATGTATCTGAGCAAGAGCTTGTCTACACTTCTTGAGCGGCGAGTAAAGCGATGCTATTCTCTTCGAATTTGCGAAAAACACTGAAGCTCTTGAGGATTGAGCTGTAGTGGACTTGTAACTCTACGGTTGCTCTAGCTAGAGTCTAGGCTATGTGCAAAACAAACGATACTTAGATTCTAGCTACGTACAGAAGCTGGCCCTTTCTTCTCTCCTCCCTTTCATTTATTTTTTTGGAGTCGTCTATCTACTGCAGGCGCAGTGGGTTCAGCAATACAGGGGGGAACCAGCTCCAGGAGGATGATGTATGTCATGATAATGATGTGGCTAGGCTCGAGATAGTCCCTACAATAAAACATCTGACGTATTTTCTCCAGAATATAAGGCAAATACGTCGCGACGTATCGGCTTTTCTGCTGACGTCATCACCAAGACGTCATCAAATATACGCCTTTATACGGCGTTTGCCATGCATATAGTGGAAATATGCCCTAATATAACGCAATTTACGGTACTGACGTATTGATTGACGTATTTGGGTCAAATATTTGACGTATTTTTGTAAGGCCTAGCTCGAGAGCTCGAGAGGCGCAAAACACGGAGCAAAATAAGAGCTTCGACAAAAAGTGTTAGCCATTGTTTCTGTCTCAGAAGGCCAATCCGAGGAGGTCGAAATGTTCTCTGCTATGTGCCGGACTACGGCTAGGACCATGCTTCCAGCAGTTTCTGAAAGCCTAAGCACCTCGGCTACAAGCGCACCAGTTGCTATCATTGTGTCGGTAAAAATAGCAGAGGTACGCGACGACGGAAGCCACCAATAGTATAGCGCTACACATGATAGGTGTTAAGCTAGTCTGCGGGCAATCTCAAACTAGTTGCTTGTTCTTTTTCGAATTCTTAAAACTTATATCGTACTTTAATTTCTACAACTTTCAAGGAACGCACAGCTGCCTTTTTGGAAACGATGGCTGTGGATGCTTCCGGGTCACGGCAGGAGCCTGGATGCCACACTTTTGACCTCTTGAAGGATGACTCAGACCCTCAAAAGTTTTATTTCTATGAAGGTGGTTTGATCATTACAAATCTTAAATATATATTTGTTCTTGAGGCATTGGCCTTACTGACAACTTACGAAAAAAAATGAAAATCGAATTTTGTTGTTGTCTGGATACTTCTTCGCATATGTTGCCACTCACCACCACTTCTAACTACTCTTAGACTCAATGCATGCACTCACTTGATGACTGTGTCGCGAACTCTGCTCACCTACGGTCTAATTAGTGTACAAAGACGCGGATGCAGTAGCCTTTCATCGCGAAACTCCTCACTACAAAGCGTGGGCGAATTTCAAGGCCGAAGGCGGCGTGATTTCGCAGGAAGTAATCAAAGCAAGTGCCATTGACTTTACGTACTAGCTTCGAATTGAACGGCGACTATACGCTCCAGTTTTTTATTGCCATATTTACTGATGGGCCTCGCGGCCTCGTTCATCTCGGATTGAAAACTCTCATATTACTAGTACTGCATTATGGGATTATGGGAAGAAACCCAATTCCCAAAAACTAACAAGTGATGTGCCTAATTTAAAGCCTGCATCTCCAGTCTGGCACTTCGTTTGCACGCAACACACCGAAATAACTGCAAGAATTCGAAATGGCGGTGGAAATTAAAATTAACTGAGGAGCCTGAATAATGTATACTGCACTATCATAAATTTATGCCGGTTAGCTGTAGCTGCTAACTGCTCATAAACTTTGATTCGATATCGCCTTAGCAATTACAACGAAGCGAAGGTCTAAAGACTTGAGAAGGCAGATGGAACAACTTCCTTTCTTAAGTCGAATAGCTCCATTTCCCGATATCTCTGGTTCAGTCGAAGACCTGAAATACGTCCGAATCGGATTCAGAACTCCCAGCAGCCTTCTCCTCTGCTGTTGCTGTCATCCCGAATCCTTTCGCGTTTGGCTGCCTAGGGCTCTTCGTTAACTGCATGGAATTTTCGTCTTCACCTTCGTTGTCGCAGCGGCGGCTCGGCGGCTCAGGCTCGCTGGCGAATGCCTCTCGTCGCAGGACGGCCATCAATGCATCGACGCCTTCGGAGCCACCGTGGTGAGCAGCCAGCTGAACGAGTCAACATAAAAACACGCATGGCAATAAAGATGCACACAGAGTCGTGAATTGGGAGATACGGGCAACAAGGAATGCACGTTGGTTCGACTAAAACATACACAGGAAGTAACACTAGACGTCAAGAGACAGAGCTTGATACACAGCCAAGCAATCTTTTCGCTGCATGCATCAAGAGAGAAGACAAATGAACACTAGAGCACTTTTCTTCACCTGTGCGTCCGTCACGGAATTTACTTTCCTTCTTGATTCCATGTGAGGTTCGAAGTGGGCATCATCGGGGGCATGTGCGAGCTCCTGTAGGCATATTCAGGCAGAAGAAATGTGCTAATGTCAAAATGAAAACGGCGTAAAAATGAAAAGAAGTTTTAAGAGCGTGCACTCAGATGAGAAGTCGAGTCAGGCAAAAAAACACCACGAATTTGGCAAATGGGTAAGAGCATGAAGATTAAGTGTCAGAAATTAATTGGAACGCTTTCTTCCTCAAAGCAATGCGCACCTGCACTATTATATCGTTGTTTTCCTTTCGCCACAATTTGGCGAACGAGTTTGGACTGTAAAAATAAAAGTAAGGACAACGAATGGTTGTAACGTTCCATAAGTTAGTTAGTTGGTGGGGTTAATCTGACAGGTACCAATGGTTAATCCAGTTGTTTGAATTTTCTGACTGTCGGCTGCGTAATCATTCGAATGAAAGTAAAAGGAAAAACACACACGATTTTTTTTTTTAACGCTAGGAGTACGCCCCACGCAGTAAAGGAGAGCAAAACTTTTTACCGAACAATGGCGCAGATGATGCAAGTTAAAAGCAATAAACCCGCTAGCCCAGCGCAAATGATCAGAAAAATGGAAGTTGAAGATGCGCCAGAGCTGCCACGATCTGTTGTTGACAAACTCGTAGTCGTTGTTGAAGTGTATGCAAAGGATTCAGTTGTTGTTGGTGCATCGTCAACGCGCTGCTGTGCCAGTGAAGCCACCAGCGGATTCCCTCCTTCAACCTCGCCTTTGGAAGTTCGTAATGTTGACATCTCGTCGCCTGCCCGCGTCGACGTCGTCAAGTATTGCTGCAGAGTAATGTCTTCAGAAACGTCAGGTGCTGCATTGTCCGGGCTTCTGAAGTCGGGGTGGTGAAGATAAGCAGCTATTTCGTGAGCAGCATTGCTGCCAGGCTCATCGTGATGTGGTTGGCTGGATGTATGAAAAGAGCCTAAAGTCTGAAGAGTGTCAATTGGGGACACGCGGAACCGCAAAGAAGCTGAAATGACGATAACAGTGGCAACGAGGAGTAACGTGGCCAAAGAAACCTTTGATACGCTCGGCCAGCAGAAACGTTTATCTCCTACGTACTGATCTTGTTGGCCAAACTGGATCTCATCGCCGTATCTTTTGATATTACCACCTAAGAGAGGCTGCTGCTGCTCGTCTATGTTCAGAGTCTGGGCGTCGAGCATCCGTACTACTCTGATCGCCACACAAGTTGTGGTCTCCTGCTGTAGATCTCAAATTTGAAATGCGTGCTCGATAAGATTCGAAAAAAATAAGGTGTTATCCCTTACAATTCAACGTAACGTCTTCTAATCATTCAGACCCGAGTCTGTGACGAAGTTCAGTCTCTCTGCGCCTAAGATGAAATCAATTCAATTCCTTCCCAAAGTCCCGAAGACCTCTAAATATATGCCAAAAACAGCGTACATTCATACAGTACACGTACAGATGACGGCGACGACGGCACAGCAGCCGACCGGAGGGCCGACAGAGCTGTTCGGAGAGTTGTTCGCAGAAGAAAAGAAATCGAGGTCGCGTCATTTATTATTTATTTGTCGGGGGAAAACGTGGAAATTTTCACAAAGTATCCGAGCCCGAGAGCCCGGCCCGTGAGCTGCGTGGAGCAAGAAGATGGGCGACTGAGCTGTGGGAGGGAATTCGCGGCCGCCGACTGACTGGCTGACACTGTCGCCATAATTTATCTACCTCCGCTACCAAGGTGTATGATCTATTTTATTGTAACTGATCAATGTGGAATTTATTTGGCGTCTAAACTTTAAGCGTTTGTTCGATATTATTTACTCTCGTGAAAATAGCCTCCAGGTCTTCTCCCTACTAATCCTTCCCCAGCATTGCCCGCACCTTCTTATCAGAAAAATTCTTTGCACCATCCCTACTTATATTATTTTTGAAATTGAAGATATAATCTTCTACTGCGGTGCAAAGTGCTCTGCGAGTACCTCTGTTTGATGCCCCGTTTGACTAACGTGCAACGTCCATCCTATTTGTCTGTGCTTTGACTCGACTTCAGGTTTACATTTCATGAATGATGGCCCTCAACCCTATCCTTAATTGCAGTTTTCTTGGTTTCTTCTGGGAGCTGCTTTGAGTACATGTACAGCAACTACCTCCTTTCCCCAGTTGTTAGCCGCCTCCTCCCTCGACCAGCCGAACCGTACGAAGGCTGCCACGCACTACATTTCGCCCATAAATATGCAAGGCCTTGAGTTGGAGATACCCGATGACGACGGCCATTGCGAAAACGAGCCGCTGCTCGGCGGCGGCCACAGCGGCTACGGATCGTCGCAGTCTATTTCTTCCTCGGCGCGAGCGGAGCGATGGCCTTTAGCGAAGAACTGCGCTCCCGCGAGCGCCTGCAAAGGTCTAATTGGGTACACGGCGTGCATTTTCCTCGCGGCCGGCATTGTCGCCACGTCCGCGCTTTGGCCCTCGCACAGCGGGAGCTTAATCCTCGGCCTTGCGGCAACACAGCACAGCAGCAGCAGCGACATTGTTGATGGTGGCACTGGGGACGGCAGTAGCCTTCCCTCTTCTTCTTCGTATGAGCCCGTAGTTGCTTCTGCTGAATTCGGGTCAGCGCACACTCCCAGTGGCAGCGAACAGTCTTTCGATAGGTCGAAAGCCTACTCCACTGACAGTTTTCCTCGCAGCACAGTGGCATTGCCGGTGGCATCATCATCGTCGTCGTCGTACTCGACTTCTCGAGGCACCACCACTACCACTGCCGGCAGCAGC
>Ga0307931_1002759_pt1 | contig 11082 bp, 10 predicted proteins | sample OrgLakmetageno47_FD_201816 | JGI IMG/M metagenome (GOLD analysis project Ga0307931, IMG submission 201816) | Saline water microbial communities from Organic Lake, Antarctica - #47 | ecosystem: Environmental > Aquatic > Non-marine Saline and Alkaline > Saline | place: Antarctica: Organic Lake... | reverse complement strand
ACCCACTCCACCGATAGGATGCTTTCACCCACCGAGGAGCTGCGAGCCTAGGCCCACTAGGATGAACAAAGAAATGAAAGAAGCCACAAAGCAGGGGAAATCGTAGTGGATTTTTTTCTTCGCAAAGTATAGAATTCAGGTACACCAATACATCATAGCTTTTTTCTACTACCTACAATTTTCTACTAGAAAATTTCTTACCAGTTCTCAATAAAGTTTAATAAAGAAGAATGTTTATCCTAGTATTTCCAGCTAGTTTCCTGCCGGGAGTTGCTTTACACACACAGGATTATGTACGTGGGTTTGTCTGTGGCAATACGATCAGCGACCTTTTGTGCACGAAAGCGCTTTGAAAGACTGTCTTCGCTTACTGTTTCTTTCATCTGTTGTCGTCGCTGCTTGCGTCTTCTGATGCAGTGTCCTCGAGCGACACGAAAGATAGAGACGACATCGAGGCAGTTTCCTCGGAGGTGTGCCCATCATCATCGTTACAATCATCGCTTTTGCTCTTCGTTTGATCCTTCCCACAGACGTGATCGCGACTACCGTGATGATGATTCTCAGCATGGAACCAGGTCCAATCGCAGAAGCTCAGCACGTAGTGCGCCGCGCCGCCACAACTGCTGACGTCCGTGCGGTTCAGCCACGTAGCGCACCAGGCGCGGCAGCAGGCACGGTGGTAGGGGTGAAAGCGGAGTGCGGTCTGAGGCGACCACAGGGGTGCTCCCTGGCCGCCTATGCCACCCGACAGGCAGCGCACTTGGGCGCGGCTGTTGGGGAGGCCTTTCAAGAAAAGGTACGGGCTCAGTAAGCCTTTTGGGCGTGGTGGCGGTTGCCGTTGTTGTTGTCGTGAGTGAGCAATTTGATGGCGTTGACGGCGGCGGCCTCCTGTCGACGGAGGAAGGTTCTCGTCGTTAACATCAGCCTCCTCATCTGATGCGTCGTCTTCGTCTTCCGCCCTCGACGAGCCACACGGCAGTAGGCTGGCCGTGTCCAAAGTGGCAAGCTTTACCCAATCTTCTTCATCGTTGGACTTGGAAGAATAGTGAGGGCTGAGTTGAGAGAGAGAGAGCAAAAGACGTAAAACAAAAATGAAAGTAGGAATTTAGATTCAAGCACGGCGCAGGGCAAAGGACGGGGGGGCACTTGTTTCTATTATAAATTCTAAACAGCAGCTCGTTGAAGGCATCATGCGGACGACTCGCTGCTTTCATTCGAAAAGAAATCAATGCACTTTTCTAACCAGGTACTCACCATGAAACTTTCCGGACTCGAAACACCACAGGAGCCTGCCCCTCGCGTTGCTCCACCACCAGACGATCACCACGCTGAAACGTGTTCCAATCGGGTCTCATTGGGTGCTCGCTTTGAACGGATGACTCACTCGACGACTTTACTTTGTTGCCAGAAACCACGAGACCCTGATAGAGAAGAAGGAATTAGGGCAAGAAAACACAGAATAAGACCGAATCAAGATTCGTTGATTGAATCAAACTTGAGAGGAGTCACAGGTGCCTTACATTGACGATGATTCATGGAAAAAAAATACTGGTTTTCAACAGAATCAATCAGTCACCTTGTCGAGGAGGGCGCACCCCCAATTGCTATGATGTGGCCAACTGCCTCCTTTGGAGAGGTCGCCGTTGCCAGTGGCTGTCGACATGCCATCTTCAGCGCCCTGCTTGCGGCGCAAAAACCCGATGCCCAGCCCGAATCCAATGGCATCGATTGATATTTCGATCCTTGCTGCGCCACTTTCAGGCCACGCGAATTGCGGCGCGCGCGGGGAATCCTCGCCGTTTACGCGCTCGACAGAAGGTCCTGGAAGTAGCGATAGTTCAGCCACGCCGCTGTGGCTGTGGTCCCACGCTTCAATTTCGCTTCGCGACTGCAGCATTTTGCCGTTTTGTGACACGACCACACCATTGGAGTGTTGAGTGGCGTGGGCGCAGAGCATTCTCAGCTTCGCTTTGCAGCGATACTTTTTTGGAGATACGTTCGTATGAATGTTTTTTTATGCGTGCGATTCGGTCGAGGGTGACGTAATCTTCATGAACCGTTTGGATGTGCGTACTTGTATGTACGTACGTACGTACATAACGGTGCCACACACAACACACCACGCAAAATATTTCACATGCTGTAAGGAATGCTTGTCTGCTTGTTAGCTTGTCAGTGTTGTTTACTGCTGTAAGCAACTCGAACACACACACATGCAATCCAGATGGCACCTAGGCCAGAGTACGGAAATAATTTTCTGCAAGTGCCTAGATCAGGCCGCAGGGGGAAATGGGGCCAATCGGAGTACTGTACTCAAGTGCCGTGAGGTCGAAATCTATTTCAGAATGCCTTTGTGGGGGTTTAAAATAAAACCAATACTCCTACTTTCGACTTCTGATGTCCGAACTAGGTATCTATTTTACAAGGAATCTTCGGGTTGGGCTCTCGAACTCCGACCTCTCTCCTTCACGGGGTATGAGCCTCGAAACTTTCGCTCAAAGTGGCAATAGCGCACTTGGGTGTTATTTTGGCACAGGCCTCGAGGGGCCGAATTATGTCATTAAGAAGGCTAGTGGCCCATTTGATAATGACGCCAAATGAAATGATTCTGTTGTCTCCACTTCGGCCTGTCCTTGGCAATGCGCAATGGCGATCACCCATCGAGCGAGCTCCTTGGAAAAGGAATAGCCCATAATGAAATGAAAGTGGTTTGGGTCAATTCTTTATTAAAAAGAAAAAGCCATTTCATCTTTTTCACCGTATAAATTTTATTTTTAGTTTTTAGTTTTCACTTACATCAGCGCAGTGAAAAAGGGTTTTTTTTTCTTCTCTACCTGTTAGTCTTCTAATTCCGGCCCTTCGGGGCCTGTCTCAAAAACCAAAAAGGGTAAATTACCTCGCATTCGTAAATGCAAATGGAGTAATGAGAATTGAGAATTGCGATTTGGCACTTGCCACTTGCCGCACAGCACTTGGCGTTAGCATTAGCAGTTCGCGCAATCATCTTGAGCAGGGGGCTCTTCAGGTAAACTTAAAAGGGGGTTATCAAAAGGGTTATAAATCAAGCATTTTCGTACATGTGAGTTGTAAGATCAAACGCCCTGAGGTGGGGTTCGTTTTTTTTAGATCAAGTATCAAGTATCAAGACCAAGACCACACAGTTGCACCGCTTTAAAAGCATTTAACCCCAGAACTTCGCATACAATTCACTACCTCCAACAACCAATGGAGTGGCCAACTTTGGAACTTCCCTCGTAAACTTTTCACTTCACAAGCTGCTGCTGTTTATGCTGTTCTTCGTCGTCGTCAGCATCCTCGCCTGCTGCGGCGCCTGTCTTTTTGGCCGCAGATTCTTTGGCTCCAATTTTCTTGTACTCCACTTCGTACTTGAGCAAGAGGTCTTTCACGCCAAGGGTGCCGCTGGCAGCCCGCGACGGGCGGAGCTCGCCTGGCCGGTCCACGTACCTATACGGGTAGGGAGGTACAAGCACGATCAAAAGAGAGCAAGAGAGAATTGAAAAACGAAGAAAAAAAAGGACTTGACCACCCCTTAATCAGTAAAAAAACATTGAAAAAAAAAACGCGTCGGTTATAAGTTCAAAAGTATCTTTCTGAGGAGCATCAACGCACTCAATGACGGCGCGTGGGGCGCTGTCGCCTGCCCGCGGCCGCTGGAGCTTAAGCACGCGGGTGTAGCCGCCGTTGCGCTCGAGGTAGCGAGGCCCCAAGTGGTGCTGCAGAAAGCAAAATAACCAGACACAAAAGGAAAAGTGGAAACGAGAGAAGAGGTCAAGCGAAGGATGGCGAGCGAGGCGAGCGAGGGTGGGTTGGGGTAAATAGGGATAGATCAGAATCGCCACAAGAGTTGCCTATCCCAGAAGCAAACGAGTTTGCGCATATAGATCGCACATACCCCCAAACCTTATTTCATCACTATCATGCCCGCTACCCATACTTTCACCCAAACTTATTCACTTTTTTTTGGGTCGGGACTGTTTGTAGGCTCACCAGGAGTTTGATGAGAAGGGGCCGCTGATGCACGATGCTGTTCGCCATTTTGAGCTGATGGTGCGCGTTGGCAGCCGCCTGCACATTGACACACATATACACAGAGACATAAATGCGTCGATATATCTTCACTGATAATAGATATCTTAGCATTGAAGTGCATGTACCGACGGCAAAAGCTAGCGTGCAAGACAACAGACGAGACCACAAAGGGTATGGATAGACTTGAAGGTCTTTCAGCACGTTTGTCTCTTCGTCCCTCTCTATTTCCTTTAGGAGTAGCCAACTAGAATGATAAAAGAAACGCGGCCTTCTGCTACACTATCTCGATCATTGACATTCAAATTTAATGACTCCAAAAAAAGAACCAGCTGCATAGCTAAGATAGCTGAGGAGACAAAAGTGAAGGCAACCTTCACCTTTTGACCTCAACACCTAACCACTCAATCTTCAATTGTACTGTCACATTGTTGAATACCTTTTCGGCAGCTTTGGGAAACCCAGCTTTAAGCTGATCATTAGCTGCTTGTTGGCAGATGGCCCACTTCTTTGCGTAACCAATCACCTTGAAACGAAATCAACATGTGACAATAGATAAAGGCATGGTCAACATCTACCTTCAGGATGATAACGCAGCACCGCACAATGAGCAATACACATCTCGTTGTGCTAGGCACACTTACATTCTCTGCAATTTTCCGCATAGCTTTCGCCTTTGGCTCTGTGGTGATGATACGCTCGTGTTCGATGAGGGACATGCACATATTTTTCATCATCGCATGGTAGTGCGACGACGTGCGGCTAAAATGCGAAAAGGAAATGCGCTTCCGCATGGCGCTAGCTAGGACAACCTACGCAACTAAAATTCGATCGCTAGAAAAACCGCAGCCTCAGCACTAGTCGAGGCACCTCAATAATTTGATCTACGACTTTGCGCTTGGGCTATGAGGTGCTAATGAAGCGATGAAGCGATGCACAAAACAGATTACAACCAAAGGCGCCTGACACAATCCGACAACGAACGAGGAGGGGGGAACGGGAGCATGACGAAGAACAAGAAGACTCGCTGAACACTACCATGAATTATATTAGGGTAAGTAAAAATTTCACGCGCTCCTCCCTCGCGCTTCTTCCTGGACCATTCACCCATTCAAGCATTTTTGAAGCACCCAAACCAGCCCAACCACCCAAAGCATACTTTGACATAGACCTTACTCCGCGATACCTTTCTTTACCAGCACTTGGGTCAACGAGAACTACTAAGAACAGCTTTCTACTACTATGAGCGCGCCCCCTGTTAACTGGGGCGACACTGACTCGGAAAGCGAGAGCGAGGAAATTGTGGCACCAACTTCTTCTGCAGGCGCTGGAGGTGGAGCGGAGGCAGCCGCGTCAGACTCCGACGATGATGACGATGATGACGACGACGACTCCGAAAACTCTGATTCTGAATCTGAAGCCGAGGAGGAACTACCTGCGGCGGCTGAGGGCGACGCATCAACTGGCGCGGGCGCGGCTGCGGCCGATGCTACCTCAAGCAAGCCTGTCCCATTGAAGAATTTGAGCAAGGCTGAGCGAAAGGCGTTGAAGGAGAAAGAGCTTCAGGATCTTGATGCACTTTTACAAGCTGAGCTTGGGGGCTTGCCTGCTGCGCCTACTGAGGCCACAGCCGCTACTGCGGCGCCTCCGCCAGCGCCTGAACCAAGTGGCGAAGAAAGCTCCGCGGCGGCTAAGAAGAAGAAAGACAAAAAGAAAAAGGGAAAAAAAGCGGAGGCAAATGGTGCTGCGGCAGAAGAGAAGCCTGCTGCTGCGGAGACTGCTGACGCAGCTGCCGGTGGGGAGGCGACTGAGGTGTTAAGCCCCGCGGAAGTCCTCAAAAAGAAGGCAGCTGCTGCGAAGAAAGGACCAGTATCAGCGGCAGCACTTGCAGCGGCGGCAAAGAAGAAGAAGGAAGCTGAAAAGAAGAAAGTGAAACCAGACAAGAAAGACAAGAAGAAAAACTACAACCAGGCGCCATTGTAGAGAGAGAGTAGTGAGTTCGGGCGGGAAGTCTTTTGAAATCACCGTACTTTGGCTCCCGGCCTTTTCCTCGATTTTTGACCATTTCCTGCCTGAGGAGACGGCTGGGGGTTTTTGGATTCAATTTCGCAGTGACTTCGAACTTTTTCCAACTAAATTAATGGTAACTATCATATAGGAATAGGAAGTTCGAAGTTAGAAAAAAAAAAAAAAAAAAGTCATAAAAGTAAAAGAGGAGTGGCATATAAGATACAAGATGCATTGGGTCTGGGTATCCGACTTAAGAGAACTTAAGAGCGACCCTATTTCGCTGCTGCAGATTTATGCAACTCAACATTTCTTTCGACCTGTGGCTTAGTCGATTTCAAGATAAGGAAAGGAGATGGAGGCTCTTCTGCGGCGTTCGCTTTCGTCGTTCAATTTCCGTTCCGGTCTTTCGGCCTTGGCCCCCAATTGCTATTTTCTACTTCTTTAATTCCTAAGATTTATTTCGCAGCCGGGGAATAGAATTCACTTGGTTGCATTGTGATGCGTTCTTTGTGACTTGTTCGGGGCGATGCTCATGGCTTCATGGCCCGGGCTTTTAAGTAGCACCCCGGGCTTGCGCTTCACTTATTGCCTTAGTGTCTCGAGCCCGCGAATTCCTAACAGCGCCGGCTTCGCTAGCGCTACTTGAGTTTGCGACATAGGCCCCAAGGGGCTGGAATTAGAAGGCCAACAGGCAGGAAAGCAAAGTAGCTAATACCTGAATTTGAGGCGTGCCTCATTCGTCATTCGAATTTGGGATGCTAACTGCAGATGGCAATACGAGAAAGCTTCCTAATACCTAGCTTTGAATGCCGAAGGTTTTTAGCCCAGTTAGATATGTCCTGGCGGATTTATTAATGAGGACCTCTCGCGATTTTATGACACTTCTTCGCAATTGAGGAGTGCAATCCAATCCAATCTAATCATCACTACAAATAATTATGCGCGGTGAACCCGGACGTTCTGTATTCACGGCGCAGAGATCGGGCTTCTGACACGGGATTAGATTAGATTAGATTAGATTAGATTAGATTAGATTGGATTGGATTGGATTGGATTGGATTGGATTGGATTGGATTGGATTGGATTTCATTAGATTAGATTAGATTAGATTACATTAGATTAGATTAGATTAGATTGGATTAGATTTCATTAGATTGGATTGGATTGGATTAGATTAGATTAGATTAGGTTAGATTAGACTAGATTAGATCAGGTTAGATTTACAAAGAAACAACAACAAGTAGCATAGAGCTGCGTTTTGGTGATTCCACCAGAACAAGTCTGACTGGGCTGAGTGCCCTTTTGCGTAATGCAATGACACGGGCCCCGCAGAATATGGAAGAAGGGCTAAAAAGATTAAGGTTAAGGCAATATGCATACTTGATGAGGAGCTGCCGCGGAAGTGGTGATAACTGACCAAAGAGCCCCACTCTTCCGAGCCTCAGGAGTCTTCAGTCTTCAGGAGTTTCCCTCGTTATCTCGTTATGAATCTTAAGAACTAGGCCCCTAACGGGGTGGCTACGCCAAATTCTGAGAATTCCGTACCGGGTCAATGCGTGCTCAGTACTATGTAAACTGTTTAAACTACCTGTACATAAAGTCGTCTGAAAATAGTCTGACTGAATGAACGACTGCTACTGAAGTGAGTGTAAAGTTATGACAAACATAAGCATTTAAAGTACGTCCAGGTGAGTGCCAACAAGTATCGAGCCTTCGTACCTTGTTTTGTACGTCCTAAATTCATACTTCATACGCAGAAAGCTCATTGACAAAGATTGTCGCCACAAATCAAACTCACGCTACGTGAATAGCTAAACAGACGTGTTTAACAAGCAAATTGTGTTCGAAGAAATCACTGGTGTCGTGGTTCATGGTTGCCTCAAGAAGCGATAGAGTTCGTTGTGCTTGGCATTGTATCAAGAAAGGAGATGGCGCAGATTCAAAATGACTTTCTTGGTGATTGTTACGCAGAGAACAGATGATATTTGGCATCAGAACGAAATAAGATCCAAAGAAAACGAGACCTTAAATCGTCACATTCGTTAAAATGATGTCGACAGTGTAGCATGGTATTTTCTTTGTGTTAGCCTCCATGCTCTTGTCAGTCCTAACTGCGAAAAGTATTCGAGGTAATCCAGTCATCACATGCGGTTCTGGTCCTCGCTATTATGGACTAATACAACATTGACACATAGTCCAGCTTTTCGAAAGTTTCCTGACAGTTGTGACATTCAATTAGATGTGCTCTCTCTCTCTCTCTCTCTTTGCGTCTACGGTCAGTACAACCAAAGTGTACTGTATGCTATCCGCGAAACGGCGGCTGATGATTCAAATAATATTGCTATATTTCAAATACAAATCAACTCGCAACGGTACTTTGTTGGACTCCGTTGTCTGATCAATTGTTTCAAGACCACGACCTTCTTCCAATTAGAGCAATGTTGCAATAGTCCCAAAACGACGATATATTGCATGCAAGGCTGCAAACGAATCCAAACCATCGTTCCAGTGAATACATAATGGTGTCGAATTCATTGGGAGGTGTAAACGGCAGGAGCAGAGCCGCCATATACTGGGTACTGTGCCGTACCTGATTCATAAAAGTGGACGTCCGTAATCAAATTGTTCTGATTGGCTAAGTACACAACTATCCTACCCTAACCCCTTATGTATCCACAACATGAACCGATCGTAGTAAGTTCTTGTCCCCCAGGTAATAGTGCCCGCCAATCAGAACCAATTGATCAGGTATGGCAAGTTATATTATCATACCCGGCAGTCACCCCATGCACCGCTTAGACATCGAGACGTCGATCAATACCGACTGGCATCGCTTCTTGAGTAACTTGACGCTGGACATGGAGCTTGTAATTGTTGCGCTCGGTTCGAACCAACGACTATTGTTGTGCAAACCAAGATATCGAAAACATCATTTTGCAGGGACAGTTTCCCTCCACGCTTGATCGAGAAATTCTTGACTTTAGGAGCATGATCGATGCCGTGTAACGTTGACGTTCGGTGGTCCAAATGTGATCTGAAGATACCGTTGGTCTGAACTAAGACCATCACATTCTCTCTTCAAACATCGACGAGGGAAAGAAAGAGAATGTCTGATATGTTATGTTTCCACATCCATCTCGTGAATGCAGTCGTTTCAGTAATTGACGTCGGCGGTTCAAATGTGATCTGGAGATACCATAGGACTGAACTAAGATCATCGCAATCTGACTCGAAGTACGGTTACGAGGGACTGCAAGAGAATGTCTGATATGTTTTGTGCCACATCAATCTCGTGAATGCAGTCATCTCAGTAATTGACGTCGGTAGTTCAAATGAGGTCTGGAGGTACCATACGTCTGAAGTTTGACCATCACCTTCTGACGTCGGTGGTTCAAATGAGATCTGGAGATACCATACTGTAGGTCTGAACTAAGACCATTACATTCTGACTCTAAGTACAGTTGCGAGGGAAGCAAGAGAATATCTGATATGTTTTTGTGCCACACATTCATCTCTTGAATGCAGTCATCTCAGTAATTGTTGCGCTTGGTTACTCACCGAACCAACGATGTCTGAAGTATGATCGATGCCGTGTAACGTTGATGTCAGTGGTTCAAATCTGGAGATACCATAGGTCTGAACTAAGACCATCACATTCCGACTCGAAGTACGGTCACGAGGGACTGCAAGAGAATTGTACTTGATTTTTCAATACATGTACATGTGCAATCTACAACATGCGATAATTCGTAAGTATATTTCGTAAAACAATTTGTCTCAAAATGTGATAACTTCCTGGGTAATACATTCTGAGAATTCTCAGAATTTATTAAATACGCTCCTCGCTGTATATAAGTGCATTTTTTGCAACGAGCCTGCACCCAAACGTTGCTGTACTTTTCGCGAGGAGCCCGTAGACCTCCATTATCATTCTAGTTGTGCTCATCGCTTTCCGTCGGGTTTCTAGCCACCTGCAGGACTTAATCTAGTACCAGCTTAGGCCTTTAAGTGGCCTCTAGCAACGGGAAGGAGTTATGCCGAAGTCATATTTCCCCAACCAATTTATGGCGCTTCTCACAGGTGAGACACGCTGCTCCTTTGTCAGTACTTGACGCAACCCACGATCTATTTAGGATTGATAAACCAGTAATCGTATTTATCTCGGCCCAGGCGAGTTTACTTATCGCCTGCATTTCTTTCAACTATATTATTTGTTTGCGTCGTGGCACATGTGCGCCGGGCTTGGGGTGTCTCGAGCAGTTCGGACGTGGCCTTCACGGCCAGCACAGGCAGTGTTCAAAGTAGCGCCCAGCATGACGAAACACGAAGTCAAAGAGCATCTTACAAAAATTTACGATTTGCCTGTTCAGCGCGTCATGACTGCCAACTTTGCCGGTGCGCGTGTGTGCCTTTGGACTTCTAGCAGAGAGAGAGAGATGTGGCTTCGCGTGAATGTGATTGCACTTCTGTAATATTCACGACGGTATTAGTGTCTCAATCTTAAATTTTTGTTTGTCGACGTTCCTGTGCAGGTAAATACAAGAGGCGCTATGGCCACACGAAGTTGGAGGTGTTCAAGGAGCCCCGCTTCAAGAAGGCATTTGTGACCTTTGACCAGGGGGCGGTGTTGAAATAATCTCACTGCGTGATCCTCGCAACCGAGCACCCCGAGCTCCTGGTGTCCGAGATTATTCTAGCGTAGCGGATTTCAACGAGCGGGCGTTGGTTTTATAAGCGGAATGGTTGGCCTCTGGGCTAGCTAAGCGGCACAACTCAGCTCAATTTTGATTAACTCTTGTGTTGGAAGCTACGTGCATCTCTAGTCTTGCGGCCTGCTAACTACTACTAGGCCTATAAAAAAAAAAAAAAAAACCCTGTACTGACCGTTTATTTCCAAAAATGGGCGAATGCCGGGAGGTGCTGGGCAGCGGACCAGCACCTCCTTCGAAGCTATAAACGCTTCGAGTGCAACCGGGATCTCAAACTTAGTGAGGTAAGGTGTTTAGAGTATCGCCGGTCGTTTAC
>Ga0307931_1002752_pt1 | contig 11098 bp, 13 predicted proteins | sample OrgLakmetageno47_FD_201816 | JGI IMG/M metagenome (GOLD analysis project Ga0307931, IMG submission 201816) | Saline water microbial communities from Organic Lake, Antarctica - #47 | ecosystem: Environmental > Aquatic > Non-marine Saline and Alkaline > Saline | place: Antarctica: Organic Lake... | reverse complement strand
AGAAACATACAGGGGGGGGCGCAAGGAAAAAAAGAGAGAAGTGTGTGTGGGAGGCGGCGAATGGTCACGGTCGGCATAGTCGGGGATTTAAGAAAGTAAAAAGGAGAGAGAGGGAAAAGAAAAGGGGGGTAGTGTTTACGAGGAAGGAGCGCAGGCAGGCAGCGGTATGTGGCAGAAAGGATGCAGAGGAGGAAATGAGATAAGAATAGCGTCAAGTGTGTGTGTGCTTGCAACGTTTTCCTGTTTGTGTGTTGATTTTTTGTTTTAAATTGATTCTCAACCTGGGACAAGCGCAGGGCGGCAAACACCAGGGGCACCAGAGTGTACTGAATCCGCTTCACCCCACCCTGCCCGAACTGCTTGCGGGCCGACAAGAGCAAACCAAACTGCGCGTCGGTGTCGTCGGGGACTTTGAGCAGAGGCACCAGGCGCGCGACTAGCAGCTGCTCGGACTCAAATTCACTGGTGCCGCTGTCGTCTCCGCTGCTGCCGCTGCCACCTTCACCGCTGTCGTCAGCCGAGGCAGTTGCAGTGCTGTTGGGGTCGTCTGTTGGATGGACGGTTTATACAGTGGCAGAAAAAAACATGGAGGAAGGAAGAGGTACTTATTAAGTGACACAACAATGGAAATCCACCATTGCTCTGTTTGATTGCATGATTTTTCCAGCCAGTATACTCTACATGATGTATTCAGTGTGATTTGCTCAATATATTCTATGCTATGCTATATGTCAATCTCTAGCACTACTCGTTCACCTTTGAGCAGAGGCACCACCATGTTGAACAATTGGTCCAATTGGGCTTGGTCCGACAAGTTCAACTTCAAGTGCGTCACGGCTTTGACGAGCTCCACCGCCACCTAATATAATGGAGGTATAGTAAGTAGTAAGCATCTACCCGCGCACGTAAGTGAGATTCCACCACCACACGCGCACACACGCTGATACCTATGTACTACTCGTTGGCACAAATGCGCAAGTAGGCACGCAGCACGTAGGAGAAAGCACAAGTATGGCAAAACGAATGCACGCACACATGCGCCAACCCATCGCACCATTAAAAAGACACGCGTGGTCACAAGGTAAAGTTAACAAAAAGTGTAGCATGCTTAAGTGTTCCGTCTCTTTACTGTTGACTCTAATGTAGTACCTGTTTGCGGCTGGCCCACGGCAGAAACGCCAGCAGCTCACTGTACTCCGACAACTGCAGCACCTGTCATCGTCGAAAAGTAAGCACCCAAAAAATTTAGAGGTAGATACATTCGAAATACATATGGAAAAGGATGAAATTGTTGTTGGCTGTAGTGAGGTGCCCCATATATATATATCTATTTGTGGTTATGTATTCGGTTTTGAGCACCTGCAGCGCGAGCGAGGCCAGCGGGATCGACAGCAGCACCTCCAGTTCAGCTACGCCTGATTCGTCAAGCGGAGTGATAGGTGCTGGTGCCTCTTCGCCTTCTTTGCCTTCGGCTTTGGGGCTGCTGTGAAGGGCCGCGTTCGCCTAGATGAAGTAATTGAAATGAAAGAGAGATAAGGAAAAGAAATGAGGCAAGAAAAAAAAATAGTAGGACTATTCAAGAGAGCAGGTAAGAAGAACAAAAAGAAAAAAATAGAGAAAGGGTGGCAATAGGACAAAAGCAAACGACACGGAATCTTTTACGAGTTTCTACCTCAGAAATCATCACCACCCACTACATGTACGTAAAGTCTCACCTGGGCGAGGCAGTGGTTGACGTACTCCAGATTGCCCGGGTAGCACTTGAGCGCGAAGTTGAGCAAGGCCTTGTGAAGGCGCAGCACCTGGGGATGACGAAGAAGGTTGAAAGGATGGCGAGAAAGGGGTAAGATAGGAGGATGTAGAATGAGGAAGAGAAAGTAGGGTGAGGAAGGATGCAGAAGAGAGGGGGTGTGGCTTCTTGGTGGGTATACTAACAAGCCACATTTGTAAGCGCGCATGCGCATGCACACAGAGGATGCGAACATGGTTCTCTCATTAGAGTACTCAAAGACATAAACTCTCTCTCTCTCCAAAGGACATAAACTCTAAGTGTTTTATTCGATTGCCTCTGCTTTTTCGAGCGGAGTGGTGCGGTCAGCCAGGAATTTGGTGACGCAATCGTCGAACAGCTTGAAGGCGCCCACCTAGTACAGTACATACGTACAAACATACACGCATGGAAAGCGCAGAGAAGATCAAACAAATTCATGAAAAAGGACATAATAAACACCTTTTAAAGTGATGTCGAAAATCAAACACACTGATGAATAGAACACACCGGGTTGCTTTATTTGTCTTCGTATTTCCCCAATAAAAGAAGACAAATGTAAAATGTGCTAACATGTTGTATTGCATTGTTGTTTTCTTTCTCCCTGTTTCTCACGTTGGTGAAGGCGGTGGTGTCCGACGCAGTGGCGTTGTTGCTTCCGTCGGCAAAACTGGAGAGGCGGTCCATCATGCTCTCCAGCACACCGCGCACGTTGACCTAATATAAGATGCAGAGAGAGAAAGAAGAAGAAGAAGTAAAAAGAGTAAAAACGAGTCCATGGAAAAAGGAAGAAGATAAAGTTAAAGGAGATAGGTGAAGAGGCAACAGTTGAAAAACTCGATCAAGGTCAAGACAAATGGAGCGATAAAAGAAACAAAGTTTTAAAAAAGAAGCTGATCATTGTGATATTGTGACTACGACTCTCAGACACACACTCCGTGCACCCTTTTTCCTTCCTGGCTAGCGTGCTTACTTTTTCCTTCAGTTGAGTGCACGTGTGCAGGAAGGCTTCCAGCGTTGCCAGATGAAAGTCGTCAGGGAACACGTGAATCACGCAGTCGAGGAGGTAGGCTTGGGCAATGGCGTCTTTGCAGTTCACCACCTTATGGGGGTGGATGAAAGAATGGGGATGGTGGGGGGTTAATGATGAATGCACGAGTAGAGAATTGGTGAGATGAGAAGGGAACAGATGAAGAAGGAACAGTTACGACAATAATTGCAACATTTTGAGCAACACCAGCGCCAAGACTAGCTACACTAGCAGCTAAGCCATGAAACAACCAGAAGCTCCTACTAGTATGCAATCCATTCACGCATCTATTCTACTACATGCTGTTTCACTTCACCTGCTCCAGCACTTTTGGCAGCACCGTTTCCGCGTACATGGTCGCATCCACTCCTTCCAATTGGGACAGGCGCACCAAATTAGTGCCCACCAAAATCCGCAAGTCCTGGCGCTCCTTTTCTCGGCGCTTCTTGTCTTTGGCCCCGCCTTGGGACTAATAAAGGACACAAGAGGAAGGCATGACAAAGAATAAGAAAGGAAAGCAACGACGGAGTGAGCAACAAGAGGGAAGGGAAAATTCAAGTATGCAGAACAAGAACCGTTCGAATCCAAACCACTATAGCCCCCTCAACGACGAGTATTATAGCCATCATATTATACTAGACTCGAGGGCGTGTAGGTGCGTACTATATTAGTCGTATACGGTATACCGCATCACATCATCATCACCATTCACCTGCATGCGGACCCACAAGCGGTTGGTTTCGGCGAAGTTTTGCAGCACGAACTCGAGCGAGTCGTGCACCGTGCCGCCGCCGTTTTCGCCGTACTCGTTCCCTACGTCGGGCTAGGGAGAAGGGGTGCAATAAGGAAGAGGAAAGGTTAAAAGAAGGGGATGGAGAGAGGAGGAGCAACAACGAAGAAGAAAAAAAAACAGAGCGAAGGAGAGTTTGCACGCGAGGGAGAGCAACGAAAGGTAGAAAAGGAGACAAGATGACGGGACTAAACAGCATAACGCGCACACACTCTGAAGTACCAATATTTCCCCGCTTCTCTCCTTTTTCCCCATCCTCTCCGTGTCATCAAGTTTTTTCTCCTCCTATTTTCCCCACCAGTTTGTCGCGGGCCACGTGGGTCAGGTAGTTGCGCAAGAATAGCCCCCTGAGGGGGGACTGCACCCCTTTCACCATCTCCACCAGGTCCTTCAAAATGTCCTTGGCAGGGGCCTAGTTGGAATGAAAGGGATTATATGTGTTGGCGTCGCATTGACGATCGTGAATGTTTTGACGTTAGTTTGGTTTGGTTTGAAAACACATGAAGAGGTCGCAGAAAGGTGGGAACGTGAGTGTTCAGGAATAGGAAATGAGAAAATTGCAACACAGAAACTTCAGTCTTCCTCGTCTTCCCCCACTCCCAGCCCTCCCCGTTGTATTCCTCTTTCGTTCTTTCTTTTTTCCTATCATGTTCGTGGATCTACCTGGCGGCTCTTGATGTACACGCAGCCCACAGTGATGAGCAAGTACAGGCGGGGGAGTACCATGCCACAGCTTTGGACTTGTTCGTAGAGCTCTGACGCGGTGGTGCCGTTGCGCGTCAAATTCAGGAAAAAGTCTTCCAAATAGCGCAACTCGTCCAACACCTGTTTTTTGTGATATTTCAATTTTGTGGGAAGATAAGTGTAACCACAGCCGCGCAGGAACAGCAACATGCCATATATAACAAGCATCCCGAAATTCACTACCGTGACAACCAGCATCCCGGTTACAGCAAAGCAGCAATTGCCACCGTCTCCTTCACCTTTACCTCTCTTCAACTTATCCCAGCCCCTTTTCCCGTCCCCAGACTCCTAGCCGCGATGACGCGAACTACAGAATACTATATCTTGAAAATATAGTGAGTTTAACAATCCTGACTCTGAAACACTTGCAACCCGATTCCTAGAGAAGACGCTGCATGCGAACAGCACTTCAAGCCCTGCCCCCCCCATGTGCTCCTAAAGCATTTTGAGCGCACCTTCATGTACAAATCGTAGTAGTTGCGAGGCGTCAAGTCGCTGGTCCGCAATTCTTTGAGCATCTCCTTCGCGTAGCTCAGTGCTTGCTTCAAGTCGTTTTGGTCCATGGCGCGCTTCATGTAAAACGCATGCTCTTTCACTTTCTTCGTGGCTGCTTCCAGCAACTTCGTCTATTGTAGGTGTACACAAACACACAGTACGCCCGCGGACACGGAAAAAAAGTGGAACCATAGAGAGAACAGGCAGCCAAAAAAGTAAGTTTACATAGGTTACATAGCGCTTAATACATAGGCTGACAAGGAAAGGTAGATTGAGAACATAAGCCACTGTGGCGCGTGTTGTCACACGGGGCAAGGCAAAAGATCGTCCATAACATATCCACTATTTGTCTGTCCGGGTTCCCTTGAAAGATTGCACAGTAGGCACGCCGGATATATCCGGCCGCTAGCTTTTATTGATATCGCTACATGCTATTGCATGCCCGCCCTCACATTATCGGGGTCCATTCTCGCAGCTATCAGAGCCTGTGTGCTCGTCGTGTTCGCGATAAGCTTCGTGATTCGCGTGTGGAAAAAGCTTGTGAGCTTGTGAAGAGTTCGTGGATGTGGGCTGCTTTCTTGGCTGCTTGCGTACATTTCTGGCGTAAAATACCGTACCTTTGATGATAAACTCTTCTTTTGAGCTGCACTCTCAGAGCACGGAGGAGCGTGCCACTTTGGACCGCTACCATCACTTCCATGGCCTCTCGGGCATGTGCGCCCGATTAGCTTCTTAGGTTTAGTTTGCGCTGCTTTGCTTTTCTTCTCTACCTGCTAGCCTTCTAATTCCGGCCCTTCGGGGCCTGTCTCATAAATTCGTGCGGTGCAGCTGAGTACTTACACAACACAGCAACACACAACTCCTCACAGCTTATACCTCATTGAGCTAGAGCGAATAAAGCCTATACGATTTAAAAATAAATCCTCCCTATTCGCCTTTTATCGCGATTTGCTTCCGATCTCGAAATAGATTTTGTTTGCAGCACGAAGCAGATACCTTCCTTCTGGAACAGGCCCCAGAGGGCCGGAATTAGAGAGCTAACAGGCAGAAACACAAGGCCATGCAGCTTACACTAGAAGGAGAGCTATTCAGGCACCCGATTGGCCATGAAGTGATGGTCATGGTCTGAAGTGGCTCCCTCTTCCGTGCCCTGAGAGTGTTGCTGTTGCTGAAAAGAAGAGTTCCTACCCACAGAAGAGGGGCTACTGTTCTACTGTAATAAGTATGCAGGAGAAGAGTGGCTCCCGAGCAATTGCGAGACTCCAGTTGCGTGCAAGCTTCAGCCTGAGCATGGCTTCGGCCTCCAACTTTCACCATTCAACTGTGCTCCTCCTCGTCTTCGCATGATTTGCAACTGTGCGTAACAAAGGTTCTACGTGCCCCCCCCAGCAGTGGCGCTCCGATTCTACTTTAACCGGCAGCTCGAAGAGCATGCTCTCGCGTTGAGGACCTACAAAGCTGCCGGGGATTTCACCCGCCCACCTAATACTTCATGGCATTTACGGCGACAGAGGGTGGGTGAAAATCGAACAGCACACGGTTTTCTTGGTTAATGATGGGCAGGTTTCTCAGCAACAGCAACAAGGTCAAAGGCCCAGGGGTCTACGCTCTATGATTCCTCCACTTTATCGGTCAATGCATTTCCGTGTGCGCGCACGAAAACCCATCACATATCATACCATTTATGCGCCGCAGTGACTGATCTTCTCCTTTTTTAACTCCTGTGGTTCAAATGCTCGCCTTAGGGGTGCACGCTGAGAGCACTCCCTGGGTAGCCCTTCGTTGCTACCGGTAGCCACAGGCAATGACTACAGTACCAACAGTTTGAGGTGGGCGTTCGGGAACCACGCAACGGCAAACTGATAACATGGCTGATGATTACTCCATCTGGGCTACAGGCTTGTGCGGAGGGTTTTGGTGGGATATATGTTGTAACGCTAAAATTGATACTCCCGCCGTTGCAGAGAAATCAGAGAGGCCCAATCGAGAGCGAACTCAATGAGTACGACCACAGGGGTTGTGTTCTTGCCCCAGTCATTGGCCGATACGGGGGTGCTTCCTCTGATCTCAGCCTCATTTTGGACCTTGTCGCTTGGGAAATGGCTCGCAAACACACGGCTTTTTACAACATTGGCTTTTCAGAAGCCAAAGCCTTGTTCAGACAGAAGCTTGCACGCAAATGGGGTCACGCAATTGCTCGGGGATGGACGACTCTTCTTCTGGATCGCCTGAGGGACTTCGTTGTAGTCCCCTCCTCTGCGGGCGGAAACTCTTCTTTTGAGCTGCACTCTCAGAGCATGGAGGAGCGTGCCACTTTGGACCGCTACCATCACTTCCATGGCCTCTCGGGCATGTGCGCCTGATTAGCTTCTTAGGTTTAGTTTGCGCTGCTTTGCTTTTCTTCTCTACCTGCTAGCCTTCTAATTCCGGCCCTTCGGGGCCTGTCTCAAATCAGAAGCACGTTTCGCATCACGCAGAAAAGTCAGTTCATAGTTGATAGATTTACATGTTAGGTGCTTGGTGTTTGCCATCGAGGAGTTCGATTCCGCAGGGTTCATGAGAATAAAAGATAAAAGACAACGCCTGATTATTTTCTCTTCTTTTTTAGAAGCCGCATTGCTCGTATTTCTGCCTGTAAGCTCTCTGATTCCGGCCCTTCGAGGCCTGTGTCAAAAGTTGTCTTTTGTGCGAGAGGACTCTCCTCAGCCCAGTCACATTCGTTATATCAAACAAATCATTAATACGCAGCTTCATGCTGTTGATGACATTTCTTTGCTATTGGGGAGTATAAACTAATCAACTGATCTTAAGTATTCTAACTTTCGACTCCTTCCACTCTCACGAGATTCCGCCTCCGTACATACTTGACTTGTGCGCACATTTGAAAACGGGGGAATTTTCAGTTGCCGAGCTAGTTGCGGGACGTATCGTAGCTCGAAAGCGTGAGATTGGAATGGTCTCACACTTTCACATCCTCGGAAACATGCCATTACTTGACTTATGCCTAGGTCATAAATCACTTGAGTTGCATGGTCAATCTCTATGACAAGTCTAGCTTCTAGCCACTCTAGTGCCTACTAGGTCCGATCTCAGCGTGCTTTACAACGTCGTCATCACGTTAATCATCATTGCGCGCGCCCCTCGAGGAGGTGTAAGGCGCACAGTGTCGCGTTTAGAAGTTCGTTCATCCATTGAAAACAATGTAGCGCCTATTAAAATTTTCACGAGGTTTGTTCTACTCTCACGATGTCGATGGTTGTGTCTCGAGAGACACGCGATTCCAGCTCACATTTGTGTCGCTGCGCACATCGAGGCTATCTCGAGATGGTGAAATTGGAATGGTCTTAAACTTTCACATCTTCGATATCATACCATTATTTAACTCGTGCCTAGGTCATTACTCATTTAAGTTGATTCATCGCACCTTGCGCGAGTGTCAGAACTTGACGTCTTTCTGTGTCTACTGTGTTGGTTCCTGTGTCACCAACGTTTGAATAAGATCGGCCGTATGTGATTCAGATTCTCGTAGAGCTAGCCGGTCAACTCAGCAGCGAAAAAAATCTCCACTTTAGACGTTGTTGGAAGTCTTCGATGCCCGATGGGGAGTGGTGCACTCCTCACACCCTAGTTTTGCAAAACTCGATTACTTACACGCGTCGTGTGCAGAAAATTTTCTACGCACAGTGCTGCCGCCTCTAGTGTCGTTTAGATTGGCGTTAGTTCGAATCCATAAGAAGGTCTACACGACGCGAGAGAAACAGAAGAGCATTTTGAATAAAATCGTAACCAAATAAAATGGCTATGAAGGATAAAAGGATTCCCTCACCGGGACTCGAACCCGGGTCTCGGCCGTGAGAGGGCCATATCCTAACCACCTAGACTATAAGGGAGTACGAGAGGGGGAAAATGTGCTAATTCAAAGACTGAAAAATTTACTCATCACTGACAAAATCTCAAAATGTTCTAATTCAACTATGTACTGTAATTACTTCGTTGTCATGAGCACGTAAGTAGCGTAGACATGGGACATTAGAGACCGGAGAGACCTACGCGACCATCAGCAGTCGTCAAAGAGGTCAAGAGAGGCAGGCATCTTAGCTTCAAATCACGATCCAGATTGCTACAGGTTCAGACTATAATCATTTGTTCCATTCGAACTAAAAGCATATTTCAGGGGAAGCCATATGTGGAGGGCTTCTGAGCAAAGGTTGAAAGCATATAAAATAGAAGCTACACCATTATAAAAATATGGCGTCGACTCCGCCGCTAGAAAGACAGCACCACTCCGGTGCGATGCTTTTCAAACGCGCTAGGGAAAACGTTGAAGATGCAGAAGCCGAGGACGATAGAAGACTTGGTACGGCTAAGAACATCCCCAGCACTGCATTTGTCCAGAATATGGGTATATTGAAGCGACAAGCCTACTTTGACCCCGAACCCGCTTACGAGACAGTGAGCAAAGATTTGGGTAGCAAACATAAAGCTCACAGAGGTAACCGGTGCTGTGATGAGCTGGGCTGCCAGAAGTTGAGAGTGGGTGCAAGTGGCAAATGTAAAGCCCACGGTGGCGGCCGGCGCTGTGATGAACCGGGCTGCGATAAGTCTAGCGGTGGTGCTAGCGGCAAATGCAAAGCCCATGGAGGTGGTCGGCGCTGTGATGAGCCGGGCTGCGACAAATCAAGCCAGGGTGTAAATGGCAAATGTAAAGGTCACGGAGGCGGCCGGCGCTGCGATGAGCCGGGCTGCGATAAGTCGAGTCGAGGTGCAAGCGGCAAATGCAGGGCACACGGTGGTGGTCAGTGTTGCGACGAGCTGGGCTGTGATAATGCGAGTCGAGGAGCAAGTGGCAAATGTAAACGTCACGGAGGTGGCCGGCATTGTGATGTGTTGGGCTGTAGTAAGGTAAGTTACGACGTCAGTGGCAAATGCTTAGCTCACGGAGGTGGCCGGCGTTGTGATGAAGCAGGTTGCGATAACTTGAGCCAGGGTGCGAATGGCAAATGCAAAGCCCACGGAGGTGGCCGGCGCTGCAACGAGCTAGGCTGCGATAAATCGAGCCAGGGTGCAAACGGTAAGTGCTACGCTCATGGAGGTGGTCGGCGTTGTGACGAACCTGGTTGCGATAAGTTCCGGCAAGGTACAAGCGGCAGATGTAGAGCCCATGGAGGCGGCCGGCGATGTAATGAGCAGGGATGCGATATGTTGAGCAAGAGCGTAAAAGACAAATTTATAAACCACATTGGTGGCCTGCACTACGATGAGCCTGCACTTCGCCGGTCTCCCGCCTGCGTTTTAAACAGCAATTCAAAAGTTATAAAGTCCGTCTGGTTATGAATTCGTGTCATCTCAAGCACGAAAACGAAGTCGATGGCGTATTGGCACTGAAGTAAATGCTAAGTTCATATGAATGAGAGCACACCCCAGTCGCGCTTAAAATCAATTAAGCACTTAATCAAAGATCAAAGCCACATGTAGTCGAATTTAGAATTTAGGCAAAAATAAACACCAACTCTAGCCCTACCCTGTAACTGTAAACCCGCCCTAAACCAAAATAAGTTCGACTTGGTTGTGGACTAAGGCGCCGAAAGATTTCTCGAAAGCAGGGAAATAGAAATAAGTGATAAGTGAGAAATAGGGCCATCAGCTCACGACATCATCCCTAGATGAAATGCGATACCCCTACTTGAATTAGAGTGGGCTCAATTTTTCGCCGCGAGCGAATTTCTGATTCAAATGGGTCCCTCTTGCTCATGCAGGCATTAGAATCTATACGAGTCGCGCATAATTTATTTACAAGAAGGTAGCAGTCGTCAATGGGCGTGCTCTAGAATTTCGCTCGAGTAAGTGGCGATAAGCAAAGCGGAAGCTCCTGCAAGCGAGACCAGGATTGGATAGCCCCCGGGCACTAACACATCCTCCTCTTCGCAGATTGTACCACCACCTGCTGTCTCGCTCAGCGCGTGTCCTGCTACTCCGGCGATACTTGATTTTGTAAAGGCCACTGACTGCATCTCTGCTGTATCTACTGAAACATCATCAATGAGAGTTGGCTCTGCATTCGCCGAAGACAGCAGAGTTTCTTTGCTGTTTGAACTGCTGGGGCGCTGTTTTGCGTACCCACTGCGCTGTGACCACACCATTCCTACGGGAATGAGACCTTTTGACGGAAGGGAGCACAGGGTGTGAGTGAGTGGCAACTGAAAAGTTGGACGCAATTTGAAGCGTACAACCAACGGAACATCAAAGAACAAGGGAGCGAAAAAAAATCAAT
>Ga0307931_1002746_pt1 | contig 11120 bp, 13 predicted proteins | sample OrgLakmetageno47_FD_201816 | JGI IMG/M metagenome (GOLD analysis project Ga0307931, IMG submission 201816) | Saline water microbial communities from Organic Lake, Antarctica - #47 | ecosystem: Environmental > Aquatic > Non-marine Saline and Alkaline > Saline | place: Antarctica: Organic Lake... | reverse complement strand
ACATTGCGCAGCGGTGTGCACAAGCGAGAGAGCGCTCCAACAACAGCGGCAAATTAGGAAGCAATAGTGGTGGAGGTGGCAGTGGCATGGATTGGAATGCGCAGCCCCCTTCTTCTTCTTCTTCTTCGTCTTCATCTGTGCCGTTGCAAGGGCGCCAGTGGTTGAGGAGCACGCCAAAGTTTGCGTCGCCTCTGCTGCAGCGCTCGTCATCTTCATCGAGGAAGTCAAATGACAGAAGTAGTAGTGGCAGCAGCAGCAGCAGCTATAGAGGTGGCAAAGGTAGCGGAGGTGGTGGCGGTGGCAATGGTGTTGGCCGTTCCGAGGATTACATTAGTGCCAACCCACTGTTTCCTGATTTACCTTCGTCATCCTCATCCTCATCATCAGCAGCAGCAGCTGGGAGGCCGCACAGTGGTCATAGGAATAGTGCTGCATCATCTTCCTCGTCTGCTGCTGGCAAGAGTGGCAGTTCCAAACGCAGCGAAGGTTCGTTTATTGTGTATTCCTTTTTTCTTTCGAGGCGTTGACAATTTCATGGCAGTACCTCTGTTTCCGTAAATATCATTTCTTGTCCGCGGCTTACTTTTGCTCGCCAATTTATATTCTAAAACTGTTTTTGTTAGTCTTTTTACTTGACCTTCCTGACTCTCTCTCTCTCTCTATCTTCCACAATTTCTTCCTCTCTCTTTCTCGTCGTCTCAGGCTTTGACGCGATGAACCGAGTCGGCTCTAGACTTTTGACTCATTTAACGGCTTCGATGCGCTTTCCCGGGCAATTAAACACCGACATGAACGAAATCACCACGAATTTGGTATCACGATAGCGAAGAGAAACGAGCTACAGTAAAAGATCACGCGCTCTCTGTATAGATGTGAATATGTATGTATGCGTATGTGCGTACGTGTGTGGGGTGGGGTTGAATTCATAAGCACATGTTGGCAGAAGATACAGCTGAATCGAAGAATGCGTCGATGTATCGATGTATGTAGCGCTCCAATATCATTTTCGTTCTCCGTACTGCTGTCTTATTTCCTTCTCTTCAACCTTTTGTGCATTTCTCCAGGTGCCCTACCCCCGGCTTCACTTTTTGCTGCCCGCGCTGGCTCCTTTGGACCCTCAACCTCTTGTGAATAGTGGGAACAACATGTCACGACAAAGAGGAAGTGCTTCTTCATTGCCGAGAGCGTCGGTGAGAGTTGAGAAAATGATGGCTAAATTTGAATGTCAGAAAAGGTAGTCTTTCATGTCTCAAGCTACTGAATCTCAACCTTTCTCTTTTACTTCGGTACTTGGTGGTCTTAGTGCATTCACTCCCCGCCTTTTTCAACTATTAATGCTTTATTTTTGTTTTATTCTACGTCCAACAAATTAAAGGTGGTCCGCGCCCTGTTCAACGACGGTCTGTCGTCGAGCCACCAATTAGTGAACGCCGACTTGCGGCAAGGTGGGGTGAATGGGTAGGTTTTAATTGGTAGTTGATTACTTTTCACTGCTGTGAGCGTTTAAATGAGCTATTCATGCATGTGTTCAATGAACTTCCCAAGATATAAAGGAACCCCCCTTTCAGATTTCACGTTAAATTAAATATACAAATATAATATATCCAAAATATCCTCTACCTCCTCCTTCTCCTCTCTTCTGATTACAGGCGGTGGAGCTTTCTTGGCCAACGCGATGCTTCTTCGCGGAGACTTGAGTGTCTCAGACGTGAACACCGTGATGGCCAAGCTTCAGCCTTCGCTGAACATGGTGCACTTCAACAGCGACGGTAACAAAATTGACCTTGAAGCATGTATTCGTTGGGTATACACGTTATTTTAATCTACAAACTAACCATACATGCCGTCTCACTCAACCCATTACTGCAAAGATTGACGTGCTGTATTTCTTCCAGCAAATATCGTACGCCAAAATTCGTGGTGTTTATTTATGGCTGCATCATCACTGCACCTCTTGCTCTGTCTTTTGTTGCTCTCATCTACTTCCTTTGTCTTCTTTCTGGGGACCTACACTACTACTCCTACTCCTACTCCTTTTAAACTACGTAGGCTTCAAAGTGGGCCTGTGCGGCTCACCACCTCTAGAACACCCGCATGCGTTGCTGAACTTGGCCAACCACACCAGCGTGGCGGGGCTGTTCGAGCGGATGCAAGAACGCTTCCAGCTGCTCTATGCGCGCAAGGCCATGGTGCACCACTATGCAGGTATGTTGGAATGGTGACCGATGATTAAAAAAAACAAAGTTTTAGAGAGGTGCATCTTTTTGAATACCCTCAGTTCATCTCATGTATATATGAATCGCCTCTCTTTCTCTTTGCTTGCTTCAAAAATGCACAAAGGCTACATGGGAGTCGACGAAACCGGTGGAGACGGCAGTGGTCTCTTTGCCGCGGCCAACGAAGCTCTCATGGACGTTTCCAGCACATATCGGGAATTGGAAACCGCGAAACCGCCTAGCAAGGAAGAGCTGGCTCGCTTGGTGCCCTTCTGCTAAGAGGAATTTTGGGAGTCACGCGAAGTCGAATGAATTTAATGCGATTTCAGAGGCCAATTGGCTCAGAGCACACTAGCCCACTTGTCCAGCTAAAGAGAGAAAATGAGAAAAGAAGATAAAGTCCCCTGTGCGCTGGCCCTTAAGTCTTTAACACCGTAATACCGCCGAGGTCACTCTCCCCTCTCCTAAGAACTTTAGACCACCCTTCGGGCCCCTTACCCCTTATTAGATAACTCTTGAGGCGATGCCCTGCTGGGGCTAAAATAGCCCAGAGAATCGCCTCGTGGACCTGGAGACGTGACACACGAAAGAGCACTCAGTCCCACCGACTTGTTCGGAGGAAAGGCGCCAGTTGGAGCCCCAATTGGCCATCTGGAGCGAATTTTGCTAGCGCATGTGCAGCTCAAGTGCATTCCTTATGTGCCTCTGTAACTGCGGTGTACTTGCCCCGACTGCACTAGAGATCTCTTGAGGCCTATGCCTAATGCCTATGGCGCTGACCACTGGCGTCGATGCTATCTGCTATCGGTAGCATGTTGGCTACGGGCCCTTGATGCCTTAAATTTTTCGTTTCTTTCATCGGGAATGGTAGTTTAAGTTAAAGTTAGGGCATAAATGGGAATTATATTTTAAATCAATAAAGAATCAGCAATCACCAAGGGAGCAACTGAATTATTGCATACGGACTTCAAATATTGTTGCGACCGCGCCACTGCCACTACCACTTGACCTAAGTGCGCAACGAGCTCAGTTGGTAATGTGGTCGATGATTGACCTGGCGATTGTCCCAAAAAGAGCAGCATCTCAACACCAACCGAGTAAAAAAAAAACTGTGTACTAAGACAGTTTAAAAAAAAACGTGCATTGATCATCACGGCACTGTTGGCAGCTGCAAGACCCGCGCTGCGGCTCTCCTTCTCCCACAATAGAACCGCAAAAAAGAAACCCCACGACCCTCACATTGGCAATTTTACACCACGGCATATGCAGAATTCAGTGATAATACTTTCATGCTCATTGCTTGAGCGGGTGGCTGATGTGGAATTCAATGGGCAAATTTTTGCAGGTATTATTCGAGTATAAGCCTTCAGGACACTTCTTGTGATGTGGCTCATGGTTTCGGGCGTTGAACCTGGGAGCGGTTGTAAGGAGAATCGTTTCCCCGGCAAGGACAAGCTTCATTCTCGCATTTCCAGTCTTTGTATTTCATAAACTCACCAGATTTCCATAGCCCCAGTGCATCGTCAATCATATCTTGGTCGTCATAATCGTAATATATCGCCATAAATGTTCCGTCTTCGCCTGAAAAAGGGTAAGATATTTTCGGCCGAGCTTTCGTAGGGTTTCTTTCCTTGTCAAATTTTTGAACGAATTTCCCCAAGCAGAATCGCTCGTCTATACTAAGTATGACCCCATAGTGTTTGAAATATTCTTTAGGCAATCTGAGTCCTGCCACCTGCACCTTTTCAAAGTGTTTTAGTGTTGTTCCCAATTGTTCAAATTCTTCAATTGCGTCCTTGTCTTGAGGTAGGACAAACTTGCCATGGGTTCGATCATAGTATGATCGTATGATTTTCACAACCTCTGTCTGTATCATGAATTGTGTCACTATTTCAAGGGGCGAAAGCCTTGCCCAGTGCAGTGTTGAGTGAGGAAGCCGGGGACACGGATTCGCACCTTCCTCCAAAAGCGTTTTGACCATCCATAGCCGGCCATCATGTGCTGCAGCTTGCAACGCAGTCATAGTCCATTCTAAATTGCACGAGTTCACTACAGACCTATCAGCCGCGATCATTTCAAGGACCTCTTTTTTACCCTTTTGGCCACTTCGAACGGCTTCAAAAAATCTGTCATTCGGTTTAATTTCGTATGGATTTGACTGACTTTCCAGAACCATTTGATCTTCTCCGGGTGAGATCCCGTTATTTCGAGTTCCTTCCGCTGCATCGGCCATCTCGGCGTCATTGCTGGCACTGTCTTGAGGGATCTGCTCTACCTGAGGGAGGGATGAATTCGACTGATTTCCTTTCATACTTGACTGGGTGCTTGTCGTTGCTTCGCTGGGAATTGTAGCCTCGTGATCGTGTTCTCCTCGGGCTTCCGCACTGTTGCTCATTTCATGTGCAACCGTCATCTCAGCATCATTGCTGGCACCACTTAGAGCTTTCTGCTCTACGGCAATACATGCTACGTTCGATTGAGTTGCATTTAGTATACTTGTCTGTTTTTCGCTACCTTGAACGTCTTGGACACGGCTCGTCACTTTTGAATTCAGCCCTGCAATACCGCTGACTCCTTGACTACCAAATCCTTGCTTTTCATTTATCTCCACGAGTCGATATTTTCTTCCTATAAACCTGAAAGGTGTCACAAATAAAGACATGAGCATGTGCAACGAAAACTTGCAATTTCAAAGTCTAATGCATGATGAAATTTACGTACCCATTCGTCAAATTGCCGCGGTAGTGTAGAAGGCAGACTCCACGTTTTTCAGGATGATATAAAGATGGACCGCCAAAGTTACTACCAACCTGGTCTACTTTCTTATTTTCACCCAGGGTACCGTTGCATTTACTATCCTTTGGATTCATCCAGACGAATATCAGGTTATATTTTCCAATGTATTTGACGGAATCATCAGCTTCTGTTTTCTTTAACGGTTTTTTCTTCGCTTCCGCGCAACATACACCAGTCACACCAGCACGACTGATTGCGTCGTAATCCAAAGTAGCCAGTGCTTTCTGTAATTTTTCTTTGGGTTCTATAATTTTGCCAGCGTGGCCGTATTCTAGTTGATAGCACAGTTTGAAAGCAAAATTATGACGCTCCAGATCTGACCACGTTTGAAACTCAGACAATTTTTGCATTATATCTTCGGGTTCTAAATCATTATTCTCACTGGCAAATTTACGGCGCTCTTGATCTGACCACCCATGGATATAAGGTCTTTCCTGTATCACATCTTTAGATTCATCGCTAATACTTAAGCTGCTTTCAAGCGCATTAATCCCAATTGTGTCATGATTACTTGGACAGCTTTTGAGCGCACCATGTCCCGGCATCAGGTCTTTAGCTGGTTCATCGGCGGAATTGCTGGTTTCGGGCTCCTTCATTATTTTGTCTCCAGCCTCACTACCAGTATCTTCCCCGCTTCCGAACATATCAAAGTCTTGAATTAAGTCTGCGTGGTGATATTTACTTAATTCACTGTATTCGGACATGTTCAGTACTTCATGTGATGATGTTTCGAACACCCCCTGGCACTTTATACCTAGTGTGAGGCTCTCGGCTCTCGCAGAGCTCGTCTTAAAGCTGCTTTACTCTAAACAGTACGGTTGCTAATGGTCCAGCGCGCGGAAATTATTCAGAGGCAGACAGGAGGTGGCCCAGCGTCTAGAGCTAGCAACTATTTGTAATTACTGTATACTGTACTCGTCTCGCATAAGATAAGGGGTCGCCCTAGCTAATGCTCGCATCTCGGCATCTCGCCCGTCCACCGGTCCACCGGTCCACCGGTCCAACACGGTGATTGGTGATTGGGCTATGGGCTTGCGTTGTTGTCCGTTGGAGCAAATCAGAGAAATCAAATAGAGTAGCACTCTCACGTGCATATCATTTGCTCTCATTATCTCTCTATCTGTCCGTTTGTTTTGATTATGCCGCGGTCCTTCAGCTCGACTTGCCTGGAGGGCACAAATAGGCGTTTGCTGGAACAACTTTGTGGTTGTGATCAAACGGCCTCGGCTCTTCCCCTGATTCGGCACGTGGAGAAAACCAGCGTGCCACTTTGGACCGCTACCATCACTTCCATGGCCACTCGGGCATGTGCGCCTGATTAGCTCCTTAGGTCTAGTCTGCGCTGCTTTGCTTTTCTTCTCTACTTGTTAGTCTTCTAATTCCGGCCCTTCGGGGCCTGTCTCAAAACCAAATGTCCGCTCCAACGGACAACAACGCATCTCGCCATCTCGCCCGTCCACCGGTGATTGGTGATTAGGCTATTGGGCTTGCGTTGTTGTCCGTTGGAGCGGGCATTTGGTTTTCTCCACGTCACGTGCCCAACAAGTACTCGGATGCACGGGAGGACATAAGGGACACAGCACCATTATATTAGTGAACTACCCTAACTACCTGACTAACTAGACTACCCGAAGGGGCAGAAAAAGAAAAATTCTTTCTCAAATCGGAGAAGCTCGGCGCGTAAGCAAATCCTTTAGCGAGTTCTGCTACTTTTAACTTTGTGAGGCGCCGCGGATTCGAATGCAGGCTCAAGATGGCATCCCGCCGCCGGCTGTTGGCAGCTGCGTACTCTGGCACACCTGGTGACATCAGGGCGAAGAGCTGAGACCTAAGACCGTTTGTTACAACAAAAAAAGTTGTTCCACTAAAGCCGTTTGAGCCCGTGCCCACCAGATAAGTAGAGCTGAGATACCATGGCCGAAAAGCGAATTATCGAGAGTTGAAGATTAAATGAGAGAAAACAGTGCATTACTGAGCTGCATGACACGTTTTTCTCTTTTTATAACTACAGCATCAGAAGAAGAAAAGGGTAGTTTGCGCTGCTTTGCTTTTCTTCTCTACCTGTTAGTCTTCTAATTCCGGCCCTTCGGGGCCTGTCTCAAAAGGATATCCCTCGATTTTCATTGGTTGACACCGGGGCTCGGTGATGTTCAACTCGACACGCAGCTCGGAGCACGGAGCACCAGTGGCGTGCTATCTGCTTTCTGCTAACTGCTATAAGGCGCTCAAAAGTAAGGGCATTTCGAAGGAATTCGATGAGTTGATCGCCATTGCCAAGGGCAGGTCGAAGTAGAGGCAGCTGACTCTGACTCGCTCCATTCCCAAACCTCCTGATGCCTGGTGGATGAAGGACACTTGGAGAGTAAATGATTACAATTGCATTACAAAAAAGGGCACTCAGCCCAGTCAGACTTGTTCTGTTACCTGGAGAGGTGACACACGAACGAGCACTCAGTCCCGCCGACTTGTTCGGAGGAAAGGCGCCAGTTGGAGCCTTAGTTGGCCTTCTGGAGCGAATTTTCTAGCGCATATGCTGCTCAAGTGCATTCTTTATGTGCCTCTGTGACTGCTGTGTACGCGAACCACCAGCAAGTAGCTCAGATAGCTAAGGATGATACTAGCCCCCCGGTTCTATTGCTAATATCCTCTAAATGTTCTCTTACCTATATGATGTGTGCATCCTCTTCCCCTTCTCCTTATCAAACGCGTGGACCCTATGCCCAAACCTTATGTATGAACCCCGAGCAAGGCCACTCCGATTTCCTGATCAAGGTCTATGGTTTTCCCGATTTGCTTTCCTGGTCCTTTCCTGGTGTCTTTTCCGTGCTGTGGTTGGCCAATAATTACAGACCGACGTCACTTCCACCCCGAAGTGGGGAATTCCGTTCGAGCGACCTCCATTCCGGAGGCAATTTGAGAAGAGGACATCACTGGAGAACAGGTGGATTTCCAGGAAACTCATGGTTTTCCTGTATTTCCTTGCGTGTCCTGATCGGCGAAAAGGCTAGGGTTTTCCTGATTTTTTTCCTGTAGGAAATCGGAGTAGCCTTGACCCCGAGTGCCACGCGCATTGGGGCCCTGTAGCGTAAACCCACGAAACGTTTTCCCGTTGGATAGAAATTTTACTTTGGCTCTCAAAAGGTAGGCGGTAGCACCCCCCTTCAACAGCATCACGGGTGGTAGGGTGCTTTTTTCCAGCAGAAAATAAAAAAAAGGCCATATTTTTTCTGGCCACCCCCAGAGGGCGAAAACCATTTTCCTCGATTATGGGTGCACGTCGGTGGATAAATTTGCTGTTCTATATTGCTTTCTCAGGTAAATCTACGGAATAATATGTTACTGAATGCAGTCCTTTCTCCCATAATAAGACAGGCCGGTGTATTCTGAGTAGCTCGGCCTCCCTCCTCCCTCCTCGCAGGTCAGAACCAAGGGGATTTAATAATATATATTAGTTTGAGTTCGACCAAAGAAATCTAGCAAGTCGCAAAAAAATCCGAGGATAATTGAAGCCAGCGCCACCACGCACATAAATCTGTTCGAAGTAGCTAACTACTACGGAAACGAAACTGGGCGGTTGTCTCTTAGTTATTAATTATGACTGGCGCAGCATTCTGATTAAGAAAAGATGCATAAATCAAGGAAATGGAAATGCAAGTAGACACAGGCGCTGCCTTCACACACGCGGCCACCGTCGATATGATAAGTAACCCCGTGTGCTAAAAGTGAGCAAGAGCACCTACTTCAGATTCAGTGCGCTCGAGGGCAGCGCTTAGGCCACTTGGCATCGCCGTGGAAGCGTGCAGACGGCGCCAATGTTCTTCCATGTTGTACGTCCAAACGGCGGATACGGACTCAGGCAGTTTCTTACGTGAGTTCGTGAAAGCTGGGCGCATGTGCCTCGCATCTGCGAGATTTGGGTGGCATTCCGGACAAACGATGGGCCGATTGGTCGACGGCGACGTGGTACTAGACTTCTCCATCGAGGCAGCGCTGAACGAAATGCAAGTTGCTTGGAGGGCGCGATTTGCAGCTGGCGCGTACTTTAAGCAGGGGATTCGTGGTTGGAGGCCACCACTTTTACCCTTGACAAGGAATGGTGGGCATTCAGTGGAGGGGCCGAAGCAGAAGGGGCAAATCTCGATGAAAGGAAGTTTCTGCCGCGTGTGTAAGAAATGGTGCGCAGAGTGCTGCAAGGCGGTGGCTGCGAGACTGAGGTCTTTGGAGCAACCATCGACCGGGCACTTAAGTTTCTCGATCACTCGCGAATGCTCAACAGCCCCTATCTCTGTCACGAATAGGCGCACGTTGGATTCATCAAGATGCGAGACCCTACTGGGCGCTGTTAACAAGTCATGCACGTTGCCGTTCGTGCTTTGAAATTGAAGCTAAAGCGATTTCGCACATTCAGTAATGGCCTCAATATCGGCAGCGAGTTTGATGGTGCCGACTTCAGGGTCATCGATCTCAGTGCGGAGCATCAGTGGCATCATCACTGGGCCCACGACTTTCAACTCTTTGTCGTGGCTAGGAACCAGTAAAATAGAGGATGCCAGCCTTAACGGTTGCCATGAGCGGCCGTACATTTGCAGCCGTCCTTGGGTCCGAAAGCTCGCTCGCCGTCAAGCCTGACTCAAAGGTGTTCGCACCATTGGGACCCCGAAGTGTGGCCACTTCAACGACCGCTGCAGTCGGTTTCTCAAGTACTTTGATAAGTGCCAATGCGTAATCGCCGACTGTTATGTTGTCGTCGGCCATTGGGTCGCCCGTAGGCGTACTTGGAAGTACTTGCACGACGCCGCTAGCAGGTAAATTAGCGACGCGGCCACCGCCCGCACCAGTGCGCGCCACTGTCTTCTTAACTTCCTTAGACTGACCAATGAGCTTAACTAAGCGCGCAACGTAGACGGGTGTTCCCATGCAGCTTGGGTCGTCCAGGATAAAACTTGGTAGCTTGCTCACTTCTTCCGTAACAGCCTCGTCCTCAACATCCACAGCGACCAAGCCTGCTTCGTGCTCTGCCGCAGCCTCCTCCTCATCATCCACAGCGACCAAGCCTGCTTCGTGCTCTGCCGCAGCCTTCTCCTCATCATCCACAGCGACCAAGCCTGCTTCGTGCTCTGCCGTAGCCTCCTCCTCAGCACTATCGGCATCAACATCCTCGCCATAGGTTTCAGCAGTGGTGGCACAATCATCATCGGCAGCAGCGGTAGTAGCAGCAGGAGCAGCTCCGAAATTGAGCTCGTGCGCCTCAACACCACGCTTACCTTCCCAGTTGATGAGTGTGGTCAACGGGTTCTTAGCAATGATACCGGGAATATCAAGCTCCTCTGCACTATAAAGGCCTCTCTCCTTGAGGGCCAGGTTTCGCCGACACGAGCTCTCCTCCACTAGCACGTTTCTTTGCGCTCGAATCGCCGTGGGCCAGGAATCCCTGCTTGTGATATGAGCGAGCTCCAAAATGACGATTGCACCTTACGCATCTCGCCTCGCGCGAATATGTTCGTTCGAAAGAATGCTGATCCTTATATCCAACGACTACAAAGACCGCACCTATGTCTACAAATGGCACGCTCTTTTGAACGTGCCACTCTTCGTCGACACGAAGAGCACTTGTAGAGGTGGAGTCTGATTCGGAGTCATCATCGGAATTGGACTTTGCCAACAATCCCGACTGTTCCGGCACCTCCACGCGCCGTCGCACCGTCTTTTTTCGACCTGGCGTTCCACCAGAGTCGCGTGGGCGACTTTCAGAGGCCACCGTAGCACTTAGAGCAGCACCTTGTCGGCAACCTAGCAATCACTGGCTTACAAGCACACTGACACCACCTACCCCTAGGGTGGTGGGAGGTGGGAGCTCTTTTCGGCGAATTTCTGGAAAATAGTGATAACGTGGGTCCGTTGGGTTTTCTGCCTACCTCTTGTTGGCTCTCCTTTCTCATCAAAGAACACAGCTCGGCTACATGGGAGTCGACGAAACCGGTGGGTAGGGAAGAAGTTGAAACACGGAAAATAGGAAGAAACGAAACATGGACTTTTCAGGGATTGTTTCCCGGGTGCACCGAAGTGGACGAGAAACCGGGGAAAAAGCACGACATAAATGTTTCGTTT
>Ga0307931_1002744_pt1 | contig 11120 bp, 9 predicted proteins | sample OrgLakmetageno47_FD_201816 | JGI IMG/M metagenome (GOLD analysis project Ga0307931, IMG submission 201816) | Saline water microbial communities from Organic Lake, Antarctica - #47 | ecosystem: Environmental > Aquatic > Non-marine Saline and Alkaline > Saline | place: Antarctica: Organic Lake... | reverse complement strand
TGGCTGCAGTTGGTGAAGATCGAGCATCGTTTGGCGAGGCACGCGGCCGTGAACTGCTTCTGTTGCCAGCGTTGCCAGCGTTGCCGTTGCCAGCGTTGCCGTTGTTGGCATTGTTCTGGTTGCTGTTGTACTTGTTGGTGTTGGTTTGGTTTAGCGCAGCAGCGACGTCGGCGGCGGAATGTGCAGCTTGTGTGGCGGTGGTGGCCGCCGCTGCTGCATGAGCTACTGCTTCGTTGACGACCGAGGCCACTTTTTCGACGGCGTCTTGAGACGCATTTGAGGCGATGTCGTGGGCTTTGGACGCTTGCGCAGCTATCTGGGAGTGTTGTAGATTTTGAAGTATATGTTCGCAAAGAGGAAGAGAGAGAGTTAATGAGAAGGGAGGGTCAGAAATTGCGAAGCGGGCCGAGAAAAAGGGGGTGAAAGGTACAGACGAAAGCGGAATGTTCAGAAACTACAATGAAAACGAACACACCTCCGCCAGTCCGGATTGAAGAGCTTCCACTCTTGCCGTGGTGCTCTCTGCTTGGGCGGCCACTTCTGATGCTAGTTGATGGTGAGCATGTTCCAAATCTCCTACGCGACGTGCTGCATCATCTGAAGCATTTGTGGCATTCGCTACTGCTTCATGCAGTGCTCGAGTGCCTTCTTCAAACCTGGTACAGGCAAGTAGTTGGGAGGAAACGAAAAAAAGCATTGGTTACACTTGTAGGAAGTGTTCATCATGCGCGCGTAGGTTGATTTTGACAGCGCCACGGTTGGTGGTTATGTGTACATATTCATAGATCATATAAGGTGTAGGTGTCGTTTGGTATGTGGTTTGTGATTGGTCCTTACGCTTGTGCTTGGTCTTGCGCCGATCCTTGCACTTCTTCCACCAGTCTTCTGGCTCCCGCACACGACAACTCCACCGCTTCGATTCTGGCCCCTAGGGTCGTCCTTAAGTGGTCAACTTCGCTGATCGCGGCGCGCGAACTTTCGCTGCCTTTCGCGCTCTGGTGCTCCACCCGAGTCAGGGCGGTTTTCACCCACCCTACGCGCTCGTCGAGGAGCGCGCTCACTTGAGTAGCGGAAGGAATTGCGCTGACTTCTCTCGCCACCTTTAGGAGTGCAGTGAGGAAGAGATGCGTGGATGAGAAATGGAATGTATAATGTGGAGAAACACACGAGGTGAAAAAGAGCGACAATAAGGAGCAAAGCAGGATATCAGTAATAATCATGTGGTAAAATGGTGTGCACATAAAAAATTCAGATGCCACCCATAACTACCATCTCTCCGTGTCCCCAAAAATACGCCTCACCCATCCGAACACCTCATAAAATCCTACAACAATGCACGAACATAGTACCCGTCGTTCGAGGGCGCCGATCCGGTCCGCCACCAGCGCTTCCAGCTGCTGCTTCTGGTTGCTTCCGCTCTCGAGCACGCGTTGGCATGCGGTCTGAGTGTCATGGGCTGCTTCAGAGACCTAATTTGATAGAGCAGAGAAAAACACCAAAAGCCAAAGAGAGAGCGAGAGATAGAGAGGGGATACGTGAAAGAGAGACACAAACAAAGGAAGCGAGATTTTGATTCAAAGGGAAAACGTGATAAAACCAGAAGGAGGTTGGGCAACCAAGGTAAGAAGGAGAGCGAGAACGTTATTGAAGAAAAGAGAATGATTGGAAGCAAAGCAAAGTAGAGACGCAAAAGTCTACTTAAGCAGAGCGTGAACGCCAATGAGAAATTGTCAATCACCGTATCCCGCAGAGAGAGAGGCGAATCGGGGAGAATAAAAAGAGAACGAGAAGTAAACGTATAGCACATAGATAAAGCACAACGGAGTACAAGTAGAAAAAGCAACAACAGTTGCCATAACCCTCTCTTTTTCTCGTCTCGAATCACCGTATCTCGCAGGGTTGCTGCCAGCGCAGAAGCTTCGTTGCCGGCGGCAATCGCTTTGCTCACGTCGCGCCGCAGGTCCTGGTCCAGGGAGGATACCAGGGAGGAACAGCGCGCCACTTGGGTCTGCAGCTCGAAGACCAGGGGCCGCAAGGCGGGCTGCTTTGGGTCTACCACCTAACGTAATTATTGCATGATTCGACGACAAACATAGAGAAAGAGAAGAGGGGGGTAACAGTAGGTGAGATGCAGCAGACTTTACCAACTACAGAAGCAGCCAGCCGACTTGACAAAAATTATTCGATGCATCTACTAGTAATCACTAAACCACCGCCCACTGCCAACGAAACACACAAAACAATAAATAAGCTTCCGCAGTGCCCCTTCCCGTGAAACGAGGTGTAGTAGTATTATCAAAATTGAGATCATATTTACCTTCGCCAGGAGCTGCGCTGGAGTCATGCCGTGTGGCCGACTAGTACTATTCCCAACGCCGCTGCTACTGTTGCTTCGCTGTTGTTGTTGTTGCTCTTGGTCGCGAACTCCACTGCCTTCGTTCCAGTCGTTGTTATTGCCATCAACGCCGCCGCCACTATGAATGCTGCGGTCGTAACTGCTGCGGTTGAACTCGTAACTTTGGCGCATCATCGGTGGGTGTTCTCCTCCTCCTCCCAGACCATTCCTTCCGATGCTTTCACCACCCATCCTACCTCCATTACCACCGCTGCCGCCGCTGCCTCCTCCGCCGAGGGTAGACGCGGACGCAAAAGTGCCCCCTGTGACTGCTTCTTCAATCAACTCCGCGATTCGCCGCTGGCTTTCAGCATGGCTCGACGCTTGCGCAGCTAGGGCTAAGGCAGCTCGGTTCTCGGCGCCGGCTAATTCCGCGCGCACTTTGCCGAGTTCCGCTGCGGTGCCTGCAGGTAGAGGCGTCACACCACGACAGTAGCAGCAGAAGAAATACGTGTGTGAATGGCAGGCAAAGATGGCGATGAGACGACTGAAACAACACCGACAGGCTTTCAACTGAACGACAAATACTGGATTGACTGCAGAGCTTTGGTGCGTGTTTTGCCACACCTCAGATATAGCCACGAGACAACCATCAGAACCTCATATTCTATTATCATTTACTTTGGCAGTACACCACACCCATACCTGACTCCAGTACGCCGAGCCTTGTCGTCACGGCCCCGACCCGCGCGTTGCACGCTTCTGCTTCTCCCGCGGCCTCTTCCGCTGCTACCAGAGCCTCTTGAGCGCGCTGGTCCGATTCCAACCCCGAAGCCTGCAGGCACAAAGACGGCACAAGCACAGAGCACGTTTAGTTGACGTATTCAGCAAAAGAAGAAGAGGAAAAAACTCAACGTGCTCTTGTCTAGAAAAGGACGTCCGAAACAAAAAGCAATCGCTCTCGAGTTCAAACACATTACGCACACACCCTCATCTTAGACCCCTTTTTTGCACGAACCCCCTTCACACATACACACTCAAAACCTCGATGTCGCTTCGGAGCCCTTGTGCCTGCTCGGCCATTTGTCTCTCAGCCGCCGCACAACGCGCTTCTAGAGCCTCTAAAGCCTGTTGAGATTTCAGAGCCCGCGCGGCGGCGACTTTTTCGACTTCTTGCAGTTTAGCCTCCCAGCGCTGCTGGACCTTCAATTAAATGAGCATAGTTAGGTAAAAGAGGTACTGCATCCTTATTAGTACAAGTAGGTTGATTGTGCGAAAGTGGCAATGGATGATTTGAGATGGCTGCAGTACCATTTCTGCGTGCACTCTCTAATATGAATCAACGAGAAAAGCAAAGTAATATCCTGTAGTATAGGTTGTCCTAATCGTTAGGCTGCGGCCCGCCATAGAGCTAACACCTACCTGGTCTAACGCTTGGGCGTGGCGCTCTTCCATCCGAGCAGTCGCGTCGCGGTGGCTCTATTCGTGCAATTTAGAAGACGATGATAGATATTAGGCAAATTGAGAGCAAGAGGAAATAAATAATTTGACAATACTCAGCGAGAGCGTCGCCAGTCCTGTCAACTACCCCGCCACGAAAATTGCACTCTTTTCTTCATCAGCCAACCAATCAATGATAGGCAACGCATAGGATCACACCTGCTCTATGCGTTCGGAGGCGGCTGCGGTCTCCAGAGCATGGCTTGACCATCGCTGCGACTCGGCTTGCGCTCGCTCTTCGGCGACCTGAAACGATGATGGATGCCACACAAAGAAGTTTAGGACTCGGTACAGACAACATGAAAAATCTAAGCTTACGAATCAAATGAAGGCAAACTCAAACCAGAATACGATGGGCAAGAGAGAGTGTTGGCCCCCAACTGTTCATGCGAATGTATAGCGAGCTACTGTTCAAAACGAAATCTTCCTGATATCATGCTGTGCGAGCAAATGTTTATGCGCAATTTACTTGTTCGAGGCGGTTTAAACGATCCGTGAAGCGTGCGTCCGCGTCGGCAGCGTCGCGTGCTCTGGACTCAGAGCACTCGTTGGCCATTGATACGAGCTTCGCGAAGTCGGGCAGATACAACAACGAGAAGAGGGAAAAATAATGAGGTTCGAAACGCAATCGCACCTCGTAAAGAGCACAGACAAGCGAACCGACACAACACGGAAAAAAATAAAAATGAAGAAAACTGAGCCCTAGCAATCTCCGCTCTACAACTTGCGTGTAGATCAAGCTTGACTGTATTGTGACTTTTGTTCACCTTGGTAAGATTCGCAATGCGCTCCTCTTGCGCTAGGCTGTGCTCTGCCATTTCGCCCATTCGCGCATCCAGCCCCTGAGCTGTTAAGCAGGCAGTGGAGACGCGCTCGAGCTGTACCTCTAGAAAGCCTAGGTAGGCGCTACGGTCAGTCATGAGGCTTCTGTTGTTGCCACCACCGCCACCGCCAACGCCGTTGCTTTTGCTGTAGTTGCTGTCCACTGCTGGTCGATCTTTGCGGCGAAAGCTTTCATAGTAGGATCCACCACCCTCGGCTGCCATCTGCATCGCGGCGTTAGGAACGCAAAGCGCTAGAAGAACTACGCGCACAGGACTCGAGTACAGCCTCCCTTACAACAACGAGGAGCCGTTTATGCCCATTCCGACGACTGCTCGAACGACAGTTTGCGAACTCAGACCTTGTTGGACCTCCCTCCTCGTAAAAATCTTCCATCCAATTTCCTAATATTGTATAGAAAAGGGAGGATCCTTCTACTTCTACACTTTCAGCTCGTAGTAGGCCTTTGGAAAGAATGTCACGCCCCGAGTTGCAATTGCCGCCCGACCTATTTTACAACAATGAAGAAAGTCGCAAATACACATCTAGCAGTCGCATTATTCAGGTTCGTTGCCTAGTCTTTTGGCGATAGATTACGTCGTAGCTCCTGTGAAATCGCTCTGAGTGCGTCGCCGAATGTTCCAATTAAAGGATAAAAGGAATGGCAGGACGACGGCGTTTCTATTTGCTTCTTGGCGTTTATTCAATTCAAGCAGTATTTCTAGTTTGCAGCTAGTCCTGACGATTGAGTTTATTCTGTGCATGCGCGGTGCTTGCTTCACGGTTCATAGGTGCAAGCTGAAATTGCGAACCGGTGCATTGAGTTACTTTCGCTGCCTGAAGGAAAGACAGCTTACGTGCTAGACGTTGGTTGCGGTTCTGGGCTCAGTGGACAAGTAAGCAATTGAGCCTATTAACGTCAGCGAGAAGGGTTGAGTGCTAGAGAAGAAGGTCTTGTCCAACTTTGAATGAGCAGTACGCACGATATAATGACATCAGGCTTCTTTATCTTAGGAGCACCGCCTCATTCACGTGGCAACTTGTTCACCCACCCTCTCTCCCGCTACTACATGTTGTGTTAGGCCCTCGAAGAAGCGGGGCACGTGTGGTGCGGCTGCGACATTTCGCCGTCCATGCTGGAGGTGGCCCACGACGAAATGGCCGACGACTCGACAGGGGACTTGGTGCGGCACGACATGGGCCTCGGCCTGCCGTTCAACCAGGTAGATGCTATCTATGTTCTAATGCTCTACTTTTGTCCGTCTATGAGGGCACGCAAGTTGGACGCAAACGTCTAGTTCCTCGCTAGTCTAAGTAATTGCACTCCCTGCAAATAGGGTCTGCCGTTCGCCGTGAAGAGAAAAGAGTGGCTTCCCTAGGCCTAGGCAGTATTGCTTTGCTTTACAGCAACTTTGAATACTTTTCGTTTTTTGTTTCTAGGCTACATTCGACGGCTGCATTTCGGTGTCTGCACTGCAGTGGTTGTGCTATGCTGACGTGAACTCGCAATCGGCCAAAAAGCGACTAAACCGCTTTTTCTCCAGCCTCTACTCGTGCTTGAAGGTGCGGCTGCTTTAATTTCCCACATGTAGCCCTTTATCTTGTGCCCGCTTTCAGGTTTCTTTTTGTTGATTTTCGTTGCTACCGCGCTGCGGTGAGCGATGTGTAACTTCTGTGCTCCGTTGGTCCACCTGCTTTGTACATGACGCAGCGAGGTGCCAAAGCGGCGTTGCAATTTTATCCTGAAACTCCTGAGCAAGCGGTGTTGATTGCCAGCTGCGCCTCAGCGGTAAGATTTTGCCATTTTCAGTCGTACGTTTTCGAGTGTACTTTTTCCTTGTTGTTTTTTTATGTATGTCAAGGACCACGGCTGCGCTCATCATGCCTTACTGATGGTACCCTGTTGCTATGAAAATACACCTATATTACTTATATTAGGTTGGTTTCATGGGCGGCCTGGTGGTGGATTACCCGAATTCGTCTAAGGCGAAAAAGTGAGTGAAGAACCTGCCATTCTTTTCAATGGAATTGAATGCTCTTTTTCAACGCAATTTATTTGTGAGCTTGCTTTAGCTGAGTTGAAGGCGACTGGTAGACGTTAATGTGGGGTGGAATGTTTGAGGACCCATTCGTTTCTATTTTGGGGGGTTGTGCGTGTTGCTGACAATTATGGCGGTTCTTTCTGCAGGTACTACTTGTGTTTAGGCTTCGACCACGGATACACGGCGCCAGCTCCCATCACGCAGGTAGAAGCTTCTATGGAAAAAAACGGAAAATGGCAGTCTTCAGGACTCTTGCTGCACTTTTCGCTTTTCTTCCTGTCTGTTATGGTTTTTATTTTGTTCTGCTGCAAGCTCGAGGCGAGATTAGGATGATTCTTATTTTTCTAAACGTGCTCTTTGACTTCGTCTTGTATCTTGATCTCTCTTCACGACAAAATTGTGTGTTGTTTCTTTGGGGTACAGGCGGCAGCGTCAGATGGAACCACTATTGCGCACACTGCCAAGGGAAAGCAAGGCAAAGGAGCCTCCAAGGTTTGAACTTTGAAAAAAGGCAATGCGCACTGTACTTTCCTATCTCAAGCCTACTTTTAGTGCTTTCGTTTCTTCAGAGTTTGCGAGTACATGCTGAGGTTTTTTTTCACCTCATTCATCTTTCTTTGTTTACCTGCTCCTTCCTTCTTCCTTTCACTCGTTCCCCCTGCTTTCTTCCTGCTGTACCGTCACCCCCCCCCCCTCTCTACTTAGCGCGACCGGCGCCTGAAAGTAGGCCCGAAAGCCAAAGGGTCGAAGGATTGGGTACTCGCGAAGAAAGAAGCCAGGCGCAACGCCAACAAAGAAACCCGCCGGGACACCAAGTACACCGCCCGCAAGCGCAAGGACAAGTTTTAAAAGTGCACCAACGAGGCTGCGGCGCCTGTTCCAAAGCACCAAAGCACCAGAACACTAGAACCCAAGCCCTTGATCGCCGTGATATGCGATGTGCCAGTGCCTAGACTTTTTTTAATGGAAGCTAAGAAGTAGATGGCGAAGGCGCAAGGCGCAAAAGCGATATCTCGTAATTTCCCAGGGACTTGGAATAGGAAAAGACCAAAAGCCAAAAGAGAAGAAGATAAATTTACATTTACAGACCACAGAAATAAAGAATAATAGATCTAGAAAGGGAAGAAATCAGCTTCATCTGCCATGGCCTCCTTGGTGGTGGTCTCAGTGCTCCATATTCCTTTGTTGCATTTGCTTGTGATATGATGGGGTGCATACTCGTACCCATCTGCCGAGTGCACTTATGTCTTCGAAATTAAACTCGGGTCAATACAAACCCAAATGACACAGAAGCCAATGCTATGGGCAGAAGTGTACGCGCATGCGTTGCGCGCAAGTCGAAATCGCAAAGAGGGCAGTGTGTAGAGGGCAGGAAGCGAGCTTATGTCGATGTCGATGTCGATACTTTTTATCCTCTGCATGCAGGCGCTCATGGGTGCCCGCATCTGGCCTTCTATACCCCATAGAAGAACCCCTACTTCAACGAAGCTTTAATGCTGCTTGGGGACATGAAAGTACTCAGTCTAGTCTAGTCTAGTTAAAACTCCCAAAAACAAAGAAAGGCAAGTACACAGCAGTCAAAGAGGCACATAAAGAATGCACTTGAGCTGCAAATACGCTAGTAAATTCGCTCCAGAAGGCCAAATAAGGCTCCAACTGGCGCCTACTCAGAGGAGAAGATAACCGTAGGTAACCTTAGTACAGTCTGTACGTAAGTACTATACAGCTAAGTAAGTACTGTACAGTACGTACAGTATCTGTACCGAAGTACAAACTACTTAAACGCCGTTTCTGAGAATTCACACGCTCTTCGCATCCCGCGGCACAGAAGACGAAAATGCAACCGCAGAAAATGAACCAGCGCGAACCACAGGGATACACATGCGCACTTCACTACGGTAACTACGAGCTACTGTAGTAATTATTCAACCCACGCAGCTCGTAGCTTCTCTTGTGGCTTCGCGGCCTTGCATTTAGGTCCTTAAGATCTGCAAAGCTAGCCTAATCACGTGATCGGATCTTCGAAGTTGTTTAGGGCCGTGCTATAGCTGCAATTGACCTGCCATTAAGCTGAGGCTGCGCGTGCCCGCACAAGCTAATGGAGCTCCTGAGCAAAGTAGACAGCGCGTGTGCCCAAGTTGCACTTGGTGCAATCGCGTTGTGGTTGAGCCTAGTTGTATCTTTTTTCGTATTGCTCCGTTCCAATCTTGAGCCAGCCCTGGACTCGGAACGGTCAGCCGCTGGTTTCACGGCATGTGCGCTCACAGCGTCGCTTATCCACCGAGCGATTCCATTTCTATTCAAGGCCACACCATCCATCACCTTTGGTGGCGGCAAGAAGCCAGATAGCTCGAAGACAAAGCCTAGGGTTTACGCCTCGCCTGCTGGAGTCATGTGGGCTGCTTTCGCTGTCAACGGTATCGCCGCCTCGACACTGTGGATTACTTTTCTGACAGACGTGCCAATAATTGTAGATCATATCACAGGATGTCGCGTCCACGTTTTAAGATGGTGCGAGTGGGCTGTCCTAGCATTCGTCATTACTTTCATGGTCGAAGCAATTGATTCACGCAACGCTTATGGAGTTTTCACGCTGGCCTCCAAGCAAGGACTGTCGACCTCGTGCGGCCTTATTTTTCCTTTTGTTTCCAAAAGCGTCACTGTCTGGTGGACTGTGATGGCCGTGAGTTTCCTTTTATTTTTCACATTGTTCCAGCGATACTTTGAGAAACGGGCAGCTATGAGTGTCGCCCAGGAGAAATTAGACGCCGTAGCTGCTGCCACTGCTTTAGAGGCCGCGAACCGAGTGGACAGTAGTGGAAGCAAGGTAGCAATGAGGAACAAAGACAGAAATTTCACCAGTGAAGTTTTCATGAGTGTCGATGAGCAGGAAGATATTGAGAGGATCTTTGCTGCGTTCAGCATACTACGCCTGTGTTGTTTCATCTGGACGGTCTTTGTTACAACGTTCTGCCTCTTTTCGTTTGAATCGTGGTGGTTCCGAGATAGCTGCTTGTTTCCCCCAAGCTGGCATTTCGTTGTGGACTGTTTCTTAGACCTCGGCTCCAAAATGATTTTCACCTCCATTATCGTGGACTCGCATGGAGACTTGTTCAATCCCAGCGCACGGTCAGAAAATCGCGTCAAGGAGTTGCAGTCCCTCATTGGCGTCGTCTGGGAATTTTCTTCCGATGCTCTGGTTGTTACGTCGCGGAGTGTGAGCACTTCTGAGGGCGGTTGTGGTCGCGATTACATCTACACTGGCACTTCGTCTCCCACTGTTCTTGACATGATTGCTGAGGGCACAAATTCTCAAGTGTTGAGAGATCGATCAGAGAGCGTACCTACCGTTCAAGATATAGACTACGTCATTGACTCGTGCCTCTCCGAAGAAACCGACGAACAAGAGCCCAAGTTATCGTCTTTTTCTTTCAAGTTTACTGATCTCGGCTCCAAATCTATGGATGGTCTTAGCCCTGAAACCCCTGCTCGGTATATTTCTCTGGACTCGAATCCGTTGACAAAAAGCATTGAAGCGTCTGGGTTCTTTGAGCTCATCTGCCGAGCTTGGGCTTCATTCGATGAGGAGTGCACCACTTCTTTTCCGGGTGGGCAAGCTTCTGAAGACGGCACTCTCCTCCAATCGATCCGCCGGCAAAACGGGGACATCGCATTCTGTGAAGCCAAAGTGACTCGTTTGGGGCCTCAGCGCATTGTCATGGTGGTGCGAGACGTGACGGAGCGAACTTACAGGCACGAAGCAGAGAAGCGGTTTGTGGCGGAGTCAACAGCCCGGAAGATGGATGCTGCAGCCAATCGATTCACTCGCCATGAGGTCAAGAACGGGCTGCTTTCAGCCATTGGACTATGCGACACTTTAATGGAAAAGCATGAACAAAGCAAGGTGCAAGTTGTGGAAGTCCCCAAAAGAGGAAGTCAACTGATGCCCGACGACGAGCCCATCACCGCTCGAATTTCGGAGCTAGACAAAACTCTGACAGACACGCTGAATACAGTGCTCAGCGAAGCAATGGCGCGAGAGCTTGTCCACGACGCCTACGTGTCGAAGCCGGAGAACGTTAACGTCGACACTTTACTCCGTTTGTCAACGTCACGGTTCAGCTCGCACTACAGCTTCCAGTTTGAATGCGTTCCAAGGTGTTTGCCCGTGATTATCATTGACCCACACCTCTTGCACTGCATTCACCGAAACGCAGTGTCGAATGCTTGCAAGTATGGTGCACGAGAAGGCAACGTAGTGACTCGAGTTTTCTTGGACGAAAGCGCTTGCGTACTCACCGTGCAAGTCACTAACAAGGCAGGCGCTGAGCATGATGTGCTCCGTGCGCTGTCCCCTGAGGACGCAAAGTCCGCCGTCTTTTCGGCTGGAACGCGCCTGCATTGCGATTTGGCTGCAGCTG
>Ga0307931_1002742_pt1 | contig 11126 bp, 14 predicted proteins | sample OrgLakmetageno47_FD_201816 | JGI IMG/M metagenome (GOLD analysis project Ga0307931, IMG submission 201816) | Saline water microbial communities from Organic Lake, Antarctica - #47 | ecosystem: Environmental > Aquatic > Non-marine Saline and Alkaline > Saline | place: Antarctica: Organic Lake... | reverse complement strand
CGCTCCATTTGCCCAAGATTCGCTACCAAGCTCTATGGCGTAGTGAAGGAAACGGCTGCGGCAGCCTCACAGTGCGTCTTGCCTTATAGTTGACCAACCAATATTATGGTCTATATTTTGGTGGAAGTATTCAATTCTGTATCTTCTGCATTGAAACTGAAGTGTTGTGCTCTTGTTCGTCATTTAAAATCTTCACTTCTGTGATTCATATAAAGGTGCGATTGGTGGAGATTGCGGCCCTCTCGCGGGTGATGGAGTGGGGCATCAGCTTTTTCGTGGACCTTCAGCGGTTAAAAGATTTGCTCATCGAGACGTGAGATTAATGCTATGATTGTTGGATTCTTCTTGCGATATACTCTGTGATGATCTATTCATACTTGAAGTTACTTACTTCACTTTGTTGTTGTTGTTGTTGTTGTTTTTTTTTCTATTCCAGTTTTGAACTCAAATTTGCTTTCATTCCGAGTACTTTTCGCGAGCAAACAGAAGGTGAAAATTCGGGCGCTGAAGAGCAATATCAAGATGGAGATGGCAGTGGTGGTGGTAGTGGTGCCGCTGCTTCTGCTACGGGTGGTGCCAGTAGCTCGCACAGCTGTGGGCGTTATGCCATGCGTATTTCTGCACAAGCGCGCCTCGCGCCTCTGGTAAGGGTAGCTCAATAATGATTGTGTGTGTTTGGTAGGCCTCTTGCTTGCTGTGAATTCCTTCACACTCATCAAAATTCTTGTGGTTCAATGAGCTCTTGTTTCCCTTTCCTTCCCTTCCTATCTAGGTGAGCCCCTTGTTTGCCTCAATTCTCAAGCGATTTATCGGATCGTCGATCGTCGAACAGGTTTGAGCATAATTTCCAGCATTTCATTTTTTAATGCCATGTATTTATGTGCACTATGAGGTGTAGCTACCTGCACGAAAGGCCTTATATGGCACTCTTGAATCATCGCAAGTAAACTCAGCCTCTATATCTCCTGTGTGCACACCATCATCAGGTGCGCTTGCTCTACGACGTGTGCGCTGCGTTAGGCGAAGACTTTGCGACTCCTCCATCAGGAGGTGAGGTGAACGAGAGCAGCGCTGTTACTGAACAGGAGCAGCTCAGCTAAACAGCGCAACTTTGAATCCGGAAGAGATATTCCCAAAGCAAATGAAGGACAACAGTTGAGGATGCAGCATCAGAAGCAGCAGCACTTTTTGAGACCGCCAGCACCGCCATCGCTGGTACTTCGCATCTGTGGAAGCTCTTCTTGAGCGCGCATTCCCTTCAGTATTCTTAGCCTTCCTGCGCTATGGATTAGGGTTTTTAGCGCTTCCATGGCCTCGAGCACCTGTTTTCTTTGCGTTATGGCCTGCCGAAGGAAATGGTTTCGTCAAAAGACTCCGAAGGGCCTGATAGCAGATAAAAAGGGCTTTTCTTTTTTCTTTTTTTTTCTTAACCACGGAGTTTTTGTAACACTAAACATATGGGAAGATCCCACCACGGATCTGTACCTTTCCCTCTCTCTCTTTGAACAATACGGATTTCCCTGATACAAACCAAAACCTGAAATTTAACAGTATACTTATTTTTGAATACTACACTAGAGTTGTCGGTAATACCGTAGATATACCGTTCTCGGACAAGGAAACCCCGAGTTCCTGGTGCCAGGAATTCAGGAAATGATGGGTCCATCGGGAATCGTTTACTGATTCAGGAATTTGTCGGGAAATCATGGGAATATTCCTAGATATTGTAAGGAAATGGTACATGGCCTTACATAAACCGCAAATCTACGTTTTTACCTACATCCCAGGTGACCGAAAATTACGAATTATTTATTTTCTCGTAAAATTGCGGATTATTTTTCATTCGACTTACGAAAACGGCCAATATGGCCGTAAAACCGCGTTTTATACCAGGACTTTTCCAGGAAATCGTCACTTTTTGGGCAGGAAAAGGAAACAGGAAATGGCTTTTTTCGACCAGGAATTCGGGGTTTCCTTGTTCTCGGATTCCTGATGGGCAGGCCAGGAAGGAAGGAGAGAGAGGAATGAGGACTGAAGCCCATAAGCCGCCTGAAATGCTACAACAGGCCGGGCCCGGGATTCGTAGCGCTTTCTTTATGGCCACTCCGAGGCGCCTTTAGGAGACGACGGTGCTGGTATGCCTGAATTAGAGTTCGTGGTCCGGGCGGAGGGGCCGCTAGGTGTGCGACTGTCTTACAAAAAGCGTGGGCGCTTGCTCTTCCTTGAGTCTTGGGACGAAGTGCCGTCAAGTCCTGCGCACACCTCCGAGAATCGCACAACTAGTGAGGCCAAGCTTTCAACGTCAGTGGAATCTGATAATGTGGCGTCAGGCGAGCCTCCGGTTGCAGGACCTTTTCTGGCAGCCGTGCGAGCCCTCCGTGCAAGTCCTCAATCCGAGCCGTTCATCCCGGTGACAACAACCTCCTACAGACTTTCCTAGTACTTGATTTAAATTGAGGCGACGAAATACTGCTGATTTCGTTACTCTAAATAATTTGTAAGTGAATTTGCTTATCTTCAATTAATTTTTTTTATCTGCGATTTGCGCCTCCTCTTGTTAGGCCCTTGGCGATGCTTTGGTAAGTGTCAATGGCAACCGCCTCGAAGGCCTTTCGTTTCCAGAAGCAGTCGAGCTGATCAAAGCAGCAGGCGAACAAGGTGGGCCTCGCACCTTTATTGTGCGCCAGCGCGAGCTTCCTAGCGCAACAGGCTCGCAATCGGAGAATGGTGGAGAAGTAAGCAACGAAGTAACATCGCCGCTTATTGACGGACAGAATGCTGTGGTGGATCCTCCGCAGGCTGTTTCAGTCAGTGAAGCTGTCAACATAGGTGCTTCTACCGAGGCAAACACTGCCACAGATGTATCTAGCGTAGACTCCGCTGCCCTCGCGTCTTCAAGTGGTGATGCCAGTAATAGTTGTAGCGCTGTTTTAGTGGAATCAACAACTACGAAACCGGCACCGGAGCTACCCGTTTCGATGAATGAGGGCACTCGCAGTGTATCGGACGCCACGAAGTCAACGGTAATGTTCTTTCTATAGTGTGATGCCCTGTTGTCTATGTTCAAAACTGCGTTTGTTTTGCGCGTGGTCAAATATGAGGCCAAAAGCTCGCTTCTGTACTCTTGTTCGACAGTTTTGTTTTTTTCATTTATTCAAACGTTTGTATACATCAAAAGGTAAGCAATGCCAGCAGCAGCACGAGTAGTGGTCGTGGCAGCAGCGAGATTGGGAACAGTGACGCTGCGGACAGCACAAATGGTGGTAATAATGATGGAGACCATGGCGGCAGCAGCAACGGCAACAGCAGTAGCGCTGGCGAAGCAATCAACGAAGATGCGGTTCCGTTCCAGCCCTGGAAGCATGCCTTGAGTCGCGAAGACGCTTTTCGACAAGCACTAGGCGAACGAGTAGATGTGAAGGGTAGCTGCGGTAGTCCTACCAGCAGTGACAGTGGAGCAACTGCAACGATCAATGATCGTGCGTTGAGGCAGTTAGCGGCGGGAGGGTGCCCGGACGAAAGCGGCATTCGTGGCGTGGTCTGGCGCTACCTGCTCGATCAGGTGGATTGAGAAAGTGGATCTTCAGTAGTTTGTCCAGCCCGCTTCTCTATAGGACACGCAATTATTTCTGTACTGATATCTCGAATGCGTTGTCTACTCTTGAATGTGCTCATAAGCCTTGAAATTCGTTGCTCTTTTTCCGTTCTGTGCGCACCAACCCACACCAGTTGCCTGCCGACCGCAACGCGTGGCCTCAGCACCTTGCGAACCAGCGGGCCCAATACAAGAGCTTCGCGGCGCTGTTCCCCACTAGTGCGGCCAAAAAAATGGCCCAACCGTACAGCGGTGCGTCGATGGGGGGTGGGTCAGAGCTAGGAGGCTGGGAGAATGCGCCTCATCTCAAGGATGGTTCCCATCATGACGATGCTTCTTCGTCCGAGTTGTTGCGGCCGGCGGCAGGGCATGCGGCTTATGACCCACCGCACAACCATTCCGAAGCAATGAGCAACAGTAATGGCAACGGTGCAGTATCCGAGGAGTTTCATGTGGCCTTATGCTACGATGCTCCTTCCTTGCCGTCGCCAGCTCTCGTAGACTCGGCTTCTATCGTCCACGATACTTCTACAACGGTGGCACTTTCTTCTTCTTCTAACGACGATGAAAGCCAAAGAGAAGACGGAGGTAGCAGAAGCAGTGCCGTGAAGAAGGATGTCAGTGAAGATGACAGCGCACTCTTAGACCCCCTCTCGTTCTTCGCTGCGGAAGCTGACGACGCCAAGGCAGCAGCATTAGAAGAAGAAAAAAAGGCAGCCGCCGCCGCAGCCGCAGCAGCAAGTGACGATGGCGTTGCCGCTGCTCGCGCCGAAGTCTTCAACGGATCTATGCTTGCCGCCGCAGCTTTCGGTGGGGAAGGCGCCAAGCGAGCAGCTATGAACGCTGCGGCGCGCGCCTCTGCGGCCCGTGCTAGTATTTCGCCGCCGCCGCTAGGAGCCAGCGGTGAGATTCTGGGAGCAGGGTTCAGTCTTGAGGGGAGTGAAGCAGCCCGAGGGAGAGGAGCGTCTGTGGAGGAGCTCTTAGCCCATAAACCAACGGCCGAAGAAGCAGCAGAGCTAGCGCGCGAAGAAGATCGCTTTTTATTGACCGAAATATCCAAAGATGGTGCGTTTACGTTGGTTGTTGGCTCTTATCGTTTATGAGAAAGTATACGCGTTCTTCTGTATCCTTCTCACGAGTAATCATGCACCGGGCTAACCACTTTTAATTCGATTTTTGTCGTTTTTTTGTGTGTGCGTTCTCGTTCGTCTTGTGCCCTGGTGACTGTCTGTTAGTGGTGCGCACCCATCCTGATCTCCAATTCTTCTTGGACGAAACGAAGGGGCCTGGACGGTATGCTTTCTGTACGATACTAATTACTAAGAGTGCATCGTAATTTCGTTACTCTGTTTCTGTTCTACTGGCACCGCCTTTTTAGTCTAATTTTCTTTTCGATTTTTTCTCCCATTTCTTCTCACCTTTTGTTCACCTTACGGTGTACTGCAACATCTTGTGACGTGCCTTGCAGGTATGAGGCCTTGCAGCGGATCTTATTCGTGTACGCTAAACTGAACCCAGGCGTGCGCTACGTGCAGGTACGTCACTATACCTGGAGATAGTCTACGCCACATAGCCTAGTACGAAGCGAGTGACTGTGGATTGGAGCAATAAGCGACTCAAGGAGTGCACATTTTACGTACTCTTCTACGTTCTTATGAATAATATGCATATATTTCTTATCGTTTTACTGTTGCGTACTTTTTAGGGCATGAACGAACTCGTTGGAGCTCTCTTTTACGTGCTCGCAGCACAGTCGCCACAACCATTGCCTGAAAATCACTCTACTACCAACGATGGAACGAGTATTAACTTCAGTAATGGTGGTGATGGCAGCGTACCAAAAGAATCCGAAATAAATGAAGAAGGTAGCAACATGGTGGCCTCAGCTAATCTGGAAACGAAGGGTGATAATATGGCCATCACGGCAGTTGCAGTAGTAGGAGATGGCACCGAAATAGAAGGTATTCCGGTTTCGAAGGAGATCAATTCGCCCTCTGACTCAGCAATACTTCCATCTGGCGCGGCGAGTTCTACGAATGATGACGCAGCCTCGAGCGCCAAAGAAGAAGCTGATGCGCTCAATGATGATATCGGCCTATCGATGAATCAGTTGTGGACCTCCAGCGACGCTGAGTCCGATGCTTTCTATGCGTTCACCGCCCTGATGGGGGAACTGCGAGACGTTTACGTGGAGGATTTGGATGACAGCACTACGGGGATTCAGGTACATCAGTTGCAAGATATGTTGCAATATGGCTTGATGAATACTCTATGATTCTGCCTCGCTCAATAAGTTATTTCGCTCTGCTCTGTTGGCATATTCCCTAACCATAACGTTGAAATCTGTGGCCTTCAAACATGAACTTTTGAATAGGGTCGCATGCAACAAGTCGATTACCTAGTGTCGCGGCACGACCCAGACCTTCACGAGCACCTCTGCAATCTTGGCATTGATCCGACTTTCTACACCTTGCGCTGGATTACCACCTTGTTGAGCCGAGAGTTCGATCTGCCGGACGTGCTTCGCCTCTGGGATGCTTTGCTGTCGGAGAAAGGCACTCGCAACCGCGAGCGATGGTTAGCGTACTTTTGCACATCCATGGTGCTGCACATTCGAGACACCCTCTTGTCATGCGATTTTGGCGATGCCATTCACGTGCTTCAGGTAAGAAGAAAAACAATAGAAGGAAAAGCCTGTTGGAACTAGCATTTTTACTCAGATTTGAACCATCAAAGATGGTGCCCAATGGTCTTAGCGGGACTTTGATTTGCGTGCTATTTCTGTGAATTTGCTTGACGTCTTCCTTCTTACCGACCGAGTATCACCCAATACCGAACAACCCCAGGCATACCCCACCTCGGTCGACATCGAAGCGCTGTTGCGGTCTGCGTCGGAGCTTCGCACTTTGGACTGGCCCAACGAAGACCCGTACAACCCTACGGATTCTGTTGACAAGTGGCCGCCGCCGTCGCCACCGCCTCTGAAGCGCTCTTCCCTGACTGCTCCTGGTACCGCCACTCTTTCTTTGTTCCAATTTGAAATAGCTCTGCTTGCAAGAGAAAAATAATTCTCAGTAAGTTTTAAGAAGGCTAATTTATTCTTTCTCCGAAGCACTCTCTTTCAATCTTCTTGCTAGTTTCTGTGCCCAGCACCCAATGTGATCTTCCTTGGCGCATCCTTTTAGATCTACTCGCCAGCCCAATACCCATTTCCTCTCATGATACCTTCTTTCAACTCCATGTGTAGGCTACGTCGCCCGTTTGTCTAGCGCCACTGCCACAGCATCGTCCTGGGCCGCAGCTGGCAACCGTATTGCCACCAACAGCCGCCAGATGACTCGCCTAGCCTTAGGATTCAGCAGCAGCAGCAGCGGTGGCGGCGGTGGTCGTCACAGCATTGATGGTTCCTCACTACAGGGAGGTGGTCGAGATGGCGACGAAAGTACTAGTAGCAACAAGGGTTCGCCTCTCAGTGGCGGAGATGAAGGCGGGGTGCGTCACAGCGAAGGGTGGTCGCTGTCTCTGCGCGCATCATCTGTGGATGGTAAAGAAGGTTCATTGGCCTCGACAAAGGGAGACGTTGTTATGGTAAATGGTGAGAAGAAGACTGTAGAAGGCGGAGAGGGCGCTCAGAAGGAGGGCGTGAACTCAGACAAGAGCGACGCGGATAGTGGTACTGATAGCAACGGCCCGAGTCCGCGTGCTCGCACTTCTTCCCTGGGAGGGTCCTCGACCTTCAGCAGCTATTCGTAAGTGCATAGATTCGATTGCCAATTCATTGAATTGATTGTCTTTTGTTGGTTTTCATTCTTTCAATCGTGCCTCTGGACAACCGATTACATGATTATCATCACCATTCGCGCTGTTTGTCGCTTGCATTGTCTCTTGCGTGGTGCGTATTCCGTGTGCAATATCCATACACAGTTACTCGTCGTTAACCGCTGCTCGCGCGGCTGCAGCTGCCAAAGCGGCCGTTACTTCGCGTTGGTTCACCTCGTTGTCTTCTTCGACTAGTGGTCGTGACAGCGTTAGTGGCGGTGGTGGTGGTACTCCTGACAATGTGTCTCCTCCTTCTGACAGTGGTGTCGACGACAGCAGCAGTGGCACGAGTGAGAGTACAAACGGCACAAAAAGTAACAGCACCGATACCAGTAGTGAGGTCAACGACAGTAGCAACAGCAGCAGCCAAGCTATCTCTGCAACAGCGCCCATTCAGAGTCAAGAATATTGCGCTGATGATGTGCCCTCTTCCTCTGCGCTTAGCCATCCAGTAGAGGTAGTAGTACCGAACGCCGCCGCCAATCGGTTGAGCGAGAGGTCTGCGGAAGGCTTCTCAGACGACGACAACGATGACGAGGACGACGAAGAAGAAGAAATCCCGTTGTTTTGAGTGGCCGAGTCGCGTGGAATGAATTTCTTTTCTTGTGCCTTTTGGTATAATGTGGGATCGTCCGCTTTGTCCTTCTTTTAATTCTTTCTGACCTTGGCTCAAAGGGCCAAAATCATTTGTTTATAACTAACAAAGAATAGAATAAGGCGCGCATTGGCCGATTGCTAATAGCTACGAGCTTTGGATTTCTCCGTGGAAATGCTGAATTCGTACGTGTGTGCTTGATAGGGTTGTCAACTCCAAACACCTAGGATGCTGCTCTCAATTCAGAGTGTATTTGTGTGTATTAGCGGTACAACTTTCTAAAGTTGCGTGAGGGTTATTGCACCACAAGCCATATCCCTCAGTAATCAGTAAGACCCGTACGGGAAGGATTCTGCGTCGCTCTTTCCAGGCACGGCTGCCTAGAATAAGATGAAAGAAAAAGAATGAAGCCAGCATGCTAGAAGTTTGTCGAGATAAGCACTCTCGAAACATGCATTCACGAATGGATACATTGCCCACGCACAAATCAAACAAGAAAAGCAAGAGCTTCAAGTGTTGATAAAGACGGACCCGACTACCATTTTTCGCACTCTAATGCCCACATTACCGCCATATCTTCGTTTACCCTTTCTTCAACAGCATGCCCGGTCGGGGTTCAGTTTCTACCATGGAAGAGAGGAGGCAGTGCATTACGATCGTCTACGACGACTTATTGTGGAATGCTCTTGTGGTCGAGAGAGCATCGAAGCAGTTTGACCATGTACATACCTTCCACCGATCAGCTTCTTCGGTGGGGCTCGCGGGTGCTGACGGTGAGTTTCCCGTCACCCGCGCAACCACTGAACTTATGCATGATTTACGAAGAAAAAACTCCACTACAATTTCCCCTGCTTTGTGGCTTCTTTCATTTCTTTGTTCATCCTAGTGGGCCTAGGCTCGCAGCTCCTCGGTGGGTGAAAGCATCCTACCGGTGGAGTGGGTATGACTTTGGAATTGGAGGAGAGGAATTCGGTTCGGGATGAGGGTGAAAACCCCCCACCAAACTCGGATACATGTGAGTCTGAGCCTGAACACAATCGAATCTTTGTTCGACCTCGCTAAGTACCGCTTCTGGAGCGGAGAAGCTATTCCTGGTGTTCGTAGGCCTGTGTTCATTCGAATTCGCACAGCCTGCAGCATTGCAGCCACGTGATCCATCCTTCGTTAAGAAAGAGGACAGGCGATGCTGAGATCGGCTGGCGCCCGGCGCCTGAGAAAGACATTGAGACGATGCCCTGCTGGGGCAAAAATAGCCCAGAGAATTGCCTCGTGGACCTGGGACGTGACACACGAACGAGCACTCAGTCCCGCCGACTTGTTCGGAGGAAAGGTTCCAGGTCGAGCCTTCATACTTTATGTGCCTCTGTGACTGCTGTGTACTTGCCTTTCTTTGTTTTTGGGAGAGTAACTAGACTAGACTAGACTAGACTCGGATACCTCGGTAAAGGTTTCCAGACACGCCACGCCGTGCAAAGGCGCTCCGACGTCGCCAACGCCCACAGCGGAAATAAACTGCTGCTGTTCTTGCTGCTCTTGCCACCTCTTTCTTCTCCTCCTCCGACTGGCGCACTGATGACCCCCCCCCCCCCCGTAAATACCTGAAGGGGATCTTATTTCATATTATATTCGGGAGGTTTTGAGGGTGCCCTACCCTGATGATAAGAATGAATGTCAAATGAATAGTAGAATGCGAGGGCGAAGCAGCACAGAAGGGATTAGTAATTCATTCCCTTGGAAGCAGAGCTTAGAGCTCCTGCTCCTACTCTATTCTAAATTGCAGTTATAAGTATTTATTAAAAAAACAACTATATTTATAGCTTTCAGATAGTACTCGAGCTACGTCGAGCTTGGCAACATTTCAAGAGGCCAAACATGCTGAAGTTTTTACGCATGTTTGTGACAGTCGTTTCCTCTATACCAAATATACATGAAGTCATACCAGCGTGGTTGTCTCGCCATCAATTGATGAAAAAAACGAAAACCCACACTCACACGAAACCAATTGTAGCCAATGCGACGACAGCTGTATGCCTAGTTGGAGCCTATCGCACATTTAGTCTAGCCTTTGTCCGTAAGAACTTTGAGTCGACGTTTAGACAAGCGTCCTTTGATCCTTACCATCTCTTCGTAAACATACAGCTCGAAGCAAGATTAAAGAGCAAGCTAGGCAACATGACGAAAGCAAATATCTCTGGTATCATTTCTGATCTGGACGATCTTGACAGAAGAGTTTTCTCGGAGTATAAGCTGAAGATTTCCAATGAAACTTCAGGGTGCAGGATGAAACAAAGTATCTACTCTCAGTTTTCCAAAATAAGCGACTGTTACAACTCAATGGTTCTTCGTCGAGAGTACGACCTTGGTTTGAGGTACAAGTATGTCATACGGACTCGAACAGATTTGGTTTACATTACTCCCATTCCTTTCTTATCAACGCTCTCCTCATCAGGAGGTGTACATGTTAGTACTTATCACCGAGAATTGAGCGACCATTTCTGGATTTCGCCACGTAGTATATCAGACCATGTCTTCAATATGACATTTTGGTTTTGTGAAGAAGGAAAAGAATCGGTGAAGAACAGGACTAAACAAGCGTTCGGGGCAGAGAGACTTCTTCAAGACTATTGGAACGCCCAATCCGTGAACATTTTAAAGGAAAATCACATTATTGCTGTGTATGACCATAATCGTAAGCTCATGTGTAACAGGCTCGAGGATTGGCCGAGCGCGTACCAAAAGTGCTCGGAAATGCAACCAAACTGAGTGCAAGGTTACTTGAAAATTATTTTACTAGACATTTGACCCCTTCCCCCCCCCAAGAGGCCATCACCGGAGGTGGCCGAATACCGGGATTTTTTGACAGCAACCAAGAAAGCACTTGTTTATCGCACACAGCAAGCATCATTTTGACGCACAAGTCCCGAGGTTTCCGGAAGTAGATGGTTATCAGGCAGACATAGAATTCAAAGAAATGTATACGAGAAGGAGAGCTAAGGCGCCATTAAAGTAGGGTGATTTTAATATAATTAATCATTAATGGACCACGAATGGTCCCAAAAAGCAGCCGCGCTTTCTACAATGCAAAATCTTTAATTCCTTCAATTCCTTTTTAGAGCA
>Ga0307931_1002741_pt1 | contig 11126 bp, 7 predicted proteins | sample OrgLakmetageno47_FD_201816 | JGI IMG/M metagenome (GOLD analysis project Ga0307931, IMG submission 201816) | Saline water microbial communities from Organic Lake, Antarctica - #47 | ecosystem: Environmental > Aquatic > Non-marine Saline and Alkaline > Saline | place: Antarctica: Organic Lake... | reverse complement strand
ATTCCATTCATTCATTCATTCATTCATTCATTCATTCATTCATTCATTCATGCATTCTATTCCATTCATTCATTCATTCATTCATTCATTCATTCATTCATTCATTCATTCATTCATTCATACATTCTATTCCATTTCGTCCATCTCACCTCGGCCTGGGCTTGTTGAACTTTCCCCAAGTAGTCCCGCACCGCTGCGCGCACTTGTTCCCCGTCCTGGGGGGTGCCCAGCCGACTACCCATTTTCTCCACTTCCCGCTGAGCGCGGACTAGGCCGTCTACGAGCACCCGCACCTGATACGGAGAAGGTGGTACGGATGGTAGTGGTAGTGGTGGTGATGATGCTCATGATGATGATGAAGGAAGAGAGAAAAGAAGAAAATGACAAGGAAAAGAATAGAAGTCTCTAGGGATTTAGCGAGAAAAAAAAGACTTCCGAAAGAGTCCTGGAAAAAAGAATAAAAGGCACTAAAACAGGCGCCTGGAAAGAATCCAATGATCAATGCCTCCATTTCTGCGCATTTTCGAGTTTTGCATGCCAGATTCACGTGTTGACGCGTATCGTGTGTGCGCGTGTGTATATTTACCATTTCCCGCTTGGACTCGGGAGTCGGGCCCTGGCGTTTTTCGTCGCTGATTGGCTGCATGAAGCGGACCCAGCGGCGCCGGCGGTACATGTCCTTGAGGCCTTTGGAAAAGAAAAAAGCAGCAATGAAAGAGAATCGAGCGCTTCAGAGAAAGGGAGAGTAAAGAAGGGAGGTCTATCTCGCGCCCCCACTCCGTTTTTCTCTTTTTCAAGTCTTCACAAGCAAGGCCTAACTCATCCCATTTCGCTTCTTTGCCTGTTTCTAGTAGCCTCTCCATAGTCTAGTCTGCTCTATTCTACCCATGTGGCGCCTACCTTGGTCCCGCGGTATTCGGTGTGCCCCTTTGCCCGGCCCAAACCGGTCTTTTGACGTGGCGTAATCCCAGCCTTCTCCGTCGGTGGCGCCCTGACTCCCACCGCCGCCACCACCGCCATCTCCCTCGTTGGCCATGTTGTTGGCTGCGTTGGTCAAGTCCAACTGCCAGTTGCCGTCCCATTCATAGCCTGGCGCCACCGCGAGGGACTCCTTGTGCTCGCACCCGTGCCCGTCTGTATCGTATCCGCGGAGAAAAATGTGTGTTCACAACCACCCAACCGCAACGCCCAGGAGCAACAAATGAGAGGGGCGCTCAATGTAGCAACCAAAAGAGAAAACTTACCAGTCTACATACAGATATGACTATGCACACTAGACGTTAAATCGAGCACCCCATTTTAAGTAATGTGGCCATTGACAAGCGAAATAAGCACCCGCCCTCAAATGATCCTGTCACCGTTGCGTTCATAACTCTAAGGTGTAAGCAGCACACTCGAGGTTGAAACTAGCTAGCACATCGTTTCTCGCACGTTAATTGCACTTATTTTAGGTTTCTCAAACCTTTGCTTGCGAACGGAGTAGCTGCTTCTTTCCAATTGCTTAACAGTGAGCTTCGCGATTGTATTTCATAGACCTCAACGATACGCCGCGCCAGAACCGGCATTGTACCGCACTGAGGCCGGATATGCTCGTTCTCTGGTAAACGTCAACAACTCTATCCCTTCCAATGAGCGTACAGACGCTCAGCGTATCCGCTGCGAAGCAAGTTATACTTGACGGTCTGCGCTCTACACAACAAGAGCAGCGGCGGATCCAGGGAAACACATATAATCAGGAGAGTAATATGAGACGCCCGATGAACCAAGTCTGAAAGTATGAGAGGCACGAAATCCTTTTTGTACTGTATTAGGACAATTTTCTGCCCAGTTTTTGCGCCAAACACCCCTCATCGGCTCATCATCCAGTGTTTCGAATATAGCCATGGCGGCTACTTTTTGTCTAGAAACTACATTAGTGCAACCATAATGCATTTTCTGCCTTATGGTTTATGGTACAGATCAGATCTGAACACAGAAAATGGTGCTGCTGGCAGAACATGCAAATACTAATGAAACTTCAGACTTATCTGTAGCGGTACCATGCTTAGTCATGATGTAACTTAGTCATGATGCAACTAGCATTTACCATCAATAAAGTCCTGTGAAAACACGTCATGGACAACTTTCTTAGGCACCCTAGCAAGAGCAAAGACACTACCGCGGTCCAGAAGGGTAGTCGCTTCACTGCGTGCCCCGTGTGCGGTGCTTCGGTGGCCATACCATTGATGAACCACCATCTCGATAGCAACTGCTTAGCTGAGAAGGAGCCTTCGCCGAAGAAGCGACGCACAAGCTCTCTTCCGGCAAATCCTAGCCCAGGGGGAAAAAGTCCATATTTGGGAGAATTGACAGAGGAATCTATGCCTTCAGGTAGCATTGATGCAAACACCTCTCGGAACGAACCTTTACCAACTTCGAATGGTACTAGAGATAAATCACTGGGCACTTTGGCTTCTAGCTCTCAGATTGGGCCAACTCATGATTTACCAAGGTCAACTTCTTTCGGCAGTACCACAATTTTGCCTTCAACGCCAAATTATTCGTCGAAAAGTACTGAATACAGTTCAGAGTTGACAGCGTCCTTAGAGGCCGTCCCGCATGCTAGCCTACCTGGCCTTTGGCTGATTGAAAATTTCATCACTGAGACCGAAGAATCTGAGTTGCTTCGCTACCTTGACCACGACCGGGAAAACCCTTGGCATTTTTCATCCTTTAACGGCACTCACCGTGGGAAAAAGTGGGGCATTCGCACGGACCTACGCGCTAAGAAGTTTCTTGAAGCAGAGCACCTTTTGCCGTCCTGGCTACAGCACGTGATCAGCCGCATGCAGCAAATTGGCGCCAGCCCTACAAAAGGGGGCAATGGCTGCCCGCCACTTGTCCACTTCGCACCGAACGAGGCCAATGCTATTGATTACCAAAGAGCGCTTGGTCACTTGCTGGCGCCACACTGCGACGACCGGCAACTCAGTGGGAAAGTTCTCGTAAACCTCTGCCTGGCTGGCGACGCAGTGATGACTTACACTCGGGACTCGAAAAAGCCTAGCCCTGGCGCCGGAGGCATATTAGGAAGGCGGTCTTCCACTGCACAGGTGCAAGAAACCTTTCGAGTTATGTTGCCTCGACGATCATTGCAAGTGCAGTCAGGCACAGTGCGCTACGACTATCGCCATGGCATTATAAACAAAGACTTACTGCATGACCGGCGAGTAAGCATTACGTTTCGCCAGAATGCAGCAGCGGCGCCGAAAAGTCTAAAGTAGTTCGAATAGCACCCAAGGGCCGAGGTGCCGTACTATCGTACAGCCGTGTTCTCTTTGTGATGAAAAGAGCTGCTTAGGAGCTGCCATTGAGTACATGCAAACGAGATGGGCACCTATTTTCCATTGCCGTCTAGTATTCTACTTCGGGAATTATGGATATTTACTAGTTTGAAATGAAATTTATGTTCTGCGCACTGAAGTACAGGAATTGTGCTTTTAAATAGGGATAACCGCAAGCTGCCACGAAGCACTCTTCGGCTTATTTATTAACCCCCTAAACTTAACGTGGCTATAAATAACTAGCCCAAGAGCTTTCGAAGTTACAAAAAGGTTACCGGCTAAGTAAGACAAGAAGAAAAGTTTATGTATGTGAGCCGTTAGCGTCTGGAATCTATAATTGCAGATACAACTTATAAGAAGGAAATTTCTCTCTGTGGCTTCCTTATATTACTCCAGGGTTTCATTGAGTTCATGTACATAAATGAGTTATATCTTAACACCAATTTGCCTTGTTGTATCGCCGGTACCTTGGCAATTGATTCCTGTAGATGGGAGAGCAAAGTTTGATGAAAGCTCCTTGTCTGGTGAGTCGTCTGAGTGTTCGGGCGCTCTTTCAATTTTGCTATCATCGCTTTGCTCAGTCGAGCACAGTAAATTACGTATTCTTGACCTTGCAGCAGTGACCACAAGGACAGTGAAAACCGCACTTGTTGAAAAAAATATGATAAGGAGATGTTGACCAGCAAAATCGAAAGAATCTCTTGCGGGAGTACCAAGAACAGGCATTGATGTAGGTGCAGGCTCAAATTTAGGAGCTATTGTTGGAGATTCAGAAGAAACCGAGACCAAGCCCAGGTTGCTAGTTTGAACACTAATTCCATTACCACCTAAGTCATTTGCGAGTGAAACAGCAAAGTCATCTTCACTGAGCGCATTTCGAGCGAATAAAATCCAAGAAGACACTGCAATACGAGTACTTGTTTGAACGAGAAAGGATACTACCCAAACATAGCTCATCAGTTTTCGTCGAACTTCTGTAGATGTTACTTCAAGATCAACAACATCGTCAACGTTTACATTGAGCTGAGCAGCGAACGACGAACGCAGACTTTCAACGTCAACTGAAGTTGGTGGCGTAGTAGCAAAGACAGTAATGCCCGAAACTTTTGCGTACACTTCCACAAAATCACTTAAAGTAGGGTGAGATGTTGGCACCTCAGCCAGTTGAAAAATCGCTCCTTCGTAAGGTCCAAGTTCTACTGTACTGATGAGCGGCCCCAAAACAGCCGTGCTTCTACCGAGGGTTTTATTCATTTCCATAGTTATGCGACGATAAGTGCCATTGAGGTGTACCATCAGAGTGTCATTACTATTGAGCCATGCCAAATTGCCTCCGAATAAATCAGTTCGAAACACAACGAGACCGTTCGTGTATTGTCGAGCGACTGCTGCTTCTAATGGAGCACCTGGTACATAGGGATGATCTGCATCACGCCACGCGTAATAGAGGTACGACGGTAAAATCGAAAGGTCGCCGTCGTCGGATATTTCAGCGTGGTGTAAGGTGGTCTCATTGGCGCGTCCAATTATGGTGTAGTCCGAGAGAGGAGACTTGGTGGCGACCATGTATTGCAGAGGCTCGGCGCCCTCTGGCATGCGATTTGATGGCACTCCGATATCGAATTCCATTGCGTCCGTTGGCATGTAAGCCCAATTTTTTGGAACTCCATCCACGAAGAAGTTCCACGTCCCAGTGTTGTCCGACCCATAGTTGAAATTGTTGCCCCACACGTTCAGAAACGTTAATTCCGGGATATTTACGAGATAAAACAAAGCAAGGCATGCTTCCTGGTCGCCTTGGTAATTTGCTTGCGTTTTTCCAAGCTTCTCTACTCGAGCGCTCTTCATTTGGCATTGGACAATGCTAACAATCCCTCGGGCTCCTAGTGCAAATGTGTCCCACGCTTTTTGCAACCCAAAGTATCCAGTCATTCCCATACCGCTCGTTAAGTAGTCTTCCCTCAAAAGACCTTTCAAATGTTCAAGAAACGGGCGAGTGAGCTTGCTCATAAACAGATTCTTTCCAGAAATATTGCCGGTGATAAGGGCTTTTGTGCGATTTGCAATGATTGCCAACATTTTTGCAAACTGGGTCTGGAACAGATCCTCGTACTCTGTCGAATTCACGGTGTAGTTCGCTTCAACTAGTTGGCCACCATTAAAAAGAACGTATTCATTAGGACCCACGAGCTTAAGTAAATCGTCGTTGTAAGCTCCACTCTGACCTTCATTGGCCCATTCTTGCTTCAGATAATCTCCCAACCAAAGACCTAAATCAGGAGACCAAGGGTTGACTCGGCACCAACTAGAATGGCTTGACCACATGCGACCAAGTGGAATTGCCCGAGCTTCATGCCTAAATCTTGCAGATGCACTTGTGATAACTCTCGAGGCATATTCATCGTCGTCAACATACCCGTCTCCATTTCCGTCATTTTCAGCGGCCCAACCAGGAACAGTTTGCACTGACGGATCACCAGGAATAACTTCAGTTATCCACCTACGAAGACTGACGTCGGCGAGAGTTGGCAACGTTTCTTTAGCACTTGCAGGAATCCATGAAATGCGCACGACGTAGGCTACCCCGCCTTGCTGCAACGAAATTTGCCCCATGTAAGGCCCTGTGCCTCCGTAGGTGTTTCCTGAGCCATCGTGCGTGCTAGCTAGCTTCCAGTTAGAAGGTGGCTTCCATCTTAAGATGCCACTCTGTTGGAGGCTGTTGGTAGTGTCTTCCAGCAGCGTCAAAGTCGACCACTCGCTGACCAAACGTGGCACTTCGACACCCTCAGCTGCGACCGCACTTGCTTCCACAGCCGAAGGATATTCAAGAAGTAGTGTTCCATTTCCACCTCTTGTATCGAGGGAAAAATTCAACTGGTCAAAACGCTCAAACTGGTAACAGTAGAATGCACCACCGCTCTCCCATCCAGCCCACGCTGACACAGAATTCCACGGAGGTGTTTGATAAAGCCAAAAACCGGCATGCCCTGAAGATGAAGTGTACCCCATAACCCAGGGGATGCCTCCAAAAGACGTTTCAGAAGAGTGATGAGGGTTCGTCAGAAAAAAAGCGGTGTCAGCTGAAAAATGTATGAATATGTTTTCGTAGTCGCTGCCTTCATCAAGAGCGCGTCTCCGAAGGGCTTGTGCAGTACCGTCTGGATCGAATTCGATGGCTTGAGTGTACATGTATCCAATAGCTGTTATGTTACGGTTTCGATCACCATAGGAGCCACCGTACGTCATATCACAGTGATCTAGCTCCCACTTTAAAACATCAATGGCAGTAGGAAGAATTCGCTCGACTGCAGGAAGCGTAGGCGATACCTGGCTGCCGGGAATGATGTAGGAACAACCAGCACTTGGAAATCGCCGAGCAGTCGAAGCACGATTCGAGGATGCAACCAGCAGTATGAAAAGAAACACTTCGCTCTTCAAAACTTTAAAAATCATCATCGGGGGCTCGCTAAGCGTAATCTGCAGCTGTTACTTTAGGTGCGAGGAAGTCTACAAAATGAATGCTACGAACGTTTTTAGAATGGCACGCTCATTAATTTTTACAACCCTACTACAGTAGCTAGATCTAGATATGTTGGCAATGGCAAGTAGAAGAAGCTCGAGGCTCGAGGGAAACGATATTATTATAATTAGTGTACCACATTAGACAACCAGATCCTACCTACCTACGACTAAGTATGGGTATTTGGGGGAAAAGCGTCAGCTGAGAAGGCTCTCTTGGAGATCACCCCCTTCCCGAAGGGTGAAAGGAAAAAGAAAAAAAATTCCCACGGGATCGAGCAGGGCGAAGAGCCTTAGTTTTGCTGAAACTAAGATTTATGGCTCGAAGTCATCGCCCACGCCGATCCCGGCGCGATGAGTGATGACGAACAGCGTGTTGAGAATCTTGTTGGGAAGTGCAGACCCGGCTCGATCCTTCGCCGTACTGATTAGGCGCCAATCCGATCGTTTTCCCCTCACAGGTCCACTTGCACACGAAGTACCTTCTGACGCACTTAGCAATCTATTTGGCCTACCACTCAGACATTTGGCATTCAGCTTCACCGCTAAATCAAGTCAAAATGAAAAAGATACAGCAGGCACATGGTCGGACGTATGGGCGTCTACCACTGATCTCTAGTACTGCAGAGTAGCAATTAAGCTTAGCTTTAGCTAGCTAGCTAGAGTAGTAACAAGATACCCTTGGTAGTAAGTATTGACATTGACTGTAACGAATACGAAGTAAAGGAGAGTGTTCGGAACTCGTTCAGCGGGGTCCGAGTGTGTCCTCCGAGTTACGAGCGAGTCCTGAAATTTTTCCTCGCTCACTCGGGACTCGGGACTCGGCTGCTTGCGGCTTGGTTCACTCGGGGCTCACTCGGGACTCGGGCGCAGTAGCGCAGTAGGAAGAGGCCACTCGGAGCTCACTCGGATCTCGAACTCGAACTAATACAAACCCAAATGACACAGAAGCCAATGCTGCGGGCAGAAGTGTACGCGCGTGCGTTGCGATCTCGTTCTTCTCTGTCGCGGAGTATACTTGTCTTGGGCAGGGTGCATCAAGACATCAAGCCGGTATCATCATTTTCCAGTTTATAATCAATAGAGATGAAATCTCTCCTCTGATGGCTACTGAATTAACCTAGGCCTCTCTAAGGAAGGAGCCGGAATATAATACAAGAAGACATAAATTCATACAAACCTCAACAAGTGCCGTAGAGGAGATAAATCTACCTCCAACTAGAACTGGATTTATATAAAACCAAATGTGATAGATGCCGGTGCTGCGGGTTGAGGTGCAAGTAAACGAATATCGGAATACACACAGGCAGACCCTTAATGCATGTAGAAATGGATTATGCGGCCTCGAATTCTTCCCTCTTTTAATGGATTGATTAAAGGCCGACAAGCGAGAGACAATCCGGGAGTAGGCTCAGTCAAATAGCTTCATTCAAGAGCGAACTCGAAACTCACAACTCACAGTCAGGCCAACCTCAGCCCTTTCTCCCTTCGCGATTAAAAATATAATCCTATTGGCGCCTTTTTAAAACCATAAACGGCTATACAGCCAAGAGAGTAAGCGTGATGCGGAATTATTAATAATTAGTGTAATCACTGTGAAAATTATATGAATGGAAATCCGCCCTCCTCTGATTTCACTGCGTCTAGTGAATTTCAGCGTACTCAGCAGCACAGTGGACTGGCGAATCTGCATCTCCCTTTGCACCTACACAAATATCGATACGTTGAGCAACCACCATTTTACAAACTTGGACTCTCGTGGCTGATCTTTTCTTGTTGAAAAACTCATATTGTTCACGCTTCGGATTTGGATTTGGACTTGGATTAGGGGGAGGCGGGGAAGTGGGGATGGGGAGGGCGGAGGGCGCGCTCTATTCGCTATTCAGCATTCAGCGCACTATTACTCTATTAGCTCCCGGGCGTTCCGTGCCAGTAGGCACCAAACACAAACGGGACTTCGAAGCAATAGGCAAGTGCATTCCGCATTCCGTTTATATAATATAACCACGCCACAGATAAGGGGCTGGATTGATGCTGGATGATCGGATGATCCTGGTTTGTGATTTTCGATGCCCGCGGATTGCACTAAAATTTACGGGTTGTTCTCGACATCCGAGATCATTAAATCAAAACCGGAGAACTCAAGAAACGAATTCAGCTGCGTATTGCCTGCATGCAGCATAAAAACTGCCTATCTCTTTCTTTTTCTTTCATTCCTCAAACTTAAACTAGCATCTAGTTCAAATTCAACATTTCAGTGTTATCTTTCGCACTGCCTGCAGCCAACTCGTCTTCGTCGTCGTCTGACAATCGGTCGAAGTGCGACCTAGCAGTCAGTTCGGTGCCGTCTGCTAAGCGCATGACATTCGTGACCGTGTACACCTCCTGGCATCCGAAAGAGAAGATGGGGTGTAAGGTAGGCATCAAGAGAATTGAGGTGTCAAAACGAGGTACTCAATAAAAGCATTCGAGGCAAATTCGATGATTTCATGCTCAGCAACAGCAACAAAGAGTGCAGTGCCGTGGCAACATGCAACTCTTAACATAGTCCTGCACTGCATACAGATATGTACTACTCGTTCTACTTAGTAGTTGATGATTTTTTTTATATACCTGCTGTTCCCCGGACACCACGCGGGTCAAGGTTTGCGTCAAGCCCAGTGCTGGGTACTCCGATTCGGTGACCACCGCTCCGTCGGCCCGAAGTGCCGACGCCATCGTGACGGGGGTCTGAGGTTGAGGTTGATGTTGTTGTTGTGTCGTGGTGGCGGTGGTGGTATTGATATTGTAATGAACATGGAACAAGGGCACAGCAACGACAAGAGAAAGATGCTGAAGTCGAGAAGGCGAATTTAGTATCAAGGTTAGGAAAGGGGCTGACAATGGCACAGAAAGTCAAGAAGCAGAAGCCAGTTAAACCACCCACTTTACTTAATCGACAGCTCACCTTATCAAGAGGGTTCCTGCGCTCCTGCAACGAATTGTCTAACTGCAACGTTTGCACTTTCCGCCCGCCAACGTTCACGGTGGTCTCAATCCACGTGCGCCCGTCGGTCTCAATCTCCGTTACCTGTGAATATAAACAAAACGAGAGAGAAACAGTAAGAAAGAACGAGAAGAAGGGTGTAAGCGTGCGAAACTCTACATGTGACGAGAATACAAGTGCTTTTGCATTTTCACCATAAGACAAACGGAAACATGCCGCAGAGACAAGAGTGGAGCAGACGGTGGTGCACGAGGCATATCAAATGTGTAATAAGAAAGCGTGTGTGTGCCTATGCTCAAACCTGAGGTGACCGCGCAATTGCTGCTCGTACGATCCACGGTACGCCTATCGCTTTCATGTGGGCGGATTGGTCGCCCGATTTGATCTGGATGATATACACGCAAAAGATGCCCATAATGAAAGATGTCAGAAGCAATATCAAAATAAATCAAAGTCAGCAACTGTACATAATAGTTAAAAGTTGCGTGAAAACAGGCAAGATTGATTATGACACAATACTACATGTGCAAGTTCCACGCACCAAATCTTTGCGCCATTTCCCTGTAAACGCGCGCAACGACTCCACTGCGTCTACTACTGTCGTTGTTGCTCCCCCTGTAGTTTCGGTGGCAGTTGCTGCAGTTGTGTTGGTCTCGCCGCTGGCACTGCTGCTGGTGTTGCTATTGTCGTTGCTGTGGTTGCCGTTGCTGGCGCTTTCAATGCTGGCGCTTTCAATGCTGGCGCTGGTGTGGTTGCCGTTGTCGTTGCTGTTGGCAACAGTGGCATCCCCTACTTTAGTCACACTTCCTGCCTCCGCAGTAGATACATCAGCAGCAGCAGATTCAGTGTTACCCACAGCGCCAGCGTTCTCAGCGGCTTCTGATATCTGACTAGTAGGTGCGATCGCTGTCACTGGAGAGGGAGGAAAAGGAGGGGGAGGCGCGCTACGGTTGCCGTGCGTTGACCCATTGAATGAACTGCCTCGAAGGGACGAGCGTCGACGCTTGAGAGGTTTGAACGCGCCTTCTTTGCCGTCGTGCCCTGCCTCTCCATTGCCACCGCCGCCATCCATGCTAGCGCTTCCATTACCGTGGCTGTTGTTGTTGTTGTTGGTGGTGCTACTTTTGTTGGAATTCTGTTGACCTGAGTCCGCCTTCCGTTCACCACTGCGGGCAACGGCAGCAGTAGCGCCCTCTGCGCTCGTGTTCCCGCCATCACTGCTGTTGCGCACTGAGAGGGCCACGTATACGGACGCAAATACGGCTGCGGCCGCGGTCGAATAGTGCTCGTGCACGATT
>Ga0307931_1002739_pt1 | contig 11140 bp, 7 predicted proteins | sample OrgLakmetageno47_FD_201816 | JGI IMG/M metagenome (GOLD analysis project Ga0307931, IMG submission 201816) | Saline water microbial communities from Organic Lake, Antarctica - #47 | ecosystem: Environmental > Aquatic > Non-marine Saline and Alkaline > Saline | place: Antarctica: Organic Lake... | reverse complement strand
AACAGAAACAATCATTCAGCCATCCAGGCCCGTTTCATGAGAAACGAAACAATTATGTCGTGCTTTTTCCCCGGTTTCTCGTCCACTTCGGTGCACCTGGGAAACAATCCCTGAAAAGTCCATGTTACGTTTCTTCCTATTTTCCGTGTTTCAACTTCTTCCCTACTTCTGATATTCCAACGAGAGCTCATCTTCTATACAAAACACAAAACTGAAAACACCCACAACCACTAAAAGCGATAAGAGTGAGACGCCCTCGAATTCCGGTTTATAATTTATAGCGCACACTAATTTATAAATCTACTTGAATGAAGTTCACTGAAAAATAGTTCACGACGGCACCAAAAATGGGTTGTGCTATTTAATCTTAAATTGCTTAATTGCTTGTTGTTGTTTGGGAGCAGAAGCACCACAAGCCACAAACCAAAAGACACGATGTCAGGGCCTAGAAGAAAACCGCCGATATCGCAGCTTGAGGGCGATGAGCATGCTAGCTTTCAGGCACCTACCAGTGCGCTGCTTCGGTTTCCGAAATCATGGTGCAGCCACCTCAAATTGAGACTTGCTTAGTACTCCTCGCCGAAGTCCTCCTCTTCGCCCTCGCCTTCCGCGGTCTCGGCACCGACTTCCTCGAAGTCCTTCTCGAGCGCCGCAAGATCCTCACGGGCCTCCGAGAACTCGCCTTCCTCCATGCCCTCACCGACGTACCAGTGCACAAAGGCGCGCTTGGCGTACATGAGGTCGAACTTGTGGTCGATGCGGCTGAGGGCCTCGGCAATGGCGGTGGTGTTGGCAACCATGCATACAGCGCGCATGACGCGGGCCAAATCACCACCTGGCACCACGGTAGGCGGCTGGTAGTTGATACCGCACTTGAAACCGGTAGGCGACCAGTCCACGAACTGGATGGTGCGCTTGGTCTTGATGGTGGCCACGGACGAGTTCACGTCCTTGGGCACCACGTCACCGCGGTACATGAGGCAGCACGCCATGTACTTGCCGTGGCGAGGGTCGCACTTGGTGTACATGGCCGCAGGCTCGAAGACCGAGTTGGTGATTTCGGCCACGGAAAGCTGCTCGTGGTAAGCCTTCTCCGCCGAGATCACAGGCGCGTACGAGGTGAGCATGAAGTGGATGCGCGGGTATGGCACCAAGTTGGTCTGGAACTCGGTCACATCCACGTTCAGCGCGCCGTCGAAGCGGAGCGACGCAGTGAGCGACGAGCCCACCTGAGCGATCAGGCGGTTGAGGTTGGTGTAGGTAGGGCGCTCGATGTCGAGGTTGCGGCGGCACACGTCGTAGAGAGCTTCGTTGTCCATGCAAAAGGTCACGTCGGTGTGCTCGAGGAGAGCGTGGGTGGAGAGCACCGCGTTGTAAGGCTCCACCACAGCGTTGGCCACCTGAGGCGCAGGGGACACCGCGAAGGAAAGCTTGCTCTTGCGGCCGTAGTCCACCGAGAGGCGCTCGAGGAGGAGGGAGCCAAGACCGGAGCCGGTGCCACCGCCAGTGGCGTGGTACACGAGGAAGCCCTGGAGACCGGTGCAGTTGTCCGAAAGCTTGCGGATGCGGTCAAGCACCAGGTCCACAATCTCCTTGCCGATGGTGTAGTGGCCGCGCGCGTAGTTGTTGGCGGCGTCTTCCTTGCCCGAGATCACCTGCTCAGGGTGGTACAGCTGGCGGTAGGTGCCGGTGCGCACTTCGTCGCACACAGTGGGCTCGAGGTCCACGAGCACGGCGCGGGGCACGTGCTTGCCCGCACCAGTCTCCGAGAAGAAGGTGTTGAAGGCATCGTCACCGCCGCCGATGGTCTTGTCCGATGGCATTTGGCCGTCAGGCTGGATACCGTGCTCGAGGCAGTACAGCTCCCAGCACGCGTTACCGGACTGTGAGGGGAGCGAATAGACGGACGGAACAATGAGCACAGAGATTATTCATTCATGACGGGCAAGGGTGGGAGTAGTGCGGGCTGTTTGCAAAAGTGAGAGTGCGGCGGAGTTCAAGCGATTTTGGCGGTTTATTGGATACGCTGACATTCAAAAAGGACGGGCCAGAAGTCTGGCAACGCACGGACCTGGATGCCGGCTTGGCCGATGTTGATGGAGATTACTTCACGCATGATGAAAAGGGGTAAAGTCTGCACGGAGGGAGCAATTGCAGAAAGGCCGGTGGGGGACAGGTTACGTGTGGCGGGGAGATATCAACGTCCATTTGGAAGAAGTGAAAACGGATAATGTGCGCAAGCGCTCTCGACTGAAAGCAATAGGGCGAAGTCTCATGCGCATGCAGGGAAAAAACGTCAGAAGGTGCGCGGTAGAGTGCGCTCAAGGCGGCAGGGAGGGCAATGGGCGTTGTATGGGTTCAGTGTTACCTGGAAACAAACTGACTGCGCGTTGTATGGTGGCGCTGGACGTGTGGTCGGATTTCGTCGAGTGTGATGAAATATATCGTTGTTTTACGATTTTAAGTGACCGTAACGGCGAAACCGCCATGCCGATTTACAGGGAGAATTTTGTTATTCAATACTTTTTTTGACAAAACTCGAAACGTTCACTACTACTTCACCTTTTTACACTGCAAAATAATTACAGTAGCCTGCTACATAGCAGCTAATCTAGTCGAATGGATTCTCTCCAAGCACAACGGAAAACTAGTGCACAGTACTCACGTATTCACAGAGACACATAAGCCCCTCGAACTCGAACTCGAACTAATACAAACCCAAATGGCACAGAAGCCAATGCTGCGGGCAGAAGTGGGAATGCGCGTGCATTGCGCAAACAAAGCAAGTGCGGAATGATTCAGGAGGGGGAGGGGCATTGGCCAAATTCCTCGGAAAATTTGCAAAAAGCGAGGAATTTGTGGGTGTTGCGCACTCCGCAGAAGAATAAAGAGGAAGGCGCGCGAGCAAAGAAGCTCGTGACATGCGGAACACGAGGTCCACTCGACAGAGGTCAAAGTTTGCCTTTCAGCGCGCAAGGCGCCTATTGTTGTTCTGCCCCTGAGCCTTAAAAGGCTTTAACGGGACAGGAACTCCTTCCTCGTCCGCGGAGTGGCAGTGAAAAGAAAAGCCCCCCCCCCTCAAAAATACAAACAACAACATGCAAGCGGGCCACTTGTGGCCTAGCGGTCCCTCCCTATCAAAGAGCTAAACCCATAAATCTTCCATCAAACGCCACGGTCAATAGTCATAGTCGTCCTCCAGCATTTTTTGAAACCCTCGCAAGGCCCTCCACCTTGAGAGCATGTAGACTGCGTATACCCCGAAGAGTGCCGGTTCCGCGCTAGTGATCGGCAAGATCGTGCTGACAATGCGAGGGCCTCGAGCTGCGTATGTGTTAGCGTTTTCGCTTAAGGTGGCCGCCTAGAAGCCTAAGGCTAAGGCTCCAAGCAGTGTCCCAGTGGCGTCTCTCCTTCCTCCTTCGAACAAGTCGGCAGTGTTTGCTGAGTTTAATATCAAGAGCCTTTTGCAGGTACATGAACGACCAAGTTTCAGCTGCCCCAACAGCGAGCTACTTCTGTTGCAGAAAACCCCAAAAAAACCTGTCGATTGTCCGGTAAGAACGTATCGCCCGCTCTCTAAATCTCGTTAATACGGTAAGTCGAACCTCCCCCATTAAGGGGAAATTCCTCAATAACACAACACCTCCCACATACATCAACAGGTTAGTGGTATCTCTACTGGCTATTGGAATTATTTTGAGATTTGTTGGTAGTGCGCGGGTAGTGATTTTAAAGTTTTTCTGCTACACGCAGGGCCCGCAGCAGATCGCCATGTATGCTTCTGTTACTTGCCCAAGACTTTCGCGTCAATGGTAGCCCGTGCTCTTTCAAACACTGCCATGGTGACGGCGGTGTTGCTTGCGGTGAACGCCACACGAGCTACTGAACCCTTCCACAATCCTTGAACGCCTTCCATGGCATAAATGCGCATCAAGCTTTGCACCATGTTCCCATACTCTACTGCGGCTTCTGCCGAGCCGCCACCCAATCTTCTTCGCTCCACTTGCATTCGGAGCTTGGCCATGTCTAGTGGGCTAGTAGCCCAAGCCGCAGCTGAACCTGCCGTCGAGGCACACGCCAATGCAGCCCAAGTAGGCAGCTCCTTGGGTTGCTCAAGCTTTCGCAGCGCATTCTCCCTGAGTGCCTCGTAGAAGGCAAAGTACAGGGCTGAAAAGGGCCCGAAGGACGCAAGAGTGGCGCCGTAGCCGCGGTAAATGCCGCTGAAGCCGTCATAGCGCATGATCGTGCGGAGAGCGTCCCAGGAGCCACTGTACGCGTTGGGCCCACCGAGCTTTTGCACTTGCAACCGCTCCTTTATCACGTCCACTGGCACGAACACTATACAGCTCACAGTCTCTGCTAGCAGGCCAGACGTGAGATGCACCGCTGCGCCCCCACTGCCCACCTTCGCTTCCAGAGCTTGCTTCAAAAGCTCGTACGACGTCAAATAAAGCGCAGTGGCTGGAGCACCGCCAATTGTCACTGCATAAAAGGTCGATGAACATAAAGAAATAAAAGGCTAATCAATCAGAAGAGCAGGGAAATTTCGTAACGAAATACTTTTGTGATGATTAGACATAGACAGAGCACGCAATTGGAAGAGATTAAGCCTGGTCTAGCGTTGGTGGCACAGTTGAAAGTGGCAGAAGTTGAGAGACAGGAGACGTTATCATGACGAGAGCAGCACGGCATAATTTTCGAACAGTCGTACCAGCAACGAAGCCTCGATAGAGTCCCGCAACTCCTTCATGCCGCAAAGTGTTACGCAGAGTAGCCAGCGTTTTCGTGAACTCCCCAGCAGCTCCTGGAGCTTGAATGCGCGCCTTGGCTGTGTCCAGTGGGTGACAAACAGCTCGAGCCACTAGTCCTGCAGCGCTGGACGCCCCAATGAGCGATGGAAGCTGGTCCATATGTACTTTTAAATGTCAATCGAAGCTACTTTAGAGTTGATACAGCGATTATAGCACCAATCAATGACCACTAATGCGATGATATGTAAATGGTCCGAATATATTTCGATGTGTCGGACCAATGAACCTAGGCGAAATAAACTAGGAGGGGGCGCTCGCAGAGAATGGCTGCGTAGCCGTTTCTGTCTTAGATTGTTTAGCTGGTATGATCGCTACGGCCGCTGTTGTTGGGAAGTACGCTCCTTGGCGCCTCTGTAGGACTTGGAAGACGGTCTACCTGGGAAGTGTTGAGATACCTAGTGAGCTCGCTTGGAAACTCGATGAGTCAAAAGCAGCTCGCCAGAGATAACGGCACTCCCGAGCTTTTCTAAAGCTACAGCGTCAGACAGCGAAGCTTTCTACTAAATACTAAAGAGGCTAGACGGCTTGAAGCTTGACGCTTGACACACACCTTGGAGCTTGGAGCTTGTTGCTTGCTTTGTAACCTCGTTGTTTTTAGGGCCAGAGTTGAAACACGTCGCTAATGAAACAACAGAAACGAAACACGATTTTTGCCGGCGTTTCGTTTCTCGAAACAGACTAGCGTATTTCCCTGGGCGTTTCATGTTTCGAGAAACGAAACACTTAGGCACCGAGTTCCGTTTCTTCGGCTTCGCCCGCAGAGCGCGGATTCGCATTTCGCATACGTAGTTCTCTCGGGGGGGTTGCTTGTTGGTATATAAAACCATAAACCTTCCGAAGCAACAAAAAATAGTCGGAATTCACGAAATACCCACGTAGAAACCGCGTAATTGGCAAAATAGAAAACGGCCCTATGGAGTCGTGGGCGGAAATGTCGATATTTGCCTGCGTTCGGGGGTGAAATCGGGGGAAATTTGGAAAGAGGGTTGCGCATTTCGTTGTTTCGTTTCAAGAATGGAAACAGAAACATTCCCAGCACCCTCTGCGTGCGTTTCACGAGAAACGAAACGTAAATTCGAAGCTAGTTTCCTGTTTCGTTTCTACTTTTGAGTGCCATGCGAAACAGCCCCAAGAAGTAGGTGTTTCGTTTCTCCACGATTTTCCTGTTTCAACTCTGGCCCTAGTTGTTTTCATCTGCGTCACCTTCCCCCCTGAAGTGAGCAAAAATTCCCATCACAACCAACCAGCAATCAGCAGGAGCTTCGATGTTGTTTGTCCTCTGTCTTCGCGCCAAAGTTCGAAAATAATTGTAACCGTCGTTGACGTCGTAGCATAGCAAGTGTGGCTTTTCTCCTGAACTACGAGTTGCACATTAGTCTCAAAGCCACGATTGTTCGAGTAGGCTAGGCAATGGGGTTTACCTACGAGGTGATCGTTTCGGTGCACCGCGCTATGATGCTGCCACAGCGGATTGCTTCGGAGCGTATGGTCGTACGAGTAAATGGTGTGATAGAGACGAACGATCCAGAAGGTCGCCCAGCACACCGGAGGCAGGAAACAGAACCAGGGGCTTGGAACTCTGGAACGCGAAGCAGAGATGTTTCATGGACTGGAGGTAAACGCAGTCGCAGGATGGGGGCAGTTGACTCAGGTGCAGCCAGAGGAATTGCTGAAGGGAACAATGGGGCCCACGGAGTGCTGTCATGGCGCCTTTCGGAGGAAGAGCTGAAACATCTCAAAGCCTACCGTCCAAAGATCAAAATCTATTGCTACGCTACTGTTGCCAAGGAAGGCGCTTCAGCATTGACTCTCGCTGACTCGGAGCCTCTGGGATGGATGACGCTCGACCTGCGCGACTTTCAGGCCCAACGCTTGACCGATGTATCCTACGCTTTGAGGGGCGTCAAAGGAGACGTCACGCCCATTCGCGTCGTTCTTTCGGCGCGCCTCACATGTAACGCCGAGCCAATTCCTGCCCTTGCTCCAGGAGCGCCACCTGCGGTCGCTGCTGCCTCTGACCATGCCGAGGTGGCAGTGTTGCCGTCTGCGCTGGCACCCGACCTAGATGCCTTGCCCATTGGTGAGGGACGCAACAAGTTTGAAGTTGAAGTGACCTTAGAGCGCGCAGGGCGATTACTGGGGCTCGCTCCTGAGCTTGAAAATATGGGCTTGCCCTTCTGGTTCAGCTACGAGCTTTTTGGCATGGTTCTGCAGACCGGGCGCTTCGAGAGCTTGGCCAACCCTGTAGGCTTCAACTGCACCACCGACACCTTTCGAGTAGCGGGGTCAGTTGCAGAGCTCGCTGCGTGCCTGGCTACACCAGTAGGCGTCTACCTCTGCAGCAATCAGCTCGTTCTTGCTTCTACTCATTTGCCATTTGAGGCCCTTGAACTGGACTCACGGTCCCCGCACGGAAGTTTAACACAATCTCACACCGCAGATCTGCTCCTCAACCCTGCTCGACTTGGGGTGGAGGCTGGTGGAGCAAGCGGCGCCTTCTTGAGGGTGCGCATCGATGTTCGAAGCGAAGGACCCGTGGACGACAATGGCGACACAGCGGCTGGCGCCTGCGCGGACCTCTCGGCCTTCCTCGATCAAACGGTCACCCCAGACCTTCCCTCGCCTGCCTTCTCAACTGTGCCCCCTGCTCCTGAGAGAGGCCATGACGCGGATGGCCCAGTTGTGGCTGGTGGCGACGGAATCGAAGCCGAAAATGGCCCTCCTCGCGATGCATCGAACGACCATCAACATCACCAAAATGGCCCTGTGAATGAGAGCAAGGCTCCTGCACCTTCCTCCTCTGAATCGTTTGCTGTTGGTTTATCATCAGCAGATGTGGCTGTGCCCTCACATGTGTCAACAAGCGACTCTGCGCCTGCAAGGAGCAGTAGTGCTGCATCTTCGAGTGATCCTGCGCCCTCTAGTGTACATGTACCCTCCGATTCTGTGCCTCAAGAGCCTGTTGATTACCTTCCAGAGCCCTACTCTACGCTGGAGCCGCAACCCCAGACAACGGAACAACCACTTGATGATGCCAACTCCACTCTGTTGCCGGTGCCGCCCTCCGTGGCGTCTCATTTGCCTCCATTTCCCGATGCGAATCAGCGACCGCCGCAGTTCACCCCGGACCTTCCAGTCAGCGCACCTCCTCCTTCTCCTGTCCCACCTTCTCATGAGCCGCCGCATTCGTCATCCAGTGCTGAACCGCTGACGCACCCAGGCGCCACACCGCAGGCAGGAATGCAACAACCAAGAGCTCCTCGCACAACAATGGCACAACAGCAGCCAACCGCACAGTACACAGTAGTGCAACAGCAAGAAGTCCCGCAAGCGACTTCAGCGCAGCAGGCGGCTACCGTGCAGGCGATGGCATATGAGATGGCTGAGGCCATGGCGGAGAGTAAAGTTGCACGTCTGAAGGCAGGATGGAAGGCCGAGTGGCTGGACTGGCAACGGAGCGAAGAAGCGGCATGGGCCGAGAGGCTCCGATCGCGAGAAGCGGCTCGCGCTGCCGAGCTCGAAGAGGCGTTTCGAGGACGAGAAAGCGAGCGCCAGGCAGCGGTGGCAAGGTCACAGGCAGAGTACAGTAAAGTGGAGGCCAAGCTGCGAGCGACACTGGGGGAAGTGGAGGCACGCGAGCGAAGGCTGCAGACCGCCGAAGAGGGACTGAAGCAAACGCACGCGTCGAAACTGTCCGAGTTGCAGTTGCTTCAGCGGCGGGTGAGAGAAGAAGCCAAGCATCAGGTGGAGATGGAGCGACAGCGGCGAGAGGTCGTGGAGAGGCAGTTGAAGCAAGCAGAAGAGGCGCTGGAGAGAGGGCGAATGAGGACGGCAGAAGTTGAGGAAGACTTCGAAAAGTTTCGCCGCGCCACTCGCAAGGTGCCCGAGGTCAACTTGCGTGCCGAATTAGCCCAAGTGATGGGCGAAAAAGCAGAGGCAGAGGCGCGGGTCGAGAAGGAAAGGTCGGCCAAGCAGGCAGCGTTACTGGAGAAGGAGACCTTTCGAGCCCACGTGCACCAATTAGCCCGAGCTCTGAAACGAGAGCAGGACAAAGCCACGGCCTCCGCAAGGCAAGAAGCTGAGGCATTGCGCCTGGAGTACTTGGGGAAAGAGGAGCGATTTGTGCTGGACGGCGACCGTGCAGCTCTCAAGACCATCAAAGAAGAGCTCGACTTGTTGAGAGGGCACGCCAAGGCTCCTCATCCATCACAGCAGCAGCAGCAGCAAGTGCACAGCAGCGACGCTACACATGTAGTCGGTGAAGCCTCGTCCTCTGTGCAGTCGATGCCTGTGAGGGGCGAAGATGATGCAGCTCGTCTGCGGCGCGAGAAAGAGGAGTTATTGAGGACGGGCCAGTATAGGAGTGGGGACATAATGATCGAACAACTGAACAAGGCAATCGCAGAAGCAGAAACCCGGCTTTACGGGGACTAGTTCTTTTTTCTTGTCTTCGTTCCTTGCCTTGACTTGGCCTTCATTCAATTGAAAGATCGTTTGGCATGGTTTGAACTTAAAACTAAGCCAATGAATATCATTATCAATAGTGTTACCCATACGAGATTCCAATAAGTCACAAGTTGCGAGTTGGAGCGCGACGTGGGTATGGAAGGCTAAAGGCCATGCCCCTTTGCACTTGCACTTGCACTTGCACTGCAAGTCCCCAAATGGCAGTGGTGTGGTATATATATGGCACAACCGGGTAATGGATAGTTAGCCCGGAGCGATTCTAGACGTTTTATGCAAGGAGGAACACGGGGGCACGTAGCTCGCATCTGCAGTAAACACCACAGCAAGCCCCTCTGAATAAGTGATTCCAAAACACATAGCTAATTCAGACCTCCAAATTTCGATGGGTGGATCGCGAACTGTAGATTAAGTAGCCAACGGAAATAGTGAAGAATTGAAATTTCAAGAGCAAAGGACTGGGATTGGAAGTGGCTTATTGCCGCAGTGTGCTTCGTGTTGGTATGCAATTCTGAGCCCTCCCCCCCCGATGTAGAAACCGATCCACCGTTGGTTTCGACACTCGAGCGGGGGCTGGATTTAGGAACTATTAGGGAGGGTGCCATCTAGTCGGCATCAACAGAGTCTGACGGGTTAGACTGAAATCCAGGACGGGGGTTCATATAACCATCATGAGCGGCCTCTTCGTCGTAGCCGTTGCGAGCTGCGAGCACGGGGGTAATTTTTTTAAGACAGGCCCCGAAGGGCTGAAATTAGAGGGCTAACAGATAGAGATGAAAAGCAAAGCAGCGCGAACTAAACCTAAGAAGCTAATCAGGCGCACATGCCCGAGTGGCCATAGAAGTGATAGCAGCAGTCCAATGTGGCACACCCCTCCGTGCTCTGAGAGTGCAGCTCAAAATAAGAGTTTCCGCCCGCAGAGGAGGGGACTACAACGAAGTCCCTCAGGCGATCAAGAAGAAGAGTCGCCCATCTCCGAGCAACTGCGTGACCTAACTTGCGTGTAAGCTTCTGTCTGAACAAGGCTTTGGCTTCCATGAAGCCAATGTTATAGAATGCCGTGTGTTTGCGAGCCAACTCCCGAGCGACGAGGTCCAAAATGAGGCTGAGGTCAGAGGAAGCACCACTGTATCGGCCAATGACTGGGGCAAGAACACGACCGCTGTGGCCGTACTCATTAACTTCGCTCTCTATTGGGCCTCTCTGATCTTCCTGCGTGCCATGTAGCTCGAGGTCGATCTACTTAGTGCGATTGTGGTACTCTTTGTTGACAGCTTTTTGCCTTTTCTCCGAGTGGCCCCGGGAAAAGTAGAGGTGCTGTCGAAGTGTGAAAGGCCTTGTAGAGTCTTGAAGTCCACAATGTGGTTTGCACCGTCTAAGTCACAATCGGCGCCATAGCTACCTGATAAATGGGATTCTCTTATAACAAATCTGTTATGATCTTTTTTATTTCTCAAAAGGCACACCCGATGGGGGGCTCGAACCCCCGACCACACGATTAAGAGTCGTGCGCTCTACCGATGTTTTTTTTTATTCAAGAGGAACTCTCATCAGCTGTGCGGCTGGCGCTGCATAGTCTATGGGGATGTCGAAGTGAATCAAGGAGTGAACCCGTTATCTTCGCCATGAAGTACCATACGAGGGAGGCACTAACATAGTATTGCGAACGATAGGGGGGGTGGGAGTGGGAGTCGGTGTGGTTTGGTATATTGTTACGTTTCTTCGTACGTATTTACCGTACGTATAATAAGACGTATTGGGTAGTCGTTAAACAGCAAAATAATCACCCGAGTAACTTCTCAAGCTAGCTTAGCAACAAACTCCAAAATCACTTCAAAGAGTCTCCACCTCCACCGACCCTTAAC
>Ga0307931_1002736_pt1 | contig 11146 bp, 11 predicted proteins | sample OrgLakmetageno47_FD_201816 | JGI IMG/M metagenome (GOLD analysis project Ga0307931, IMG submission 201816) | Saline water microbial communities from Organic Lake, Antarctica - #47 | ecosystem: Environmental > Aquatic > Non-marine Saline and Alkaline > Saline | place: Antarctica: Organic Lake... | reverse complement strand
GGCCTTCTGGAGCGAATTTGCTGGCGCATTTGCAGCTCAAGTGCATTCTTTATGTGCCTCTGTGACTGCTGTGTACTTGCCTTTCTTTGTTTTTGGGAGAGTATTAACTAGACTAGACTAGACTATCTCTGCAGGACATCGGGTTTCAATTGCACCCCTATTTTATACTATTCGACCCGAAAAGGAATTGTTTTCTCGTTTGATGCAACAACTTCCACGGGCGGCTAATTCAACATAGCCGGCGGTGTGTCCGATTTGGGTGTAATTGCAGCAGCCTTCAAGGTACTTAAGCCCTTCAGCTCTCGTCAACTGGTGCGAGGGGCGCTTGTTTTAACGGTTCAGTCGGCAGCTCCTGACACCTGTCCTGGCCTGAACTAGGCTCTGTTATGGTAGTGGTAGGAAGCTTCTCGTTCTCGGGTTCTTTTGATTTGCTCACGCTTCCTGTTTTGATGCCATCGGCAGAAGATGCCTCCTCGCTCGCTTCGACCACCATGACTCGAAACGGCGACGCCGAAATAGGCGTGACTTGAATGCTTACATGTATGAGCATCACTCCGAGAGATGAGGGGACGTACGACACCTGTTGTTTTGATGAACGACGACGACATAATCAAACAATGAGAAAGAGTGATCGGACGTTTAAAAGAATTCACATAGACGGTGATGAGAACGAGAAAAAGTGAATATGAGCATCAATGTGGGGCATACTCTCATTATCTAATGATGAATTAGATTATCAAAATTCCTCTCGAAATCAACTCCACACATGAACGCATACCGTGTATGTCCCATCATTCACGTCTTCCACTTCCGCTGACTCCTCACTGCCACTACCACCGTTGCTCAAGCCAAAGGCATCTTCATTGCTGCTACTCAAACTGTTGCTCCATTGGCTGGTGGCGGAGGCCTAGAGAGAGAGCGAGAGAGAGCGGAGAAAGAGCAGAGAAATGAGCATGCGAGCGAGTAATGCACAACAAGAACGCGAGAAAGAGAAAGAAAGACGCGCGAAACAGAAGGTCGAAAAAGATAACGGCTAAACTTTACCTTCATTTCCCCCGGTTTCTCAAACCGAAGCGCAATCTGATCGCCACCCGCGACTCGCCGCTCGCCTTGTTGGTCGAACGTCATCACTTGAAAGGACGTGCGCTGACCCATGACAATGGTGCCTCTCAGGCCTTCGCCCTGCGCGCAACAAGCGAAGAAACAGGAGAATTGGATACGTGTGTTCACGAGGAGCAGAAGACACTTACGCACAAGTATACAGAACGAAGAAGGCATTTGTGCACGCACACACAGTGCACAAGGCACGAATGTGTACAATTCGACACCATAGCATGCACCTCCACCCTCAATCACGCCCTGGCGCGATCCTCATACAATTTCAACGTCTACCCTCGTTCCAATCCTAATCCCTCACCTGGGCCTGGCACAGCGGTGGGAAGGAACTCGACGCCGTCACCGACGCAAACGAGTTCACCACTTCTCCGAGGGCTTGGGTGTTGGCGTAGAAGTGCACGGCCGCGTCTACAGGGGGGGAATCGCTCAATTCTTTGGTGGCCAGCAGGCCCAGCTGCTTCTTGATTTGAATTTTGGTGGCCAGCACCTCGGCTTCGGTGCCCTCGTCCAGTAATCGGTTGGTGAAGTCGCAGGAGGATCTGTTCGTTTGTTGATGTGAGGGGTAGGTGAAGGTGTAGACACAGGTATAGAAGTAAGTGGATAAGGAAGCGCGTGAGCTGGTAGAGGTATTCATTTGTGCACCATTTACTTTCAACAATCTCCACCGTACATTTCCAAAATGCGGCTCGCTGTCTACCTCGTGCAACAAAAAGAAAGCCATTACAATCCACGCCATCCTTTTTCTCTCATTCTCATGCTTACTTGACGTTGGCCAGATAAAGGTCGATGGACTCCCGGTGGGCCACCAAAATCTGTAGAATAGAATAGAATAGAGTAGAGTATAGGCCACAGATGAAACACGAACACGAACAACAACAACAGTAAAAGTTAACCGAAAACTTACTTCAACGCATCAAACTACGTCTCTTTTTTTTTTCACTGAACTCACTTTTTCTTTGGCGTCTCTCAACCGGTGCACTTTGGCCACTAAGTCTTCTTCTCGCTGTTGCAACATGTACCGCTGCTGCTGCAGGCACGAGCGCACTTCCATCTCGACTTCACGGGACCGGTAATGGAGCTCCTTCAACTGTAGGGTGCATACGCATAGACATATGGATACACTAACGTATATGCATGCGTGCCACCCATATTGACACGCAGAGATGCATTAGGAGACATGCGAAAAGAAAAGGTCAGAATCAACGGATGGAGCGGAAGTATAAAAAAAAGAGCAGGAGAGAATGCGCGCGCGTGAGAGAAAAAGAGAATAAAAGGGTTAAACCATCACCTGCTCTTCGCACATGTGAGCCAGGACCTCCGCCTGGGGCACTCTTTCCGTAGTTTTACGCAAAGCGGCCACGATTTCCATCCGATGCACGGGTCCCGCTTCCGACACGAAGATGTACCTTCATTGTATAGTAGGAGCAGATTAGTGCGTACGCGCGCCCAACACACAGAGATCAACGCGCAATCACATTTGAAACACGCACACACATGTACAAAATGGAGAAAATAGACGGGGAAAAAAGGGGGGAAAAGTGCTTATCGTTGTGTGTTTGCGTCACCACATACATACCGGTGTTCGGGCTTAGTATGGTCGATCATGGTGCAGTCGCGGCAAATCAAGACTTCGCAGGTCTCGCAGTACAACTTCAGGGCTTCCCCCGCGTGCCGCAAGCATTTCTCCGAATGCATCGAGTTGGGGCGGTGCAATTCTTGGGCGTTTTTCTTGAACTCAGAAATCGTGACCTGCAGTTGTGGTAGTTGCCGCGTCACGATAACACGATAGCACACGTGCGCACAGCCGAGAAAGAGACAAATAAAAATGAGGCTGGCGAGAATTCCATCATTGTTTAAGAGTGAAAAGTATCTGCCAAACATGAATACTGTTGCTCTGTTTCCTACCCTAAAACTGTTTCTCTTCTACTGCCGACTTGCATATGCATATGCTTTTCCCTTGTACGCATGTGCACACGGTGTGAAAAGAGAAAAATTATATGCTCAGGAGGCACTGCTACTACAAGTGCTCGTACAATGCTGTGAGTTTTGGTGGCTTTGCGCCGCTCGTGGAAGCGGCAGCACTCATCGCACAAGTTTTTCACGCACTCCAGGCAGCGCCCGGCAGCGGGTAACTCCTCGTCGCATTCGTCACATTCAAACTGTAAAAATGCGAGAAAAAAAAAGTGGTGCAAAATGGCGCAAAAAGAAAGACAAGCAAGCACACCCGCACAGGCAGGTTGTATGGATGGTTAGCAAAAGCCACAGTGTAAGAAAGATACACAGACATTTAGGATAGATGAACAGAGGAAGGCCGAGACGTGGTTCTAAGAAATATAAAAACACGAAAGTGTATAAAACCTAAGCAGGCGTGGGTTTAGCCTTGGAGACTCTAGTCTACATTTTCCTTTGTTATCTGAATTCACCGCAGCTGGTAGATATGTCACAGTCACACAATGAAAATGCGAATCAAAGCAAAGACTTCCAACTTATAGTTCTCTACGTCCTACCTTTTGAGACTCTTGAATCTCCAAGATCTCAAGCATCCTGCACAGGGTAAAGTTCTGGGCTAGTGCGCCAACATCCGTGGCTTTCGTAGGCGTTCGGCATGACGGGCACATTATGGCACCTTTTTCTTTCTCAGTCATTGTAGTCAGGCACTGGGAGCAAAACGTGTGCAAGCATCCCAGGATTCGGGGCGGGTTAGTGCGGGAGTGCATCCGAGACGCACAGATGGTGCACGAAGCGAGTTCGCCTTCCATTTGTGCCAGCAAAGACTCGTTCGATGACGACGACTGCGTCATTCTCGATTTTGCTGACATAGAGGTTTTTGCTTGATTGATATAGCCTACGTGTTCACTAGCGCGCCCGCAACTTGCGCCTCAAAGCCTAGCTCTACCAACAGCAGCTGTCGTAGCTTTCACAGAAGCTCATCAGAGCTGGAGCTGTCCACCACACCTCCACAACACTACAGAATTGACATGCGCAGACTCTGAGGATCCTCCTTTGTACGACTGAAAACTGAAAACTGAAAACCGTTGAGCAAGAAGATAGGATTTCCTTCGTTTGTGTTGTGCTAAAATCTGGAAGCTACTAGACTGACCAGTTCAGTGAGCTCTGGCTAGTTGCTAGGAGTAAACAACAAGCAATAAGCCAGCCAGAGTGTGCTATCAAGGTTTATAAAGGAATTCCTTGCCCGAGTGAAGCTTGTCCTTAGGTTTAAACCACAACTCTCAGCTTCATTGATTCTTTCGATCTAGGGGTATAAATCGTGCTCCCCTCGTTGCCACTTTCTTGGTGGTTGAAACCGCGATCTTCACCTTTACTTGAAGCAAAAATGGACACGGGTCGTTCACTAGCCGGCGTGCTCGGCATTGAAAAGGACGCGAGCGCTTATGGCCAAGTGTCTGACACCACCTGGCGAGGATTGTTTGGGAGCGTTTGTTTTGCACTCTTCTTTCAAGCCGCTACCATGGTGATTTTCTCGTTCCTTCGACGCACGAAGTATGGCGCGCAGTGGCTTTGTCCCAAGAGAGCAGTGTGCCCCGATCAAACGCCGCCTGATCTTCGCACTGACACCCTCTTTGGATGGATTCCTCAGCTGTGGAATATGGTGCGTTGTTTCTAGGGGCTTGCGAATAATGATATGTTGTGCACCGTCTCCCCCCCTCTTCAAGTGTATCTTTCTGCTTGGTTCTTGTCTCCCTGCGTGTGGGCTAGCGAGCAATGCCGAAATCACTTTTGTGTGCTCTTGTTGTATCATTGAATCTTGCTTCTTCAAATTCCGATATTCCTCTGCTCTTCTCGACAGTCCGAAGAGCAAATTCTGATGTATTCGGGATACGATGTCGTGATGTTTCTCAAGTGCCTTCGCCTCGGCTTCTGGACTCTCGCTTACTTTGCCCCTTTTGCTCTTGGCGGCATCCTCCCGATCAACTTACTTTCGAAGCCCTCTGACGACAACGGTTCTGAAGCTCCAGCCGGCTATTTCATGACGACTTTGGCGAATGTCGGCAACGATTCTCCTCATGCACTCGCACCGCATGTCGTGGCGGTGTGCGCTGCGCAGCTCATTCTCATGGCGCTCACCCTCAACTTGCAGTTGGAGTACATTCAACTCCGGCGCGCTTTCATGAAGCAACGCGCGAAAGACACCACAGTTTTTGTGACGAACATCCCTGAGCGAATGCGGTCGGCAGTGCTGCTCGAGAAGTACTTCAACACCATTTATGACGGGCAGGTGAGTACGACTAGATTCCAATGTTTAGATGAATTACAATGTGCTTACATGGATATTGGAGTTTAAACAGGAAATGAAGTGAACTAGGATTTGAACTTATCTTTGTTTTCTCCTCTTTTCGTATCCTGTTTGGTTCTTCTGAAAAGGTGGAGAGCGTGCGGTTTGTGAAGCATTGTGGCGATTTGGACCAATTGGTAGAGCAGCGGGAACAAACGGTGTTCAAACTCGAGCGCGCTATTCTTAGAGACCGCGAGCGTGCAGCTGCGGCTGTCACTGTCACCTCCTTAAATGGCGAAGCAGGTGATGGCGCAGCGAAGGCTGACACTGGTACCATGAAAGAAGGCAGAGGAGGAGACGAAGAAACAGGAGGACCGAGCACAACCACGGCTGAAACAACTGCTACTGCTGCACCTGTGCAAGAAAGTGCAGCGACTCGAAAGTTGCGCCCTCGGTTGGCGACTCAGAACCAAGAAGTAGGAGACTTGTTAGACAAGTACGCCGAAGCGCACACCCAGCATGAAGTGGGCATCTCTGTGCGGATGGGCAGGAGTGCTGGGGGTGGGGCATCGTCGTTGGCTAGTGCGATCCCCGAGAATGATGCTGCCTCGGCCGCCACAGCTGGCATCAACGCGAAAACCGCCAATATGTCACCTGTCAAGACCTTTGCCACGAGTACTGTTATGGTGAAAAGCATCCCGCGCGGGTCTGTGCCCTCCACCTCCATGCGGGAGGCTCTGACGAGCGTCGACGAAGGCGATGACGGCGAATTTGACAAGGAAGGTGGACTTGGTGGCGAGATTGGAAAAGAGCACGAAATTGAATATTTTACGGGCGATATCGTCGTGGACTTCAACGAGAACAGCCGCAGTGCATCGCTCGACAGCAAAGAGTCGTTTGGGCGCGAGCGGACGGCAAGCACATGGGACGAATTTGGCGTTGAGTCTTGGGCTGGCATCGACACAAGCATTGGAGAGGCCATCGACACGCCTCCTGCGTCACCCCTACCTTCACCTGAGTTCCTTGACACCAAGACGCCTTCTCCAACCGATTACATTGTGGACTCACCAGCGTCTTCTGTGGCATCGAACGAGTTTCCCGGCTCCCCCAGCCATCTTTTGCCTACCAACACCTCCCCTAGTGACGCTGTGGTTCTTGCATCAGACAGCATCAGTGGTGTTGGTGGCAGTGGTGAGATTCGCGCTCGAACTTTCTCAGAAGCTTCCGAAAGCTCCAACCCTGCCATCTTGTCTTCGGGACATGTCCCTGTCTCTAGCCGCCGCCAACGACTCAGCTTAAGCCCGGCAATGGGTCGCATTGTGCTGCAAAATTCAAGCGATTTGTGGCACCACGGCGGGAAGAAAAACAGCAGCGACAATTTAATGCGCGACACCAGTAACAGCAGCGATACCACTACCACGATATCAAGGAACCCCAGTCTAGGTAATGATTTGAGGAGGAGGACTTCGGATTTAGATGACACTTCAAGGAGGGCGAGTTCTGGTTTAGATGGCACTACCAGCGGTGGAGACGGCGGAGAATGGTTTCCTTTGACTGGCTCCCTAATGGATTTGTGGCGCGAAATACGAACTGACGCCAAGCACGACTCCAGCAAGAAGAGAGAGGCCTCAGCTAACAAGGGCGCAGGCGCCAATTCAGACAAGGCGTTTTTGACCTTCAAGACTGTCGCAGCAGCCACCACTGCCGTGCAGGCATGTGTGAAAAATGACACTATTTCTTTAATTTTCTTTGCTTCTCCTTCGACGTCCTTTCCCTTTTTTCTTTTCTTTTTTTTTTTCTCTTGGTGGTTAAAAAGTGAGTACATTTTGTATACTTTCTAAGTTTAGCCTTTCAACTCGTTGGTGTTGAATAGGTGCTGCACTCGGTCCCGGGCCATCGTCAGGCGCTGGTGGTAGACGTGGCTCCCGACGCGATTCTGGACATGTAAGACACGTGAATAAGACCCGCGTACACCAAAGATACCTTCTTTCGTTAAGCGGGCTTGTCTTCATGTGCGCACATATGACACAATGAAGTCAATTAGTGAAGTATGTTGACATGTAATGTCTGCAAGTGTTCGCGTGCACGGTATTACCTTGATCATTGCGAGGTGGTAATTTGTTGTTGTTTTCGACACATCATTCCTAGGTTTTGGCAAAACGTGCACAAATCAGGCAACACTACTTGGGTCCAACAATCGCTCTCAAGCACAATCTCGTTTCTGCTCATCGTTTTTTTCGTGGTGCCAGTCACTTACTTGAACCAATTCTTTGGCCCTGCGAAAATGGAAGAGCATGCCTTGGCCAACAACTGGCATTGGCTCTCATCTTCACTCGGGACCGCTCTCTTGCCCCTTACCCTCACCATCATTGGAAACCTGTTGCCGCCGCTGTTTACGGGCCTTGGGTTCTTCGAAGGCTCCCTCACGTGGAGCCTCAATTCCATTCGCCAGCTGGACCGCATGGTGTGGTTCCTGCTGGTCAACGTCTTTGGCGTGAGTTTGATCAGCGGCACCATCATCGACTCCATTGTGGCCATTTTGAAAAACCCAACCAAAACGGCAGGAATCATTGCCCGTATTTTACCAACCATGTCGGGCTTCTTTTCACAATATGTGTTTTTCAAGGGCTGCATTGCGATGAGCATTGAACTGCTTCGTGGCTTGACGGTGTTTCACATGGTCAGTCGATGGTTGATAGGGGCGAAAGACGCTACAAAGCGCGAGCGAAATCAAGTCATCATTGGTATTCGTCGCTTCAACAATCCGGGGTGGTTGCCGTTTGGGAAACATTTTGCGCACTTGCTTCTGGTGCTGGCGATTTGCTTGAGCTTTGCGCCCATTGCGCCACTGATTTTGGTTTCCGGCATGGTGTACTTTTCGTCGGCTCAACTCGTGTACCGGTGAGCACAAAAGTAGAGAAAGAAGTGTTGTGGCGGCACGATCGAATGCTATGCATCGTCATACCACCTACCCCACCAACACAAATCCCATCAAATTCCAATGAAAAGATGTGGTCCAGATGTTAGGTAGATTACCATATCCGCCATCTCAAGGAGCGCTTTTTCGTATTACGTATTTATCAACATGTTCAATTTGTTCAATGCATTTCATTGCAGCTGTAGTGCATTTCAGTGTAGCAGCAGCACTGCATGTTTCTTTCTTTTGGTGGACATAAATGTGCGGGCGATGCGCACGCGCGTGGGTGATGTGCGCTAACATGCTTGTGTGTTTGCCTGCGCAGGTACACGCTGTGTTACGTGTACGAGCCACGCTTTGAAATCGGTGGCGCCTTCTGGCCGCATTGCCTTAAGTGGATTATTCGTATCATGTACCTCAGCCAAGCATTCATGCTATGCGTCTTCGTGCTTCGCGAGTATGCGTGTGCTGTAGTTCAAGTCCAGTTATTAGTCAAGCATAATTCCGTCCAGTGAATATCAATGAGCACTTTGCTGTGCTACTTCCTATTCATTCACTACAGTAACAGACTCTACAGTTGCACTGCGCGTTCCTGTACAATGCGCTAGACTCTTTTGTACGTCTGCCCCCCTCATTTATTCCTTCAAACTTTTCTCTCTCCTGCAGGTATGTTCCAGGAATGGTGACCTGTTTTCTGTTACTTTTTGTCACCACCAAGTTTCGGCGGTACATGATCATGAAAGAAAGAGAACTCTTGCGCTTACCACTCGAAGTGGCAATTTATTTAGACAAAGTCAAAGCAGCGACATCTTCGTCTATCAGGCGCGGCGCCTCTACCGCCGTGTTTTTAGCCCACCTCGGCCCTGTACGCTCGCTGCCACAATACCAGCAGCCCTCTTTGGTAGCGCCCCGGGTACTGGAACCGGAGGAGTCCGAATATCTCGGAAAGCGAGGGGTATGGTCAACCGATATGACACACGGGGGCCACTGCAACCAGCTGCTGTCTTTGCTTCGCTTCATCTACCGTCGCCTGTGGTTGCCCTTCTGTGCTTTAGTGAGCCTCTGCACTCAAAACGTGGCTGCATGCGTTGGTGATTCCTGTGACCGGAGTAGTGACCGTGAAGAGCTGCGCGATTCTCACGACGGCAGCAACGACAACGAAGACGGCGATCTTGGCGAGAATGGCAGTGGCAATGGCAGTGTATCAGGATCGGGCACCAATAGCTACAATGATGTCTCGCGAGCGCATGCAGCGGAATTTTCAGCGGAATTGACACCCACGAGGAAATTGCTGGAAAATGGGGCGCAATTGCAGAAGCGGCGTGATGAACGGAACTCGGGTGTATTCAATACCGGCCCCGTGCTTGAGGCATTATAAATGTGTATACCGTGTGGATTTTTTTCTTCTGTGCAGAAATAGCGGACAGGCAGGGTGTGATAAACGGTTTGGAGAACAGCAGCTTTATGTGTGTTATATATTTCTTGTCAAAACTTGTTCTGTGTGTATAGCGGCTGTTCGTCAGTAGCTCTATTTCAATTTCCATTTCCTGTCTAAAGTCCAAATGGCAACAGGCTTGTATAATGTTTGTATAAAAAAGCACATCCGGCTGTGCAGCTGTCGCAGTCGAATTCAGAAAGGCAGCAGCCTCGTGCCCTCGTGCATTGTATTAATACTGGCCTCCTTCATAATATACCTTAAAATGGTAATTGGGGAAACAGTAAAGAGAAGGTGCCTTGGCTGGGCTCCTAGTATAGAAACAAGGGAAGGGATGCATTGGGGTGGGAGTTCCTGGTTGGCCGATTGAGCGAAGTTCCTGGGTTCATGGCAACACATGCTTACTTATGAAGTAGAAAGTTCAAGTGTCGCCTCTGCATAGAGATCGATTCTCCTAGCTTTTCTATCTCGAGTAGAAAGCGAACATTTGAGCACGTAAATGGAGTTCGAGAGAACCGTGAAATACATTGCCTTTTTGTGTGTGCGCATTCGAACAGTCAATCAAACAATCACCAATCCCAGACGATGCCATTCTTCACATTCACACGCTCGCCCAATCATTCAAGCATCATCTCTTAGCACACGCCAGGAAAGAGGAATCGGGGCAAAGATACACGTGCCAGTTGAGCCGTCGTCCTCGTGAATGTCTTGACAATGTCGAGGTTCGCGAATTGAGAAGTGAACATGCCAGCGCCACAATCACATGAAGTACACGAAAGTGTCGGAGCTTCAGTTTAGTCCTCGTCGCGATCATATCACAGTACTCGTTGGTCGCGCATTTTATTTTTTTTAATTGCAATGCTGAGCCTCCACGTTGAGTGTAAGCCGGAAGAAAGAGGTTGCGGGCGTTGCTTGATGAACGGAGTATTCTTGGCGTTCGCTCAGGTTCTTCTTTATCTTGCTGTTTTTTTTTAATTTGACACGAGTTATCTCTCCTAGTTTTCTTTGCCATTTCTCCAGATATTCTAGCTGCATCAGATTCCCAAATCCGGCGGCGGCAGCACCATCGCCACGCGCCTCTTGCCGTACATTTTCTCTTCTTCTAGGGACGTGGACAGCCTCAAATCTCGATTGGTAGGCTTCACTGGCAACGGCAAATGCGGTAAGGTAACCAGAGGCCGCGGCAAGAGCAATTTTTCACTGAGCTCTGCCGCGGCGGCGGCTGCAGCGGCAGGATCTGCCGGAGGATGATGGTGAGCATTGTGCGAATGGGGATGACTGTGGTCTCCAATACTCAAGGCCTTCTGCTGTTGTTGCTGCTGTGGATGTGACGGTTCGTGTTTCAAATGCGGTGGTAACACTCGCGGCGGACCTCCGACGCCTCGCAACTTGGGGAAGACGAGGTCGGAGGTTAAAGGGGCGGTAGGGGGGCCGTCGCGGTGAT
>Ga0307931_1002734_pt1 | contig 11147 bp, 8 predicted proteins | sample OrgLakmetageno47_FD_201816 | JGI IMG/M metagenome (GOLD analysis project Ga0307931, IMG submission 201816) | Saline water microbial communities from Organic Lake, Antarctica - #47 | ecosystem: Environmental > Aquatic > Non-marine Saline and Alkaline > Saline | place: Antarctica: Organic Lake... | reverse complement strand
ATTGAAATTGAACTCAAGCCCGAACGATACTTGTGCCGGTACTATGAGATGTGCGTTCAAAGAAATAAAGTCGTAAAGAGGAAGTTTATAGCGGAAAAGGAGTCAGTATAGTTGATTCTCCCCAAATACAAAGAATAACCCTGCACCATACAGCAGCAGAAAGTGCAACTCCTAAGAAGTCTGACTGGACTGAGCATCTTTGTGCTTGAAGCAAAAAACGCTCATTTACTCTTCAGTTGTGCCTCAGCCATCAAACTTCGAAGTATACGACTCTACAGAGTGCCAGCCAGGGGCACGAGGATGAAAAAATAAAGCGGGTTAGGCGCAAACCAAATCCATCTTAGTGCCTCCTTTGAAATACGTGAGCCTAACGCAAAAAAAACTTAAAGCTTTGCTTATTTTCACGGCGACACCGAGAAAAATCTATGATTTCCCTAATCGTATTTTGACATCGTTGGTGAACATTCAACCCAGATCCTAAATCCTAAGATCCTAAGCTCACTGCGTTAGTTGACTTTCAACTTTGAGGCGAGCTGCCTAGCGAGCTGTTTGAAGTCGATAAGTAAAATGATGAAGACTATTATTTCTTTAACGCTCGCAGTATTGCTAGCCCTAGCTCGTGAGTCTCGTTGTCTTTCAGTAATCTTGATGTCTTCAAGGGGTGACGGCCGAGGAGGAGCTGGTAGAGGTCGTAGCGGGGGCAGATTCGGTGGCCGAGGCGGTGGAAGAGGGGGCGGTCGCAGCCTCCAAGACCGAACCCCCAAAGACCGCTTGTTGGTTCGACCTGCTCCCTGGTGGAGCACACCAAGCGTAGTCAATTATGCAGACCGTGAGAGCGTGGCCAAAGAGTTGGTGCGGAGGGGGCTCCAGGTTGAAGTAGGTGGCGACCCTGTCGAAGTACTACGAGCGAGTGACGCCTTATACTCGTTGTCGGATGACGCTGACAGCTTTCGTGGTGCAAACATAATTCCGGAGACCAAATCAACGCCCATGTGCTATCCAGAATCTTACGAAACTGGGCAGTAACTCAACAAAGATTTCACTGACAGATACATCGTGAGGAGCTCTGTCTGGAGTTGTATCTTCCCTGCCAACGCAAAAGAAGAATCGTCCATGAAGCAATCGATTTTGGGCTCAAGAATTCAGGTTCTATCTCCTCCTCTGCTCGGGTATTTCATAGATTTAGTGGTTCAACCCAAAGCCATTGAGACTATGAGATCTCTTCTCAACTTCGGGTTTGGGTGTGCTAGTACGCTGCACCAGTACGCTAAATCCGTAAAATCGGCGTTTTGCTACACATTACAAGTAATTTTTCATCAATAAAGTGCCAAAATGATTTCCAGATATACAAATTCTCCCTTTGTAATCTCTTCCAAGGTGAAGACGGCCAATAATATGGTGTAGGTGTAGGCTGTGTAGGGAAAGGGGGAAGTGCGAAGAGGAAGAGAGCCACAGACTCGCAGAGTCGCAGAGTAGGGGCACTTCATACTGAAATACTTTGAACTTTTTCCTTATACTTTACTGCGTATTTCGAATGAGGAATGTGGCGCAGTGATCAGCAGTCAGCATACGCGCCAATTACCAGTTAGCGAATTGCCAATCAAGCCTTTCCTGATTCCTGAGGAGGATTAGCTGACCTAGACTCCCCTTAAACCCCTGAATGAACCATGAAAAAAATGATGCTCCCTAGCTATCGCCGAGGTTGCGTTTCAAGTCCACGCGCGATTCACGCGTGGAGGCTTTAAATTTCCTTTCCGCGTGATTTAAGCGTGATTTACGCGGGATTCCTAACCCAGGCTATCGCAAATCCCATCTCAACATCTCAACCCCACACACTACCATCAAATTTCCATATAATTCCAATAGGGATGCCACTGAAAAACGCGGGGTTATTCTGCAACACAAACAAATAACCCCAACGTAATGGTCAATTGGACAATGCCTGGGCTGTTAATTCCCATGGGAGCTGCAGGTAGGAGGCGCAGGAGCAACAGAATAGGATAAGGAACTTGAAATTACTTCGCGACAATCCAGGGCTGTATTCAAAGAATGACGCGCCGCCTCAACAAAAAGAAAGGAAAAGCCATATTCCCCATCGCGTTTTCGACGAAGAGAGCCAGTTAATTGCTCGTGAACTTGTTCCAGAAGCTTGAGCCAACACTGCCGTCAGTGTTCTTCTCAAAATAGGCATCGCTGTTCACGGAAATGACACAACAGGGAAACGGAATCACTTAACTATACTAAAACAACTGACTCTCTTCAACGGATAAAAGGGCATGCATGAGAAGCTGAAGTGGATGGTGAGCCTCACCTGCCAATCCCCTTCGATGAGCTGAACCGATCGTTTGCGCTAGGCGGAGCAGGCGCCTGAGCGGCCGGCTCGCCAAAATACTGGTCCGAGCTGATGCCCTTGGCGCTCTTGTACTTGTCCTGAGAGGAGACCACCATGGAAGCAGCTGCAGGCGGCGGAGAAGCTTTCACAGGTGCGCTGCTGTAGGATACGGGCCTGGAGGCACACATGAACATCAGAGGAAAAGCAGATTCACAAAAGTCCCCCAACTACTTTTGAAAAAAAAACGACACGTTCCTCTTCAAAACAAAGATCTCAAAAGGAAAGAGTGAACTACAAAGTGAATCAAAGTGATCAAGTAGAGATATAATGGGTTGCTTGTTCTCACTTCTGTTGCGGTTGGCTGGGTGCCTTGGGTAGGTCCTCGGCGTAAGCGGCAGCAATACGCGATGATGATCGCACACTGGGCTCCAGTGGTTCCGGCGAGGTCGCTGCGAGAGCTGGAGATGGATCTGGAGCTGCCACTGGAATCGAATCCAGTTTCATGGCAGGTGCTGCCAGCTTCCGAGCCCCCAAAGTCTTCGACGTGGACTTCCGTGTGCCTGAGGTCCCAAAAGTCGGCGTCTTAAGCTTCGACACTGCTGGCTTCTTTTCGTTGGCTCCGTCCGAAATCTTGTCGGCCGACATGGAGCCTACGCCGCTCAGCATGAGTTTGGGCTTCGGGGCTGCCTCCTCAGGAGGAGCACTCGGCACCTGAGGCGCCGCGGAGGGCGTTCCACCCAGCTCAGGCGCCGACACGGACCTGGAGAAGTTCGCCGTGGAAGCAGGAGGTTTGGCTTCGCCCTGGAGGCTGCCAGCCCCAAGTCCTTGCATTAGCGATTCCAGACCATCTGCACTGTTTCCATTGCTAGTAGGTTCAGCCACCGGTTCTTCTGCGGTAGCATTTGCCATCAGTTTCTTGAGGTGAACTTTGTACTGACGAGCAGCAGCCGAGTTGTATTTTTGATCCGTTTTAATATGCAAATCGCGCACCCCGTTGGAACGGAAGAAAGCGGCAGCGTTGCTATTGCCACTCACTTGCATCAGCTTTAATTGTTCGGGAGTCCATTCATCCAGTTCAACGGAGCGCACAAACGTTACATGAACTCCCATCCGCCGATGTGTTGCTGAGCAGTCGAGACAAATGAAGACGCCATAGGTGGCAGATGCCCAAGTAGGGTTGCGCGTGGGACAATCGAAGCATGTCTTGTTGGCAGCATTCATCCTCATCTTCTTGAAAGCTGAGACTTTTTCCTCGGAGGGTACATACTTCGAAGCCATTTCTTTGGCGCAATTATTTTATGAGGGTTTGTGTATGAGTCTGAAGAACGGCAGTGAATGCAGGGAAGGAAGGCGTAGAAATTAGCCTCGATTAGAGCGAAAGAAGTGAATTCGGCGAACGTTGAAAATCTGGCGGCACGGTTCCTATGAGCTTTGGCGCCGCTAACTGGCCTGAGTGCTTGGCCAAAAGACAAAATATTGTTACGAGCTAATATTTTGAAGAGCGTTTTCATCTTTAGAAAATGGGTTCATAGAGTAGAGCTCTGGAACTCTGGAACTGGAACCTGCTTTTAAAAAATACGTATCATATTAGTGACGATGTGACGACGTGGCTACAAGGCAAGCTACAAGCGAAGCAAGCTCTTAGCTCTTAGCAATTGCCAAAAGTGCTCCTGTAGCTGCCCCTAGCAACTAAGTAACACACAGTGGTGAGCCCTGAAAGTTCAAACTTCCTTTAGGACATTTGAAGCGAGCTGGCCATTTCGTTTGCCTGTAAGCTAGCGCCGAGCTAGGGTCAGAAGAAAACTCAGAAGGTGAGGAAATAATGCTCTCTAAGTTCTGAATTCTCAAGTGTTTTCACGATGAATTTTGCTCGAAGTCACTGACAGAAAAGCAACTGTGGTAGCTTCAGCTTGAGAATTTCCACTGAAGATCAACTCTGTATTTTCTTATGTAGATTTACGCGAGTTTTCAGCTGAATTATGCGCGTGCAAGTGCTGCTTTCATGCGCCCTGATGTGGTCTGCCGATTCGCTAGTGCCATTGAGATCGTCGCCCCGAGTCCTTTCTGCGCGGACACAAAAGTTATGGAGCCAGCGAGCTGATGAAGTGGGTCCAAGTTCCCCATCTGATAAGAAGCTAACCTTCGCAGACAGGAAAGTGCTAGCAGCTGTCGCTAGTTGCGGAGCGTTGGAGACGGCATACATTAACGCCAACAAGTTGGGTTTGTTTACTCTGCCTGAAAGTATATGCAGCGGGGCTGCAATCTCTTGTTCCGAAGTTTTGAATGGACCCTGGAGTGAAGTCTTCGGAATTCCCTTGACTGTCCCTGGCATGCTGGCTTATCTGGCTGTAGTGGGGCTTTCACTAGCTCCGTTGATTGCAACACCGCCCACTAAAGATATTGAAGGCATTACGCAGTCGACACTCTTAGCGTTGACAACGATGATGCTCGTATTCAGTGGGTACCTCTTGTCGCTTTTGGCTTTCAAAATTGGGGCCGGCTGCCCGTGGTGCTTCTTTTCAGCTGCTGTCTCAATCTTTCTGTCGACCTTCACTTGGGTCAGGACTGGTGGCGTCATGCCGAACCTCAAACTGGGCCTTTCTTCTGGGTCTGCCGCTGTCTTAGCCTCGGCTGTAGTGTATGTTCTCTGTGGCACTGAAGTTGCGATTGCTGAGGCGCGAACTATTCTAGAACAACCTGCGATCGTGGCCTTTTCGCCGCCTGAGATCACGAATAAATCTGGGCCTCGAGAAATGAAAATCGCGAAAACTTTGAAAGAGAGAGGTGCCAAAATGTACGGAGCATATTGGTGCTCACATTGCTTTGAGCAGAAGCAAAGATTAGGCGCTGAGGCAATGCGGCTCATTCCGTACATCGAGTGCGCGAAAGATGGTGAAAACTCTCAGACTTCATTGTGCAAGGCGAACAAGGTTTGTGTTTACATGCGCTCCCTTTTCGAAATATTGGCCTTAAGGTTCTGCTCTGCTCTATTTTTTACAGGTTCCGGGCTATCCTACTTGGGAGATCGATGGCAAGCTTTACCCTGGTGAGGTTAGCCTAGATGAGCTCGAAGACATCCTCGAGGGCAAGAAGTAGCAAGACTTTGTTAGCAAGTCGCTCGCCAACCCCCACCAATTTAATACTGCCATCGCATCTCGACGACGACCTCGTGGGTTATAACGTAAAGCTATGGAGCTACCAATCCGCCCTTCACCAGCTGCCAGGTAAGATCTCTCTTAAAGCACCGAGTTGGAAGTATCAGGCCCTCGAAGCCGCTATCGCTACTCTTAATAATTCCAACTCAATTTATACTGATCCTTCTTCCGTTTGTGTTGCGTGCTGTGGTCGTGGGCCTTTGTTTCACAGTTCGGCGATTGTAATAGTAATCAGAAAACTGACCTTTAACTCATTCTATATCCTAGTTGGGCTAGCGCACGTGATTCTGCCCTCTGGTAATTGGCTTCTGGCTTATAAAATGATTACTAAAATCTAAAATCTAAAATACGGAACAATTCCTTTGATGCTTAAATGTTCCAGAAAACCTATTTAGGATGAACTAGAGGGAACTGATTATTGATACGGGGCTCGTTAATATTAATTCGCCTTGCTTCCGATTCAGAGCTTAGAGCTTCAGGAGAGAAAATCAAAGTTTAAAGTTAAGAGCTGTTTTAGTCTAGTCTAGTTAATACTCTCCCAAAAACAAAGAAAGACAAGCACACAGCAGTCACAGAGGCACATATAGAATGCACTTGAGCTGCAAAATGCGCTAGCGAATTCGCTCCAGAAGGCCAATTAAGGCTCCAACTGGCGCCTTTCCTCCGAACAAGTCGGCGGGACTGAGTGCTCGTTCGTGTGACACGTCCCAGGTCCACGAGGCAATTCTCTGGGCTATTTTGCCCCAGCAGGGCATCGTCTCAATGTTTTTCTGAGCTGTTTTAATTTTTAAAGACCTTGATAGTCATTTAGGCAGGAAGCAGACACGACGACATCGGTGGGGAGGAAAGAATTCGCTTTAGCTGAGCTCTGGATAGCTCAGTGGGTCTCGAAAGACTTCAAAAGTGAGATATTGCTCGGGGTCCATGTACTCTGCGATGTCCGCCATGATTTGAGCTTTGATTTCCTCCGAGAAAACCAGCGGCTTCTTCGAGCGGCGGTAGGCGAGGCGAAAGACACCTCCCCTGCTCTCCATCCACATGTCCAAAAGTTCAGGGTCATAAGGAATATCTTCATCTTTGTTCTCATGATTTTCATCCTCATCTGCATCAACGTCTGATGCGACGTTTTCCGGGTCATGCGTATCATCGCCGCTGCTCTCAGCTTCAACTGCATCGTCAGCCTTTTCTTCATCATCATCGTCTTCGTCGTCGTTCAAAACATGTTCACTTATGCAGAGATTGTCACCGTAAAGCTCTCGACACTGACTTCGGATCCAATCTAGAACCTGTGCGACGAGTGAATGATAAGTCAAAGTAATAATAGTCCTACCAAGATCAAGAAAACCTCCAAAGAATAACTATTTATTACCTCAGTGTCACCGGGGAGGCCATCAGCTGAAACAATAGTCAGAGTAGGCCGCTTAATCTCTCGATTGAGATCCAGGTCTTCTTCTTCTTGGATTGAAAGCTTTTTTGGTTTCTTAGTGGTCGCTGAAGGCTTCTTGGGTGATGCTTTCTTTGCTTCAACATCAGCTGGGTCCTTCCTCGGTCGACCACGCCCCCGCTTCTTTCCAGCTGCCTCAAGGTCACTGCTAGAGGGATCACTTGTCGAGTAACCACGCACGAGACAAGCTAATCTAGCCGAAGGTGCAAGCGTCCAGCTTGTAGAAACAGCTATCGTTGCAGCAGACACCACTACCCGCATCCACTGAGGCATTGCTCGCAAAGAAATATGATCGGGCACGACTCAACCTCTAAACAACTAAGAAAAAAAAAATGTTAACTTGATCTCGAAAGCACTGCTTCTGTGTGATGAAGGCGAGCGTATGGTGCTGTTTGTAAGCAACAAGCAAAACAAGAATGGAGATATGGAGATGCTGCAACTAATCGCTTGATGCTTGATGTAATGTACTTATGTATTGCTTCACAACGAAGATGGCAGACAAATCTGAAACAACATCAAAAAAAAACGCCTAAATGGCACCCTTCCCCTGTATAGATACTAACACCAATCCTCCCCTCGGGGGAGGCGCGAAAACAGAGAACTACAGATTATAGTTACTGAACATACCATTTCACCCTCTGGGGAAGTTTGAAATTTGCCGAACTCAACAAAAATGCTTTTTGTAGTGGTACATCCTCTATATTAAATGGAAAATCGACCGTGGTTCGTGGTGGTCGTCGTTTTTTTTGTACCTACAGTACTGTATCTGTACAGTAGTACAGATTTGTTGTACATGTGCAGATGTGCAGTAAACAAAACACTAAGCGGACCTCGGGCACAAGAAGGGACATGCACCACGAGCAATACATGGGCACTCACCCACGGGCACCTCAAGGCCGTGCACTGAGGTGCTAAGAACACGCACCTACTCCTCCGTAGCAAACACATTGCTACGAAGCCGCGCATCGCGCGGGCACCTGAACTTGTACTTATTAGTACATCAGTAGTAGTCAGTGTCTGTAAGTACTACAGAATAGATCAACGTAGTATGATGTTTTATGCGACCACGACCAAAAAGTGCCTCCCAAGGATTTTTGTCTTTCTGTCACATCACATTTTTATCTGGGTAAATATGTTCTGACGCGTTACGTATGTTCTGACACGTTGTCACTGACATCAACCATGTTCTGACACCTTGTCACGTCACTGAAATCAACTGCGTTGATCGTGGCGTGGCGGCGCGCACGCCGCTGCAGTAGTAAGTTAGTAGATAGTACATCTGTAGTACAGCTGCTATAGGTAACAGAATAACGGGCCAGCTAGCTGGTTAAATACAACATCGTCTTGCATGTTCTTCTACTTATGATGGACACGAAATGAAGGACTAGTTGAAGCACCGTAGTCAAGGTCGGAAGTAGGTTGGGAAGATAACCTAGGATACAAGAAAGTTGTTGGAACTTCGTCATCTGTCTGTACAGGTTGGCAGTACACAAGTAAACGCTGAGTTCAGCTTCGCAAGCCACACTATACTTACCGTAGATAACGTGATCGGAACTTAACCAGACTGCTTGGCTCTACTAGTAAAGAACCTCCAGGAATTCTATAGTGCCACGGTTGCGTTGAGATAGTTGTTCGTCATGCTAGCTAGAGGGAGTACGGTATGTTTATGGTAGGATGATAGAGTAAATGCCGAATGGATGCCGACGTTCTGATTCCCCTCGGCACAGTTGGTCAGCTGTCTACGAACGAAGTAAGTCGTACAGCAGAGCTGAATGTTGATCTCTAACCGTCCGTTGATCTCAACCCCGTATAGTTAAGCTATTCTTGTCCCTCGACAGTTGAAGGCAAAGCTTGAAGTGCTCAACAACACTCAAGTACTTTTTGAGAATGAAGGAGGTGCCCTGGCTAGCTATGCATCCAAACTCCGTGATGCTATTGTCCAGCAGCTCGCTGAGAAGTCAGCTCGGTGGGTATTCCTCGCCTTTCATCGATTTTTATTTGTTGTCTAACTTACATTTAGTCAGACGACTTCGTCAATTCATTCGGTCTGTTTGCGTTACGCCTTAAATTTGCACTGTGGTATATATCAGGGATAGAATCAATATTCTACTGGGTTACAGCGACAATTCAGACGCTGCTTTCTCCGAGACAATTGAACCCATGCAGCAGCCTAAATGTGCCCCTGTGGCCACAACACCGCCACCTGCACGGGAGCATGCGCCAACCTCGGCCAGCAAAGCGTCACCTCGAGCATATGCCGTGCCGCTTCCGTCCATGCTTGTGGCCACTGATGCACATACTGCACCTTCAAGCACTGGGCATGATGGTGAGAAGTTCACTCATGACTCGCCGATTGACAAGCTCCTGCGACCAAGAAGCTCTGAAAACGCTGTTGCTAAAGTCAGCCCGCAGCCGTCAAAACATTGGTCCCATCAGAGGCCAAAACCATCGGCAACGGCAGCGGAGTGGGGAAAAGGCTTCGTGATATCGAGCGGTGGCAGCGCGCCTCGCCGTAGTAGACTCCCCAAGAAGGTTGAAGTCGAAGACAGTGTAGCGCAAGCGCGAAGGATAGAGAGCGATCGACAAGAGCGCAGAAAACAAGCTCTTGCGCGCCTGACGAATCGCCGAATTAAGCGAGCTACGGAGCGCGAACAGCGACAGATGAAGAAGCATCGCGGAGAGGTGTCGAGTGCTATTGCGGAAGTTGAGGACGAAAACGACGGCGACGAGGTCGCTGAGGCTAAAGCTTCAAAGCAGCGAAGCCCGCCAAGACCTCGCATGGGAGATGCACCCGTCGTTCGCTCAACTGAGGATGCGCTAGGAATGACCGTGCCTCCCCCTGAAACAGCTACTTCTAGTGAGCACGACGCAGTTCTTGACATTTCGTCTTCTGAGAGTGAATCGGTGAGCGGTGGAGATAACAGCGGGATTGGAAGTGATCTGGAGGAAGATGAAAGTTATTGGCCACAAGATGGTCACAATTTAGCAGATGACGAATTTCAAAGCGAAGTGCGCGAGGCAGCAGCCGACAATGATGGCGTGAGTCGAATAGAGCACGATGCACCGAGCGATAGCGCTCAAAGCGAAGTGCGCAAGGAAGCAGCTACCCGCGATAACAGCGCGAGCTCAAATGGAGTTGGCGCAGTGGCTCAGGAGATGGACGAAGAGTTGGAATTTGAACCTTGTGGCACTGAAATGGCTCCTGGTAGTGGCAGATCTTCTCAGTGGGAGGAGAAGCGATTGTTGGACATGGGAACTTCATACCTTACGTCAGCTGATTCAAAAGCTGAACAAGAGTTGCTGCCCCCTCAAATTCATTTGCAGCCAGCTTCTCCTCGGCCTCCTCCTGAGCCTGCCCTATTGGACGATCTAGGAAAGTCCACCTGTCTCGACAAGACCTTGCCAGTGCTGAAGCAGCCATCGTCACCCGTACGGGCTCAGTTGTCGCAGAAACCGTCGCCTGATATTCGAGCAGCCTCCAATTCTCTTGAGCCGCCGCTGCAGAATGCTCTGGACGTGCAGGCTGCCCAAAATGACCTTTCGAGTTTAAACCCAAGTGCAGTGGAAGATACTCCAACGACGGTTATTGCGCCATCAACCTCACCTCAGGCGCAGAGTACCACAGTTGTACTTGCGGCTAATGAGGGTGCGTTGGATATGCCTCGGAAGGAAGTGGGAGTTGTTAGTGTTGCTCCGTCAAGAGCTTCGCCTCAAGAAGCACAAGCAGCATCTGACGACAGTGACGACAGTGACAAAGTTCCCAATATCAACAAGAGCTCCATCAGCGCTCCTTTGCGCCCATTGAGTGCGCGAACAGCACCACGTACTCCTCGCAGCCAGCTTGAGGCTCAGGAGCATAGTAGAGCAGAGCAGAAAAATGACGAAGGTAGCAGCACTCAAAGGTCTGCGTCACTTGACGTAAAGCAGCACCAGAGCCAGGTGCCTTCGAGAGACGCGCCTGCCTTCAAGGATGCCCCTTTAGTGCAACAAGCCAGCCTGACAGCACAAGATCGGGGAATCCTCGTGTACCCCGTGTTCGCAGCTATTTTTTCATCGTATTACGAGCGCAAAAGCAGCAGCGGCGGCGGCGGCGGTGGTTGTAGAGTGGGCCGAGCGGGCTATCAGTCGTCCGAAGAAGCATCCATGGAGGCGACTTGGCGTCTGTACGCGCAGTGGCAGCAAATCATGCGGGATTACGCCACCGTGTTTTCAGGCG
>Ga0307931_1002733_pt1 | contig 11152 bp, 16 predicted proteins | sample OrgLakmetageno47_FD_201816 | JGI IMG/M metagenome (GOLD analysis project Ga0307931, IMG submission 201816) | Saline water microbial communities from Organic Lake, Antarctica - #47 | ecosystem: Environmental > Aquatic > Non-marine Saline and Alkaline > Saline | place: Antarctica: Organic Lake... | reverse complement strand
TCATGGAGTTCGTGAACCGCCGCGCTTTAGACGACGCTAGAAGTTCCGTAGCTGCCCCGCTTCGAGGAGGACACGCCAGCGTGAGTACCGATTGCGATACCAATTGCAGCAGCAGCAACAGTAGCAGTAGCAGCTGTAGTATCGGTAACGGCAGCAGCAGTGGTAATGGTAGTGGTAGTTTAGGAGGTGCAAATGGCGCCAGATTGTTCGAAGAGGAGTTGGAGCCTCCAGGACACCCTACCAGTGGTACAACTCATTTGTTCGAAGACGACGACGGCAGTGGGCAAGTGCGCGCCGCAAGAATGCGGCAGATTCGCGAAGCTGGCGCTTCAGTGCTCAGCCTTGCGTCAGACTGTGCGGCTCGGCACACTCCTGGAGGTGCGCGTGCTGCAAATAGTGCCGCCCACACTTCCACTTCTACTGTTGTAGATCAGGGTTCCTCGCCCGTGCGCGATGGCGTTGGAGGAAGCTATCCAAATACAGGCGCAACTGAAGTTGATGTGCTCAGCGCTGCAGTCAGTCAATGGCTCCAGACACTTCGTTGACAGATCTTTGGTTATTGTTGTTCGTTGGCCGTACCGAATTAGCTCTACTACCTAGGCCCTGGTTTTGCGTTACTTATCGGAAGGCCATGACTTTGGGAATAGGGTTAAAGAATCATGGATTTAAATTTTCCTGTGCGCTGTATTGCTGATTTCAGAGCCACATCGAGATTCCCACCATTACCATAAAGCATAAACCCAGAAGATATTTCGCCCATTTGACCCCCACCCTCTCACTGATCACTGTTACTGCTTCTTTAGACCTCCACTTGCATACGCCCTTTGCCACTATCACTTGCTGCTTCTTACCGCCAAATTTCACGTAGCTAGCATAATAGTATACGCTTAAATCTTAACTGCCCTTATACCGCGCATGTAATATAACCCGCCTAGTCCGAGGCCTAGAGTTAAAGCCGAAGGTCCTCCGGTAGCCCAGTTCTCCTGGTTTATGTACTCAACATATATCTCCTGCGTCGATCGTAATTAGTTACTTCCATGACAAAAATCCACACGCAGAAGCAGCCACAGCAGATAAAGGCCCTCTTGCCTACGTGCACCAAGAAACTTGGTCGCGTAACTCCCCATGTCCAATGAGGAGAGTAAGAGTCAAACGTCAGAGCAATGTCTTCTCAAATACACCGGCATATCACCTTGCATTTTGTCGCTGTCTGGAGCTGGCATTGGGTTGATGGTGCACTCGCTCTGTGAATTCGGCGAGTAAACTTCACTCATTTCAGTTTCAGAGTATATAATGTTTGAAGTCTGATGTGGTGTCGCTTGCAGGGTAGGCTTTCGAAAGCGCGTATATATCCAGAAAACCAAAATGCCAAGTCGGGCTACAGCCCAGAAAGCGATGAAGAATATGGAAATGGCAACAAATTGAGCTGATTGTGATACGTACTTGGCAATCTTTGGTACTGTCTTCTCGTTGTCACATCGAGTGATTTCACAAAGATAATTGAAGCGTGGATCCTGAATTTGAGAGTCAATTTCGGTACCAAGGTAGTCGTGAATTCTTCTATCTACGGAATTCGACAATGGACTACTATCACTAAATAATGTTGCAATCACTTCTTCTTCAAAAATTTCGCAGATGTCTACCCCAAGCACTACACAACCAACAGAACCAAAATCAGTGTCTATGAAGGCGATTCCTCCAAACCATGTCTTCAAATTGGTTTCATAATTGGAAGTGTATCGCCAGATATCGTTATCACCTTGTTCACTTTGAATAGTCAAATCAGAAAAGCTAACTTTCATGCTCGCATTTAACGCAGCCGTAAGTATCATGTTGCCATTCGCTGAAGTTGAAATAAAGCCAGACTTCACAATCACTTTGCATGAAAGTTGCACGTAAAGGAACAAGCTCACATTCGAAATCGTGTCAAGCGATAAGCTTTTGAGATCGTCATCAACGAATAGCTCCAATGGCCATGAACGATTTAAGGGTTTTGGATTGAAATTGATGTCCCCGGCCAGATTTTTCAAAGTTACAGATACTCCTGGTATACCTGAATCTGGCTCGATATTTGAACCATACTCCCATGGTACATAGTACTCACCAGCGTGCTTTCTGGTTCCGTCAAGAATCTCAATAGGATTGAAAGCCACTAAGTATTTATTGATTGCTAGCCCAACAAAGTCTGGCACTGCCTTCCAAACGTTGTTAGTCAAGAACTGTTGGAACGAAAGCTGCGGGACTGAGTCAAGGGGCACATTTGACGATGCCACATACACCCCAAGGTTAAGTTGCGTACGGTTAACGAGGCTAGCTTCTGTCGCGTTATTGGATACGGGATTGAACCCCCCACCATCTGCCGGCGCTCGCGTCAACTGCACGTAGCTGTAGCCGTAAAAAGCGACCGTCAGTAGGACACTGTCAAATGGAAGTAGACAAGACGTAGATCAAGTCAGCGGACAAAAGTAGTAAAAAAGGATTCGTTGCTAACTGCAGCCTATAGAAGTCACGTAAGATCGTTCACTAACCAAGCATCGCCAGCATGACCAAGATATTGACATCGTGAAGGCATGCGAGGTTGTCAGCTTGAGCCTTCATGCACAACTATCTGTACTCTACTGTGGCTGCGATAACACTGGGGTGTGTGTGCCCTGTTCCCTTCTTGGTGCGATCTAATTTTCTAAGAATACGTAACGTTTTTGACCAAAATACGCAACTCAATACGCAAAAAAACCAAAACAGTCCAGTTTCAAATACGGTATACACCACACGGCAATAGTGCGAATACTGCAGCGGCGTGCGCGCCGCCACGCCACGATCAACGTAGTTGATTTCAGTGACGTGACAAGGTTTCAGAACATGGTTGATGTCAGTGACGTGGCAACGTGTCAGAACATACGTATAAGGTGTCAAAACATATGTACCCAGATAAAAATGTGATGTGACACACACACAGACAGACATTTTTCAGTGAGAGCAGTTTTGAGATGCAGGTACTAAACATCAAACTACGTTGATCTATTGGCGTATACTTTCAAATTTTCGGAATCCGAGGCTACTTTCTAGTGCGCAATGTGGATAGGACTCCTGTGTTTGCCAAGTCCTTGGGTGCAAAAGGCAGCTCTTTTTTCAGTGTCCTGACTTAGGTACGAAAGGCCAGAATTAGAGGGTCAACAGGAATAAATACAAATACAAAACAAAATTAGCTTGTGCCGTGTCAGCCTTCATCATGCCTTCCGTCATCACATAACTCCGGCCACTCTTACTCAGGAGCGCAATGCCATGGGCTTCCATAGCTGCTACCACCACAGATGCCTATAACACCGGCGCCACCTCAGCTGCTTACTGGCTGGGTCGCACGCTCTTGGCCGAATGGGTGCCCTAAGATGAAATGGGGCCGGGCGCTTAAGAAGGCTCCTGAGTGCAAAAAACTTTCGGTCAACTTCAAGGAATGGCGTGACATAGCAGAGGATAGGTCGGAATGGAGATCACTAACGTACTCGAAGCCTACGCCTCCTTCTGAGAATTGATTCTAGGGTCCTCAAAAGAACGCTCAGCCCAGTCTGGCTTCTTCTGGGCGGCCCTATCAACACACGATGTAAAAAGAGCTCATCATTGCACACACCAACTCGACGAGGCGCCATGGAGCTGAGTGTATACATAATACAAAAAGACCAGCCTCCAGCCTGTCGGCTGTCGGACCTGGCACAACTTATATCACCATGGTCCTTGGTACTCCTTTTGTTGCTGTTTTGTTGGGGCCAGGTGGCTGAGCTCCCAGCGACTCAATACCGCTGTTAAATACAGCGGCAGCAAGCCGAATCTTATGACTTTTTGCCTTCTTCAATATTTATCAGTATAGTATATAGTCCATAGTCCTTTGGTCTTTGGTGCCTCGATGGGCGGTAAGAGAAAGAAGATAGAGAAAGAATTCCTTCTTGGCTTCTTGGGGGGGGGGCTTGAAAATGACGGCAGGTCTTTTTTGAAACGAATTAGTGAATCAACTTATCTAAATAACCCAAATCCAAGCGGCGCTAGACCCATACTCAGCAGTACGAAGTCAGTAGTGTTCCAGCGGATCCGTTTACATGTAGCATGCGGCTGTCATGGCCATGACTGAAATTTAGAAAACCAAATACGTCAAAGCGCACTTGGTCCAATCGAAGATCAAAGAGGCTCACCGCAGAATTACTCGTTGTCTCTTTCTTCCTTCTTCAGATCGACTAATTCTGGCGTGCTCGTTTCATCTTTCACCTTCTTCGCGGGGTTTGCTGTTGGGGGCTTTTTCCTTTTGGGTTGTGGCGGCAATTCGAAGTCAACGGCTACATTGACGTCTTGAATGTTGGCACCGTCGAGGAGTTCGTCCCCGCTTTTCACTTTCACGACTTCGAGCTCATGCATCCCTCCCTTGTATGCAATGACAATGGTCGACCCCAAAGTGAGCGAAGAGTAGTACTTGAGCTCTGACTCCATGACCGCCTAAAGAGAGCAACAACAAGCACAAGCAAGAATAAAACAAAGAGATGAGGTATGGCATAAAAAGGAATCACGGAGATCTAGGTGTAGGAACTGCACAGTTTAGAAGTGCCTCTGTGCGCTGAGTAAAAAAACACGGAAGGAGTCTGCAAGCTTCCAACCTGAGGGTTCGCCCAGCTGCTGAAGTCTTTCGTCTTGGGCTTCAAAGTCACCTGTGAAGGTGCGCGCGGGCGTTTGTTTTAGTGGTGGTAAAGGCTTGAACATTAAACTGAAACGCACGCCTCAAGAGGTGGGTGTAATTTGGTAGCTCTTGGTAACTTGAATAGAAGGTGTGTGGTAAGTGTGTGCTGCCCTCAAAGCGCTCGAAAGGATGATAGCGCAAGCATAGTAGGCCCGCTTGAAGATGTGCGCATCTCTCAAAGTAGTGGAAATACCAAAAAAGAATGCATTACCTGAGCCGCTTCCCGCAGCCTCACCCACGTGAATTCCACGACTTCCCGAGGCTTCAGCTGCATGGCTTGGAACATCCACCGCGGCACAAACACGTAATTGCGCGGCGCTTGCCAGTCTAGCACGTGGCAGAACAGGTGGTCTAGCCCTGAAGGTTCTCCTGCCGCAGATGAAGAGGCCTTCGCTTTTGCTGCTGCACCCTGTTGCTCGTCCGCGGCGACTTCATCGTTACCCTCGTCCTCATCTTCTGTATTCTCGTCGTCGGCATCACATTTGCTGCTGTCCTTCAACTCTGCCGGTAGTTTTCGCAACTCGAATTGCCAAGGCGGCACAGGCTTTCTCTGTACACAACAAAATGAGGCCATCGTTGTTATCATACTTTGAAATGGCGAATCAACGTTTCGGTTATCTTGTGCGCAAGGGCACACGACAAAAATAAAGACTAGTAGGCCCAAAAGCGAATTACGCACCACGAATACGCCCGTCATGAGCTCCTTCGGAATCGAGACGCGGTCGGAGACCTGAAGCTTGCCATGGCCTTGCTGTCCTGGTGGCGGGTCAAAGTGCTCAGTGAGCGGCAAGCAAATCACGCGGCGGTGCAACGATCCTTCGCTCCGCTGAAACGAATTGTAGTCCTCAACCGCTTGCTCGGCTTCGGCACGGGCTAGAGCCTACGAAGAAGGAGACGGCGAAATTCGAGTAAAGCATAGTGATATAGCCTAGCATCTTTTACATGGGTCGCCATTGAAGGTTAGCAGGTTATCAGTCATTTGATACGATCGAATGGATCGTTGTGCTACTCTTCTTGAACATTTTGTCAGCTACAGATAGTATCGCCATGAGCGACTTTCACCAACGCACATTGTCGACTTTTTGTTGCCGAGTTAAGAGCGGTCGACGTGGCGGAGGCCTGCTGGGCTTCGTGGAGGCATCAGCAAATGTTTGTGATGCTAAACCTAGGAGCACAGCAACTAGGCCGCCAAATCGCCTGGTTGCCATTTTTGGTTCAATTACGAACGAGGAATGATTGAAGTAACGAATGAGTTCGGCCAAAGCTGAAAGCTGGGATTGCTGGGAGTTGGGTCGGCTTTTTCAGTCGTTCTGTCTCTGTAGTCTAGTGCTCTCTCATCATGACTTCACCAAGCCAATCTAATCTAAGAAGCATCGAAGGAAAGATAGAGTTCACTTGAGGCTTAGAGGTGCTTGCCCTGGCTAGCAATACTAGAAAAGTTGAAGTTTAAAGTAAAATACAAACTATTAAGGTAGCGAGGGGCTAGCTAGAGCATAGCATAAAGGTCTTAGGTAGGTCCAATGGCTCACACGCCGGTCATCATTGTTCACGGTAGGCCGAGCTTAACCATTTAATGTCTAACTCAAACTAGATAATTACACCTATCAAAATGCAGCACCGAGAGTTCAAGCCTAGCCCCAATTTATTTTCCTTGTTCAATGCTCGTTCATTCTCTATTCATAATGCAGGCGGAGCGTGGGCCATCCCCGAGAGCCTCTGGGTGCGTTCGCAAGAAGGCGTGCTGCGAGCTGCCAATGCTGGATTCGGCATCCTAGAGACTGGGGGCTCAGCAGTCGATGCAGTTGTGGCTGCGGTGAGTTTGATGATATTTTTCTTTGTGCTTTACGATTGTTCACGAGACTCGGCACCATCTCAACCTGAGCCTCCCGCAATTGCCTATGAAAGGCTGATCGACTATCTAGAACACCTACGAATGCAATTGCAGTGTACTCTTTTCGAGCTGATTGAGTCACTGCCACGAAATTCATGAAGTTGTATATCAATGTACCGCGATGTTATGCTCTTAGGTGAACGTCTTGGAGGATGACCCAGTGTTTGACGCCGGCACAGGGAGCTGCCTCACAGCTGACGGCACTGTGGAGATGGACGCCGTCGTCATGGACGGCAGCAACCTCAAGACTGGAGCTGTGGTGAGATTATGTAATAACGAGTGTTACTGTCCCTTCGGTGACTACTCCTAGCGTTTATAGTATAGGGCGTAGCCATTAAAATGGTCGACATGATTGTTCCACGCTTCTTCTTCATTTTCGTTACTTTCACTCTTGTTTGCGCCCACAACTAGGCTGCCATACAAAACGTGCCCCACCCTGTGAGCGTAGCCCGTGCGGTGATGGACACTACCGACCACTGCCTTCTGGTCGGAAGCGGCGCGGGTGCCTTTGCCGAGTCCCGTGGATTCAAGCGCTGCCGTTCGGAAGACCTGGTGGGTGCGTGCTTGCATTCAAGTATGAGTCCCACTCTCGATGCTTTTCCTTGCCATTAACCCCCTTTCACTCTAATCAGAATACTTCTTGGAGCTATTTGTGAAGAACGATATTTTCGTTGATGAAATGCCTCGCAGGTCACTCCGGAAGCGCGAGCCGAGTTTGAGGCGGTAAAAGCTTACAAAGAAGGCATTTCAGTGCAGTTTCGGGCTGCGGCTGCCACTTCGCCTTCGTCCAGTGCAACCAGTGATGCTTCTACAGCAGCAGCACCTAACTTGCCCGCAGTGGCGCCGACACCACCACCACCACCCCATGACACTGTGGGTGCGGTGTGCGTGGACGCGCAAGGCTGCGTGGCCGCTGCTACCAGTACAGGGGGCATCACCATGAAGCTGCCAGGCCGCGTGGGGGACAGCCCGATTGTGGGGTCGGGATGCTTCGCCGACAACGAATTAGGCGGTAAAATCAAAGCTTTCAATGGAATCTTTTGAATCTTGCACGTTTGCTACCACTTCATCTTATGATTTCAATTTCTTTGTTCCCTTCTTGTAATTAAAATCTGCGTTTTGGTATCTGCCCAAAGGTGCAAGCACCACCGGCCACGGAGAATCCATCATTAAAGTTCTGCTTGCGTATCGCGCTCTATCAACGGCTGAATCTCTACGCACCCAACAGCCGGTGGCTAGCAGTGGCGGCAACGCCAGTAACGGCAGTGGCAAGGATGACAGCAGCAGCACTAACCCTGAAGCAGTCGCTTGCCGAGACGAGTTGGCGCGGATGTTGGCGAAGGTAGGCGGCGTAGGCGGCGTGATTATGGTGGGGCCAACTGGGCAGCCGGGACTTGGACACACCTCAGTGAAAATGCCTTGGGCTGTGTGCCAACCGACGAGCAGTAAGACTGCGCAATTAGCAGGGGAGGTAGAGAGCGCTGGTACCTCGACTGATGGAACAGCTGAATGTGCAGAAACGAGCACTACAGCAACCACTGCCATGTGCCGTGAAAAAGCAGCTGCTGCAGCAGCGGAAGCGGCGTCCGCAGGCAGGTGGCTGCGGAGTGGCATGGACTCAGATGATGCACCCAGGGACCTCTGCATTCCGAAATAGATAGCACCCGGCTACTGCTAAGCGCATTTAAGAAGAAGGGTTTTTAACGACCGCAGGGCCCTGCTTCTTGCTTCTTTGTTCTCCGTTTTGGCGTGAGATTTAAAAAAGAAATTTGGGATTTCTGTTGCTGTTTTGTTTCGTTCTCACTCCAGGCTCCAGCTCAATAAACAATTAACAATTAATATATTACAGAAAGATGGGGAGGTGGAGAGGGGTCGGAGAAGTTCAATCATATCCATAAGCGAAAACAGAGGCCCGACTCATTCTTACTGTTACAATTGCCAGTTCTAGTCTATTTCAATGCAATCTAGCCATCTAGGTCATGAAACTTAAAAAATTCGGGCTTCAAGACATAAAACATAAAGCACAATAATGGATATAGGACATACAGAGGAGTGAGAGTGGAGGTGCCGGTAGTCCCGTTTAGAAGCCCAAATCCAAACACATACATTCAAGCCAGACAATTCTCTATGAATCAGCACATAAAGCGCCACCGTTATTGACTGTCCTTATTATTCGCGCCCTGGGCTTTCAGGAAACATCGCCGCGTTGGCGCGCATCGACTCGGCCGCAAAATCGAGTGTCGCTGCTGACATTGTCCCGCTCGGTCTTCTCTGCCTCGTCGGTGTGCGTGCCCCCCTAGTGTTTCTTCCTCGCATAGTCTGATTCAACAAATGGCTCACGAAGGCTTTGTCTTTGCCCTCCAAGCGCATCGTTGTTGGCGACAGGGCTGGCAAGGAACTCTGGCTTGGGCGTCTTGGCGTGGCTGCTTGTCGTTGCCTGGGCTTCCGATCTAAAGGATGATCAAACACCTGTTGCGCTGCGCCCCGAGGTGGAGCTGAACGAGGACGATTGGGTTCCTTGCGTGCCCCGCTACTGCCAGCGCTGCCGCTGTCAATGTTACCACCCCTGCTCTTGGGCGCCGCGCCGCTCTTGCTGTGGTTCAACTTGCTGGTCTTGGCGCTCTCAAGGCCCCCACCTAATATAGTAGTAAAAGCAGCACCGCCCACGAAGGACGACGGCGTCAAAGGTCCCAGGGTCGGGGTGAGTTTAGGCCGCCCAATGGCGCGCCGCTCAGCTGCGCTGTTGACGTCGCGGCCGTTGAGATAGAGCGCAAAAGGAACGGACCCCATGGAGTTGCGCTCATGGAGGCAGCGGGCAGCGCCACGGGCTTCGAGGAAGCGCACAACTGAGAGAACAACACAGAAGGAGGATAAATTCAAGTAGTCTTTCCTCAAAAACTTCGACAACAAAAAGAAGCAATCAAAAGAAAAATAGACGCAAACGCTATGTGGCAACTCAGTGCGATGTCGAAAAGTACATTCTCGTTGGCACGAAGAAGTCAGGAATCTTATCTATTGCATACCTTCAAGATGGTTCTGTCGGCATGCGTAGTAAATAGGACTAAACATTGGCAGCACGCAGGTAATGAGACAAAGAAGCAGACGAAGCAGAATGTGAGCGTTGAGAGCGTCAAAAGAGCGCGAAAAAGATACAGAGGTACTGATAGCCCTAGAAGCTCACACCTGTTGCCGTCCTTATCTCGCACGTCGACTGCAGCGCCGCGACCCAAGAGCCATTTTACTTGGTCCAAATTTCCATCGCGAGCTGCAGCGTGCAGGGCGTATTCAAGACGTGGTCCACGTGGCTGGTTCACGTTTTGTATGCTAAAGGCGCGCTTGAGGAGCCAACGCAAGTAAGGCTTCTGCTGAGGGTCCAAGAATTCGTCCATGACTAACACTTCAGGTGAGGACTACGAGCTATGAAACTTAGTCGAAGAATACGTCAGCCGCAGTATCGTTCAGAGATCTGCCAGGATAAGCCTTGCGTTCAAAGGCCCTTTTGTTGTTTACGTGGCACGTGGCGTTATCGTCAATCAAAAGATCAAAAGGTGCAGCACAACAAAATCAACACAACAACTACGCTCCTAACGGGGTGGTTGCGCCAAAATTCTGAGAATTCGTGTGGGCTAGTGATGGTTTTTAACCCAAGAATTGGAAGATCCAGGTTTTTGTGGTCTTTTGGGGGTTAATTTTTGTTTTTTTTTGGAGTTTCAGAAACGCCACACCTCGTATTGGGGGGGGGGGGGTAAATTCAAATTACAGTAGGAATATGGGCTGGATTTATTTCGGGGTAAAGAACCCAATTATTTGAGACAGGCCCCGAAGGGCCGGAATTAGAAGACTAACAGGTAGAGAAGAAAAGCAAAGCAGCGCAAACTGAACCTAAGAAGCTAATCAGGCGCACATGCCCGAGTGGCCATGGAAGTCTTTGGGTTTATTTTATTTATTTTTCTAACCCCGCCCTACACTAGCTAGTCACGGCGGGTAAGCATGTGGCATGGACGTTGTGTGGAATTGAGTCGCCGACAGGACAGTACGAGGAAAGTGCGGCACCGGAGGTGCAACCAATGGCGTGTGGTATCATGCGTGGAGTTGCCATCGCGGTACAAAGTTTGTCGTTGCTCTGGAGTGTCCGCGAGGCCGTGCGAGTAAATCGCAAGCCAATGTCGCTCGTGCTCTTTGCATCTCTTGCTCTGTGAAGTGTTGTTCCATATCGTGACGGCTCCCATAAAGCGTCTCAAAAAAATTAAGCCAAAAATGCGGCAACTTCGGGTTGATACGCCGTCCCAGACACCCATTCGAAAGTGGAAACAGACCCTGGCGTCACGTGAGAAGCGCTTGCATGCAGCCCAGAGTCAGAAAAGCGCCGCTGACCATTTGGAAATGGGACTCACAGATGAAGGAGTACATGAACGACTTCAAACTCGAACTCGAACTAATACAAACCCAAATGACACAGAAGCCAATGCTGCGGGCAGAAGTGTACGCGCGTGCGTTGCGCGCAAGTCAAAATCGTAAAGAGGATAGTGTGTAGAGGGCAGGAA
>Ga0307931_1002732_pt1 | contig 11152 bp, 11 predicted proteins | sample OrgLakmetageno47_FD_201816 | JGI IMG/M metagenome (GOLD analysis project Ga0307931, IMG submission 201816) | Saline water microbial communities from Organic Lake, Antarctica - #47 | ecosystem: Environmental > Aquatic > Non-marine Saline and Alkaline > Saline | place: Antarctica: Organic Lake... | reverse complement strand
ATATATGTGCGAGTATAGCGTGAGTGACTACTTGATGGTGGAGGAGGATAGGGGACGGAAGATCCGCGACCAACATAAACATTGCACTTACCAGAGTTGTGTCGAAGTAGTAGCTGGCGATCCATCCGGAAGCACAATAGACGCTAACAAAATTGCTAGCTGGAGATGTCGCAATTGTCATCATGGCTCATGGCACCCGTGAATTCAAGGGCTTCGTGCGATAGGAGGTTTGGCGCGAAATAGCCGAGTTGGTTGGTGATCTAAGGTAGTGATGCAGCGACACGGTGACACTAAACTATATTAGTGCATCCCTTAAATCTAGAATCAGGTTGTACACTAATAGCCTTAGTTCCAATGAAATAGTTGGGGGAAATTTGTGAGATCCTACCTGTAGCTAATATCCGCCCCAGCACTAATTAGCCCCGCCTGCGTCGCACACGCTACCTCAAAGGCTCTCCGGGCACACACGTCTTTGTTTATGCTCTCCGGAGCCATAGCACTTTATTATTTTTAATTTGGTTCACTACTAAGGTCACAACGGTGTGGGTTTGTCACCTTCTCCGGACATCGTCCATGACGCGCTTCTGGACCCCAAACGAACCCTTAAGGAGCTCTCGGTGCAATGAGGCTTTAAGAGGTAATGGCTATAATAGTTGTTATGAGCGTGGTATGTTCTTTCAGGGCGCCCTAAGTCGTTGCACCTCAACTTCTCTCATTTTGTCACTGCGCACTTTTGCACAGCTCGAGCTGAGCGGTGTTGAGCTCTATGAGTCGGCAAACGCGCCGAGTTCCATGAAGTTGGATCAATGAGGAGCAGAAGGATTGGCAGTGATGAGGTATGTCGTGCAGTCGCCGGAGGAGTGCCGGAAGTGTGCTGATCCGTACTCGAACTTGAATGACAATTTACGGCATGGGTTCGTCCCGTCCACTTGTATGCGTGTATCTGCCCCAAAACCAGCCTCGGCGACTCCGAGGACTTCCTTGAACTTCAAGATTGATGCATCGATTAGTTTCTATAGTTTGTCATCGTTTAAGGAAATCAACGCGGCCTTTCATCCAAAAACTGTTATTGGGCTACAGTTTCAGCGTGCATTCGCCATGTTCAGGTCAGCGCGCTCATCTCCCAATAGAAGACGGCTGCTAGAGTACTTAAAAGAGTTGGCCATCTTTCCTACTGGGCCTGTCGAGCTCGTTGGAAAGAAACTGCGTGCTCTGAGGAAGGGAGCCTGCTTCCGTCTAATCGACCCAACCAAGGTAGACAGGCGAAAGGCAAGCGGCAACTAGCCATTTTTGTTGTATGAACTAGGGAGTTTTTTTTTTTTGCAAGTGGATTTATCGAAGATAAAAGCTGTTTATATTTGGGCAATTCGCCGTATGCCAGCAATTGTTGTCTCTATATCTCCAGTATCACCCAGCGTCCACCTAGACCTAGACTCAGACCCTGTAGGTGACCTACCTTGAGACATGAGACTGAGACCATTAGCTACTTAGCTAGTAGCTAGTAGGGAAACAATACTATGATATGGCCGATGTTGCCTTGTAGCCCTTCCCTCAATCATCCCTGGGACATAAATCTATTCCAATTGCAAGAATTATCGCTTTTGCGAATCAGAGCTGTCGACAGGATTTCACAAACAATTATAAATACAGGCGCGAGGCGCACTATCAATTGTCAATAGAAAGCTTGAGAGGGAATGTTCATAAAAGGGCATAAACAGCCAATACTTCCGTCGCCGACCTTAGTTGAGATAAATGCGCGTGTGGGAGTACCGGAGCACGCTTCCTGACGTCCAACTTCATCTTTGCCGTCCGCACGAATGCAGCGAAGAACTAGATTTGTAGCAAAGACAGTCACGACCTCAACAGCCGCCTACAGTCTCCTCCACTGAACCACCTACGAGCATTTCACGAAATGAACTCGAATCACTGAACACCTATACTAGACCCGCCGTGAGCTAGACTATTTATCGTAGAAAGTATTCGTGCTGCTACGAATGGGTCGAATATCTCTTTTGTAGTAGTCGCAATGTGGGAATTTACCTTTGAAGCTCATTTGGAAGAGCACCGAAGAGATCTCGTCCGATGCCAGGCAGGCAAGCAGGATCTAGCTGTTGGCCAATGTCAGTCAAATCGACCTCGGGTGATGGAGACCTGCAGCTTGCTCATTTGGGGGTGGATACACACTTACAAGTGGACGGGACGAACCCATGACACAGTAATCCTCCACATCAAAGAACAATTAAGCCTAGACCCGGCACTCCTCCGGCAACTGCACGACATACCTCATCACTGCCAATCCTTCTGCTCCTCATTGATCCAACTTCATGGAACTCGGCGCGTTTGCCGACTCATAGAGCTCAACACCGCTCAGCTCGAGCTGTGCAAAAGTGCGCAGTGACAAAATGAGAGAAGTTGAGGTGCAACGACTTAGGGCGCCCTGAAAGAACATACCACGCTCATAACAACTATTATAGCCATTACCTCTTAAAGCCTCATTGCACCGAGAGCTCCTTAAGGGTTCGTTTGGGGTCCAGAAGCGCGTCATGGACGATGTCCGGAGAAGGTGACAAACCCACACCGTTGTGACCTTAGTAGTGAACCAAATTAAAAATAATAAAGTGCTATGGCTCCGGAGAGCATAAACAAAGACGTGTGTGCCCGGAGAGCCTTTGAGGTAGCGTGTGCGACGCAGGCGGGGCTAATTAGTGCTGGGGCGGATATTAGCTACAGGTAGGATCTCACAAATTTCCCCCAACTATTTTTCATTGGAATCAAGGCTATTCTGAGAATTTGAGGGGGTAATTGATAAAAGTATTATGCTTAGGGGATTTCTGAATTAACCCCCCGTTACAGTGCCAGCACGGGCTATTTCTTTTTTCTAATCAACTAGCGACATGGCTAGAGCCTAGTTAGTTAGGACTAGCACTTTTTTGCACAGTACTTAAAAACAAAAATAACAGTTATCATCAGGAATGACTCAAACCTACTCACCAGTCAACCCAGAAGAGCCAAACGGAGATGATGATCATGATGAATCATCAGAGGAGAGCCTCACTACAATTTGGGTTGTACTGCTGATTCACTTCTTCGGAGCAGCATTGTGTGTACCTGCCTTGCCCATGCTCGTTTTGGAAGTATTCAATCGTAAGTCGAAGGAGAGCCTTTCCGTGCACCTGCCAATGATTCTCTAAGCCCTGATGTATGTACGCCCAACAGGTGATCCGGCTGCTGCTGCAAAAGCTTCAGGCTTGATATCCGCTGGTGGCAGCATCATTACCCTTTTTGCAGTTCCCTTTTGGGGCGTAACGAGTGATGCCATTGGTCGCAAGCCTGTCATTCTCGTTGGGCTCTTAGGCAACGCCGTTGCATATGGTTTAGTCGGCTTAATTCCATCGACGATTTCTCTTATCGTTGGCGTTGCTATCACAAGGATCACAGTGGCCACCGTCACTGTTTGTGAGTTTACTATTACAATTTTTAAAGTTTTCTCGCCAACTGTTTCGTTTTATTATTTCTTCTCATATATCACAGGCAAAGGATCAATTACCGACGTGATGGCGAGGAAAAGGCGGCAACTGCGGCGTGAGCAACGGCAACAGAAAGTGCTTTCAACTGGATCGAAAGGGCAGCAGAGCAGCGGTGCTCATGCTAGTGCAGATCGTCGTATGAATAACAGTGACGATGAGAGCATATCCACAATTCACAGCCTCGACACTGATGATCCAATCAAAGCCCGAGCCATAAGTCAAGCCAGAGCTTTGCGCGTTCTCTACAAGCACTTACGTGAGTGGCGCGCTCGTAATCCTGACGAAACATTTACGGCGTGGATAGCATCTGTTCACCCTGAAAATGTTCAACTTGACCCTCGCATGAACATTGAAGAAAACCCCTGGAAATTAGTATGGGAAGCAGAGCAAGAACATTTCGTAACGAAGAATGCGCGTGCCGGAGAAAGTCTAGCTTCAACTCCTAAGGTGAGCCCAGCTGATCCGACAGTTCGCATCGGTGACCGTGTCATGGTTACTGACGGTGACGACGAAGGCCGTTTATGGGGCGGCGAAGGGGACGGCTGGGGTGGTGGCGTCGTCGTTGCAATCGTGGCCGGTTGGCCAGTTGTGCGTCGAGACGGCTGGGACGAAGACTTTGAATGGGAATATTACCGCAAAGCGCTCTCTGTGGAAGCACCTCCAAGCGACTTTAACTTTGACAGCGGCTACCAGGCACCCGCTGCTGCTGCTGTTGAATCTGGAAATGTTGACACGGTAGGTGAAGAGGCCTTGGGACCTGTTCAAACAAGACGATGGCCTCGTCCTCAGCCTGCTAAAATCGAAAATACATTTACTCAAGGCCCTTCAAATGACATGGTTGAACCAGTTGCAAAAAATACGCCGTCTAGTGCCCCGAGAGACGAAGTTGAGAGTGACGTTTATGCGGCATCATCATTGACCCGAAATTTCGCCAGGGTTGGCGCCATCAAAGGCTTCACGTTCCTGTTCGGTCCACTCAGTGCTGGCTGGTTAATTTCTTACACTGGAAACACAAAGCTTGTGTGCCTTCTAGTGTCTGGTCTCGACTTTCTAGCGTTTTTTATTGTTCAGTATTGGATGAAGGAGACGATTCAGAAGCGCACACCAAACATCGCTTGCTCTCAAATTAACCCCTTCCCAGCGCTCAAGATTTTTGGTACATCGTCAGCCATTGGTGCCCTTCTTGTTCCTCACATTCTTGCAGACGCCGCCCGTTGCGTGCATTCTATCCTATTCTTATATTTGATCGTCAAATTCCAGTGGACTCCGATACATATTGGAGCATTCTTTACTGCTGTTGGAATTAAGACAGTGATTACGCAAGCCCTCATCCTTCCTTGTATGATACCTCGGTACATGTCCGTAAGATTGGCTGTTCCAGTGGGCACATTTATCGCTGGTTTCGAATATGCACTGTACGGGGTCTGTACTCAGGGGTGGGCTGTGGTGACTGTTTTGTTCGCTTGCAGCATAGCGGGCCTCGAGGGGGCATCATTGGACTCCCTTTTTTCTTCTCAGGTTCCTTCGCAGAAACAAGGCCGTTTGAGTGGGGCAATGACTGTGGTGAATACGTTTACGCATGCTCTTATGGTGCCTTTCTTCTGCTTCCTCTTTGCGCGTTGCCTCGGTGGCCGAAATCCGATGGATGTTGCACACCTGGCTCTTGCAAATGCTGAAGAGAAAGAAGACGATACGCCGGAACGACGCTCACTCATCAATGATGGTTTGCCGTTCTTTCGGACCCCTGAGGCATTGCTAAATCTATCGTTGGTTGCTTTGAGTAACAGGTCTTCTCTGGTTGATCTTTTGCCTAATATTTCCATGGGTGAATCAGCGGCTACTGTGGATATGGTGCCCTCGACTCATGCCTGGACACTCAATACTACCTTGTCGCCGATTGTATTTGACCACGAAATACCAAGCACAGTCCATAGCCTTGTTCAATCCTCCGATGCCTACGCTGGTGAAGGACAAAGAAGTATTCCTGCTGCATTCTTCAATGGAACAAAGTTCGACTTGGCTAACATGCACCTCGAGGCTCCCTTTTTCGTTTCTTCGGCCTTATTTTATGCTGCTTCTCTTTCTGCGATTTGTGTTCTCCATTGCTTCCCGAGTATCGGTCGGGCTATTAACAATTGATTGTTCTATTACTATTCGTATAAAAATTCAGTTGGAAATTCGGTTGAGCCAATACTTCCAGCCTATAATATCGCGTTCGATTAATTTCTAATTTTAATTTGGCAATCCAGAATGTAGTACATACAGTACATGCCAGTGATTTTAGGGTAACCACCCGATGACGAGTTCCTATCTAAGCTACTAAGCCAAACCATTATATCCCGGAGCTCACAGTACTATCCACACTACACTGCGCACTGCATGGCCGGAGACCGGGCAAACGGATGTATGCATATCCCATCTACTATCAATTGTTGTTTCGTTCGTGGTTCGTGGTGGTTCGTTGGTGTCAGCGTTTTTTTGTACATGTGCAGTAATAAAGAAAAAGCGGACCGCAGGCGCAAGAAGGGACACGCACCGTGGGCACTACACGGGCACTAATCCACGGGCACATCGAGGCCACGAATAAAGGAGCTATGAAGCTATGAACATAATTCCGCAGCAAATTAACTGCGCCTGAACCGCACATCGCGCGGGCACCTGAGCCGAGTTTTCGTGTCAACAGTCCGTCCTCAACAACGCACCAATGATGATAGAGCGCTACAGCACCAACCTTCCTCTCGGCACGTTCGACGATTTGGCCAGAAAGTGGACATTCTTTAAAGGGCTGGGTGTACAATTTCGGAACCTGTTCTGGTCGTAAATCGTGAAATTAGCTCGCCATGCAGCTTCCTGCGGCGATATACCTTATTGAATAGATAAAGCCTTGTGAGCAATATTAGTGGACAGCGCGCACGTAGATGGAAGCAGTATAGCCAGCTTAACAGCGGAGCGGATGACTTTTGAACTCACGTCTGCTAATTTGTTGCACCTACTACATATTCTTCCACCATCTTTCAGCACGACTGTAATCGTCGCGCGCCGGGAATTCTCCAGAAGGACCCTCTGTAGGCCATATCCCCATTAGCATATGTGAAAATGTTCATACCGTGAGGAATGATATAAGTCGGAGTGGGGATATGGCCAACATAGGGTCATTTGAGGGACGTCGTTGAAGTTGACGCTTCTTTAGTGGGTTCTTATCGCACTCATCGCGTCCAAAATGGAGTAGAAGTCGCCACCAGTGTCAAATTTGATTGATATTTTGATTACTGGAAGGGAGTACAAGTGTTAGGTGTAAGAAACCCTCGTTTTTAGTGAGGGGTGGCTTGTGCGAAAAGTTGCTCGGTATCCTTTGTGCTGGCGCCGTCTCTTTGTACCTCCGGTGCATTAACGCGCATAAACGCTGGCTCTATTTACCCATGATGGCATCATGAGGAGAAAAGAACTCAACATACAGCCCCATGATGATATATGTCTGTAACTAATTCCCAGTACTCAATTCGGGGGGGGGGGGGGTTATGATACTTTAGTTATCCATAAACACAACACATCCAGCTATCAACGAGCTACTAGCTAATTACTAGCCACCACCAGCACCAGGATCGCCGCCGCCCCTCTTTTAGCTCTCGTGGGGGCAGCGATCAAGGATCGGGGTAAACGAGCGCGCAGTGCGGTGAAGGGTATGCGCTTTGTGGCGGGCCTCGGGGTTGCGCATTTTCTGTGCGATCTTACGGCAGAGCGAGTCCAACACGTGAAGCGCCTCGCAGCCGCCCTCCCCGAAGACGCCGCAGATGCCGTACTGGTCCACGAGTCACGGCACATGCGCCACGACAATGTGCCCATTTGGGGTCAGGGGGCGGTTGTAGCTCGCATTCCACGCCTCCCCAAAGGCCGCGCACGCCCCCTTGAGCTCCGTTTTTTCGTCCTCGCTCAGCAGCTCGTCTGTGCCGCTGCCCGTGACCCGCCGCGTGCCGCCCGCTGCACAAAATCCGCAGCTTCCACATCGCCGTGTATTGCCTTGATTTTTTCGCTCATGTTTGCCAATATGGCGGTGTAATTTTCCAACAAAGTGCGGCAGCCCGGACCGACCAACTATTAAAAAAGAGAGAGAGACGAGTGAGCCGCCTTTGATTTGTGTGCTTATTAAGGCAAACTTAAATATACCGTCCCGTTCCAGTAGCGCTGCGCCTGATGCCGAATTCGCTGAACGCTTCTATCAGCGCACGTACTCCGAAGCCCTCGTCGACCACGCCCTCTTTGTCGAAGCCTTCGTCCTCCGCTTCCTTGAAAGCCACGATTGCCCCAGGCAGCGACGCGACCGCGGCTTCCATTTCCTTCGCTAAAACTTTGGCTTCAGCGCGCAGCTTTTCGATGTGCGGGCCGTATCGATTTGCTTTTTGTCTTCTTCTAGAAACCTGCACGGGCTGAACGTCGTTGTCGTCGCTGTCGCGCCCGGCTGGCGGTTCGAGCCCATCTTCAGCCAGTGGAGAGAGTCCTTTTCCGCTTTGTCTCGCACGCTTTTAGCCTTTGCGTTAGCCGCTTGGAAGAGGAAATCCCAGTCCGCATGCGCGAGTTGTCCTGTAACGACGCACTCGGCACAAGTCGGAGCAGCGATGCCGGAGGAAGTAGCGTCGGGGGCGGCGGGGGTGGGAACCTTCTCCATTTCGCTCACCACGTGCTTCAATTGGGCCTTGACCCGCTTGCTGCCCAGCACGTCCACCAAGTCGTCCACGGTGCCACATGCAGTGCAAGGTGGCTGCACATAACTCAATACATTCAAGGGGCAGCTTGAAGGGTCAGGGTGGAAGTTAATCCAAGTAATTTTGTTGCCTTTGGAGTCGGCGCCTTGAACCACAAGGTGACTCTGGCAGTCAGCACGCCAAGAGAACCCAACGCATTGGCAAAAGCCGTTGGCAACCCAGAACTCAGAGTTGGCCAGGGCACTCCAAAACGATGGTTTTGAACCGGCTCAGATCAGCGTCCATGACCATGTGAAGCATCGGCAAGCGAAAGTGATCTTTGATCCAATTCTCGTCTAGAGTAAGAGGAAACCAAAAGTCCGCGCTCTCCAGGACCAAGTAGAGTCATGATATAGCTAGTTGAGACGGCGTCCATGGCATGCTTGCAAGCGAACTGCGTTTCCTATTCCCTTCCGATTCGCTGCCGCGGTCTTTGCGCTTTTGTACGTCGGTCTTGTATCTCACGAACGGCATCTCTGTTGCCCTCGTCGAGGTTACCCCCCGGACACTGCGCAGCTATTTCACGATAATAAGGATGATTGTGCTTGAGTGCTGCCGCATGCTAGAGTCTTTCTACGCAGTGTCCTATTCCAAGCAAGCAGGCGAGGCGTGAACTTTAGCTAGCTTCGTTTCAGAGTTTGAGCTAGCTGAGTTTATTGTTTTGTCTTGTAAATATTAGAGCAAGAATGTCGCTGGCCAAACGAACGTGTCGGATCCTTGGATCAACTCGTGATTTCATTTTATAACCCTTTCGTCCTTTGTCATTCGTCCCTTCGCCACGGGCATAAAGCAGAAAACCCTTCACAATAACCTCTCACGCCAACCACGTTCGCTGAAGAGGCCCTCAGGAACGTTAGCAGTGAAGTGCAGTTGACAATCTTCATATGGTGCAAGTTCGACTAGTGCGTGAAATATTCTGTACTGTGTTACGTAGCTAAGAAGAAACTCTTGAGACTAGGATCGGGCAATTATTCGGATGATCTAGCTAGCTAGTAAAGGTTCCACACAGAGTAGAGCAGCGGTTGCGCCATGGCGGAATCTTTGATTAGAGTCAGTGTATCCAGTCCAAACGAGCATAGCCTGCTACCCTTAGCCAGTGCTCTAGACGAACCGCTGAGCAGTACTGGAGTAGCTTTCGTCGAGCCTAATAACGCAGCTCCTCCTTGGTCAGCTATAGACAAAAGACTGCCGCGCTCGCGCAATGTTTTTTTGAAATTTGGAAGACCCATCTCGGTGGCAACAGTTGTAGCTGACATACCGAACACCCCGCCTCATCCTCTTCCGAAACCACTGCTGATGACTCGTACCTGGGAGCGGCCGCCGCTCAAGACTTCGCCTGTGAAAGTTGAGTCTCCGCGGCCGGGTGCGAAATACGACGTCGACCGGTTCAACGGAGTTGCATTCGATAAATCGGTAATTTTAATTCATCCGGGTGTGTTTTGTACTTTGCTTGAACACTGTTTGTTAGGATGCGCAATTTTGTGTGCTGTTTACTATTACGGTGGCTATGTCATCGTCCCTGTAGGCGCTCTCCACACATCGGAATGTGCCAACGACTCGCATGGTGCCATCGCTAGGAGATGCACCCATTGCACCTCAATATCAGCCAATGAGGTCATCCAGGCAGCCCAATGCCGCTGCAGTTTCAGGCTCGGCGGTTGCATCGGCAGCCTTAGCGCCGGCGTCGTCGTCATCTGAGCCAGTGGTGGTTGGAGTGGGTTTGCGAACAGCCAGACCGTTCAATAAAGGCCAGGATGCTGTCACACGTCAGCCGCCAGCTCAAATGCCAGAGAAGCTTGAGTCACCGAAGAACATTAGGAAACAGCTTCCAGAGAAGAAAAAAATAACCGTGTTTGGCTTGCGCGAGCCAACAGGCGTGTTTAAAGCCAACCAGGACGAAATGCGCCGAAGACCAGTGAAACCTTTGGTAGCGCGAGAGTGGGAGCGAACTTATGTTATGGAACAAACCACGGAGCCAGCGAAAGGAAAGGGATTTTCAACAGCACCAAAGGAACCATTTGTGTTTTTGTAGGTGCATTCGATGTAGCAATAACAGTCAGGTGTATCCAAATCTTATGGATATGAGTAGCGCTTCCTCATATTCAATCGGTTCTGAATTCTTAATACTGGCGCCATCAACCATCAAGTGCCCAATGGCAAATGAGACGACGGAGCCCCGCTATATGGCCTTTGGGATCTCTAGGAAGCAGTGCCGTCGGCTAAAGGCTTTCCATTACCCTGGCTCTTCTGGCGCTTGTGCACGTAAGTTACGTAAGTAGGCTCACAACGCAGTTGTCTCCGGGGTGGGCAGCTATTATGCTTTGTCTCTCCTCTACACTTCCGGGTGGGAAGTGCGCATGATTTTGACACAAGCCCGAGGGGCTGGAATTAGAGGGCTAACGGGTAGAGATAAAAAACAAAGCAGCTCAAACTAAGAAGCAAAACAGGCACATATGCCCGAGTGGCCATGGAAGTGATCATATCGGTTCAAAGCGGCACGCTCCTCCGTGCTCTGAGGGTGCTGCTCAAAAGAAGAGATTCCCCCCGCAGAGGAGGAGGTTACTACGAAGTCTTCGAATTCCGGGGATGGTTCTAATAGTGCCTTGTGAAGCCTCTTGTTGTAGCCCGTTCTGTTTGAAGAAGAAGCCCCGTAATTCCAGCCCCTTTGCCTTTGTGGGTCATCTCGCATGTGTTGAGTTGATTATCAAGTGCGGAATGCGCACTTGACCTCCCAAATAGAAAATGCTTCGGATTTCTAACAAGCACGACGTAGCGCAGAACAGAACCCTTTTTCCCAGAACTCGAGTTCTAGCTACCAGGAATTCAGTCAATGCAATTACTAATAGACTTCCCTACTGCAATGATCTGTTTATGCACTATAAAGGC
>Ga0307931_1002731_pt1 | contig 11152 bp, 7 predicted proteins | sample OrgLakmetageno47_FD_201816 | JGI IMG/M metagenome (GOLD analysis project Ga0307931, IMG submission 201816) | Saline water microbial communities from Organic Lake, Antarctica - #47 | ecosystem: Environmental > Aquatic > Non-marine Saline and Alkaline > Saline | place: Antarctica: Organic Lake... | reverse complement strand
CAGAACAATAAAGAGGAAGGCGCGCGAACAAATAAGCTCGTGACATGCGGAACACGAGGTCCACTCGGCAGAGGTCAAAGTGTGCCTTTCAGCGCGCAAGGCGCCTATTGTTCTGCCCCTGAGCCATAGGAGGCTTTGACGGGACAGGAACTCCTTCCTCGTCCGCGGAGTGGCAGTGAATAGAAAAGCCCCCCCTCAAAATACAAACAGCAACATACAAGCGGGCCGCTTGTGGCCTAGCGGTCGTCTAACTGGCAGCTAAAGGGGGGTCGCTTTTCGCAAAAGCGGAAATTTTGCGTATTATTGGTCATTTTGTAGCATAGACACGATTTATTTTTCATCCAATGCACAGATAAGCCGTATTTGGTATACCCGGTAGGGCCGCGGCGTAAAACCACGGAAAATTTTTCCGTTGGGTACCATTATTTCTTTTTTGGTGCTCATCTAGCACAGCCAGTGCAACTCGGCTGCACTGAGGATTTCGAGCGATTTTGGCAAATTCTAGGCCCCAAATTCAATAGAATATCGCGCTTCTTGGTATCGGGATTCCCCCTCGATATTGCCGAAAAATCGGGCCACGGTGGTAAGACTGTATGAGCTCGGTCCGGTCAGGGGGAATCCCGCCTCGATTTACGTATGCTATGGCAAATAAAGGTGATATTTCAGAAGTGACCCCCCTTTAGCTGCAGTTGGTCGGTCCCTCCCTATCATAGAGCTAAACCCATATAAATGGGAGGTGGGCGTGAGCATAATGAGCACGTGGAGTAATAAGGATCAGGCCACACCGGCACCGGCATTATACCCGGAGAATATTAAGGGCACAGGGTATTTTTGATGCCGAGTAGAGAATAATGATATGTGGACCTGGCATTTCTGCAATCCGCACTGTAATGGGCCTAAACATGGCCTCCCAAAAGGCAACGCACGGCCTGTATTATACTGCCGCTCAAAACCCTAAACTATCATGCATGGGAAGAGATTTCATTGTATTACTTGTCTGCAGCAGCAGCAGCAGCAGCAGCAGCTGTCCGCACGAGGTCAAGAATGAAGTCTTCGCCCACCACGGCGACCCCCAGCTGCTCGCATTTCGCCTTTTTAGCAGGGCCAACTTCGCCGTGGTCGTTGAGCAAGTGCGTGGTCTTTTTGGTGACTGCTTTCACGCAGGTCCCACCGTGCTGCTCGACATAAGCCGTCAATTGCTCCCGGCTCATCGAGTCCAAGACGCCCGACACCACGCACACCACGTGCTTCAGGCAAGTTGGCGGGCCTTTAGGGTGCTCTTTGATGCCAGCATTGGGCGGCTTGATGGACTTGTTGCGGTGCATGAGGTAAAAGCTTTGCTTGGCTGCTTCCGCTTTTGCTTCCTTGGCAGACATCCCGGTTGTGCCCTCCTCTTCTCCGCCATCGCGATCGCCATCGCCATCGCCGATCGTTTTGGCCCGCTTGTTGCTTGAATTAGTGCCCGAGGAAGCTGCGGGCGCTGACGCATGCCGCACCAGTCCATATTCGTCTTCTCCTCCTTGTACTTCTTCTGCTGGGTTAACAGTGCGAAGCTCCATCTTAGCATTGCCGAGCGCAGCGGGCGACGGCGTTTGAGGCCATTCGCCGCCCAGCACTCCCGCGAAGATCCAGTAGCTCACCACAGCGTCCAGCGCCGCGTACTTCACTTGGTCCGCGGAAAGCGGCCACACGCTCCAGTTGCCGGTGCGCACCTTGCTGGCGGCGTCGGATTTGTCGATGTGCAAGTGGGGCGGGCAAAACCGTAAACTCAAGTCTTCTAGAGACGCGCTCCCCGAGGCCGCCCGAGCTTGCGATTTGCTCGCTGACTTCTTGGTCGAACTGCCAGAAGCTGTTGAAAGGGCCCTTTGCATAGGCTGCTGTTGTTGCGCGGCAGCGCCGGCAGCTGAGAGCTGGACGTTGTGAGCTGCTGCGACAGGCACGAAAAAGTTGGCCGCAACGCGCGCGGTATCGCCGTGGATGTTGACGCCCACCTTGACAAAAAGTAAGAAGTATGAGACGGGTGAGCATTTTTTTTCATAAGATAGATGAGGCAACAGAAAGATAACTACAGTACGCGCACTTTCATCACACATGAAAGTTTAAAAAGAGGGGAGTATATTTCAACTTCGAAATTTTTACGTGCTTCATTGGGGAAAATGTGCTAAAACTCCAGTTTACCTTGAGAATTCGTGGCTCAGCCAGCAGAGCAGTCAGTTGAGGCGGCAGAGGCCGCCGCTTCGCCGCCCCTTTCTTCCACGCCGCCATGCCGAGATGGCCCGTGCTGTACACTAGGGAGCCTTTCCCAGGCGCGTAAAGCTGGATGGTTTGCACGGCATCCCCCACGCCCGCTGCCGCCCACCTAGTACGTAGAGAGTGGTTCACATGAGCACACATGCATCGATGATTCACATAAGTCGACGGAGATACACAATTGTCACTCCACCAAACAGGTATAACCTGAAACAAGTTGACCCGAGTACGAAAGAGGCTTGCGCACTCACCAGGGTGGGCACCACTCGCAGTCAAAGCCAACGGCGAGCTTCGCGCACGAGTCCAACGCCACTGCCTCGGCAAGCGCTGCGAGCACGGCAGCGCACCAGGCTTCACCTTCCTCCGGAGCTTCCCAGTTGCAGCACACCACTTTTGCGCTGTCGTCGTCGTCGTCGTCGTCGTCGTCTTTGATGCCACTGCTGCTTGCTTCCGCTTTGGTAGTAGGTGCTGATGTAGTTGTGTAGGAAGCGGGCGTAACTGCAGCGGGAGTGGTTGACGCGACGGGGACCGTGTCCGCTGTGGGGAGTGTTGACGAGGCCGAGGCTGGCGTCGTCAACGTCGTTGATTCATGCGTGGCCCGCTTCACCGAAGGAGTTACCGCACTTGCGCTAGGCGTGTGCACGGTAGCGCTGCGCTTCTTTGGTGACGCTGCCGTATCACCCTTCGATGGCGAAGCTGCAGCAACTGCCAACTCGCCCTCCGCCTCCTTACTCCAGCCGGCTCCAACCAAAGCCGCCAAAGCTGGCACTGCGGGGCCATCGTTGTTGAATCGAACAAGCCGAGTATTGTCCGTGTCCAAATTGACCTACGTAAGAAAAAGTAGTACAGAAAAAGAAATAGTGACAATTGAACGATGAAGGCCAACAAGCGCAGGAGCATACATGTGTACCGCCGAATGTCAACATACGCCTCAAAGCCCAGCTAATCAATCAAGATGTTTACTTGTCAATGGAAATCACACACTATAGACAAAATGCATTCGCGAATGATTGAATTTGACGTTGAGATAGCTCTTATTAGACATACCTGAATGAGGCCCGTAGTTGGCATCTTGGGCATTTTGGTGCTCGTGGCTGCTGTTCCCCACCTCACTTCGAACGACGGCGCATTGGGGAGCAGCACGCTCCCACCATTCGGAGAAGCCGTCATAGCTTTAGCAATGGCTAAGTTGGCCGCAGCATCGTACACTTCCCACCCGCCGTTAGGACCTCGATGCGAGAAGGTCGAGCCGAAGAAATGGTCGTCTGCACCGCAACCCGCTTGATTTTCTTTGTTGTTTCCTACTAACTTGTTTTGAGAGGCAGCAGTTTGATCAGCTGCTGGTTCTGTGGTTGCTGAATCGGGCTCGACAGTCGCTTTCGGCGGGGTTGTAGTTGTGAGATCCATCGGTTCGGCCACCGACTTTGCGAGCACCTTGTTCGTGGGCGTTTTCCCCGAGGACTTCACCGCAGCTTTGGCTCCGCTTCCTCCGCCAAAGAAACTCATGATTGAGCGTTGCGGCACAGCCGCAGCGTTCGCCTTTGCTTTCGGCGGCATGTTGATCTTCCCCACGCTCGACAAGATGACTTTCTTCGCGCCAACTATTTCGAAACAAACCGCGAAGAGAAGACCTAATATAGTGTAATACGAATGGAATATCTCTCTCGGGCTCTTGGGGTCTACTACTTCTCTACTGGTGTCCGTGATACGGTCTATTCTACAGTACTAGCAATGGTATGGTACTAGCTAGACTCTCCACTTGCAAAATTCATATAGACATCTACTTCACAATCCCAATTGGGGCGGAGGTATTTCCGTGGCACTCAAGTACCTATTTCCTTGCTATTGTCTGTTATCTTTCCCATGTCCGCGTGAAATTGGGCTTGTAATTGCTCGGGCTCTCGGGTTATGTATATGCCGGGTGGGCGTTGGGCGTTCAGAAAACAGGTATAAGACCTCGAACATCCCAATATCATAGTAGTGTACTGCGTCGTCGGCCAATCACGGAAGCAGCATTGGGACACCCTTACTCTATCATGTCCCTTTGAGCATTTGGGCTTCTATTTTCCGAGGTCTCGGGTTATGCATTACGCAGAAGGACACTCAGCCCAGTCAGACTTATTCTGGAGAATTCATCAAAACGCAGCTTTATGCTACTCGTTGATATTTCTTTTCAATTGAGGAGTATAATCTCATCTAATTTCATTTAGGGAATGGATGAGTTGTTAGTGCTTCGGGTGGGCATTCAGAAAACCCATGGCAAGGATCTCTAGAACGGCATCGGCATCTGAAGTACTTCGGCCTCGTGGACGACGGCGGAAAAGCGCTCAAATGTTCGGAATGGCAAACCATAGCACAGGGCCGCGCTGGCTGGTTGAAACTCGCCACAAAAGCACCTTTCGACATTGGGAAACCACAGCTGCGCTCGCCTCGATGCGACCCCAACCCAAGCAGGAAAGCGAACAACGGCGTGCTCTTATCAATTTTGAAACAGGCGCAGAAAGCAGAAAGGAACCAAAGTTTGGTTTCAAGATTATCCCATGAATAGTTTCCACTTTAAAGGGTACAAGAAGTGTTATGCTTCCTGCTTTCTAAATGCTCTCCTCTTTGCGATTTTGACTTGCACGCAACGCACGCGCGTACACCCCTGCCCGTGGCATTGGCTTCTGTGTCATTTGGGTTTGTATTAGTTCGAGTTCGAGTTCAGTAAAACAGGTAAAAATTTTCCAACACCGTACTATCAAATAAGGGTGCTGCGCCGCCGGCCAATCACAGAAGCGGCGCGCGCAGCCCGGGCTGCAGCGGCAGCAGCCGCAGCTGGTGGAGGCAAGAGGCCCGCGCCGCTTCGGCACTCGAGCTTGCGCATTTCGTGGCGAAAGAAGCGCAAGGCGGCGTCGCGCGCGGCCATGGTCTTGAACTCGAGGTCCAAGGAGCGGTGGCCCCAGCCTTCGCCACCAATCAGCGACAAGCACAGGTCGCTGCTGCCTGGGGGCGGCTCGAATATGGCCCTCGCAGCTGCGGCGGCTGCGTTGGCAGCGGCTGCGCTGGAAGGCCCTCCCAAACTACTACCAGTACTGCCATGGCTTCCCGCATTCGAAGTAGGTACTGGAGCCAGCGGCGGCTGCCGGCTGCTCTGCTGAAACGTGTCTGTTTGCCGCCCGACGCAGACGCCTCGCAAGTGAGCCAAGTCAAAGCGCTTGTTGGCTGCGCGGCCTCCTTTTCGGCGGTCCAGGGCTGAGATCGCTCCGCGGTGGCCTAGCTCCACCCACACTTTCGTGAACCCACCTGCTTGGATGCTCTCACTTATGCCGCCGCCGCTGTTGGTGCTGCCGCGACTATTGATGCCTGCGCCCAAGGCAGCCCGTGGAGAGTCAGAACCTGCATCGCTCGGCACGGGGCTGCCGCTTCGGCCCTTCACTTGCACACCACCACCACGGCCGCCGCTGAATTTGCTCCTCTGATGACCGTTGTCGACACCACTACCACCGTTGTTTTCCAGTCGCCAGGCCTCGTACTCACCATGGCCGGTGTCCCCGCTGCTGCCAGTGCCGAACTGCCGCGACGTCACTGACGCAGACCCTTTTCTAGTGGGGCTCGAAGAAGCAGGCAAAGGAGCTTCCTCGGGGGCAGCGCTTCCGTCGGCACAATGGCGCGTCACCGAGACGAAAAGCATGCGACTGGCGGCGACCTTGTTGCGCCCATGCTTCACCACGGGCACCCCCCGCCTCAGAGCATCGGCGTGGGCGTGGGCCACGGTTAAAGTCAATTCAGCGTAATAATGGTCGTCCCACGCCAGCTGTAGGCGTCTCGACGCCGCCACTACCACAGGTCGCTCCCGGTCGCATTCGGGCACTCCAACCTTCGCGGGTGTAGAGCCGACGTCGCCATCGTTGTCGTTGTCGATGTGGTGGTTATCGCTACCTTTGGTGCTACTGCTAGCTTCTGCCACCAAGGCAGCAACCTCCTCTTCACCTGCCGGTGCGCCGCCGCCGCCGCCACTTCGAGTGTCCGGTGATTTGGTAGCGCTTTTGGCTGTTTGTGCTGACCCACCTTTGGTGTTGGCTGGACTTGCGTGCGCTTTTTTCCTAGCCGATGCTGCTGCGGCACTGCCCTTCTTCCCTGCGCTGCCATGCTTGCCTCTGCCACTCTTGGTAGCGGACTTTGGCGCTGTCGCCGCGACTTTACCTCCTGAAGACATGGTCGTTTTGGTGGCTGTCCGGTCCCTGTACTGGGGCTGCCCAGTGCTGAACCGGCTGCTCTGAAATGTGGGGTCGTAGTCACCGAGAGTGTGTTGCATGAAGCAGACGCCTTCTAGGGCCTCGACACGGCTCACCGCAGATCCGTTGGCTTGCCCGAACGCATGGGCGGTGGCGTTCAAACGCTCCAATTCTTCGGTGAGCGGCGTTGGCATCGAGGACTGAGGTGATACGACTCTGTCATTATTGCCACTGCTACTGCTGCTGCTAGCAGCACCGCTACCTTGATTCACGCTCGAAGTTGCACCCGAAAATTGAGATGACACGGCGGCTTTCGCTCCCACTCCTGTCGCTGCTTGGGCTTTCTGCTGCTCGAAGGCAGGTCCACTACTTGAGGTCTCAGACGAAGTCAAGAGGCGGTCGTGAGGCACGAAATGACTGAAGCTCAGCACGCGCCGCCGCCCGTAGTCCACCCCCAGGGCTTCTCGGTTCAACTCATGGAAAAAGGCCGAGGCTCCTGCGGCAGCAAACGCACTGCTCCCACTGTAGTAAGTGTTCACTTGTTCACAGCCCACACTGCCACTCTGAGGACTGCTGGAAGTGCCCCCACTGTTGGAGTCAGGAGAAAAGGAGCGATAATGGTGATGGCTGCTGCCAGTAGGGCGACTACTCCAGTCCCCACCAGCGCCACCGCCACCGCTCGTCTGATGGAGGCCCACTGCTGCTTCTGCGACTGCTTGCGGCCAACGGCACTGCGCATCATTGTTATTATTTCCGCGCGCCTGACTTCCGCCGTTCGCACTACTGCTGCTGCTGCTGCTGCTAGAGTTGGTGCGAGCATTGCGGCCGCTGAACGGCTCTTTATTCCATGATTCCTCAGAATGGTGTCCAGCAACCACTCGCGGCCTGCTGTGGCTGCTGCTACCGTCATGAATAGCAGCAGCAGAGGCAGTGGTGCCACTAGTGGCAGCGCGAGCGCGGCTGTAACTGCCACCCGGAAACGAGCTGCCCCATCCGCCATACCGTGCGCTACTAGTACTCGTGAACCCACCATGGAGGCCTTGCATGTGCCCGTTGCCATGGAGCGATGGACAAATATTGTACCACGAGAACAGCGGCACCACCGCCAGAGAGTCCCCCAAGAAGGCCGGTGCGGTGATGATGCCGGTGGCATCGCAGAGGTCTAAAATTTCAAAGAACTTGTCGATCGAGTCGCCAGCGTAGTTGCCCGCCCAAAGCTCTTGGTTCCCAAACACGAAAAACACGTACTTAAAGCGCTTGCGGAGCCTGAGAGAACATATACCAAAAATATATATAAGAGATAAGGTATGAGACTGCGCCTGGGAGTATTTTAACACACATTCAAGACATGACTAAAGTATGAAAAGAAACTACAATGCACAGGGTACACCAATAAGGAAAATGGCTCCTTTCGTGAATTAATCTATTCACCTTCGCAGGGCTCTCGCCAAAGTGGGCAAGGACGACGACACGTTGCCCGTTACGATCAAGGCATCATCATTGTGGGCCGGCAATTCCTGAATCCACGCCATGTTTTCCTTGAAGTCTGCGTGCACGTCTCCAATGGTCCACACGTGGTGCACCGGCTCCAGCCTCAACACCCCCACCTGCCCAACGCTGCTGTTGTTGTGGCTGCTTGAATTGCGGAGACCTCGGCTGCCGGGGCTGTGAATCCCACTGCTGCCGCTGCCGCTGCCGCCGCTCCCACCGGTGCCTCGCAGGCGCATGGCCAAACTAAACCCTGTGGAGGCCACTCGCAAGTGCTGCAAGACCGCCGTCGAACTCCGGGCCCGAAAGCGGGCCACGTACTCGTAAAGCGCGCGCTGCCGCCGCGGTGGGTGCACCAGCAGCTGATTGTAAGCTGCGCCGTCGAAACTGTTGTTGCTCCCGTGTCCCGTAAATCCCAAAGAGCCTTCTCCTCCTCTAGAACCTCCATGATGCTGACTGTTGTCGCCGCCGTGCGTGGCACTGTCAAGCTGATCAGACCCAGCTCGGCGCCGTCGCTCCGGTGACGTCAGCACTGCTGCTGACGAAGACACCGCGGTGGAGACGGCGAGGGCAGCGGCAGCCGTGGCTGTTGCTGTCGCAGACGCAAAGCCGGAATACAGCAAATTGAACGTGTCTTTCTCTTCTCCTTCTTCGCCTTTGCTATTTTCTAATCCTTGTCTTTCGGCTGCGGCGGCGCTAAGAGTGCCCTCGTCTGGATCGAGCCAAAACGAACGGGCCATATCTACTTCAGTCACGGGTGCTCCTGCATCCTCAGTTCCGCGACCACCCTTACTGCTGCCACTCCTTCGTCCACCTAGTCCACGCCCATTGAGACCTGGCTCGGGCTGAGTCCAAAAATCGGGCGCGTTGACGGCATCTGCCTGGGCCGCGTCATCGTCACTGGTGAGTTGCAACTTCCACCCACGGGGCAGAGGAGACTCCAGCTCGCTGCGGGCTGCGCCACTCGAGTAGCCTTGCGGGGAGAGCCCATAGTAAATCCGTTTTCGCTGTGCTTCCGCGCTCAGGGACGAGCCGAGGCTGCTGAGATTGGTCCCACTGTTGCTATGGCTGTTACTATGGCTTCTGTCCCAGTGGGTGTAGTGGCTACCTCCTCGTGCGGTGGAAGGCTCTTCAAAGGCAGCGCCGTTCCAGGCGTTTTTGCCCCAGCGGGGGTCGGCACTCCCGCGATGCTTGCTGCTAGAAACACGGGGGCTCTGGCTTTGGCTCTGCCCGGTTCGGCTGCGGCTTGAAGCTCGTGCGGGCGGCAGGGGCACCGAGGAGGTGGCCCACTCGCTGTCGCTGGTGTCGCCTTCCTCGTTTTCGGAGCCCGTCATTTCGGAATTCCCCGACGCGTCCATCAGAGGCGACATGGACTGCAGCTGGGATCGGCTCATTTCTTTCAGGACGGCATGGCTTACGGCGAGGGTGCCTGCGCACCACTGCCGCAACAAGGCTAGAGTGGTGACGTACTGTGCCGAGAGAGGCGATTCGGATGCTGCCGCAGGCTAGAGGAATGAAAGAATGAGAGGAAATTGAAGGTGAGAAGTGAAGACAAACCAAAGAATGTAGGTACATGAATAGATGCGAGTACACGTGTTTTGCTGTGCAAGATATCAAGACAGGTGGTGTCAACACGTTCGTCCATTTACCCTTACCAACAAGTTGAGCATCACGAGGGTGTCCACAAGAGCGCCCAGGTTAATCAGCCCACACCGCGTGCGCGCTTCAAATTCCCCCAACAAGTCCTTCATTTCTTGCCGCAAGCGCCCACTGGTGTCCTCGGCCGAGGTCACGTGCACCACTGCCTGCACCAGGTCCCGGGCGGCCAGGTTCAAGGTTTCTCCCGCGTAGACCTCCGCCACCCACTGCAAGAGCTCTTGGGTGCACTGAATTTCTTGCCCGCTTTTGTTGTTGCCTGCGCTTGGAGAAGGGCGGTCTCGGCCACTGCTCCCTCTGCGCACCGCTGCCCACGCCCGCGCCCAGGGAGACAGTTTCGAAGGTGGCGAGTGCAGGCTAGCGCCCATTTCGGGGCCTGCGTCTGCACCAAAACTAGGACCGCTGCTTCTGCTACTACTGCTCCTGCTGCCATTGCCTCCACCTCTTTTGCTGCTGGTGCTGCTGCTGCTGCTGCTGCTGCCGACAGGCGCAACATTTGCTTCGTCCCCAACGTACTGAAACGTGTTTTCCGGCGGGTTGTAGCCTCGGCGGTCGAGTTCCTTGGCTAAGGCCGCAAAACGCCGCTGCTCCACCTTGAGAGAGATGGAGTTCAAAAAGAAGAGAGGAAACCGAGCATATGCAAACAAACCGTGCTCTAGTGAAAGCAGTGTACGATTTCTTATTATTCATATACTTAAAATGCACCTAACAAGAGAAAAAAGGGAAAAAACATGAACTCAGAGGCGAAAACAATCTGAATTCACCTCGAGTAGGATCCCCCGCGCGCCGAGCTGTGCGGCCCCCAACAGTTTCGCGACCGTAGGGGAGTCTGGGCTGGAGATTTCTTTGGTCTTGCGGAGCCTCGCTGCCTGCGGGTTTTTCAGCCTGACGCCCGCCCAGGCGTTGCCGTGGTTGGCTGCAGCCGCCGCTTTGGTGTCAATGGATAGGCTCAAGCCCCGGGGTGCAAAGCGATTGCTTGGGCCTCCTCCTCCTACACCGTGCCCACCTCCTATGGTCAGTGGTGGCGGTGGTGCCCCTCCTCCTCGCGGTGGCGTGCTGCCTGGCGTTAGGCTAGTGCTGTTGGACGCGCTGTCTGTCGTTGTGGCGGCGGAAGAGCTCAAGCCACTGCTGTTCAATGTCAGCGCATCGCCGCTCGTAGTTTGGCCTAACTTGAACCCTCGCCGTGCAGCTAAGCTCGATCCAGATGGTGGCGCTACCGCTGCTGGTGCTGAGACAGGCGCTTTCTGAAGTTGAAACCTGCGCCGTGCGGCTAGGCTACTGCCACCGGCAACGCTACCAAGGCTGTTGTTGTCTCCACTGAGGTGCAAGCCCGCTGAAGATGGCGCCTCAGCTGCAGGCACATGTGCATTCCCTCCTCTAGCAGTAGCTGGCGGCCCACCTAACGAAAAGCCCCGACGCGCTGCGAGGCTGCTGCCCCCACCACCACCACTAGCATTACTGCTGATGCTCGTGTTCCCAACACCAACACTTAGCTTGGGTGGAGACGACACCTGTGATTGTGCTGGAGCTTTCGCAGCAGC
>Ga0307931_1002725_pt1 | contig 11166 bp, 15 predicted proteins | sample OrgLakmetageno47_FD_201816 | JGI IMG/M metagenome (GOLD analysis project Ga0307931, IMG submission 201816) | Saline water microbial communities from Organic Lake, Antarctica - #47 | ecosystem: Environmental > Aquatic > Non-marine Saline and Alkaline > Saline | place: Antarctica: Organic Lake... | reverse complement strand
ACGCCGCACACCAACAACCAACAACCAACAACATATCATTTTGCTGGTCACGCCGGGTTCGTTCGTTAATTTTTTTTCTTTGCTGACATTTTGTACTTGTTGATGACGAGTTTGTTTACTGCCTAATTATTACTTGTGGCGCCATCTTTCCCCCCAACCTACTTCCCTTGATCACCTTTTATCATAACAACAAACCTTGACGAGATATGGAGGCCCAAGGTGGTGCACCATTGAGTTCTCAAGGAGGCTTGTGGCTTGGGGGTGATCCTGCGGAATCCCCAGCCGTGACTACCGCGCGACTGAAGAAGCTCGAAGTACAAATGGACACCACTCTGAAGTTGCTAGAAGAAAATCGCGCTCAACTTGACCGCGTACTAACGTCGGTAGACCGACTAGCAGATAGCCAAAACGAGTTTCAAAGCAAGTTCGAGAACCTACGCCCAGGCCGCCAAAAAAGCAAGATGAGGTCAAAAGTGAAGCTTACGCGCGCTTTTGAGTCCCCTGAACCTAGCGAGACTGTTGAGGCGTCTGCTGACAACAAGGATATCGGCCATTCGCCAGACGCTGTCGCTGCATCTAAATTCAAGCTACCTCCTCTGACTCCTGCGGCTGCGGCTGGCGATGCCGAGGGCAATGCTGCTGCTGCTGCTGCTGCTGCTGGTGCTGCTGCTGCTTCGGCCCCCTCTGCCGTGGCTGACGAGGAAGAAAACAGCGGCGACTCCGATAGTGATGACGAGTATATCAGTAAAAGTCAACGAGCTAAACAAAACTCATCGAAATGGGATCGGTAGGGCTGAAATAGCATGCATGTCTTGTTATTTATTCACATGCGCTCCATTTGTATCTCTTGCTGTTACCTTCGCCGGGGAAGTCATCGGCGTGGGTCTGATCTACGTAAGCGTTGAGGTTTTGCTGTGCTATTGTTTTCTAGGTACGCCGAAAGCGTCGCCGAACGAACGCGCAAACGTGCCTTGGGCACAGAGATTGACCCGGAGCTGAAGGCGTTGGCAGAGCACACGGCGCGGGTGAAAAACGACGCGAAAGCACTGGCGCGCATGAAGGCGAACCGACGCGGCACCGCGGCCCCCGCCAAGTTGCTGTCGCAGCAGGCCAGCTTGTTCGTTAAAAAAGTGCATTTGGCCCATGAGCTGCACGGGGTGATCCCCCACGTGCGAGCGGCCCACCATAGATTCATGTTGCCTCCGCATTCGCAATGGCGCCTGCTCTGGGACATGGGAGTAGTAGCTCCTCTGATGGTGTACCTCACCGTCATGATGCCCTTCCGGTAAACGCGCAATTCCCCGCGTTTCTCGTACCTCTTGGTCGCTCTCTGATGAAGTTTTATATCACTCTAGCCCTAAAAGTATCCCTTTTGTTGAAATATTTTCTTCTTCGTCCGATTAATTCGTGTTGTGTCGTTGTTTCCTTTTTCTTTTTGGGCATTTGCGCAGGATTTGCTTTTCCAACGATCCAGTCACTGGGACCAGCATCTTTTGGTTCGAAGTGTTGATTGAACTCATCTTCATTGCGGACATTGGCTTCAACTTCCGAACGGGCTATGTGGTCCACGGCCTTACACGGTACTTAAACATTACGCGTTGAATCAAAGTGTTCGTCGCTCTCTCCTGTCTATGAAACAACTGAGCTACAAGAGCACTCTCCATCACCATTAAGAAGCCAGAATTAGAGATTGCCTACCAGATATGAAAACCGAAACAAAAAGAGGGCACGAGTATATGCTTCATGCTGTCAGTATCCTAGCGTACAATTTTTTACTTTTGATCTTTCCTTTTCTGTGCAGGGAAATCGGGGTGAACTCGAAATTATCGCAAATCGAATATGATCCATGGCTGTGTGCGAAAAACTATGCCTTAACTTGGCTTCCTCTGGATTTTGTGTCGGGGATCCCTTTTCATATCATCAATTATTTGTTCGAGGGCCATTCGGCACCCGTACTGAAAGTAGTCAAGTCCTTGCGCCTCTTGCGCATTCTCAAGCTGACTCGGCTCTTCAAACTGGAGCACATGGTACAGCACTCTATCGCTCGATCTTTTCGTTACTTTGTATTGAGCGCATTTGAGAAATGACAGAAGCATCAACGAGGGGATGCTTGAAGGCAGTACACTAAACCGCATTCCTCGCGTACAATCAACACGACAGCTAGATTTGATCTTCTCTAATACACGCTCGCCTTCGTGCTTTTCTTGCGATTTTTAATGTTTTAAGTTTGCATTGCTACATTCAACATCACCAGAAAAAAAAAGCTCACCAGTTTTGCCCGTGTGCCCATCTTATCATACCCTTACACTCTTCTTTTCATTGTTGCTGCGTCAGTTCGGGTCCATCGACCGGTCTTACCTCGATCGGATCGAAGACTTCTTCGCCGCCCCGCAAACCAAGAACGCCGTAGTGCTCTTCTCGCTCGTGCTGCAAACCGCTTTCGTGGTCCACTTGGCTTGCTGCATTTGGGTATGCATACTTATCACACACGAGATTCCACTCCAACTACCACTGCCTTTTGCATGGTTGCTTCCACGCATCCTTTCGTCGAAGTACAAGGAAGCGCTTTGTTTCATTTTCATACATTTACTTGAGAGATTGCCATGGATCATAGCTTTTACACACCCCAAAACTCCTTCCTCAACTCTTCCCTGTAAAGGTGCAAGTCGCGCGTTGGGCGGCGCAGCGCGGCGAAGACAACTGGTTAAACTACGAAATTGAGGGTTTTGTCGCGAAGGACACCGAAGGAGGGCCCCATGTCGCGACCATTTACATCGCTGCTTACTACTTTTGCATCACCACAGTAACTACCGTGGGCTTCGGGGACATCGTCACTCGCAACAACGACGAGCGGCTGTTCACGATTGGCTTAGAATTCATGGGGAGTTTTGTGTTTGCCATCATCATTTCCACACTCACTGCTGGTAAGGATTCGATGCATTTGGTATTATGTTGTGTTTGTGTGGGTTCGTGAATGTGTCGATAATGCACAACATTATTTCTGATTTCTGCGGCTTCCTTGGTTTGACTTTCTTCTACTTCTTTGGTACCCTCCTCGCTCGCTCGCTTGCTACTTTTCTTTCGATAACTTGCTTTGCATTCTTTCAGTCACCTTCCTATGAATGCCTTACCAATTGTTTCTCATGCTCGACAGTGGTTGCCAATTTCGACATCGACAAACGGAAAGTCGCGGAGCAGCTTGATTCGGTGTCCTCGTTCATTTTGAAGCGCAAGTTCCCGACCCACTTAGCTCGACGCGTGCGCCGGCACTTTCGGCAATTCTACGAGCAGCAGTCGGTCGTGGACGAAAAGAAAATCTTCCGAGAAATGAGCGCTGGCCTGCGGCTGGAAGTGTCGTCGTACATTGTCACGGTGCAAATGGGGGGCGTGAAAGTGTTTCAAACCATGAACCCGCTGCTTTGGTCGTCTCTGATCGCGATGTTGAAGCCCCTGCGGTTCGACCCGGGGGAAGTGGTGTGCCGCCAGGGCGACGAATGCACCGAAATGTACATGGTCCACCACGGCCGCTTGAGCGGATACACCAAAGTGACCAACGCCCACGCGCTGCGAGAGCGAGAAATCGAAGCCGGCGACTCTTTCAACATCCTGTGCTTACTCAAGGTACCAGCTCGAGAAAGAGAAAGAAAAAGAAATAAGGCTATCATCGTTCGTTTCGTATGATTGACTGTTGTCCTGGAAACTTGCTGTGTTTGCTTCTTCGTTCATCAGGTGTGGAACCAATGCGTTGAGACTATTATTTGCCCCAAGAACGGCTCTGTGACCGAGGCGTATGCAGTAGCAGCCCACGAATTTAGTACCTTGTTCAACATGGAGTCACCGATTGACCGCCGGACGTTTGCGGAAATGCAACGCGTAGCTTGCCTGAACTTCAAAATGGACAAAGTGAGTGCTTTTTGGAATACTAGGTTTCGGAGTCCCAATGACACGCTTAAATTGTGCAAGGAGATCGATTGATCTACTCTGGATACGTGTTCAACGCGCCTTCTCTAAGAATGACGTATCTTCATCGCACTGTGTGCCTTTTCTTGCACATTTGTTTGACCTCGGCTCTTTGCAACTCTCTTCCTCTGCGTTCTTTCCTAGGAGCACCCCGATGCGCCCACGCCGCTTGGATTCCCCCTGTACATGACTTTCGCCAGCGTGTCCATCTCCATCTGCTCGGCCCGCGATTTGATTGGCCACGATTGGCCCGCGGTGTCCGACCCCTATGCCGTCATTGAGCTCGTTTACATGACTACACAGGTATTACGCACATTTGCGCTTTTGCGGTGTGGCGTGTTTGACTGCTGTTGCTACGCCACATTTCTCTGTATGCAATTTTTTTGCCATATAGCAACCTGACCTTTGCCAGTGGCGATAGAATTAAAGCAAATCTCTGTTCAATCCCATGATCTACAGGAGCCAGTAGGCGCAGCTTTCCGATTTCGCACGGCCACGCAGACGCGCACTACCTCGCCGGTGTGGGCTGACGAGGAAGGCCTTGTGAAGTGGCGCAACATTCACCTGCCGTTCGAAAGCCTCTCAGTGCGGGTGCGCCTGTTCGACGAAGACTTGTTCAGCGACGATGATCCTTTGGGGGAGGTGCGTGACCCGCGAATTAGGGTTAGGGTTAGGGTTATGGTTAGGGCGGATGATCCCTTTACCCAAGCTTTGATTCACGTTCATTCTCATGAATATCTAAGCCAAGGGGTCTTTCATACGTGTTTCAAAATTCAATGTTCTTGACGAAATTTGCTGTCCCCTTTCGTGCGAACCTTCACGGAGCAAACAACTTCCATGAATCCATTGTGTTTCCAACAGGTGGTGCTGCCGCTGATGCAGTTGGAGGAAAAAACGACGTCAAGAACGGGCAAGTCGTTCCGGGGCAAAACGAAGCTTCGAATGATGATGAAAATGGGAAGCTTCAGGAACAACGCTCAAGTTGGGCCGGATGGCGAAGGTGGCGAAGAAGGCTTGGACAACATGGATGCAGGATCAGAAGAAGGCAAAGAAGAAGAGAAAGAAGAAGAAAAAGCCTCTAAAATGAGCCGTTTCAAGGAAGGGGTCATGCGGGCCATTCACAAGCGCACTGGAGAAGAATCCGAGTTAGAAGAAGGGTGGCTGGAAACCTGGTATGACTTGGCGCCTGCTCCAGGCATGTCCACGGTGAAAGGTTCCATTCGGCTGCGCACTTGGGCCAGACGCAGCGAAGCATAGGGTGAAGCGAGGAGCACGCTTAGGGCGATTCGGCTTGTAGAGCCTTAACTGAATCCATAGCTGCGAAGTGTTTTGGACCGCAGCTCACACCTAAACTCCTCATGTATCCACCATGCTTTCGTTCGGTGAATTACAAGATCACAACCAAATTACGCGCATAAACTTTCAATCATAATACTGGGAGTATAGAATTCAGAACTTAGAGAAAAGCAGGTGCCGAAGCAATAGGCACAAGTAGATTTTCGTATCTCCCATGTGGACTTCGTAGGGCTAGGGTATACGGGCATAGGGCTGAGTGTGCGTTTGTGTCTTGCGTCCTCTGTCTCTGTCCTCTGTCCTCTGTCCTCTGTCCTCTTACCAATTGGCACATATTTAGGTCATTTGAGTGACATATTACAATTACCGTGCTGAATTTCTTGTTTTTTTCTCTCATCTGCCTTCTTGCTTCGTGCTTCATGCTTCATGCCTTCATGCCCTCTTGGTCTTAGACTACTTGCTATACGAAGCCTTCCCAGCGTAGATTGCTCTAATCACTATCATGAAGCTTCGAGCTGAAGTACTGCTTCTCTTAATCATTCCTGGCTATCTCGCCCAACAGCGGGACACACGTTCTGATTGTAAGTCACCTCTATGATATATGTCTCTCATCATCTGGATGATCCTCACGCCGTTTTCGCGCCTTTTTCGTCCACAGGCACCGAGCTCATTCAAGCTGCCTCTGGTTGCCGCAACTACGAGTTGCTAGCTGCTTGTGCACTATCATGTGCCCATTGGCTGAGTAACGCCGACTCTCTGAGTTTGAACCCTGATGCTCAACCGCACGGTCCTCTGAGGGCGCCGCCTGGTGCGGACTAAAATGCAACATTCATTGAACAGCTCTAGCATTGACCTACATCACGCCATCACCAGGGTCATCTTTTGACGCTGATTTTAATTTGATTCGTACAGGTAGCGTGTTGTTCGAACGGCTCATTGAGCTGACTACTGCCGGAAAAGCTGACTTGAATGAGAACTGCGCGTCATGGGCCAGGAGAGGTAATTGAATTCACGTTTGAAGTATGTTATGTGTGATCAGCTGGCTAGTAGACGTGAACGATTCGTGTAAATACATTGCTGAACATACAGTTATATTTTGATGTCCCAATTGGCCTCTGCAGGCGAGTGCGACAAGAATAGAGGATTCATGAACGAAAATTGCGTCAAGTCCTGCACTCAGGTGAGACTTCCTGTATGACTATTCCTCTGTGCACTTGGGAGTGTTTGCCTGGCAACCCTCTTTAGGTAATCAATTTTTGCCTACTTCTCAACCGTGATGTGTTTCCGGCTGATTTCTTCTCTCTACGCATGGCGCTTTGTTGCAGCGCACGGCAATATCAGTGGCAATGACAGCGCCAGACGCCGTCGTTGACTTACACGACGAGTGCGCTGACTGGGCGAAGGCTGGAGAGTGTAACCTGAGCCCCATTTCCATGCTTACTTGGTAAGAACGAGGGAGGCTGAACCTTGTAACAAGTATTTTTGACGGCCTTTCGCCGTCTCCTTCAATTTACCTGCATCGTGTGATGGTGTGTCTCTGTGATTGTGCGCTTCCAGGTGCCCATCGACGTGCGTGAATGTCGCAGAATCACAGATTCATTCAAGGGAAGAGTTATGAGTTTCTTTTCTTGTTGGATTGTGGAATTCGTGTCTTGGTGCACGCGGAGCCGCAGCACAGCCTGAAGAACATTTTCCTGGAACGCGAGTCATGCTTTACGCGGCTGTGTGACAGTATGACAAGCCGCCACCACTCAAAGCCACGTCCGCGCCTAAAGCGCGCCTTTGCTTGGTCATTGCGCTAGATGAATGAGTTCCTTCGTGTTTTTCTTTTTGGTGCTGGAGCGCGATTGAATTTTCTTGGAGTTCACTCTCGTCTTCTCGTCTCTCCACCTCGCTTCTCTTAAAAAGTATAAAGCAAAAAATTTACAGGAGCGGTCTCTTTAATCGTTCGCCGTATTGAATTTTTATTCAAAACAGCGACCTCTTCTTCTAAGAACAACTATGGCTTATTGATCGAAATGAGGTTAACAGGCCGCGTTCCCCTCGCTGTCGACTGCACTATGAACTATGAATTTAGTAAATCCTGAGATCCGAATGAATTATTTAATATTCGTATCCGAAATAGACAAAATAGAAACCGCAAGGGCCCTGCAATTCACATGGACATGACGAGAAGAAACAACCAGGTGCTGCGGGCCTCTTTAGGGGCCTTGCAGAGTGTTAGCTGGAACTAATCTGCACTGCTTAGAAGATGCCGGGGGCACCGAAAGGAAGGATGGTGTCCACGTTGCCGAGCTGGTCGTGGACCATGAGGCCTAGGATGCCCATTTGGGCCGCGCGGCCGTTGTTGAGCTCGATCGCGCGCTTCTTGGCCTTGGTCTCGTCGTCGAGCACGTCCCACATGGCGTTCACTCCTTGGCGGGCGTTTTCGGGGAGGTGCATGGCGCCGTTGCGGATGTCTCCCGGGAACTCGGGGTTGCCGGTGTAGTCGCGAGCCATGTGGAAGTCCACCCCGCCCAGGGTGATAATGATCCAGAACAGGTAGCCAGGAGGCAGCACTTCGAAGGCGCCGAATCCTCCTGCAAAAATTATGGTTCGAGAGTTCAAGAACAACATTGTAGACCGGGTAAGTGCATAGAACTAGGAGATCTAATGCTTCTTTTCAAGGATGAAAAGATTCAATCTGAAGCTTCAGAAGCACTAATCAATGCATGATTGTTGGCACCTACCAGGAACGTCAGCGAACTTCAAGGTGTGCTCGAGGTCGGCGAAGCCCGCCCACCGCACGTTAGAAGCACCGAACAGGTAGCCAACCACGGCAAGCATGCTAATGCGGCCGTGCTTGATCTCGGTGAAGCGCAGGCGGTCAAACTTGGCCTGGTCAGCGTTCTCGAGGAGCGCCAATGGGTCCCAGTAGCCAAGTGGGATTTGAGCACCAATTTCATCCTTGTATTGGTTCTGCACCACGGTGCGAGGCGCCGCCACGCGGGCAGATGGCGCCACGAAGGCCGAGGCCGAAGCGAGGGTGAGGGCAAGCACGATGGAGCGGAACATCTGGATTGTCAGACAGTATGCAAGGAAAGTAAGCATGGTGTGATGAAATGGCGGAATGGTAGTGCTAAGTCGCATGAAGGATCCTGCGCTTTCATGGTCTGGGGTCCCGTTGTCTCTCCGAGCTCCCCGGCGGTGGCTTACATTGAACGAAATTTACAAGAAGATCCACAAGTGCAAGCCAGAAATCGTAGCTTTACGTATGTGGCATTGACTCATATTTTTGATGCGTATTGCAGACCCAGTATACTACCAAGAGGATTACGGATCGGGTCGTCGCGTCGTCGCGTCGTCGTGCTTTTTCTTCTCTCTTCTTGCATCTCTTCGTCGTCGGTGCCCTATCTTGTTTCTCTTGCGGGGGCCTCTTGTGCGGTTTGGTGGTTCACGAACAGCTGAAGGAGCTCTCTACCGACGATGGCTGATAATTCGTATCCAGACGGTGCGCTTTTATAATCTTCAATAAACCCTACTGTCATTTCGCTCTTGAACGTGTTTTCGCTTATCGAGGGGAAACACCGCACCACTGTCTCTTGTTGCATCCTCTACCTCCGCAGCACCAGTAGAGCCGGAGCCAGAGTCTCTAAGCGACTGGGAAGGTGGTAAAGCTGTGACGGATCAAGTTCGAAGGCAGACTTTCTACTTCGCGGAACCTACCGTGGGAACACCGGCCTACGATGCATTGCTGGCGAATCGGGCACACACCGTTACTTACACCGACAAGCACGTCTTGCGGCACGTGAAGCGCGTCAAGAAAAAGCATTTGTTGGGGTCGCACAAAAAAGACAAGCACCGCGACCGGGTGAACATCAAAGGGAAAATGATCGACGGGCAGCACGAGCAGTACATCTTAACCATGGGGATGATGATGGGGATTCGAGTCTCTGTAGCCCGTGCTCTGGCGGCCTCCAACCAACCGCTCCTGGTCAGAGACTTCGGCAAAGTGGACAAGCTGGTTTTCCCACCAGGGGGTTGCAGAAAGAAAGGGCGCATGACGCCGCCGCACCAACTGAATCACACGTTCAAATTCAAAGACTATGCGCCGCGGGTACGAATGAGTTGCGGTTTTTTTACCTGCTGCAGAAGAAAAATGGGGAAAGAAAGGCGAGGGGGCTCCTATTGAGACGTGCAATTTGCAAAGTTTTTGTTCATTCAAGTTATACAAGAGAAAGCCTGACTGTGAACCTATTCTCGCTGTTCCACTAAGGTTTTCTTTGGTGCTATTGATCACCCACTCTTGCTTTGCGCATCTCCTTTATTTCACGATCGATATGATTGTGCAGGCTTTTGCAGCAGTTCGTGAAATGTACGGCGTCGACTCCGCGTCGTACATGAATTCGGTGTGTGGGGACTTCAACTTCATTCAGTTCATTGCCAACTCGCGGAGCGGGCAGTTTTTCTTTTACAGCCACGACGGCAAGTACATGATCAAAACCCAGACCAAGGAAGAAAACAAGTTTTTGCGGCGCATTTTGCCCCATTACTTTCGTCACATGGCCAAGAACCCCGATTCCATGGTAAGGCTGATATGTTGCGCAACACCTATCACATGTTATAGAAGCCCGGTATGCTTATTGAGAGCTAGAGACCAGGAGGATTTGTTCGATGCTTCCGCCAAGAGGTTGCCTCTCGCTCGTTCTTTTTGTTTGTTCTTTTCTTCTGTAATGCTCTCGTGTAAACAGCAGCTGTGCACATAAACTATTTTTAAATTCCATCGTATCTGATCTCTCTCTCTCTTTTAGCCTCAGCCTTTGTCTTTCTTTCCTTTTGTGATTACGTGCACTCCCTCCACCCAATTCACAGGTGTGCCAGTTTTACGGCATGCATCGAGTGAAGATGTACCACTTGCGTCGTAAGCTCCACTTCGTCGTGATGCGCAGCGTCGTTGACACCGCCTGCAAAATTCACACCATGTACGTAACCACTTTTGCACCTAATTGTCTTGTGCACGCACGTGAATGCGCCCTTGAAAGCTCCTCATCATATGATCGTTTGCCCCTCATTCTCTCTTGCTTCCTATCATTCGCTTCAATTCTCTTGCTAGCCTACATTGATGAACACATTCGCCTCCTGAATTTCGAGCGTTCACACCATCCTTGCTATGGCTTTCATTCTTGTCTACTTCTTCTTCTTCTTGTATTCAGGTACGATTTGAAGGGAAGCTTGGTAGGGCGGCAAGCGTCGCACAAAGACCGCGAGACCGGTGGGGTGCTCAAAGACCAGGACTTGCTGAGCGACGGGATGAAGTTTCACCTGGGCGAGCGGCGCGGGCATTTGTTCTGCAAAGTTGCTGCCGCTGACGCCGCCTTCTTGTCGGAGCTCAAAATCATGGATTACTCTCTACTGGTTAGAGAGCTTGGGGTGTAGCGTGCGCCCCCGTGCGTGCACAAGAGATAGTAGTGTTGTGCAGGGATTTGTTTTTGTCGCAGGCATGTTTGTATTCAACAAACAGTCCTGGAACGGGCCCTTGTACCTACTGTTTCTGTTTCTTCTCTTTCAAGTTTTCACCAAAGAACCGCTATCCCTCATAAACACGCATCTGTGCATCAGGTCGGAATTCACGACCGGAGCCGGCGGGACCAGGACGAAGCGGATTGGCTGGCGAAGAACTCCACTGGGGCCATGATCGAGGCGGCAGACGCTGCGGCGGAATCGGACGTCAAGGCAGGCAGCGGCGACAAGAAGGCTGACAGGAGCTCGAGTGACGGCGCACATGAGAACAAAAGCTTGCTGCCTCTCCCTCCGCCAACGGACAAAGAGAGCCAGGCCGCAGCAGCAGCTGCTGCTGGAGGGGAGTCTGCGCAGGATTCGCAACAATCTCCAGGCGGTGATGATGCGGAGTCGGATTCGCCCACGCACCCCCTT
>Ga0307931_1002723_pt1 | contig 11173 bp, 3 predicted proteins | sample OrgLakmetageno47_FD_201816 | JGI IMG/M metagenome (GOLD analysis project Ga0307931, IMG submission 201816) | Saline water microbial communities from Organic Lake, Antarctica - #47 | ecosystem: Environmental > Aquatic > Non-marine Saline and Alkaline > Saline | place: Antarctica: Organic Lake... | reverse complement strand
CCTTTATGGACAAAGTCGAAATAAGACCGGACTGATTTTTGCATATGCGAAGGAACCTGCGCGACGCGCATATAGTCATCGAGCATATCCATTTCATCCTGACGGCGAATGGCGTGGCGATCTATATGTTCAAGTGCTCCTTGGACGGAACCAATAATTAAAGCATTTACGAACACCTGTGGTTCGAAAAAAAAGACAACACAAAGTTATTTAGAAGTTCAGGTTAACAATATGGTGCCACAAATACGCCAGACTCACCCCAAATAATATGCATAAAGATGTGAAAATAAATTGTTCGTAAGTAGTCGGTTCCAAATCATACCCAACACCAGTCGTTGCATTCACAGCGAAAAATAGTGCATTTGAGTACTGTGTATTCAAGTCCATAGCCTGCGCCTCGGACCATGGCATTGACCAACCGAGTGTAGAGCATGATTCGATTTCATCGTCACAAAATTTTGTCCTTGTCCCAATAAACCAAAATAAACACGCCAGAAAATGGAGAACGGATACAAAGGAAATGATAAGGCGCCCCAGGCGAACTGTGCCAGGGCTCACCAGGGCTAGTTTTTGAACCTCGCGCAAGAAGCGCGCAAGACGAAAAATCCGAAGGAGCTTCACTAAGCGATCCACTTTCAAGAGTTTGCCGGCTTGAGTAGCTTGAAGGCCATCGTCGTCACTAAATTTCTGTATTTGTTGTGGCCCAGCCATAAGGCTTGCTGGAATACTGGATACAGCATCTACCCAAAAACGTAACGATGTAATGTGGTAAAGTACCATTGCCATCGAAGGTGTAACATAAGAACTTTCCGGCTCAGGAACAACAGTCGTCCAAAGAATGAGAAAAAGGTCAAGGTGCAAGCTTTTGAGAAATTATATGATTTAAAGTCGGCGGCTGCGATTTGAGTCTAGATCCTGTTGTAGGACTATCAAATGAGCCGCTTGCGCTGCCCCAGTCGTGTGAACCAACATTCACGCCGTCGGTATGACCGAACTCATCACGAATTGTTGTCGAGTCAGCGAGAAGATTTTTTGAAGATTTGAGAGAATACTGGCGAGTATTCGCCATAACTGAATGTTCAAAAGAAGGTCTAATCAGTTTTCTTCGATGTGAAAGTCAGCTCGTATGGCATGTGATGGGCGATGAGCTTTACAGGCTGGGCACCGTGCACAACTGCACAACTACTGCACAACCACAATAACAGATTCTGTAGAAGTCCATAGAAGACGAGAACGTCAGAATAGAAGTATTCAACTTTTTACGGATGTTCGTTACAGGAATTCCGTTTGCCTCGCCGGCAAAACACCAGAAAAAATAAGAAGTGCACCTGAATTTTCTTTGATCTGCACTTCTACCTGTCAGTCCTCTAATTCTGCCCTCCCTCGGGGCTTTGGCAAACAAATACACCAACCACGAGCCAGGCTCGAAGTCTAACCGGGGGATTCCGCTGGTACCAGCTTAATGAAACTCCGCTTTGTTAGCTACTAAATCCATTGCCCCCTCGGGGCTCATAAAACATGCACTTCGCAAAGCCTAAGCAAGAATTGCGCACTTGTGCTGCTGTACTTTCCACGGGCATCACTTCTGAACCTTAATGAAGCAAAGGCTGAAACTTTTAAATCAAAAGATAAATCATGAAGGCAAAGACGTGAAGTCTCAGATGTGGAGAAGCAAATTAAAAGTTACTTCTATATCGACCATGAGTTTGGGAATTTAGTTGTTGAAGGCCCTAAGCAATTCAGCTGAACTGCTTCAATTTTATAGTAAAATAGTGCGTTCCTATAGGAAAGCAGGCTCACAGAAATGTTCAGAATCACGCAGGAACAATATACGTAGGACTTATAGACGAGCCTCCCCCTCGAAAGCGAAGTCTAGAAGTATGGTCACAGCGTTCGAATTCTAACCCCAGTACTTCCCCCCCCGTAGCTGTCCTCCCTTCTATCTTAGTCCACCTCTTTCTGTAATCGTTCGCTCGGGAACTGGCCCGCAAGCAAACGGGATTCTATAACATTAGCTTCTCAACACAGGCCCCGAGGGACCGGAATCAGAAGGCTAACGGGCATACCAACAAAGCAAGAAAACTTACACAAGGAGAGGAGCCAATACTACTGTACAGTAGAAGAGAAACTATCATTGTTTTTGAAGCAGCCTTCTTGGCCCTAGCCTGATTCGAAAGAATAATCTTCGTTTTACGGGATTTTACTGCGTTTAGGAAGTGAAATAGCGAAATGTGTAACGACGGTCATTCATCACGATGAGAACTCCAACGAAAGTAGGCTAACGTAAAGCGATTGAACGAGGCACGAGCATATTGAGTTGGGAAATAATCGAGTAAGAGAGCGCCAGTGTAATAGATAAGAGCTCTGTAGTATGGACCCTGCTCTAGCCGTCGTTTCGAGGCCTGGCTGGAAAGCACCTTTGCAGTGGCGTTGTGTACTGGACCCTCGCGCTCAAAAATGGGTTGATGATAAGGAGGAGCCGCGGACCATCTCGCTTCGGCCTTCCTGGTAACAAGAAAGATATCAATAATGCGTGAACCCCACTATAGCGGAAGATCCTATCTGTTGCGTGATATTGATATAGAGCTCATGGTAGGCACGTCTTGTTGGGCGCTTTGCTCCCCCAGTGCTTTCATTTCTTGACATCATGTTGCACAATCCATGCGTTCACCCAGGCGTGGAACTGGAGCAGTAGCGCTGGCTGCTGATGTTGAACTGGAGCCTCCGCTAGATCTGTGGGCGGCTGCCGAATGCGGCGGTCGCGTCAACGTTGAGTTGGCTGAAGGAAGCATGACCGACTTGCTGAGCTCAACCTTGCGCATGGAAGTGGTCGCAACGCTTCCCAAGGGGGCCAAGTCGCGCAGTGACGACGACGATAGCCTTGACGTCTTAGGTTTCGTGGACTTTGCCTTGGCGTGCGTGGTGCGCGGGCCGCAGCCGGAGTACGTGCTGACGTCGGCGTTGCTCGACGAGGTGGGCGAGCCCTGCGAAGGGGGGGCCCTGCTGGAGCTCACGCTGGCGCCCGACGCGCTGCTGCTCGACTACTTGTGGGGTGGGGTCGTGCTGCAGACGGAGGCTGTGGACTTGACCAACTGCCCGCCGCACTGGTGCCCGCCGATGCCGGACATTGCGTCGGCGAGCGCCGAAGCCAACGCCGCCCACGAGGCCACTCAGCAAGCGCTGGAAGCAGCAACGGCAGCTGAAGCGGACGCAGAAGCAGCCCTCGCGGCCGCACAGTCATCTAATGAAGTCGACAACGAGGAGGGCCCTGAGGCAGAAGAAGGAGGAGGCGCTAGCCCTGAAATTGCCAAACTGACGAAAGCGCTGGAGGCTGCTCAGGCCGCTAGCCAAGCTGCGCAAGCAAAAGCCAAGCAACCGGTGCAGCTGGCGCGGCTCGTAGCCGATGCAGTCAACACCGCCACCGCCGCAGCCGAGTCGAGCAACTTATCGCCGCCAAGTCTAGTCGACGTCTCTCAGGCACTCGGCGCACAAAGTTTCCTGCTCGGCGCGCCCGCGTTTGTCTTTGCGACGTCGGGAGGCTTCGACCTGTCGCTGCCGGAATTCACGGCGGCTGCCAAGGCTGCGAAGGAGGCTCAGAGCCGTGGCGCTTCGCGTGGCGGGGGATCTCGCGGGGGTGGATCTCGTGGCGGAGGCTCTCGCGAAGGGGGCACGCGCGCACCCACTGGCGAAGAAGAAGAAGGAGGAGGAGAAAAGGGAGAAGGAGAAGATGGAGACAAAGCAGCCGGTGATGGAGAGGGAGAGGGAGAGGCTGAGCGCCCTCTGACCCCTGCACCTGTTGCCGAACCCGAGCCGGAACCCGAAGAAATCAGCCCAGGGCCCGAGGCAGAGATGGCGGCGCAAGCGGCAGCCGGCGGGCGCGCGGGGTGGCGCGTGCGGTGGGGGCCATCGCAACCCGTGTGGGTCTGTGACGCGTCGAGACGACGCTTGCGCGCCGCGGTGAAGGCGGCAGCTGCGGCTCTGCGCGCTGAAGCAGAAGAAGGTGCTGGCGCCGCTGCGCAAGCTGACGGTGAAGACGAAGACGACAATGGTTCCCTAGGGTCAAACCTCAGCGGCCAAGACGATGATGCTGCAGCGTCCGAGTCTGGCAGTGCCGCACAAGGAGACGACGGAGGAGCCTTAGCGTCAGCGGACAGCGGCATGTTGCGCTTTGAACTTACGGTCAACGCCAAGCTTCCGAAGCCCGCCAAAAAGTCAGCAGCGAAAGCGAGCGCTGCTTCCATTGACGACGTAGGAGAGCCGCCTTACTTGGGAGCTGGTGTGGTGGTGGCCGTGGAGCTGCCGTTGATGGAGCTTCTGGGTGGACCCGCAGCTGCGCTTGGAGCCATCCCTAGCTCCTCGCGGCCTGGCACCCCGGCGGGATCCGCCGTGCAAATGGCCTCCATTGGGTCTCGGCCTGGCACCTCCAGCGGTGTAGGGGGAGGAGGCAATGCTCTGTCGATTGCCACCGGCGGCGGCGGCAGTGCTGCGTCAGCGAGTAGTGCCAGCGCCGGCGGCAACAACGCGATAATCAGCAGCAGCGCGTACGGGTGCCAGTTTGTGCTCGGCACGCGGCTGACTTTGACGGAGCCACCGCCATCGGTTGACTTGGCAGCCACCGCTGCCTTTAAACCAACCACCAACGACGACGACAACGGCGAAGAAGAAGCTGAGCCAGTGATTGAAGAAATGAAGGACACTGACGGCGAAGAGCGAGGTTCACCGTCCACCCCCAAAACGGGAAGTGTGGTTGACGCGCGCACGGCTTTCCTCACCATGACGCTGTCGTCGAGCGCGCCCTTTGTCGTGCCCCCGCCACCTCCACCGCCACAGCCACCAAAGCCAAAATCCCCGCGCAAGCTCCGCAGCCGCGCTGCAACCCCGTCGTCGCGTGCCCAAACTGCCAATGCTGCGGCTGCTGCGGTAGCGGTAGTGTTGCCGCCTTCACCCGCTGCGGTGTTCCTGGCGCTCCCGCCGCTCGTGCAGCTCGGCGCCACTCGCCGGTGGCCGACTTCGCTCTTGTCCAACGGTTTGCCTCAGCAGAGGCCCGGCGGCGGGGCTTTCGCGGGGAATCCCGGCGGCAACAGTGGCGCTGCCGCTGGGGGCTCCGTCTTGGAAGGCGAGTCCATGGCTAACGGCAGCACGGTGAGCGCTGGAGGCGGCGGTGGCGAAAGCGGCAGCGCAACTGTGACAGGTGCGCTCGCTAAGCGAGGGGCTGGAGGTTCCCAGGACGAAGAAAACACCGACGACTTGACGGCCTACCCGGGCCCCAACTGGCGCCGCGTGCACGCGTGGTCTGCCCCCGACCCTCTAGTGGCTGCCTTGGTGCCCTATCGCCCCATCGAGTCGCCGGAGCTGCAGCTGGTGAAGCGCTCCCCTGCGGACGACCTGGAGCGCGAAGTGAAGCATTTTGCCAACAAGCTGGCCGACGAAATTCGCGTGCAGTTTCAGCTCGACGATCGGGTGTGGCGGGACGTGCAAGAGGTGGCCGCCAAGAAAAGGCGCGAAAAGGAGCAGAAGGCTCGGGCTCAAGCCCGCGCGGGGCGCGCAGCAAGTGGGCTAGCCGACGGCGTGAGAAATGGGCCAATCAGCGCGTTCGAAAATGGCACGTCTGCTCCTGCATCGTTTGCGGCCCCAGCCAAGACTCCCTCGATGAGCCTCGGCCTGGTGGCGGAAAGCGCCGCGGAGAGCGACGAAGACAGCGACCTCGGCGACAGCAACGACAACGACGACGATGACGTCAGCATGACCCCCTCGGAAGAGGTCCGGGACGGGCAAGCCCGGCTCAGCTACCACCTCAGCGCCACTGGCAAGTACCACAACTTGGCGGAGCGGCTGCGGCAGCCCATCGTGCAATTTGCGCACTTCCAGTTGGGCGCCCCTTTGGCGGCCAGTGACGCAGGCACCCCCGCGGGGGACCGTTACGTGGGCAACGTGCACCGCTTGGTTAGCAAGGTGACCACCCAAACTTTGAACGCGCTGTTTCGGGCCGCTGAGCTCTACGAAGACCAGCCCGCCGCCCGGCAAGACCCCAAAGATGCGCTGCGCCAGCTCCGGGAAAAGTGTTTGGCGGTGGGCAACCTCGCGGAGGACTCGGAAGCGGGGGGCAAGCTGCGGCAAGCGGAAGTGCGGTACCGGGTCCGTGTAGCCATGGTCGAAGTGGCGGCCGACCACGGTGCCCCCCCACTGAAGCCGACGGCAGAAGAGCGCAACGCGGGCGTGGCCTTCGAAGCCGAGCCGGGCAATGCCTTGCTGGGGGATTTGGCCACGCCGCTTCTGGTGACCTGCCGCTTGGAACTGGCGCAGTTTTTGGTGCGCAACCGGCTGCGGTCTCCGCCCACTATCAAGCACGCGCACCGCTGGCGTGGGGCCAATGTGAATGCGTCAGCGACGGCTGCTGCTGCGGTGGCGCTCCAGGACGATGGCGGTGGCCTTGCTCTCCAAGAGTCCCCAAACAACAATAACGCAACAGCAGCAGCGGGGCCAGGCAACGGCAGCGACTTTTTGGGTCGGCAAGCGTCGTTTGCCGAAGAAAGTGCGCTGGGCTCTGCCGAATTCCGCCGCGGTGTGAACGGCGCTCACCCTTTGTCGGTGCCTGGTCTGGGCCTGGGGGACGCAGCCTACGGTGGGTTAGACGGGTCAGTCGACTTGAAGCGCGTGCGCGAAAGTTTGGACCATTTGGGCTCTGATTTGCGGGAGCTCAGGCTCCTGGCGCGCCTTGTGACCGGACCCAACGGCAACAATCTGCCTCTAAGGCTGCGGCAAGACTGCCTCATGTTGCTCGGCGGCTGTCTGCTCGAGCACGAGTGCAGCGCTTGCCCGGACTTGGCCACATGGTGTGACACCACGGCGGAGCAACCGTGGTCAGGCCTAGCCCTCCCCAATTCCATGCCTCCATATCGCTTGCCCGGAGAACTGGACGCGCTTGAGCAAGAATTGAACCGGGGCAACACGGGCAGCCGCGGGCTAGGAGCCGGTGCAGCCATGGGAGCAGCACAGCTCCCGCAGCCGCGGCGGTGGTCAGCCGTGTTTTTGGAGCACGCGTTGCGGATCGCGCTGTCGCCCAAAGGCCCTGCCGAGGGGTCGGAAGGTTTCTCTCCAGACGAGTTGCTGGCATGCAAGCCGTGCCATGCCACTTTGCTCGCAGTGCTCGCGGTTGGGCTGGTGGCTACGGACGCGCGGCGAGCATGGCCTGCGGGGTCTAACAATGGCAGCAGCACTGGCAGTGCTAGCAACAGGGATGGTGTTAATGCGAGCTACGCGGCGGCCGGTGGTGCAGATCCGTTGGCCTGGGCTCTGGGTCACGAAGCGCGCGCCCGAGGCTTGCTACGAGTGGCCGCGGAAAAGCGCCGCCGCGAGTTCAGCGGAGAGCTGGGCCGGCGCTGCGACGAAGACGACGAAGTGATTGTGCTCCTGCAGGCCGCGGAGTGGTTCACGGAACACGCGTTCATTGGCTCCGCGACTATCGCTCTCAGCATGGTGAAACAAGCGTCGAATCGGGCCTCGAAGGTCGTGCGCACACTCATTGACGTGGCTGCCCGCGATGCTGTAGAAGCAAGCCAGCAAGCCGCCATGGCTCAGCAAAGTAAGCCCAGCACAGAGGGAGGCGAGGGCGATGAGGGTGGTGGGGATGGTGACGCTGGCGACGCTCCTGCGGATGGCAATGCCGTGCCCGATGCAGTCGCAGCAACGGGAGAAGCAGCACCAGCGGTGGAATATACCTATGGCGCACCGCCACCGCTACCTCTCATGCCTCGGCACGTGCGAGTAGCTGTCAAAATGGGCGTGGCTCAGCTAGCCCTGGCGCGTGTCCCTGTTGCCGACGCCGATGCTGCTGCGGCTGGCCGCCGCAGTGGGAGCGGAAACAACGACGAGGACGCGGCCGCGGCGCACCACCACTTGTACCACCATTTGTCGGAAGTGTCGGAGGCCCGAGCGGCCGCCAGGAGCGGGCTGCACTTCAACCACCCGAGCCGCGCACCCATTGGCCAGCTGCTGGAGTTGGCCCACTTGCGCTGCGACGACGCCCTTGCAATGTTTGCCAGACCCGCGGATGCGCCCGTGGAGCTGCTATTGCTGGCGGCCGACCATGCGTGGGCTACCCGCATGGACCTCACCGTAAGGGCAGTGGCGCCTATCAGCGAGGACGACGACGATGACGAGGATGATACTAATGGCGATGGCTTAGGTCCCAAGGCCGCCATGAAGATTAAGAGTGGCAGTTCTAGTGACGGGCATGCCGCGGCCGTGCAACGCGCGCTTCTGGGGGTGCAGTCTACCTACGGTTTATTCCTCAAGCACGCCGCGGCACAGGGGGCACCGGTGCCGTTGCGGGCGTTCACACGCATGGGCGCCGCGGTGGCGGAGCTGGGGCAACCGGAGGCGGCGGTGGACGTGTACCGGCAAGCGGCGTCCGCCTGGCCGCAGGCCGCGAGCGCCTGGAAAGGACTGGGTTTGGCGCTCTTGCAGCTGAAGATGTTCGACGACGCCGAAGCGTCGCTGAATTTGGCGAACGAGCGCGATTCCAGCGATGCCTTGGTGTGGGGCTGCCTAGCGCTGTGCGGCCTCGAGGCCATGCTGGCGAGCCACACTACTGGCAACGGCTACAAGATGGAGTGTGCGGGGGCCTGCGTTCGAGAAGCTCTGGGCCTAGGGCTCGACGACATTGGCTTGCTCTTTGCGCTGGCCCAAGCCTACGGCCTGTGCGACCGGCACAAGGACGAGGCCAGTGTGCTGCGCCGGGCGTTGGAGCTGCGGGAAGCTTTGGACGCGCACGCAGCTCTCCAAGGTTCACGAGGAGCCGCCATGACGGTGGGGTTGCCGACGAGTGAAACCATGCGGAACTCCCTCGGCGACTCGCTGCGCGCGCAAGGCTATCCCCTCGACGCACTGGACGTGTACCAAGACGTGTTTGAGTCGTGCCTGGAAAAGCAAGAAGAAGAGCTCGGGGAGTGGAGCCAAGGCGGCGATGAGAACAACGAAGAAAACGAACTCAACGAAGCAGGCGATGCAGCGGCCAAAGATGAGGCCAAACAAGAAGCAGAGGAAGAAGAAGAAGAAGAAAACAAGAGCGAGCGTACTTCAGGCAGCAGGCGGTCTCAGCGCACCGCAGACAAAGGCGAAGGCAGGAAAAAGAGTGCGCGAAGCGTGAGCGGAAGCGTTGCCAGCTCTGTGGTTGACGGCAATGACGACAAAGACAACGCGTCACTAGCGTCAAGCGCAGCAGATGCAGCGGACGCGCCTCAGAACATTGCCCCGCGCCCGCTGCGGCCCCCGTCCGAAAGCTTAGTGGCCCTGGTGCTGGAGCTCAACCGCGCAGCGCTGGGGATGGAGGCACTGCTCAGTAAGCTGGGGCGCACGGCTGAGTTAAAGCAAATGCAATACACGGTCAAAATGGTTAATGCGAGGCTTCGAGCAGCAGAAGAGCGCGCAACTCAGCAAAGGGATTTAGCGCAGTAAGAGCATGGCGGGGAATGGAAGCAGCCTTATTAATAAGGAGCGAGCTAGTTTTCAATTGGCAAATGAAATCGGAAGCAAGAGAGGCGAAAAAGTAATTACGCAAGTGATATTTTAATAGGAATTAGAAATTTTAATCCACAGTTTCTAACGATAATGAATAAAATGGACTGGACTCATTAACTTATTGGTTAGGCGTTAAAGGTAATTCAAGCGGGCTGCCTTCTCATCAATCATCAATATTATATTACCATTTCGCGTTTCACTGTGCAGCTCAAGCTCAAGCGCTTTTTATGTCTATGCCTCTGCCTCTAGGACTTCACTTTACACTTGCCATTTATTGTTTTGTTTGAGTATTATAAGCATTCTGGACTTCGCATCGTGCTTGCGCAGTAGCCAAGTCGCAAACATTCATTGGCACAGTCGCGGCTGATAGCTGATAGGAAATTGTGTTCTAAAGAACCTGCTGCACGTGAAAGAAGCAAGGAGCACATTTCCCGTCCGAGGAAATGGTCAGTCCCGTGTTTCTTGACTCGCCCTTCATATAGCTGCATGTCAAATAGAATACCGAACGCCCTCGCTTGCTACAGGCACTGTAAGTACTTAAGTACTTGCTTACATCAGTTCTACTCAGTTTTAGTGAATACCCCTCTGTAGTGCAATATTTGATGGATGATCCAGAAAAAAGGATGATCTTCGTTTGAAAGATTTCCGAATGACCTCTAGCTAGCTCTGCTGGGCTGAGCTGATTGTTCTCGCCCTCGACTCTTCACAAGTGTAAGGCCTCGCGCTTAACTTCACCCAGCCAGCATGAAGTATGCAGTATCTTTTCTATATCTGCTGGCCTTCTATTTCAGTGCATCTCAAGGCGCACAACACTCGCATGTCTATTCAAAAGCGCCAAGCCTCAATCGTTTTGTAAAGGTTCGTAACGAAGACACGAACAGCTTGCGTGCAGCCTACGAACTTCGGGGCGGTTACATCCCAGCAGGTTGGAACCCTTTTGGATACAAATTGAGCGACTTAGGCGAGCGTTTTTTGTCGAGCGAAGGTGCACTTGACTGCGATGTTGGACGCTTTTTGGCTAGCTTCAAGTCCACGCTTACGAGTGGCCGTAAGAGTCGATCATCGATGAAAGGCAAATGGCTTGAAGTTCTTCGTTACGCTAAAACAGAAGAATCGAGTCGTATCTATCGCACGTTTGATGAGCTGCTTCAATTGTGTATCGATGCTGGCTTTATTTCTTGAACTATCCAGTGCTGAATCACTTCTTACATACGTGCACTCAAGCGTGTGTTTTGAGCTTTGAGTGGCATTCAACGCTGAGAAGGGGTTGTTATTTTTCCGCGCCTGAGCGTTCTTTATTTCGCTGTGTTTTGTAATCAATTACACCTGAGTCTTCACGTCGTCTAGCTAGCCTTAGTAGTCTTACTTTTGAAGAACCCAGCTAGCCTTAGACGCCAGAACTAGAACCGATGGAATGAAAAAAATTTAACTTTAGTACTCGAAGCCTATGCCTTCTTCTGAGAGTTGACCCTGAGGAGCTCATGAGAGAAGAGATGAGCACTGTATTATTGCATTACGCAAAAAGGGCACTCAGCCCAGTCAGTCTAATTCTGGTGGATTCACCAAGACGGCAATACGAAGTTTTTTGCTAGTTGTTAATCTTCCTTTACAATTGGGGAATCTAATCTAGTCCAAACCAGTCTAATCTACGAAT
>Ga0307931_1002722_pt1 | contig 11175 bp, 16 predicted proteins | sample OrgLakmetageno47_FD_201816 | JGI IMG/M metagenome (GOLD analysis project Ga0307931, IMG submission 201816) | Saline water microbial communities from Organic Lake, Antarctica - #47 | ecosystem: Environmental > Aquatic > Non-marine Saline and Alkaline > Saline | place: Antarctica: Organic Lake... | reverse complement strand
ATTGAGTTCGCTCTCTATTGGGCCTCTTTGATCTTGCTGCGAGCCATGCAGCTCCGAGTCAAGCTTCCTTGTACGATCGTGGTACTCTTTGTTGACAGCTTTTTGCCTTTTCTCCAGAGTTGCCCCTGGAATAGTAGAGGTGTTGTCGTAGTGTGAAAGGCCTTGTAGCGTCCTGAAGTCCACAAAATTTTAACTGGGTACATACTGTATGTTCTGACGTTCTGACACGTTTTCACTGACATCAACTGGACTACGTTGATCGCGGTGCGGCGGACCCGCGCCGCTGCAGTAGTTGGTAGTGAGATTTTGGCCCCACTTCCAAAACATCAGCCCTTTGTTGATCCATTGCATTCGCCGTAGTCTGTTGAAGCAAGGGTGATGACCACTACCGATTAGTATTCTACGGTTGAATTAGACATCGCAGATTATTGTTTTCTCCGAGTGCCATATCACGGCGAAGAGCTGAGACCGGCCGGAACAAAGCGAAACATCTCTCACGTTTTACCTCTGCATAATATAGACAGCCATTCTCTTTACGATTTTGACTTGCGCGCAACGCACGCGCGTACACTTCTTCCCGCAGCATTGGCTTCTGTGTCATTTGGGTTTGTATTAGTTCGAGTTCGAGTTCGAGTATTTGGCGAAATTATACATGAGCATTTCAGAGATTAAAATTTCCACTTATTTGTAAAAGGAATGAGAGCAGCACAGAGGAGCGCACGCTTGAGTTATGTTACGATTTTTGTTAATGCAGTACAAAGCGGAGAATTTTATTGGGGTAAGTGCGCACTTAGCTCACTTTACTGGATGATGGCTTATTCAAACTCAAGAAATCGATATCATTCCGGGCCTGTTATTGAGGCAGCCTCCGAGCCCGAGGGGCCGGAATCAGAAGGCAAACTGGTAGAGATACAAAGCATGAAAGCAATATTTTTTACTGTATTATACAGCGCAAATGCAGCCACCACGGCGCATTGGAATTGGCTAAGTGTGCCCCTGTACTGGCACTACTGTACCTTGATTCTGATCTGGATCTGGAGATCACGGGAATCGGACCCTGGTCAACAATCAACAAGATGACGACCGCACACCAACACCCAAGCCAACAGCCAAGTGCGCACTTCGCACTTACTTAGCTCAGTTGGCTGCTGCTTTAAACTTAAAAACCAAACCCAACAAATCGATCATCCCGGCCCAGTTTCTAGTCCGATCGCCCGGCCAGCAATATTATTTCGATACAAGTCAATGGCTTTGAGCTTTGAGGGCCTTTGTTCCTTTCATGGGTCTTAGTTCGAGTTCGAGCAAAAACCATTTCGATTGGCGCGAAGGTGTATGAAATAATTCATAATACGCCACAGGCGAGGCATATCGTATGTGTCCTAGTAGCACGAAAAGAAAACCGACTTGCCTTCTCGCTTGGTAACTGCACAAAAAGGAAGGCAACCAGGGCAACCTTCGTCACCTGGGCGATTCTTTCTTCATCAAATATCTGTGATGCCTGTACCGGCAAGCTGGACATCAGAGTCAGATTTCCCTTCCCGCAGAGGCGAGAGGCCCAGCATAGCCGAGGTCCGGTTGTAGCTGGAGCGCGAGCCGGTGCTGGCAACTGACGAGCCGAGCCCTCTGCTGCCACGGCGGGAATTGATGTCAACACTGCCGCCGCTAACAGAGCCGCGAGAGCTCGATAGGTCGAGCGACTGACGCGATGCTTCCGTGATGGATGCCGCCCGGGCGTTGCGAGCGGCGACGCGATTCAAAGGCGGGGACACGTCGTCTTGAGTCTCCGTGGTCTACAACGCACCAATCATGAAAGGAAATGGCAAGTTTCAAGATACACGTAGTTACCAAAATTAAAGACGACGAGGGCCCAACATTATAGTTAAAACATAATACAGGAAGCAACTGAATAATATACTAACCTGCTTGGCACGCAATTCTTCACGTGTCAGCGCTGTCGACGACGCCCTATTTGTGGATCCATGCTCACTCAATGAGGTAGCTGTTGGCAGAAGCTCAGCTGCCTCTTCGTCATCGTCGTCACCATCATCGTCACCGCATTGATCGAGCCCTGGAGGCATCAGCACCACTGATTCGTCTAGTGGAACAGAATGCGACCGAGACGAGCGGAATAGTTGGCTGGACGCACTGAGCGACTCTTCCGTGAGGTTCATGATGTCCCCAAGGCGCTGTCACCGGGTCAATGAAATAAATTACTTCACCAGATAGTGCATCTGAAGAGGATAGATAAGAAAGTGCAAGCATGCACACTACATTCACAAGTCTCACCTGCATGAATCGCTCCTGGTAGTTGTTGGGAGCAATGGCACTAAGCCCTGACGGATCTTTAGCCAAGAAATAAGTCTTGAAGAACCGCTCAAGGCGCTTTTCCCACGTCCACTCCTGTTATAAGATCGCAGGATGCAATTTATATAAGCGATACGCAGATTCCATTGATCAGAAATGCATCTCTAATATTCTATCGACCACCAGTAAATGGCGATTTCTTATAAACTTCACCTGCAAGATGTCAATCATGCCGAAATAGTATGCATTTGGCCCGACAATCGAAGATGCTTCGATACAACAGTCTTGCCCCTGTGTCGTAGGCTCCATCCCAAGGTTGATTTGTTGCACTGCTCGAGATAACACTTTAACGCCTCCTTGGTGACCGCACATGCCTGAACTTCCGTTGCGACCAGTGGATTGCTGACTTTTGGACGAGGAGGTGCCCATCGCCGAGCTCCCTCCAGCCCGCGAACTGCTAGTGTCAACAGAATCAAAAGGCGCTGAAGTTGTTGAGTTGCCTACTACGGCTCGATAGGCTTCCTCTGCCCGGTCAGTGGCGATTTCCATGCGCTCTGACTCCGTCATAGACAACAAGGCTGCCCATTCACCTGCCAAAATTGCCACACATTCATGGTACACGAAGTATGAATGAACAAAATCAATAAAATAAGAATAGTACTGAGGCTAACGATGTAAGGACTTGGCGAGAGAAAGAACACATATACTTAGTACGATAAAAAGAGATGCTTGCAATACCTTCACTGGACTCGTAGGTTGAATCCATGTTTCGCCAAGTGACTGGAATTTTCTTGTAGCTGATTCCAACCTGATAATCAAGAAAATGTGTGAAGAGACCCAACGTCAAGAACTGCTTGAGTGAGCGCATGTAAGAGAATAAAAATAGTTTGAGTAAATCTAAATGGTAAGAAAAGTTTCGGCCATAGTAATCAAGATATCTCATAAACTCCATTCTTGCATCATTCGATCTATTCGTTTCATGATGAAATAATATTCCTTTGGCTTAGCCTAACCAGAAGAGAGTAGTCCATGATGTTCCGGAGCATCAGAAATTTCGAATCGCGTTCCAGCTGTAGGCTGATCCGATATGCTTGGTCTGGCTCAATCTGAAACTTGGACGACAAGTCACAGTCCTTCAATATCACATTAGGAGCGTGCAAGCCTTGCACATGCGCCGAGCACTTGTCCTTCTTCTTGCCGACCACATATTTTTGCCCACAGAGCCGGCAAAACGTTTGCTGGCCAGCGGTTGGAGGCGAAAAGTTCCGCGACACCCACGAACCCTTGATGTCGAACCTGTGCCCGTGCATGCACATGGCATATTCATGGATTGTTTGACACACACTTCAACCATGAACCATGAAGACAGTACACTATCTAGAGTTTGAAAAATACATGCGAGTAAAGCATGCCTTCGACAGCCAACACTATTGTACCGTTCGTAAATGGAAAGCGATGTCTTTGGTGGCCGCACGTAAAACAAGTTTTCCATGACAAAGAAGCGGAAGTGCGTGCCGTAGACCACCAAGTTGTAAGCGCCATATATGCGAACCAAAAAAGACTCCGGGTACCTGCAATTTGAATTCAAAATTATGAAAATAAAAACAAAGTTGCATAAGCTAAAATAATGCTGCACCATATAAATGTTTCATATGAAATCGCAATGCAATTTGCTGGGATCATCATAAATAGTAAGCAAAAGCACAAGGAAGATTTTCAAGACTAAAATACCTAGCCAAGTGCTCTGCATACTCCATGGCCATGTTTCGAAGGAGTGTCATTTCGGACAGAGTGCAAGACTTTACGATGAAGCGCTTATCCGACGAGAAGAAGAAAAAAGCTTGCGATGCACCGCCTTTGTTTACTTTGAGTTCCAAGCCATCCTGTTGCCATGCGTCATGAAACGATGACTCAGAGACCCCGTATGTTTCGCGCACTGCACGAAACGTTACTGGGCTGTATTCCGTCAAGAATGGGCCCTGAAATTACGTCATGAAGTGATGGATAAGGTGGTTGAAAATTGTAGTTTACATTCAGGATCATACATAGGCATATTTTTTAGATGCAATTATAGCTGAAAAGATAGACGCATTTTTAAAAGTAAAAATAGGAGTATCACGAACCTTCTCAGACCAATTGCGCTTCGCGTTTGAGGCAAAACTCGAATGCATACCACCTGCACCCTCGCCATCGACTCCTTCATCGTTCATCACGTTGCCATTGCCATCGTTTGCTTCGCCGGGCTTGCGCCCAAAGAAACGCGTTGGATCTGCATAGAAACTGCGCTCAAGATTGTTTCCATTCAGCCCAAGGTCACTCCCATATGAACTCATATGACTGCTCTCGTCTTCGGTGCTGCTGTCTTCAGCAGTGAAATTATCTGACGAAATCTTCCGAGTATGTTGAGGTGGCTTCGAAAACGATGCTGTACTTGAATCCTTACGGTTTATGCCTAAGAGGAGGCGAGAAAAACGCCAGAAGTCGAGCCGGAGCGAATTTGGATCTTCGTTCGGGCCGCGCAATGGGATAGTGCGCCAGCCCTGCAAAAATGGAGATAGGAAAGACGTTGAGAAACTTACCCTTCGACAAGTGAAACAGATACTGAGAGACAAAGAATTGGCGTGAAGAAAAAGAAATATTAGCCGCTTATTACGTATGCTTCAGTTCATCACCTTAGAAATTTCTGGATCATTGAAGTCAATAGGCTGGGAGCTCCGCCGCAGCCCGCGTCCGAGGTAACTCTTCAATCATTGAAAGTACGAACATAAACAAAGTGCGGGAAATAAGCGGAATCATGAATATAAGTAGATCATGCTAATTCAATTCGATCGACTGCCTGCATGTTGCGGAATAATTTGTTGGGAATTTGGCTTTCACGTTTTAGGTAAGTTTGGGTTATTTCGCAACACTGCACTCCTATTTGGGTTCAATTGTGTTGAAATTTGTGCAGTACGTTACGCACCGTCATTTCCTTTTGAAGCGATTTGTTCACGTTTACATCGGCACCCACAGAGCTGCGCTTAAACAGAAAAGAAGCCGGATTGAATGAAAAGGAGCTGTGGGCTCGGCGGTGTGCTTTCTTAGATGCATCCCCATTGACCCAAAACCAGCAAACTAAGTCCACCAAACCGCGGCCGAAGAGCCAAAAGACGAGCACGCGCGGCCAGAGAGCCGAGCTAGTTTGTATGTACGTGAGCGAATTGAGGACAAATAGGCCAAAGAGCCAGACAAAATGCGTCAAGATGTTGCGAAAATTCGTCACGATAATTCGAAGCCTCGTAATGATTGACTGTGCACAATGGTTATGGGGTAAACAAGGCACATGATTAGCATTAAGCGAAGCTCGAAATACTGCATACCTACCAATCTTTGTGAACGCGACGAAACGAAAAGAAAAAAGACCAATTGAAATGAAGGAATGCATGAATAAACAAACTGAAACGAAAGTAAGCAGGCAAGTAGCAGCAGCAAGGTGGATCCTGTGTCGTATATTGAATCACTCTTGTTTGACTCTTACTTCGGAGGTGCCGGACACCAGACGTCTGTAGGCAAAGTACGCCATGATCATGGATGTAAGCGTCGAGGCGACAATCTCGAGGTAAAGCCATGCTATTGGGTATAAGTACGCGTAGACGTCTTGAAATTCCGTATTTGAATTGCGGTTTGGTACAAAACAAATTTTAGGCTGCTTAGTGTGAGCACTTTCGTGGCCAAAAACCCACGCGCCATCCATTCCATAGCAGCCAGGTTCAGTACCTTCTTTCCGAAGCACCGGGCAGTAAACCCCCTTGTCGGCCTCCGACGACTGCGTAGATTCCGTAGACCCAACGCCAGGCACATACACCACTAGGATTACAAACGTGAAGCCCATGGCGAACAAGTATGCGTACAGGATGACGTCGTATTGGAGAATAGCACGCGAGAAGTCAAGGAAAGGGTTCGTCATTGTCCGGTACAAGTCAATCGATAGTAGCGGCAGCTGCCACAGTGATTTATGCACGCAAAGCATCATCGCTGTTGAGGGCACAAGGCATGAAGTCGTCGCGGTATCGTTCAAAGCAACCGAGCCGCCTCTGTTGTAAAGCCAAATTAAGGCCATGACAAAGAGTACCAACGTGACGAACCATTGATACTCCCTCATGTAAAGCAGCAGCGCGGACGACCCGATGCCAAGGACAGACTTAAGGATATCCTTAAAGTGTCCAACTGTGCCCAAATTGTGCGGTGTGTACAGCGCGATTACTACACATGCGAGGGTTGCATCGGCGATTGTTTGGCGCACCAGCAATGGGTTCGGGTAGACCCGCAGGTGGGGTCGAGTCAAATACTGGTAAAGCACAACGAGCGACGAAAAGAGACCCGCAAATGCACCCGAGACCACGTACCTAAATGAATAAGCAGGTGCAATAGATATGCTGAATTTGTTTTTTATTGATTTCAAAATTGGCCATTATTTGTGGGCAAGAAAAGTGGTGAGAAAGTTCGTCGCTGGGGAAAGACAAACCACACAAAATGATCCTATCGGGTCTTCTCTACAGCTCACTTTTGCTCTGTTAAGCGTACACTAACATACGCGTCATTCTCCGTGATGGTGCAGTTATTGTCGTCAGGTGCGCAAGCACTGAATTCGGCTTCCTGTCAGGATTTGTTCACGAAAGGTATGATTTTAGAAAATGCCCTTCTCAAGGGATAGTTGAATTCGCCATGCATGTGGAAACTCACCCTATAGAACATCTCTACGCCACCGAGCGATGCTGCGATGATCAGTAGAAAAGGCAACACTTTGTAGCACACGATGTGCTCTAGTTTGACCACTCCTGGAAGAGCACAGCGTGACAAAAAAGTCGAATGAATAAAAGCTAGTGCAGCGATACGCATCGTAATCAGCTTTGACTCGATGAAATAATGAATGCAGTTGAATTTCGTGCGAGCAGGACTCAGCTGTGAAATGTGTCATCTATGTGCTCGACCTTGCTGTTGCTGGTGGTACGGATCTTGGGTGCTTTGTTCCTCTTGCTGCTGGCCGCGATTTCGTAGAGGGAGCCGGCCACCAGTACTGTAGGCGCCCACCAGGTGGTTTGTACTCCCCGACACTGCAGGTGCCGCAGGTACATTTTTGCGCGTGATTTCATTTGAGCCGTTACTTGAGGCCTCGCGCAACTGGTGAATAGAAAAATGGCCCAATAAGTCAATTGAAACAGGAGAGAGAGTCAGTCTTTACATACTTCTCAAAATCCTCACATTGTCATGAATGAAGGGATTGGATTCTGCGCTTGCGGGATTCTGGAGGTTGTAGTTTCCCTCTAAGGTAGACTGAGTGGAGGTCATTTTCGTTGTCTTCTGAAGGGTGCGCCGTTCTGAACACACAGCGAGTATGAAGCGATCAAACGAACGAAGGTATCCTGAATTCCTGAACGCTGTGCGCAGCAGGCGCCTGCTCGTTGAGTGTTTTGCGTTTTTCGGAACAGACAGAGACGACCGACTACAGACTACAGACGACGACTACAGACTGACTACTACAGTACTTACAGGAGTATACTAGTAGTATACTCCTGTAAGTACTGTAGTAGTCAAATACTACGTACCTTATACCCTTGCTTATACTGAAACTGAAATTTAATACTGAACAGTAGATAAGCAGCTAAGCTAGCAATACTTACTCTTGTGAAGTTAAGCCGGCTCGCTACTGCATAATTGCATGAGCTAAGTAGCCTTTATCGTCTAGAGGGTCATTGCGTTGACTCCTAGTATTACGAATCTACGACACTTGCCGCCTCGGATTATGGCCGCACGGCGTATCATAAAAGGTTCCGCAGCTGACGTTGAGAATGGGAATGACGTGAAGGACAGCTACGATAGTGCAGTTAGCTACGGTAGCGGCTCAACATTTACTGGCAGATGGTCCAGCCCGTTGATTGCGTTGGGGTTGCTAACCTTGGTGGCTACAGCAGCGTACTATGAGCGGAATGTCCTGGTGAGCCTCATCTGCTCTCCAAGTACTTGACATTCATTTAATTTACCATGTGTTCCTCCACTTCGATTGCCTTGACTTTATTGTAGCTTCTTAGGTTGCCAATGCTTCACTATTGTATCTTGCGTGTTGCGTGCGTGCGTGCGTGCGTGCGATTCGTGGGGACGATTCAAATTTGGTAACTGGGAATTGTTTAGACGGGCATGGCACAATTAGGACCTGCAGAGGAGCTGCGTGTTTTGGCGAATCGTCGGCGCGAAGGCCAACTTGCTCGTGCTAGCTCAACCCTCGCAGACAGCAGCGCTCAGCTTCCGAGTCTGAACGTGCCGAATGTCCACTCTCCGTCAAAGCAGCAAGCATTGAGCTACCCTTTGCCCCGCCCTGATGCTGCCGCGGTTGAAGACGCGCAGCTCCTGTCTGGTGTGGCGTCTCCGCCGACTCGCGCTGCGCAGCAAGCAATTCAGCTCACCAACGCTGCTTCTAAACTAGCAGTCCAGCAGCGGCTTGGCTCTCAGAGCGGCAATCACGGTCAGCCTGCAGCCACCACACCTCGATCAGCGCAGACGGCAGGATCCGGTGCCCTTGCCGTTGCTGCTGCTGGAGTCGGCTCGGCTGCCAAATCGGATGCTGTAAGAGGTGACGGTGGCGCTGACGGAGGCAGTTTGCAAGGCATGAGCTTAGACGCGCTTACTGCGATAGTTGTGCAGCGCACGCAAGCTGTTCGCGCGATGAAAGCTGCCAAGAAAGTCTTTGAAGTGGACGCCGAAGCCAAAGCGGCCGCGAAAGCGCTTCAAGAAGCGTAAGTTTGACCTTCTATTACGATGTGGCTCTGAGAATCAAATGCAGCTCTGCGATTCAGACTTCAGGGAAGCACCCTCAAAAGAATTCCCTGCTCAGATTGTTCGTTTTGTTCTACTTCTTGATCGTGCATCCAAAATTAGTGTTGTGCAACGTAGCATCTTCCACTGTTCAGTTGTAGGGTTCTCGTGGAGCGAAAATACGGGCCCGAACCGTACAACCTGGAAATTCAGCTGCGATTCCCTGAAAGCATGCCCGATTACGCCGAGAAAGGCAGCACTGGCAAAGTGCTTCTCGAAATGGCGCCAACAGCTCTCATGCCTTATTCCGTGCTCACTTTCCTTGACATGGTGTGCTGCTTTGAGTGATATGTGATGTTCTCAAAAAAATCACAGTGTGTTGTACTTATGAATTTACAAGAGAGCATTAGTGGTCATAATAGGATACTGGATGCGAGAGCAGGATCTACCATGCACGTTTTTTTGCGTTAGACCTCCTTCTTTCTTCTTTCTGTTCTTTCTTTAATCTTTCTGACTTGCTTCACATTTTTATTTCTTACTGTCGATTTTTGTGTCCAAAATTTAATATTAAGGTGACGGAAGAATGGAAAGGAGGTGCCTTTCACCGCAACGCGCCACACGTGAAGCAAGCGACTGTCAAGGGAAAGCATCCAGGATTTCCGCTTGCGTTCCAGGAGTACAGCCCTGACTTCCCACACAAGAAGGTACTGGGTATTATACTAAATATGAAGTAGTGCGTATGCCATGGTGTAGATAGTCTGCCATTGTTGTGAAAAATAGGCACAATTCGCATCAACCGAAATCACTGTACGAAAAGTTTTGTTTTTTTTGCTTTGATAAAACAAGATTCGAAGTTCGCATACAAATCGCTTCATCATTATCTTCTCTGCCCATTTCCCCCTTTTTTTTGCAAATGTCTATCAATCGGTACTGGTACGGCTTGTGACGGCACTCACAGTACACGCTCGGGTTTGCGGGGCGCCCGTCCTCGTCGGCGTTTTACATCTCCACCGTGGACAACACGCACAACCACGGGCCAGGGTCTCAAGGCTCCAAGACCGAAGCAGACGCGTGCTTTGCAAAGGTGAGGTGGCGGGAGCATTCCTGGGGGGAAAATTATATTTGTCGTACCATGTGGCGTTTTAGAGAATTTTAAAGTGCAAAATCATAAACCAAGCGTTTGTGACATGCCTGGTTCAAGAGATCCTTGCCTCACGCCACCCTGTTTTTGTAGGTGGTGGGCGCAGAGTCCAAAGCAGGCCCCTCAGTAGACGTCGTGAAGCGGCTTGACTTGCAACCTGGGGGCCAGAAACCCAACGGATTTGTGGGCAAGAGCACTGACCACGTCGTCATTGAGTCCTTCAAACTGCTCAAACACGAATGAAGGTGTTAAGGCTCTCTGAATGGCCTCCATTTTTCGTTTCAGTGCCCCCAATCCCAAGTGCCGTAGGAAAAGTGGCGTGCATGAGCCTTGAGGCAACCAAGGTTTTACCGCCAAGAACAAGCAGAATATATCGGAAAAGCAGTAGATTGTGGACGACCTCCCTGTTATTATGGTTATACATGCGGACTCCAGCATCCCGTCTCTGAATCCTAGAATTCAAGACCATTTCGCGGTCTTCTCAGACGCACTCCAGAGTCCTCATTGCTCCTTGGCAAATACAAAACGGTAGCGCCAACAAAAACTCGACACCTGGTTGCTGGCTAGAGCCCAATTCCCCAAATCCAAAGAATCCTAAGTCCTAATAGACTAGACCGCGCACGAAGAAGACTTCTCTGCGCCTTCCTTTCCTTCTTTTATGAAAAAAATATGCGGGCTATACAAGGCAATGCTTTAGTGCCCGAGTTATTCCTAGTTCCTAGAACCAGGAACCAGGCGCGAGTAGTTTATATATATAATGGGCGCATGCGCATGTACCATGTACCACCGCGCTAGCCAACTCCTCTGCCTAATCAATATCGAACTCGAACTCGAACTAATACAAACCCAAATGGCACAGAAGCCAATGCTGCGGGCAGAAGTGGGAATGCGCGTGCGTTGCGCAAACAAAGCAAGTGCGGAATGATTCAGGAGGGAGAGGG
>Ga0307931_1002721_pt1 | contig 11176 bp, 4 predicted proteins | sample OrgLakmetageno47_FD_201816 | JGI IMG/M metagenome (GOLD analysis project Ga0307931, IMG submission 201816) | Saline water microbial communities from Organic Lake, Antarctica - #47 | ecosystem: Environmental > Aquatic > Non-marine Saline and Alkaline > Saline | place: Antarctica: Organic Lake... | reverse complement strand
CCAAAAACAGGGTGCCAGCGCGAGTGATTTTCACTTCCACCACCCGCCAGGCCTCCATCTGAAGGAGAAGAAGCAAAGGGCAAGTGAGAGGAAGACCAACGACAGAGAAATGCCAGCCGGACACGGAAGGAGTTCGACTCGCCCCATTACCAGACGACAACGAAAGAGGAGCAACGACTCTTGATACTTTGTAAAAAAATGCACACGTACCTCTTTGTAGGAAAGAGCTAGTACGATGTTCGTCGCTCCATTTGTTTCGAAGACAACAACCGAGAGGCCCGAAGGAGAAATCTAATGAACCACCGTAATGGAATGGTAAAACGACGGAGTTGAGGAAGGCAGTATAGCACAAGAGGATTTTCATGTGGATAAGAAGTCTAGCTGCCCAAGCAACACCACTGAAAGGACAACTCTCAAACATATTTTAGGCACTCTGAATCCATTACCAGTCTCCACACAAAGCACTACAATGACTCAATTGTCACGCACACACAATAATCTCACACACACACCTCGAGCACTGGGTCCCACGCGTAGTCTTCTTGGCGCAAGCCCGGCCCAGCGGCAGTGTGCATCAAAAACTCGCATTTGCCCGTTTCGGAGTACGCGAGCGCGAGCGACTCTCGCCGGGACTTCCGGTGAAACCGCACGTCGCTCAAGCCTCGGGGCGGAGCCGGCGTTTCTGGTCCTCGGTGCCTGCCCGGAAAGATTATACTCACGCACGTCAATGATTTGCGTCGAACGCATGGGAAATGGCAACATAGAAGAGGACATCCAAGACGAAGAGGTGCTGCAGAGGTATGGGCGTGGGCCGAAAAAGAACACTCGAAACGTGTACAGGCAACAACTCACCGGCGTCGGCACTCGGCTCGGAGCACGTGCAGGGGGAGAATAACGAGGCCGTGCTCCCCGCTGTGAAACTTTTTCGCGAAGGGCTCACATTGTGGAGCTGCCCACGGCTCTTGAGGCCACGGTCGCGGGAGTTCCGAGCGCGCGGCTCGCAATTTGGCGCACGACACACGAACACCCCCAAATGCCTCGGCGCAGCCCACCGAAAACTTCTGGTTTCCAGCCTCTGCTTTTGCGTTCGCCCCATCGCTAGCAGCTCTACTTATCTTGCTTTCTGAAGATGGTGCGCTCGACTTCAGAGGAGACCCCGTCATGCTGTCGTTTGTGTGCTCCACAGACACAATAAAGCTAGCGTCGAATTAGATCTTCAATTCGAGAGCCATTTATCGTGAATCGAATTCAACAAGGCGCCACGATACTCAACAACGACAGTCAAGAGTTACTTTGAAGCCTAGCTTGAAGGCCTAAAAAGCTCTGAAGTAGTGTTTGCAAAATAATGATTCGTTGATTTCGTATCTTCAGAATCTTCAGGAATTTCACTCATCACGTGTGAACAGTTGTTTGAACAGAAACAGAAACACGCCCGCACCTTCGCCCCTAGTACTGTCTACAGCTACTGCATGGGTGATGACTTGGTTATAAGTGTGAGTGACCTGGGAAAATATTTTCCCGGTTTAAGTTATTTGGCCTCTGAAGAACCGAATAGCACAATAAAAGAAGTTCCCCTTCTTAGTTCTCAGCGAGTTAGAAGTTGCAGATAGCGCAGCACCAGCACCGAAGAAATTTCCTTCTTTCACATGTCTTTGACGTCCAACTCCAACACCCATGAGCCCATATCCCAGCCACAGAGAGCGAATGATCCTCGCGCATGGAGCAACTATACAGGCGCAATTGTAACGCGCAACGGCTTCGCGAATCCCACCTTATTTTAGTCCACATGCCGGCCGAGGAAAATAGAGTGCTGCCCGCCGCCTGCGACCATGAGGACTTGCAAGTGGTCGAGCTTCGCGCGCGCCAAGTCGAGGCGCTTGGGCGCGAGCTCGTCTTTGTCAGTGAAGTGCCCCAACTGGCCCATTTCTCCAAACCCCCACGAAAACACTTGGCGCTTGGCGGTGAGGAGCAGGGTGTGGTTTTCGCCGCACGACAATTGAGTGGGGGCCCCACTGTCCGCCGGGAGCGCAGTTTCCACGGGCTGGTTGAGGAAACTGCCCGGGCTGGAGTCCACGGCATTGCCCACGCCCAGCTGACCGTAGTCGGCGCGGCCCCACGCAAACACGGCGGCGGGCGCGGTGGCCGCGACGCCTTCCACCACGCCCCCACCTGCGAGCGCGATAGAATGGTGCTGCCCGCCGCCCACCACCGTGACACCCCGGCCCGCGAGGGCAGGAATGGGCTCCAAATGGTCTCGGTTCGTTTCGTCCCCGAGGCCCAATTGGCCGTAGTTGTTCAAGCCAGACGTGTACACTTCGCTTCCGACCGCCGTCACCAAGAACAAGTGCCACATGCCAGTGCCAATAGATTTCACCGCAGGCAACGGGCCTAACCCGCCGGCGCGAATCGGCGGCTGCGGGGTGAGGTGCTCGTCGCGGATGGCTTCGAAGCGGTAGTTGGTCTTCTCGTCCCGCATCGCGCTCGCCGGGCGCCCCAAGTCCCCAACTTCGCCCAAGCCCCAGGTCAACACGGACCTAAAGCATAGTCGATTAAAGGCAGCAAAGATGGGTTGAGAGGAGATGAAGTGGTTTTGAAATCTGGTTTTGAAAATTAGACAACGATCTCAGAGCAAAAGAATATTGGCTTCACGATAAGATCTACGAGAACGCTAAAAGCAAGAAAGGGAGGCGTCGACAGTGTGCAAGGATGGAGAAAGTTCCGCGGCGAGTTGACTGCGCGTTCTGAACACGAGAGAAGTGAGCAAAGAATTCGATACCCGTTCTTGAGAAGTGCAACGTTGAAGGAAGCACCACACTTCAAGTCCGCAGCCATGTTCGCGGGGAGGAGGTCTAATTTCATGGGCTCGTCTTGCTGCCGCTTCACAAAATCCGCCTGGTAAGCGAGCACAGCGAGAAAAATCATCAAGCACGTCCATAACCAAATGTGGAACGGAAATAGAAATGAATTAGCAGTCTGAGAATGCAGACACCTCAGAGAAACTATCGAAGAGCTACGTCTGTTTCTGGCAATCTGGCTGGACCATCCTGTGTCGTATCTACGTACCTTGCCGGAGTACCCCTTCGGAAGGTCGAACCACTTTCGGCCTTCCTTGTCCTTGTAGCAGCCCCAGCCCCACACGTTGCCATCCACCGTGAGAGCCAGGGTTTGCGAATCACCGCACGCTACATGGACCACTCGCTCTCGAGACGCCTCGCCTCCAGTGCCGAGCGTGACCAGCGCCGGGAAGTTTTCGTCCCCTTTCATGCCTTTGCTCATGTCTTCAGGGTCGATAGGGCCCGTCGCCCGCCCTAAAGCTCCGTCGTCGTTGCAGCCCCAACTCCACACGCGCCCGTCTGCGCCAACTGCAACGCTGTGGATGCCGCCGCAGGCTACCACGCGCACCTGCTTGTCGCGCAAGCTGGTCACAATGCGTGGTTTCCTCACCGACAGGTCCTCGTCTTCTTCGACGCCGTGCGCGAGCTGCCCGCACTCGCCGCTTCCGAAGGTGAAGACTTCGCCGTCAGGTCGCAAGTACTTGTCTTCCAGCGAAGCTAAGTACGCAATGTATTCGTGGCCTGCGTCGAGCAGTGGGGCGTCTGGATTGGTGGCTACTGCCTGCTGCACCCATGCAGCGAACTGAGTGTTCAGTGCCGTAAGCGCGCCGAGGAACGCTGCCCGCCGATCTTCCTCAGCAGCTCCGCCCGTTGATGCGCCAGCAGCTCGTTTGCTTGAGCCAAAAGGCTCAGTTGAGAAAGAGCTCCCACGCTTCATGGACCTACTCTAGTAGCGATGGGATAACAATTCATAACACAGAAAAACGTTTTTTTCCATTAGATGAGAGATATAACGATGCGAATAGACAACCGTGCAACGATTGAATTTCTAGTCACTTGCTAGAATTCAGTGCTAGTATTGACTACAATTTTTCAAAAGCAGTCCCAAAGTAGAGCACATTGATTTGCCAACACTCACGGGCACGCGGCGAGCTCTTTTATGAGCTAAGCAGCTAAGCTTTTCGTTTGCGTCGGACAAGAATCGTTTCAAAAATACTGTGCTCCCTAATATGGTACATAAAAGATAAACACTTTTTGCTCTTCTCTTCCAACTCCAACTCCCAAGCGCAAATTTCTTCACAAGGTGTTGGGCGGTTGAGCGGTTGAGTCCTGCCTGGGCGTCATAGACGCTAGCAGTGACTGCACGAGATGAGCGTCGAAATGACGGAAGATCCAAACGTGGCTGCAGCCCGTGAGTTTAAAGATTTGGACCAAGAGTGGAGGTTCCTATTCATGAAGTAGATATGCAACTGTGATGACATGTCCCTGCTTTGCATTTTTGAATTAGGTGCTCGTCGGCTTGAGAGACGAAGTCTCCGCCAAGGCGCAGCTGGTGTGGGCGGTGAAGGTGGCGAAGATAGTGTCGCCCCGCTTCAAACTGACGCGCCAGTGCCAGCACCAGCAGCTGGAGGGGCGTCTCCTTCTAGGCGGCGGTCGGTGTTGAGAGCTGAACGTGGGATGCTGGGCCAGAGTCGCGACAGCACAGCAAGTGGCTTAGAGGCAGGTGGCTTCGAGGAAGGTGCAGGTGGCGACAATAGCAGTAGCAGTGCAGCTGGCAGTGGCTCTTCGCCAAAGTCGGGCGACGCAATCGGTCGCAACGCTACCTTCGACCCATTTGCAGCCGTAGAGCAAGACGACGGTGAACTGACGTCGCTCGTCTCGGGCGTTGCTTCGCCTCGCCGCCGCCGTCGCCTGTTTGGGCGCAGATCAAACCAGAATAACTCAAATGGAGACGGCAACGATGGTGGCGGCGCTAGTAACAATACCGGTGACGATGATGGGGGAACTGGAGCTGCGGGTGGTGGAAATGCGCGCGACAGTAGTCGAGCGGTGCCGCCGCAGCTGCGCTACGCAGCAGAGCGCGACGACCCAAACGCTCCTGGCCCCGTGCTTTGGCACCCCCAGCGGCTCGCGAAGAGCGCCCAACGCAAGCTCGGGCCCCTGGCAGTGGGTGGCGTGGGCATGGGGCGGGCAGTGCCGGCCATTGCCGTGTCACCTCGTTTACAAGACGCGGCTCTGGGCCAAGGCCAGGGTGGAGCATCTGCCGCGCCAAAGCGCTGGGGCTGGCTGAGTAAAGGCCGCGGACTCGCCAGCAGCGATGGAGGCGATGGGGTCGCCAGCGAAGGCGGTGAAGGTTTAAGCGCTGCAGCCGCCGCTGCCGCTGCTCAGACAACTGTCGGCTGGACGGGCAGCGGCGACGGCATCAGCAGCTACGGTGGGGGCGCAGCTGTCTTGACCAACCAGCAGCCTGCCGTGACGCGGCTTTTGTCGTCAGGTTCCTTGCGAGAACGCGTGGTGCGAGACCTGGTGGCGCTGGCATCGCATGCAGCGGCCCAGGCGAAGAGCTCAAGCGGCGAGCAGAACGAGGGGCAGAACAGCGACGGCGACGGCAACGAAGGCGGCAACAATGGCATCGCCGCGTTGCGTGCCGCAGGTGAAGCACAGCGAGCGCTGGCGGACTTGAGGCGGCGCGGGTTTGCCACTCTGGATGACGTCTTAGACGACGACGGCGTGTTGCTTGGGTGCGAAGACCCGGTGATTCCGCACGCCGTCAGGCTCTGCCGCGACACTGACGACCTGCCCGATGCAGTTTCCAATGGCGGCGGAGGAGTTGGCCGAGGCAGGAATAACGGTGGTTTTGGAGGCTACGGTAGAGGCGCCACTCCACCACCCCCACCACCGCCTTTGGGGTCGGGGCAACACCGGCCAGCTGCCAGGAGCTTGGGGCCAGGGCGAGCTACAGCGGCACCTCAGGTTGTGATGCGGTCTCCTACCACCGGAGTTGGCCCGAGCACTCAGAGCGAGGGCCACCACCACTCTCACAGCCACGGCGGGAGCGTAGAGCTCGCGGTGCGCGTGCTCAAGCTAGCGGTCCACGACCACCCGTTGTTTTGCCCCGAAGACCGGCTGGCCCTGCTCCTGCGGCAAGCGCACTCGGCCTACGTCACGGAACTGGAGCGAGACCCGTGCCGCTACCTGGCGTTGCGGCTCGCGGCAGCAGTGCACGAACTTCAGAAGCTTGCGCCTCACGCGTCTCCGCAGTTTAGTGGTCGTGATCAAGGCCGCCGCCGCGGCTCCAACGACGAAGGCAACAACAACTTCTACGATAGTGAAGGAGACGCCAACAACAAAGATGCGTCCGCCCCAGAGGAGGACCCAGCTCTCGCCAAGTTGATTGCGCTCGCGTACCCGAACGCAGGCCTATACGCAGGGCCGAATAACTTCGGGCTGGACCACCTGAGCAGCAGCGGCGACAACAGCAATGCAGCCGGTGGCAGTGCTGGTATTCCTTCCCCCGCGCCTGCCGCCGACCAATGCGACTTGCTGTGGCGTGACGCGTGCGACACCTTGTCCAGCTTGCTGGACGCTGAGACGACGGCGAGGCAAACTACGAAGCGAGTGTACCGCCTGTGGCGCGCCTTGCAAGCTGCTCGCCGCGACGCAGCTGTAGCAGCCGGCCAACCAGCTCCTAGCAGCGGCAACACCACTAGCAACAACGCGAGCAGTAGCACTTCAAGTCAAAAGAGCAAGAGCAAATACTTCAATAGCCGCCGTGGCAGCGGAACCAGTGAATCCGAGCAGACTCCAGTCAACGGTGGCGAGAACAGCAGAGAAACTAGTGCCAGTGGAGACGAAGCCAGTGCTCCACGAGCAGTTTGTGCGACTCCACTGCGGTTGCGGCTCACAGCCCGGTCGCCAGCTGCGGTGGCCAACGGGTGCGTCGACGTGCTGCCTGCCGTAGAAGCCCTCTTGGCGCTTCACGACCGCCTCGCGAAGATCAGCATGGCCCTCGTGCACAAGCGCTTTCGGCGTGACACTCCAGCTGCTCCTCCTCCTGTGGCTTTTGCTTCAGGTGCTTCTCCTAACACCACCCGCCGGAGCGACCGCCGTCGCCGCAGTGGGCCCAATGCCACTGGGCTGGAGACTTCAGACAACTTCAACGAAGGTATCGCGCAGGGCGGCAAAAGCAGCAGTGGCTTAGGTGATGACGTCGAGCAAGTGGGCTACCAAGAAGCGAGGCGAGTAGCACGAGAACGGCACGACGCGGTCAAGAAACTCCTCACCACTGCCAAGGCTTTCTTTGCTGGAGAGACGGGCGACAGCAGCAGCAGCAGCAAGAGTGAAGCTCCCAGCCGAAGAGGCAGCGGTACCAAGGAAGGTCGAAAAGGATCGCGCCGTTCTTCCCTGGACATGGCTGTCGATTCCTCCATCGGTGGTGGCAGCGGTAGCACCTCTGGAGGTGCCATTGGTGTTGGCTCCGGACGCTTTGCTTTCTTGCTCGCGCTTTCCAATGACGGCGAAAAGACCCCACTCCCCCAATTATCGCTCAAGGAGCGCCGGCGAAGGCATCGGCTAGCCCGGGCGGGCTTTTACGTGGTGCTTTGCGTCAATGACCCGGAAGACGCTGTCGACTGCAGCGGTGGGCGCAAGGAGCAGTCAGGATGCTGGGGCTGCTGCGGGAGCAGTAGTAGTAATGGCAACGGTGGCGGCAACACTAGCAGGAGCAGCAGCTTAGTGACGCAGCGAGGCATGGCTACGCGCATTCGCATTCCCGCGTGGGGCAGCGTGCCGTTTTCGGACGTGGATTTGAAGGTGGTGGAGTTCAAGGGGGTGGGCGAAGAAGTGCGTTTGCAAGTGCGTCACCGCCCGCACAGCCTCAGCTTGCGGCTCTACGCCCGTGGGGGGTCGGGCACTCACGCAGGGATGAGCAGCGGTCGCGACACGCTCTTGGCGTGTGTGCCGTTGCCGTTGCCCGGCCGAGGCAGTGCGCTGGAGGGTGCTTCTCCGGGGGCCCTAGCTGCGGACGCGCGGTGGTACCAGTGGGCCTGTGCCGTGGCCATGCAAGACCCTCAAAGTGCGCTGTGGCTGCGTGCTTCGAAAGCCGCGCAGCAGCATGGGTGGCTTCAGACCTTGGCGCTCACGCTGTGGAATGGTGCCTTACCGAAAGCTCCGATGCGGTGGAGTTTGGCAGGGGGCGCAGAAGAAGGCACAGAAAACGACCCAGATCATGGCGTCGACATTGATCACGACGATGACAACGACGGCAGCCGACGAAGTGCCAGCCGCGCAGCAGGAGCTGAAGCATTGCGGGCTGCTGCTGGCGAAGAAGTTGGCGATGGTAAAGCAGCAAAAAAAAAAGGCTCCGAGGTGCCACCAGCGCAAGCAAGCGACTCTCTGCTGGGGGCGCGGCGGCGCGAGCGCACGGATGTCGAAGCAGCGCTGGTGGCGAAGCTGTTGCCGGGCCCCCGCCACTGCCACGGGTCAGTGATGGTGGCGGCGCGCTGGGAACTGAGCCCTGCTGCGTCGGCTGCTGCGCATGCAAGGCTAGCCGCGCGCGCTGCTGCTGCTTCCGGCGGTGGGTCTAGTGCTCAGAATGGCTACGGCGCTTACAGCAACGACGGAGGAACCGACGACGGCATGTTGGGAGAAGGGCTGCCTGACGAAAAGATTTTGTTAGAAACCACCGCTTTAGTAGGGCGACGCCTGTCGCGGCCGTGGGAAGGAAACAGCGATCCTGCGCACTTCCCCGTGCCCAGTTTTGCGCGCGAGTCGGACTTTCTGCGCACGCTCCCCAAGCCAGGCACCACGGACCCGTTTGACCTAGCGAGCCGCAGTGTGCGGCGCCACCAATTCGGAATGTACGACCACGGCGTTATTGTTAGCAGTAGCAGCAGTAGTGGTGGGAGGGGTAGTAGCAGCAGCAGTCGCGGGGGCAATCCGTCGGCATTTAATTTACATGTGGGCGAAGTGGTCGCTGGCTTCTTTGGCGTGCCTGCGCACGTGAATGCGAAAGGGCGAATCATGCACCCCGCAGGCTATGGTTTTACAGGTGGGGGATTCGGCAACGTGAACGCGAGCAGCAGCAGCACCGACTGGCCCTTGAATGCATCTTCAGGCAACCTGCAGCTGCCTCCCCTTTCGCTGCCACCACTAGGAGTAGGAGGAAGTAATAGCCAAGGCTTGCGGCGCCGCGCACTGTCCAATCAAGAGCTCTTTGCAGAGCCACCTCGGCACACCTTGCTGCGTGCGCGGCAGCGGCGGCCCGACGCGAGCTTGTTCTTGCGGAGGCCGATTCCGTTGAACGACTCGGAAGTGGCCGCGGCCGAAGCGTACCGCCCCCTCCTCGTGGCTGTAGCCAAGAGCGAGTCCAGCCAAGACCTTGCGTCACCCATGTCACCGGGAGCAATGAGCTCGAATGGAGGTCCGCTGGCGAGCCCTCCGTCCACTTCTGGCAGCTTGCTTGGCACGATGCGGCTCGCCGGTCTGGCGTCAGCCTTGGGCCAAACTGCCATCATGTCGTCTACCAGTAGCAGTAGCGCGCCGCAGAGCGCCGCTGCTGCTGCTGTGGATGTGGCCTCCGGGGCCGTGCTTCGGTCGAGCAAAGTGGAGAATTTCGCTCGGCGCGTGCGGGACTCGAGGCTGGCGGCAGTGCATGCGCGGAAGCGGCGGGCGCCTCTACCGCTGCGGCGGGTGGTGAAAGAAACGTTACCCGAAGACATTGACTTGGGCGAACTCATTGACCTCGACGACTTGATGCCGCAACCCGCGCGCAAGCTGCGGCCCAACGCGCTGTCCACCGCCGCAGCAGGTACCGACGCCGGTGGCGGAGTCCCCGAACGGTTGATTTTGACGGTGGTGGCCGCCGACAACGTGCCGACTCGCATGGCGAGCACTTCTTTGCCGTTTGGTCGGGACACTGCGCGCTACCAGCGGCTCAGCGACAGCGCCAACAACAGTGGAGCAGGCGGCGGAGGTGGCAATGGAGGGCGGCAGCAAGCAGGCTCGGGCCCAGACCTGCAAGCCAGCAACAACTCCTTCGGTGGAGCAGGCTTCGAAAGCGTAGCCGCGCTGTTGATGGACGACGAAGACGACGAAATCGATCGGGAGACCATGGAGTTTGAGAGCGGGCGCGTGCGAGGAGTGGTCGAGGCGTCCCTCCCACACACCGGCGCTCATGCGGCGACAGCCGTGTGCCCGGGGCGAGCGCCGCACTGGCGAGAAACTCTGGTGTTGGACTTGAACTTACCTGGGGATACAGCCAACCGAGATGGTTTGGGGTCTGGGGGCGGCGGTGGCGGTATGGGCGCGGGGGGCGCTGTGGCGGATCCTGCCGCGGCGGTGTTGGGTGATGGCCGCGAGTTGGTGCTCTCGCTCTTCGACGAAGTGCTGGAGTTAGACCCCAACGGGGGGCTTGGTGGGCGCTTACAGGGGCACACGCAGCACCGGTGGCGCATCGAACGGCGGTTCTTGGGCAGCGTGCGGGTCCCACTGGCGTCGTTGGCGGCCACGGGGCGGTTAGAAGGCTGCCTCAAGCTGGAGACCCCCGACGTGAACCTGGGCTACGACCGGTCGGACACCACGAAACCGCGCAATGGGCGGCGGGGAGCAGCGCAGCGTCAGCAGCAGGGCTACTACGACCAATTAGGTGATGCCGCGGCAGGCCTCGGGGCTGCGTTTGGGTTCAGCGCTGGCGGGTTTGGTAGCGGTGCCCTGGGTGGCGGTGGCGGCGGCGGCAGTGGCGACGGCAATGGTGGCAAGGGAAGCAGCCCAACGGGCGCCTTGGGCAGCAGTGGAGATTTCGGCAACAGTGGAGGCGGTGGCGGGGAAGGAGGCAGCGGCGGCGGAGGCCTGGATGCGTCTCTGTTGGCGTCACCAGCCGAAAACAATGCCGCAGCGCTGCGCAAACGAGCGGACGCTGCTACTTACCTACGCGTGGCGATCGTGCTGGACCCGCCGCCTACGGCAGCAGCTCAGGCCGCGGCGACGGCCACGTTAGCAAGCAAAGGCCATCAACAACCCCAAGGTGGAAGCGGCGAGGGCGACGGCTCGGACTACAGCAGCTCCAGCAACGAAACTGCGGCTTTGGCCGCACACGCGCGCAGCTGGCTGGAGAGCTTGCACTTTGAGAAGGCCGAGCGAGCGCACGTGCCGAGCGCCATGCCGCACGATCGGCGCTGGGAAGTGCTGGCTCCCAACCTCGAAGGGGATTTGGTGTTCATTTGCCGTTTCTTGCGCCCAGGGGGGCTCGCGCCGCCTCCAGCGAGAGCCTTCCCACGCTCGCCGTCTATGTCGGGTGGCAGCAGCAGTGGGGTCGTGGAAGACAGCTTCGATGAAATCAGGGT
>Ga0307931_1002717_pt1 | contig 11191 bp, 5 predicted proteins | sample OrgLakmetageno47_FD_201816 | JGI IMG/M metagenome (GOLD analysis project Ga0307931, IMG submission 201816) | Saline water microbial communities from Organic Lake, Antarctica - #47 | ecosystem: Environmental > Aquatic > Non-marine Saline and Alkaline > Saline | place: Antarctica: Organic Lake... | reverse complement strand
GCAGCAGGCAGTGACGATGGCAGCGACAGCTACCACCACCACCAGAAAAGTTCGCCAGGGGCAATGTGGCAGCAGCAAGCAAGAGATTTGGTGATGTATGTGGCGCTCTGTTTCCGCGGCGGTCTAAGCGACGTGCATGCCTTGTTGGACTTAGCTCGAGGTGGCGCGGACCGTGTCGCCCTTCTGGAAGAAGAGTTGAACGCCTTTGACGCCACTATGAGGCATTATCATTGGCGGCTGGCTGATCTGTTCCACCGTGCTGCACTTCTCTCCGGTCCAGAGACAGCAGGAGCTTCTTCAACAGCTGATGCAGAGTCTGAGATGCACTCTCATGGCAACCTGCAAGAAGGCTCGGGGTCCCCATCAAGTGTCAATCCAGTGCCAATGCCGCCTTCAGCATTCAACATTCCACCCTCAGCAGCAGGGGGCAACAGCGGTCAACGCATCTCCAGCAACCGAGGTCTGACGTCATCGTTTGCGTCCGCCACGCAACCTCAGCAAGTGCCTGGAAACGTGAGCGACCGCGTGCCCGACGACCGCGCCATGTACCTCAACAAGTTCGCTGCCGAAACGGTGGTGGCCAAAGGACAGCTCGACGCGCTCCTCTCCTCGCTTGGTTTTTTCCACCATGCGGCGCCGCATCCCATGCCTTCGTCTGCGGTGTTACCACAACCGCATTCTGAAGGCCCACTACCACCGGTGCCGTTCAACCAAGGACCATCTCGGCCGTCGTTTTCACAGCGAGGTGCGATGAGTCAAACAACTGGTAGCAAAGCAGACGGGCCGTCAAAAACCACCTCTGGGTCCTCTTCGTCAAGTTCCCGTGAAGAAGACGCTCTGCTGGCCGACCTCGAGTGGAAAGTCGAGCACTTGTCCAAAGTTGTGTCGTCGATGGAAGAGCACAAGAATGCGAGCACGGGTACGCGAAGCCATCGCAGCTGTGGTGAGAGCAACAGCAGAAGTGCAAGCGATGACGGCCGGCACTCCTCTGCGTCATCGGGTCAGAGCTTTGGCGATGAAGACCCAGAGCAGGAGTGCGTGCACGAAGAACCGCTGTACTCGGCTCTGGCTACCACCACAGCAACAATGGCAATGACCGACGGCGGAAGGTCTTCGTCTGGCATGCTGGATGTCACGGGTTTGTCGGAAGAAGGAGGCGAAGAAGACACTGCTTTGATGGAGCAGCTCGCGGCAGCTCTCTCGCAGCGCATCAAAACCATTTATGACGTCTGAGAAGAAGGCATGCGCTCGCCACACGTATCGGGAAGTAAGTAAATGCCACAAATCGATGGTACTATATCGATATAAAGAAAGAAATTCGGGTTGCCATTACAATAGACGGAATTTAAGGCTTGGCGAATATCATTAAGGAAGGTATGTCAATACCAATAACAATTTAAACTTTATAACGGAAATTTAGTTGGATTTTGACCTCTCCGTATCATACATCATACCAAGTCATGAACTTAGTTTCGATATCATATATAATAACACAGCTCAGTGGGTCTTAAATCTTGAATTCATAAAGAATAGTCTAAGGCCCACATAAGGCCACTCAATGAATTTAAGATAGCTGTTAGATGACTCCGATAACCTTTCCGGCTTGCGCAAGAGAAGTTGTGGTGGGAATTGGAGGGGCCTAGTCTAGTCTACTTAATACTCTCCGAAAAACAAAGAAAAGCAAGTACACAGCAGTCACAGAGGCACATCAAGAATGCACTTGAGCTGCATATGTGCTAGCAAATTCGCTCCAGAAGGCCAATTAAGGCTCCAACTGGCGCCTTTCCTCCGAACAAGTCGGCGGGACTGAGTGCTCCTTCGTGTGTCACGTCTCCAGGTCTACGAGGCGCTTGAATATGGACCTAAATAAGGCCTAGCTAATACTAAGTACGATGTTTCTCTTGTGAAGAGGAGATTTACTCAAAGTATGGTTTGTTCAAAACTAATACAGTGTCAAATGAGATACTGTGATTCAATCTAGGTTATAAGGCATGTGCTTATGCTTATCTATAACCTATGGACACCAGTAGTATCATTTGATGCTTCTTTCAAGTAAATCTTAAGAAAGGCTCATTTTAAGAAATTTATATGAAGTTAATCATACGATTGCTTAGGTCTTCTATAAGACCTCCAGTATTCAAATATTTAGTCCAATACATGACTCAGATGAACTCACATTTCCTTCTGTGGCCTGTGGGCCTGGCTTCGTGTTTTACCTGATATTTTTCGTATTTCTTCAAGGTTACACGTTGCTTCTTATAGCAAATGACATTGTTCAATTAAGAGCTGTCTTTGCCATTTAGAGAGCCCGAATGTCAGTCTTGAATGGATTGAAATTAAGGAGAGCACTCCTCAGTGGAGCTTAAATCCGTTTAGTGCACTGAAACAGCCCGCACTGCATTCGATAACCGGGAAACAGCCGATTCAAGATGGCCCAGAGGCTTAAATTTAACATTAAACGTTAAATTTAATACTGTTTTAAGTCAATTTGAGCCCATTGAATTGGCACTGAATTCCACCACCAGGAGATAGCCGATCCAGAAAGGCCCGGGGCTTCAATTTAATGTCAAATTTAGCGCTATTAAAGCCAATTTAAACGAACTCAATTAGCAATAAATTCCACCATCAGTACAATTCAGATCCACAAAGGCCCAAGGACTCAAATTTAATCTTAAACTTAGCGCAACTGTAAGCCAATTTAAGCTAACTGAATTAGCACTAAATTCTACCACCAAGACACCTCTTAAATCCAAAAAGACCAGGATGCTTAAATTTAATGTTTAATTTAACCCAACGCTGAATTTTAGCACCCCACCCTCTCTCCTTGACGGAGTTCACATCAAGAAGTGGCCGGTCCTGAAAGGCCTGGGGGCTTAAATGTGACTGATAATTTAGCTTTTAATTTTTAATGCTAAAGTAGTGGCTCCAAGTTAACATTAAAGTTCAAATTCAATTCAGCGCTAAATTAGAGCCCCCCCCCCCCACGGACTTCACAATCAGGACGCGGCCGATCCAGAAAGTAAAATTAATGTTAAATTTCGCTTTAAATTTAGTGCTGATTTAGTACTGAATTAGTGGCTTAAATTAAACGTTAAAATTTAAGCTAATCATAAAGTGGCTTAATTTTAGCTAGTGCTAATTTGTGGCTGGAATTCAATATTTTTTTTTGTATACTTTAAGCGATCTAAAATCGATTTCGTCACAAATAGCACTAAATGGATTTAAGCACGTCTGTGGTGTATTATATTAAACCCGTATATAAACCAGGGCACGAAGAGTTAAGTGAGCTTCGTTATTAAGATAATCTAAGTTTGCACCTCAGAGGTGTATTGCTGAGCTTTCTATGCGGCCACATGTCCAAAGCACATTTTCCGGCTCCCCATCTCCCTTTCAGCCGTCTCGCACGCCGCTGAAGATTGACCAGCGAGTGTCATGCACGACTACTCTACCATTGAATGTTCTTTCATTTCCACCAAATTAAAATCACTGAGGCCATCGTCTTTCTCTGAACTCAATTTATTTTCATCTCGGCCACAAAATAATTCTCTTTACTTGTACGTGATTCTCTAGGCGAGTCATCAATAGCAGGCATCGCTTCAGTTCTTCAGCCGACAAAGGAGGCAATTCTCTGGCCATTTTATAAAAGATTTTTCTGAAAATATACTCCATGCAGGCTTAACTCCTTTTTGGTGGCCTCCTTTCACAAAATTTAACCCTACATCGCCGCGCCTGGATCTCGCGCATGGTTTACAGATAGATAGACCGACCTCCGACGAAGCACTCAATATAATTTCATATCTGCGAAATTTTCCCGCAAATTTTATGAGGATATAGGACCTACCAGTTCATCACATATTTCGAACTCAACCTCTTTTTACGTTTCAAATGACGAGTACCTCTTCTGGGTTCTCGACGAGTAGATGACTAGTCGACATGAGTAATGCAAGCAAAATAAATTGACTTTTGACCTCTTGATATTTTTTTACTAACCATTTTTCAGCCACTGGTAAGCTGAAAATCTATACTTATTGCTTATCAAATCTCTTCTCTCCTTGTATGCCCGTAGCTGCCCACACCTTCTGTCGATTGAGAAAAGCGCGAGGGCACTTTGAGAAGATACCCAATGAGAATTACTGTAACTACCTAGGTCTTTTGAAGCGAAAAATGTTTTCTCTTCGTATCATTTATTATTATTTGTCTTCCTGTGTTAACTTTATGTGACACTTCAAGTCATATGAAAAAGACTATTACACGTTTGATGGAAGAGTGCGATGATAGAAAGTATATTTTGAAGAAATTCTAATTTTTGTCAGGATTTGCTCTATCGGTGTGAAATGCACGTCTTTTTGACTGATGACGACCCACCGTAAGTAGAAAAGCGGTGCAGATTTCTTTTTTGAAGCTCTTGGTATGGAATCAATGCCACTTTCTGATCCAGCTACTGGAATTGAACGGCTCTCTCTCAAGAGTCACTCGGAGAGCACACGGAGTGCTAATGAGAAAGAAAGGACTATTCTCGTATGTATCATCGGACCACCAGGAGCGGGAAAGTCTACTCTTGGGCAAGCACTCGCCGCTGAATTTCCACAAGAGTGTAATTCGTTGTCAATTGGAGATGAGATGCGCACCCATCCAGGTGCAAGTGCTGAATCAATAATCCAAGGAGCAATAGAATGCGCGCAACATTTGGGTACACAATATGCGGTTGTCGACGGGTCCTTCAGGGAAGAAGGCCTGTTGGCCTTGCGTGAGCTGGCTTCGACAGTTCTCATATTGAATCTTGAAGTTAATTTAGGTACTTGTAAAGAAAACATCAGAAAACGCGGCACACGGGTGGGTGACGTGAATGTTGCTGGTTCGGACAGGGTTGATCAATGGGCAAAGTCGTCTCGGAGTACCCTCCGCGCTGCGCACCTTCTTGGTTCAAGAACTCTGCACCCAATGATAGAGGACCGTGGCAAGAGCGTGGTGAACTGTAAGCATGATGCTTCTCGGTGTGGAATCAAGAATGTAAAGTGGCTTGACGCAGGAGATCTTGCCCGAAAAGCAATGGAGACCCTCGTCGAAATGCTGACAAAGATCCCGACACTTATTCTTCCTCTCCCCCCAAAAATATCATCAGAAGTGCTACGTGATTTGAAAAAATTGTTACGCGTGCACAATCCGACGTTCTCAATGCCTGTTGCCCTAGAGGATGCCAATGACATGGCCTTTCTCGAATTCAATGACTATTTGGTGAGTTTTTTTGTCTGACTTGACTGCCTGAATATCAGAACGACACCGCCTTTAGGTTATTTTAGGAGTGAAATTTCAACCCAATGATATAATGTAGGTGTCTCGAAAAGCGGATGGGACCCGAGTTTGGTTGTTTCGACGCGAGATTCCATTGGTTTTTATGATGTTCAGAGACAAACATTTCAAGGAAATATCAATCGACATACCTCAATGGACTATTGTGGACGCAGAGCTAATGCAATCAGGATCTATCATTGTTTTTGATATCTTAGCTTTGAAAGGGCAGCCTGTCTGGTTTAATGATCTTAAATCGCGTATTGCGATAATGGAGACGCTTTCAGATAATTTGACGATCAAGCCGCACTTCCCGCTGACGGAAACATCTATGCTCTTGTCATCTCAAAGGGCGTTCAGAGATCACAAGATTGACGGGCTTGTGTTTACTCCTAATACGAGTTACATGTTTGATGGTTCAGTTCTGCTCTTTAAGCTGCAAACTCCTGACGAAATTACGTTCGATATCGATTTGCATTCTTTGAAAGCAGTTTCATCATCAGGGAATAGAATTTGGATCGAGGTAATTGACGACTTCTGTTTCAAAATTCGTGTTGAAGGCTTGGATGAAAATCTCTTTGAAAGCGGTGGCATCGCCGTTTGTTCTTATGTGTCTCACGATAGTGAAGAATCTCCAAAGAAAGAAAGTAATGATCCTATTGATATATATGTGAAACTCAAATACCAAAGAATGCGCTACGATAAGCTGGTTGGAAATGCTTCGACTACGATAAGATCTCAGCTTAAACTTTGCCTTTTCCCTATTGATATATCTGGTTTGACACCACGTTTTGCGATGCGTGGTGAGATATCTCGCTCACCAATCCATCCAGCAAAGTCATGTTCTTTTGAAGACTTGAAAGACCTGATTTCCTCGTCGCCTGCATTTACCACTACTACTACCCCTCTCGATAGCACTTTGTCGACTGCGTCGAGACTTACCGTCGTAAACTGCCGCTCTCGTGAAGTAGACCCTTCTGGACTCGCAAGGGGTTTGGTCATTGACCCATCAGTGGAAGAAGTTGTTGCTGTATCCTTTCCCCGCTTTTATCCGCATCAACGCAAACCTATGAATCCTGCTTCGTCTTTATCTTCAGTACATCAGCAATGGGAGTGCGAAATATGTTCCGCATCAAACGCGACTGTATCCACAACAAATCCCGCACGTTGCTACAAGTGTAGAGGCTCCATGCCGCAGGAAAAAGCTATTATTCCACCTCCGGCACCAATTCGAGCTTCTGTCAAATTCGATGGAAGTATGGTTGTTGCGTATATGCGGCACGGAGTGCTGCACACGAATACGAAGAAACGCTGTGACTCCCAGCAGGCTATCTGGGCTCGTAAGTGGCTTCTTGATTATGCAGGTCACTTGCACGATGGAATGACCTACATCTTCGAAGCTGTTTTCAAAGATAACCAGATTGTCTTAGAGTATCCACTGGAATCATTATTTCTCCTTGCTATTTTCGACGTCAATGCTCGGGAAATCGTAGACCAAGCCGAAAAAAGATCTATTGCTACTGAACTGAGAATACCTCTGGCACCGTGCATTTTCGGGTCAATTGATATATTGTGTAGCCCTAAATATCTTGCCTCGAAGGAAGGGTGGGTCATTGAGACATTAAATGAGCAAGGAGCATGGTTTCGGGAGAAACTCATATCGCCTGATTGGAAAGTTAAGTCTCGTGCTGTCCACCTAATGAATCCGACAGTTGTATGGAGATCCTGTGGGAAAAAACTAAATGTGCCTTCACTATTCTCCCGGTCAACTTTTGATTTAGAGCTACTTGCAAGTGACCTTCCACCTCGTTATCGCGCAGAGTGGGACACAATGGCGGATCATATTTGTTCTGCCTACAAGATTGCTCTTGATGACATTGGACAGTTTCCAAATTGTGCTCGTGGATCTTGCGACTCATGTTTTGTTTGTGGCTGCTCGTCAGAATTTGACGCTTTTGGGGACAGAATATGTTTCTGTGACCCTTGCCGAAATGCAGGGGCATGTATTACTCGTAAGTTGCGTGCATTTAGCGCAATCCGACCAGACCCATCATCAGCATCATCACAAGTACCAGGATATGAAGCTCCCGCATTTCTCCTGAATAATTTTGCAAAAGGCTGGGTAGAAGGTGTAACAACTGACTCGGCTTCTTGTCCACTAACGATTGCGCTAAATGAAGACGAGACGCAATGTGTTCTAGAGTTTCTATGCGCGGTGGACAAAGCTTCATTCCGTACCTTGTCGCTGAGTGCCGATAAATACATTCGAAAACGTTATCTACATGTACTTGAGCACCTACACCATCGTCGCGTGCGTGAAATTGAGGCAGCTAACGATTTCGAAAGTCGGCAAGCCCAGCGCCGCCGCTCTTCGAATCACTACGGTGGTTACGGTTCAGATCACGACGATGCTTATCTCTATCATGGTTTTGACTACTAGTAGTGCGGTGGTGACGTATACTAACCACTACCATTGCAGTAGGCCTGCACTGGCCATGGCTTGTAAACAGGTGTCTTACAGCGCGTGGAAGACCGGGCCACCCCGGACCGCTGCTATCACTTCCATGGCCACTCGGGAATATGTCTGTAATGTACCTGTACCTAGGGCTTAATTAAGCACAGGATTAAGTAGGGCGATTTACAATTAACTAATCATCACTAGTAGGTCATATAAACGGCGCTAAATATCAGACGGATTCCCATCGGGGGTTCTGAAAAGGTTTCAACTTTCCTCTTAGGGGTGCATTCTGCACAAGACCGCGATTGTCTTCCCTTAATACATTCCATTATTACCTAGACGAATGAGCTGTATTGCATTTCGATTACGCCTATAAGTTATTATACTTATAGGCCCTCTAATTTACTCTAATTCCGGTCCTTTGAGGCCGTGTCAAAAATACTCGCCAGACGTGACGAACCACGAACGAACTCGTTCTTTATGCTTCGTGTATAAGATACGGCACAACTCAGTTGATAAAAACAAATTCACCAGTGCTTTCATCAGAAAGATCATGGTAAAATCCCCTTCTTCAAGAGGGCGGCAGAGGTAACTCGGCATCTTACTGCTTGCTGGCATAGTACACCCTGGTGCACTTAGAAATAACACATACCGGTACATTTCATCTAGTTCAAACGCTGCTTCGCAGTTGGCCTGCCCGTCGCTGTCCCGCTATTTGCTTCGACCCGTCCACATTCACGGCAATCCTATGGTTCTGAAGCTGCCCTAAAACGCGCTCAAATTTACTGTGCACAGAAAGCTCCTGTAATCAAGAGACACATTCAATCAAATGTAAGTTCAAAAAGCACGCAGTCGACATTATTAGTGATTGGACGCAGTGCAAGCAAAAGAAAAACGTGTGTTGTACACCTCAAGCGGGTTTTCAATACTTTATCTTGCAAATATGAACTATGTCTTATTCTGTGTCAACTTTGCAGAGTTCACTATTTATCACCTTCCGACGCGCAGCAAAGAGCACGAAGTCGAGTAAACCAATGCAGCCATCCCCATCCGAGTCGAGCGCCTCAATTACCGACTGCAACTCGCGCTGCTGGGCGTAATCGCCGGTTTCTTCTGCATATCTGCACAAAAGTGCAACGAAGCAAAAGAAGAGTACAATAATTGGCGCATAATGAGAATCTTGAGACGATTAATTAATTTCAGGCGCACCAACAAAAGACCTTTCAAGAGCATCATAAATAAGTTTTGCTGGGCCCTGTACTGTGCACAGATAGGCTGGTAAAAACTTACGCGGCAAGCTCTTCTTTTTCAATGCGTTCGTTCCCATCGTGGTCCATGATCGCAAACAGCAACTTCAAGCTCAGCAACTCCGCTTCACTGAACATCGCGGCACCAATGCTACCTCCGTCTTTACCGCCGCCGCCGCTGCTGCTGCCTTTCTTCGAATGACCGCCTCTCGGTGCTACCTCATCATTATCGTCGTTGTCGTCTTCGTTCTCACTGCTGCTGCCACTCCTATCGCTACCGCTTGCATCACTGTCATTGCCGCTACTAGACCCACTATCATCGACTTCACCATCTTTGTCCGCACCTTCACCTTTGCCGTCAGTCATGTTATGTGCATCTGCTTCATCTGCTTCTGAAATCGTCGGATCTTTTGCTTCAGTGGCCACATCTCCGGAAGAACTATCTCCTTTTACGTCCTCATCTTCTTCCTTGATGTTGTTATCATTCTTGTCCCTGGTATCGTCATCCTCTTCCAGCGCTGTTGCCACACCTGCTGCAGCGTCGGACGCACTGTTCAAAGCACCGCCAGCGACCTGGCTTTTCCGTTGCAACCGTTGCCCGCCTCGCCCACTCAAGCTGCTTCCTCGCCCACCGCGGCCTCCAGTCGGCAAACGGCCTTTGACAGCGGCAAGCGCTTGTGGAGACTGAAACAGCGCCAAACTTCGCCGCACGGTGCTGCTGCGCTCTGATGTTTTCACCACTGCTTGTGCACTACCAAAGGTCCCTTCTGCATCAGATGAAAGCACTCCTGCACCATCGTTGCTACTTGAGCTGTCAGCTGGAAGAGCGGGTTGGACGTTCGGGGGACTACTGATTTCTGAGAGAGGAGTGGGAAGAGTGCTTTGGTCCGTAGGAGTCGACGCGTGTGAATGCTTTCGATGGCGAGGAGGCGGCGGAGAGATTCCTTCCTCACGAGGCTTCTTTTCGAATAGTTCTCGTAGTCTTCGCACGCCACTCTTTTCTTCGCTACCCCCTCCGTCACCACCGCTGCCGCCCCCATTGTGGCCATGGTGATGGGCATGGCTCTTTTTGTCGAGGCGAGCGAGCGAACTGCGCCTTCGCGGCCTCGCACTCGACGATGAAGAAGACGATGTTGTGTCCTCTGTTGCTGCTGCTCCTGTTTTGCCGTCCACTTTGTCGCCAGAACGCCGCGAGCGCCCACCGCTGCTGCTCTTACTCGAATGGCCTTTCCCGCCACCAAAAGCTTTGATGATGTCGCTTACCGTAAACTGTTTGTGGCCGCTGCCACTGTTGGGGCTTTGCCCAATAAGAGCAGCGTGCACAGGACTGGTGACGTTGAATGTCATTTCTTCGTCGTCGTCGTCGTTTTCGTGGGTGATGTCACTGCTGGCAACGCTGCTTTTGCCGCTGTGCACGCTATCCGTGTCGTCGCTGTGCCCTCTTGCAAGGGGTTTGTTCCGTGGCGTGACCCACCGACCAGCTGCCGTGGGGCCCGCTTTTTCGAGGCGGCTGCTTAAGATTTCCGGGTTCATTTCGTTCAGGAAATCCCACCGCCGGGCTGCGGCCATCTTCTCTTTCTCTTTCGTTTCCGCTTCGTGTCCGTCGCGCGACGACTCCGCAACGTTCTCACTGCTGCTCGTGGCCGTTGTTGCTGCCGCAGCGCTCGCCGCCATGGCATGCAGTTCCCAGTCTTGTGCACCGCTCATCATGGTCATGCGCCGCTGCTTCTGCTGGACCTTGGCTAAATTGGTGTTCAATCGAATCGCAGCCGATCGCAGTTGCGGCGACGACGCTGGCAACTTCGCGCTACTTATCAGCCCACTGCCGCTATCACCACCGATTTCACCTGCCACGGCTATGCTGCTGCGCCGACGCACTTCACTGCCATCATCCGCTGTACTGTCTTTGACGATCCAACTCTCAGCTCCACTGCTACGCCGTCGCACGCTAATTCGCCTACTTCCTGCGTTACCTACTCCTGCCCTAGCGGTCAATTCATCAGAGTTTGGGTGTGACGGTAGGCCTACGGTATAATTACTGGTTGGTAAATCTACAACGTCATCGCTCTGCGATGTTGCTGCTGGTGGCGCTTCAATTAGAGGCTCGGGTGGTGGTGACACCGTTGTTTGTTCAGGTGCTAGCGGTGGTGTAGGTAGTGGTGTCGCAGCGCCCTCAGTATTGGTTTCTAGTGCCGCT
>Ga0307931_1002716_pt1 | contig 11193 bp, 10 predicted proteins | sample OrgLakmetageno47_FD_201816 | JGI IMG/M metagenome (GOLD analysis project Ga0307931, IMG submission 201816) | Saline water microbial communities from Organic Lake, Antarctica - #47 | ecosystem: Environmental > Aquatic > Non-marine Saline and Alkaline > Saline | place: Antarctica: Organic Lake... | reverse complement strand
AATCGAACACATCAAACCAAACTCAACAGGTGAAGCTGGAGGCGGACTACGACCGCAAGCAGAAGGAGTCCCTCAAGCAAGAAGGGGTCTCGGTGCGTTGGGAAATGGGTTTGAACAAGCGCTCGGTAGCCACGTTTCGGTTCAAGGAAGCGGCGGCCGAAGACTTGCGCCTCAATGCCGGCGAAGAACTGCTCTTGAAGCTGGACGCGCCCACCGCGAGCTTGTATGGGCAAGAATGGCAAGCGCAAGGGGTGATTTTGCGCCTCTTCGACGGAGAAGTAAGTTACCTTGATACATGTATGCATGTTCTGGGGCGGTTGCAAGAGGAGATTGAAAGATTTGAGGGAGGACAAGTGAATTCGAAATGCAGTCAAGGCAAAGAGATAAGTGTTTGACATAAAAATGGAATTTTTTTGTTCAGTTCTCTGCGTTCGACCACTTTCCCCCTAGTTTCCAACCATCATCATCTGACTTCCATTTTCCTTCCATCATTCCTCTCGTCTTTTTGTCGTGCCCCCAAATTTGAAACAAAAACACAACCGAAGGTGGTGTTGGAGCTCCGCGGCGGCGGGAAAGCCCCGACGGAAATCACCGACGGGTATGTGGTGGAGCTGGTGTGGAAGTCGGTGAGCTTCGACCGCATGCAGCACGCCCTCAAGACGTTCGCCGTCGACGACACCTCCGTGAGCGGCTTCTTGTACCACCAGGTAATGGGATCGGTGGTGGTGGCGATGATGAGGAGGGTGCTTGATTATGGAGCATGTGCTTGTCGTTCGTAAACATCAGGAGTGCACCTGAAGAGTGCCATTTTCTTCTCTTTAACGCTCTTTCGAGACATTTTTGTTTTAGAACTCTTGTTCATGCGCTTCCTCATTTTCTCAAACTTCTTCTAATTATCATTTTGAACAGCTCCTGGGCCACGACGTGGAACCGCAAACTTTACGGGTCAACTTGCCCAAGCAGTTTTCGGCGCCCAACTTGCCGGAGCTCAACCATTCGCAGTTCTGCGCCGTGAAAGCCGTGCTGCAGCGGCCGCTGAGCCTGATTCAGGGCCCCCCAGGCACGGGCAAGACAGTGACTTCGGCGAGTTTGGTGTACCATTTGGCCAAGCAAGACGTCGGGCAAGTCTTCGTGTGCGCTCCCAGTAACGTGGCCGTGGACCAGGTGAGCGCTGGCATGAGAGATATGGGTGAGAACTTGGGTGGGTAATGCGTGGGTAGATGTGGGTGCATGTGTGCATGTGTGCATTTGGGTGGATGTGCTTATCTCCCTATCTTCTTGCTCCTTCTGCTTCGTCTTCCTCTTCTTCTTTTCAGCTCTGCGCCAAGGTCCACGAAACAGGCCTCAAAGTGGTGCGGATCGTCGCCAAGTCGCGGGAAGCCATTGAGACCGACACCGCCAAGCTCAGCCTCCACAACATGGTCACGGAGCTGGCGTTGACCCCGGGGAGTGGCCACGAGGCTTTGCGCAAACTGCACTTGCTCAAGCAAGAACTCGGGGAGCTCCTGGAGAAGGACGAAAAGAAGTACCGTGGCCTGCGGGCCCAGGCGGAGCGGGAAATTTTGCACCACGCGGACGTGATTTGCTGCACCTGCGTGGGGGCAGGGGACCCTCGCCTCGCCAAGCTTCGGTTCCGGCAAGTGCTAATCGACGAAGCCACGCAGGCCATTGAAGCGGAGGCGCTGATTCCGATTGCCATGGGCGCCAAACAGCTGGTGATGGTGGGAGACCAGTGCCAGCTGGGGCCGGTGATCATGTGCAAGAAAGCTTCCAAAGCGGGCCTCACCACCAGCCTGTTTGAGCGCCTGATTGCGCTCGGCCACCGCCCCATTCGACTGGAAGTGCAGTACCGCATGCACCCGTGCCTGTCGGAATTTCCCTCCAACGCGTTTTACGAGGGCAGCCTGCAAAACGGCGCCACGGAAGCCGAGAAAACCTTGACGGGAGTGGACTTCCCCTGGCCTACTCCGCAGCGGCCCATGTTTTTCTACATCAGCCACGGGTTTGAAGAAATCAGCGGGTCGGGGACTTCTTACTTGAACCGGACGGAGGCAGGTTTCGTGGAGAAGATCGTCACCACCATGTTGAAAGGGGGGATCGTGCCCGCGCAAGTGGGGGTGATCACCCCGTACGAAGGCCAGCGCGCCTACGTGGTGTCGCACATGGCCCGCGTGGGGTCAGCCCGCGCCGAGCTGTATGCGAGCGTGGAAGTGGCGTCGGTGGACTCGTTTCAGGGGCGCGAAAAGGACTTCATCATTTTGAGCTGCGTGCGGAGCAACGAGCACCAGGGGATTGGGTTTCTCTCGGACCCGCGCCGCCTCAACGTGGCGCTGACCCGCGCCCGCTACGGGGTCATCGTGATTGGCAACCCCAAGATTTTGGCCAAGGACCCGCTCTGGAACTCGCTCCTCAACCACTTCAAGGACCGGGAGTGCCTGGTGGAGGGCCCTCTGAACAACTTGGCGCAGTCCATGGTGTCGTTTCCGAGGCCACGGGACGGGCGGTCGCGGCGGCACGGCCCTCGGGACCCCAGCTACCAACAAAGCAACCGCGACAACAACCGCCAGCCGGGCCCCATGGACAGCCGCTTCGACTCGCGCTACGGGGGTGGGGGACCACCACCCCCACCAGGTGTTGGGATGGTGCCGCCGCCCATGGGACCGGGAAGCCTGCCTCCGCCCATGCCGATGCCGGGGGCGCCCCCGCCACCCATGGGCGACTACTACGGCTACCACCAGGGGTTCGGTGGTGGGGCGCCGGCCCCCATCAGCCAGTCGCAAAGCATGGGTGGAGGCGGAATTCACTCGCAGGGGAGCTTCGGGGGCTCGCAGAGCGGCATGTCGCAAGGGAGCTACGGTGGGGGCTCCTATGGTGGGGCCTCGGGCCTGCAGTCGGACCGATTGAGCTTCGCGTCGGGCATGTCGCAGGTATGTAGAATAGAAGCAGTGTCTGCTCAGTCCCTTGCAGCCCTTGTCCTTAATTGCCTATTCCTTGCACTCCAGTCATTCATTTCTCACTTTCTTGACGAAACATTTTACAGCCGTAAATGATCTGAGCTTGAATCGTTTGAACGTGCTTGAATGTTTAGCACCTCTTCCTTCAGCCTTCATGTGTCTAATATTTGTATTTTTGTATATGTGCTACTCGTATCAAGGACTCGTTGAGCGAAGCGGGCGACTTCCGCGGCGGGCACTTCACGGTGGGCGGGTCTCGGGGGCCGGGGAGCCAGGATGGCCTCTCGAGCACTGCCAGCCAGTCGTCTTACGGGGGCTTCTGAGGCAGTCAAAGCCGCTGTCTAGATGCGCACACGGTTAGAAGCTGGAGCAGTGGAGCATGCCAAGTACTCGCGGTAAAGCAGTCAATCAGGCGTGAATGAATATGTGCGTGCAGTATCTCGCCCGAGAGGAGACAGGAAATAACAAGCGTGAGTCGCACAGTTTGATTGGACTATTGGGTGGGCATCCTATTCAGAGGGAAGCGATGGAGAAGGCGAGACTGAGTAATAGCTTGGTTGGTGATGGCTGCATAGGATCTGGCTTCTTCATGCTTCCAGACTTTTCAAACCGTGTTCAGCGCGCTACTTTGCGAAACAAAAAGAGGTGCCGATTCAATTGAAGATGTGTCGGCATCAAATCAAAAATCAATGGCGAGCTAAAATCGATGTGGCGCCGGAGGACTTCATAAGATTCATATATTGACTGTGGGCTCAATGGGATTCTATGCAAGGCGATACTAACAGGCAAGGCAGGTATCGTATTTGAGTACAGAGCAAGATAGACCGGCCTCGAATTCACATGAGGCGAAATCCGGCGTTCTGTCCTCTTTTCTTGCCTGGGTGTAGTCCATAAGCGACCTTAACTGAAGATAGCTACTTAAGGCAATAGACGGATTTTCTAGAACGCGGCACGGAACACCGCCGTCGTTTGCATATATAGCAGTACGTGGTGGGGAAGAAATAAGGAGAGTTTACCCGTGGCCCATTGCCCATTACCGATATCCGATATCATTACCAATTATCCATTATGATGGCATTCTTTACCTGATTCCAGATACCATATAACAGCTGTAATCTTCGATCTTTTCCAAGAAATCTGGATTTTCATGTTACAGTTCCATATGTCGCTATTTCTCCGAAATTCAATCCTCCTATTTGAGAGCGTGAGCCCGCAGCATTGGCTTCTGTGTCATTTGGGTTTGTATTAGTTCGAGTTCGAGTTCGAGTAAAGCGAATTCATTTTACACAGCATACACCAGAGAGGAGCGCTAACAGGGAAGAGAATAGCCGAAAGCAAGAACCATAGAAACAAATATACGCAGTGTCAGGCAATTAAGCGGCAAAAGTCCCCATTAGATAGTACCCGCCTTCTTCGCACCAGTAAGATCTCCATCAAATCGTTTTACTAAACACTTTAATAACCTTGCAATGATTTCAAGGAGGTGCTTGTAGCCAGCCATACAAGTTTCCTTCGCGCAAAACAAGCCTCGATTTGCGTGAACTCGCTCGTTTGCCAGTCACGAGAAGTTCACGCGTATCTTCGAGCAACTCACGCGAAAGATGGAAATAACTATGCCGGCTTTTATCTGTCCTTTCTTTGACAAGAGATGTATCGATGATATCGCAGTCAATTAACTCCTCTCCATCCCCTCCTGGAAAAGGAGAGTACCTCACAAATGGAGATACCAGGTTACTGCTCAAGGGTGAACTCTCTTCGAATAACAGGTTACCATCTTTAACACAATGGTTACGTCGGAGCACCGTTTTGACCTTGCCTAAAGATTGACAACTGTTGCCTTTTTCCAGTTCTTTGCATTCTTTCGCAAGGAAAATTGAATTTATTGTCTGGGCCCAGCTCAAGGCACTGTCTCCCTGGTCTGAATAGATTGTAATACTCTCCATAATGTCTTCCAACATCTTGCTTGACTTCACAAAGGTGATCAAATCAGCCTCAGGATTTGGGAAAATAAGTGCGCCAAACTTCAGTGAGCCGCTAAATGAGTTTGAATTTGCTTGAAGGAAAGAAAGCAACACCCTTGCACCCATTGAATGGCCTATCAGGTGCACTTTCGTAAAACTCATATCTTGCAATTGAAGCAAGAAGTCCATCAAATGTTCATGGAGACGTGAGGACTGAGCATTTACACGAGCTTTCAAGAAAGACATGATAGTAAGTCCAGGCCATTGGAAACAAAATGGTATCAAATTCTCCGGGTAACCTCCAAGAGTTAGGAACTGTGAAAAGGTGGCTAAAGAACTGTTCAATGACGAATTAAAGCCCGGAACGAATAACAATATTTCGTGACACCTCGAAGAAGCTGTGGTGCCTTTAACACCTAAAGCCTGCAGGACCTTCGTCAATACCTCTCCTTGAGGTTCAGGGCCACCAGGCTTCCCTACAAGGTAATTGGTATATGGAAAGCCTTCAAACCATCGTCCTGCAACGCATACTTCTGTTGAGGAAACGGAGTAGCAATTCTGTGCGAGGAAATCTTGATTTCTTTGAATGCTGTCCACTCCAGCCGAGCTGCACGTAATTGCACCTATACGAACTGCTTTAAAAACGCCACCGGTCTTATATTCGCGAGATTCAAAAGGAGCTAAAGGTAAACCGTCATTCCATTGACCTCTCAAAAATTCTCCTGCGTTATCAGAGTCTCTCCATATCCCATCTCCGTGCGGAAGATGATCTTCGAGCGAACAAGCACCTTCATACGAGAAGCACGCTGCATCTGGCTGCAGGTATGGGAGCCCAAAAAAGGCAAGACAGCCTTTCCTCTCACATCCGTACTGAATTCGGGTCCGAATAAATGAGCCATCATCGTATTCGTAATTTAACTCAGCCACCGTCATCTTCCAATAATTAGGTTCTAATCGAAACAACACATCGAATGGAAAAAATATCTCCGTCGGTAGGCCCATAAATGAAGCAAGAACGATCACTGCCAGTGCTATTAGTACAGGAATCCAGACAGGCATCATGATCAAGAGCAAGAACAGAAAGCGTGCGAATGTCCAAATCGGAAAAGAAGCTCGTGTGCGCATGATGTGTGAATGCGCAGTTTGCATCTTCCCAAATCTCCATCTGACAAACGATGGGACGAAGTCATAATTCCAGAAACAAGTGAGTACTATGAGACCTAAAACCGATGTGGCGGTGTAGCGGAGAACGCTAAGAGCGAAACGCATTCTTTCCTTGTCATTAATCATTTTTTGTGTAGATAAATCAACGACTGTGGCAAGAAGTACAACAATGAAGAACCATAATACCATTGATCCAACGTTCCAAAATATCGCAATAAGGACCAGCACAAAATTCAAAAGATACACAAAAGTGCCAACGAGGTACTTCGCTTTTGATTCGACGGACGAAGACTCAGGGGGCTTAAATTGTATTGAAAGAATACCATCATGCCACGTAGCCGAGTAAATTCCAAAACTGATAAGCCATAGTACAAGAAGTCCAAGTGTGAGACCGTTCGAGCGATTTGATTGAAAACTTCCACCATGCTGCCTTAATATTTTACGAAAAGTAAAAAACACTAGTGTTTGTGAGAAGGCTTTTTCCGGCGACCACGACATGTCGTCCATCGACAGTCATTGAAATCATTGAAATCATGAACCTGTGTTTTGGTGAATTTTGATGTAAGGAGACTCAATGTGTACTCAAAAGAGCCTGATTAGCTCTTCTTCTAGTAATAAGCTGTGTATTGCTTTGTATTTCTGACTGTAGCCCTATAATTCAGGCCTCTAATGAGCGGTAAATTCTAGTGATCTATTGATCTCAAGGAGCTTGCATAGAACTCATAATACTAGTTAATGGCTGACTCTATTTTTGAGGCTCATAGTGCCGTTCTATTCGTGTCAGCAGTTCGCTGTTGGGCAACTCCCGTCTTAAGTAAAGCAATAGACCGCAAAAGCCTTCGAGCCGTCGTAAAATATCAAAGAATTGTCTGTCTCGATTCTATCCATGCACCATAAATCATGCGGCTTGTAGGCTGGAGAGTGACAGGCGCCATCCTCTTTACTATTCATCTGGCAAATAGCCAGTGAAGCCCAATTCCAATGAATATGGGACAGCACTAGACCGAACTCGAAGAAAGACCATTGATTCCAAAAATTGACAGGCAGGAAACAAACTTCCAAGAATCTTAAAGACCATTAAGAGAAGTACGCTTATGGCCTTAGCAACATTCGCTGCTTTGTGGTACTTGCGCCTTATCAGCAGCTCCATTATTCTCTTGAGCTCGGCGCTTCAAGGCCGTCTTTTCAAAGCGGTTCCAGCGTATAGCATTCCCCGTAGTGCGCTTGGCAGGTACAAAGGGCACGAGGGAAGGAGGGCGCGCTTGTACCCAGCCCAAGTCAGGTCCTCTGAAGCTTTCAGCCAGCCAAGCAGCTGGGTGCACCGGTGGTTGATCGGCAGGACTACTATCGGCAGCAGCGAGGGCTTCGACGTGGGAATGGCCGGCACTTACGGCGGCAGCAGCAGCTTCAGGTGCTAATACGCGTGGCAAGACGAACCTAATGAGAGACGAGAGTGTACAACACAGGCGAGAGAAAGGAAATAATCTGAGCCTAGTTCTTCTTTAAAAAACGAGATGGTTGCATCAGTTATAGAAGCTTGTACTTCAAAAATATCTTAAGGCACGGGAAACAACAAACACTAAACACTGTGCGCGCGGTAGCCGTGCAGCGCATTCATTCTATTTTTATTTGAATTCATATGCATGGCAATCTTGGTGCTTACTTGTCGAGAAGGTCTCCGAGAACGCCGTCGTGGAGTGCTTCAGCAGCAGGCAAGCCTGTAGCAGTGTCTTGGGAAGGTGGGCAATTCACTTCGAGGAGCCAGGCACGGCCAGAAGCATCCACCTAAAGATTGACACAAATAGCTTATGTACCGGATAAAAAACAACGAAATGAGGGCAAGAAAAAGAATGGAAGGTAGACTTGAACAAGTGTCAGTCTCACCATCACATCAACGCCCAAATACTCGAAATGATGCGGCGACCGTTGAGCTTCGAGGCAAGGCGCTGCTGCCGCCACGAGTGCACTCAATGCTTCTGCGACGTCTTGAAATGCGCGGGCCAGTGAGAAGCCACTGCTATTTGCTGCGCCGACAGGTGTAGTTGCGATGTCTTGGGCACTGTTGCCTTCGCTTGTCTCTGAAACGCTAGCATGTGGAGGCGCAGGCGCAGAGTCTGCATGAAGACCAGGGAAGGTTGCAGGGTCTGCAAAGTCTGTAATCACGATCTCACCCGCGAATGCGTCCTTGTCGGCGCTGTTTGCGCAACAGTTCGTGATGTGCACCTGCAGTCATGATATGCACGGACAAAAAAGGAAAGCACGAGTCAGTGCTCCATGTATCTTCGTGCGCATGACAACGTATTCTGATATGCTTCTAGAGGTGCCTACTCAATTCAAAACAATTCCTCGAGTGCTCATAGATATACATGTCAACACAATTATAGTATTTAGAGCAAGGTTCAATTAGCTCTGCATTTCCACGCACGCAGATACACAGACCTCATCGTCGGCGTGACTGTCCGTGCCGTGAACAAAGGGCTTGTTGGCCACATGTAAGAACGCACGCCGTTGCAACCACACTGCCAAGTCGCCAGTCACTACAGCATAGCATCGGATATGGCACTTTCGCCCATACCATAAGGCTAGCCCACGCCCGCACCCAGCATTGTCACCCTGGTCATTGGCCATTCGACGACTGCCCCTGCATCCTAAATAGCGCTGCGCGATGTACCGGTGACCTTCGCGCAGCGGTGACTTTAAATCAGCATTAGCGAGACCTTCAGCTGCAACCCCGCATAGCTTGCGCCAGCGGTGCTGAGAAAGCACCCATACACCACCAGCGCCATTTGCTTCCGCATCTTTGAGTACCCACAAATCATCGTCGTAATCGTGATCATGATCGTCGTTACAGCTGCCCCATCGTTGCACACACCAATCTACCACCGCAGCCTTGCCGCGCAAGCAGTGCGTCGGTAGCAGACCTAAACTTTTTATTTCACAACTATCTTCGTTGGCTGAGTTAGACTTTGAAGAGGCGCCGCGCTGGGCTTCGTCTTGAACGAGCGCGAGAGCCCACTTGTCTTCCAGTATCGACGCGCAGTGCGCCAAGTGGCTATGCACCACAGCCGCTTCGCGCAGTGCACGAGTACTCTTCATGAGCGTATTTTCCCACACCAAGCTAGGTGGAGCAGCGAGCTTGGCTGGCGACTCCGCTACCGCTACAGATGTCGTCGCAGCATCGATTTCCTGAAGCTGGTGAGGTCTTAGCCGACGTTGCAGCAGGGGCACAAGCCTTTTCTTCGCCACACTGCCGCTGATGTGGTAGCTCAGCACAGCGCTTCCTGTGCTCATATCTGAGTCTATCTCCTCGGTCATCATCTTATCTTTTGAGGCAGTTGGAAGGTTTAGGCTGGTAAGAGTTACGAGCCATTGTTTCTGCTAATCTTCAGTTGACACCGATCTCATACAGAAAAACGAAGTGGTCAAAAACCGGAAGCGGAACCGGTTTTTGCCGCTTGGCCACGACAACCCCCATACAGAAAATTGCACAACAACAGAGCGGAACCGGTTTACAACCACTTTGCCTTGGACCTACTCATACACGATCACGTTGTTGGAAAAGCGGAAGCGGCTGCAAATCCCGCCTTTTCACGACCACGGCTTCGCGCTCAAAATTATGCGAAGATGCACATGTAGCACGGTTGGCACGTGTAGACACTAGCTACAAACAAATGTGTCATTGAAGTAGCTAGAGCGAATGTCGCGTTTGCCGTTGACCACTTTTGCACTGAACGTCAACTTAACGCCTCTTCACCCTAACCCCGCAGCATTCTTCATTCGAATCTTTTTGCGTTATGAGCATAGATAAGTCCGTGCGCGACATTGCTGGGGTTCATTGACGAAGGCGCACATGCGTCGAGCGGTGCAGAAGGAGGAAATCGGCTGAAGTCGGCAACAGCAGGACACAGAGGTACTTGCTCACCTGTTTTTTTTTTTTTTTTTTCTGAGTCCCATCTCTGGCCACTCTTTGCTAGCTTTTTCTTCATATAATTGCTAGTTTGCTTGTTCAATTGACCGAGTGCCATGTCATGTCTTTCTTGGCTAGCGTCTTCTTGTCTCCTGTCTTACTCTCTCTTTATGTTAGCTTGCTCGTTCTTTCAACTGAGTGCCATGCCTTGTCTTTCTTCTCTAGCTTCCTGTCTTGTCTTGCTCTCTCAGTACTAGCTCGCTTTAAGACTATTTCCAATATATTTTTCTTTAATTGCTTGCTTCGTCTCTCTCTCTCTCTGCTTGATAGTCGCCTGTTCTTTCGCCCGAGTCTCTTTTGCTCTCTCGATTCCCTCTTTCCTCTCTTCCTCTCTCTCTCTCTGCTTGCAAATACAACGGCAAATAGTTCTAGCAACGCCACGGATGAAACGAGGAAATCCGAGAGAGAAATACTATAGTTCGAATAATTCTATTTTGCCTTCTGCTCTATTTGTGTCGCGGCGGTAGTGTCAATCTATACCAACCAATACCAATACCAACCCAAAACACCATAAACCATATCACCCACAATTTCCATCATATTCCCAATAAATCATATAGGAAGATAGGTAGTAAATTATGTAGTATTAGTATAAAATTTTGGTAGCAGTTACCATATCCGCTGTGGCAATTTACCGTGCATGACATGACATGGGCCGGGCCCGAGGAGCGAGGAGCAGGAAGTGATTACTAACTGGCAGTGAGGTTGCATAGTAAAACTATTGGCAGCAGGGAATTTATTCAGGCATATCAAATTTCATTTCGCTATTCGAAGAAATTATAAATCATAAAGGGCCATTTCCGATTTTCGTTGTTGCTGTTACTAATTACTCGATGCTAGGAACGCGAGGGAAATGGAAATGCTATACTATATTCTTATCAATTCTTGTTTTTAACTAAAATCAATGAAGCTGGAGCTAATGTACTCCCAAGCTAAGTATGGGCCAGATCTCAGTGTGATTCCTGTTATGGTATATGTGTTGTTTATGGTTCCTTGGAGGTGTTTGCTAAATCGCACGCAGGCTACACCTCGCGACACAGAGCCCACCATGTTTACAACGCACTCACACCCGTCTACTGCTTCGATCCAGTGCTTCCGGTGTTAGAGGTGCGGGGCCGCACTCTGGCTTTAGGCGCCAGCTTGCATT
>Ga0307931_1002714_pt1 | contig 11201 bp, 13 predicted proteins | sample OrgLakmetageno47_FD_201816 | JGI IMG/M metagenome (GOLD analysis project Ga0307931, IMG submission 201816) | Saline water microbial communities from Organic Lake, Antarctica - #47 | ecosystem: Environmental > Aquatic > Non-marine Saline and Alkaline > Saline | place: Antarctica: Organic Lake... | reverse complement strand
AACAATAGTTCTTTGATTCCCCCCCCCAGCCCTAACATTAACACGTGGGCGTGGAGAGCTAGAGCTAAGTAATTCATTTTGTCAATATCCAACCCCCTCCCCCCCACAACGCCCAGCTCCAGCTCATGAGCTCCTCATCGCCTCTAAAATCCAGGGCACTTAGTAACAAATAGTTAATAGTATGGGAGTTACCAACTGATACGAGGCGGGGCTGGGGCTTTTCGTTGTTTGTGATCGAATCCCTAGTGCTAATAACCTTATGCACAAACCACCGATACACAACTAGATCTCTTTTCTACTATTGCTATCGCCCACGCACATGGAAGTTTCAGAACGCGATGCACCAAGGCTAGATCTATTTTGCATTCCACTATCCCAGTTGGGAGGTTTGAGCTACATGATTAAGAAGTCAAAGCGGGTTAGTTTTATATGTCTTGTGTTTCATTGAGGTCAGCCGGACCTTCTAGAAAGTCAACATTAACAAACATTAGGATTTCTCTAATCCAATTAACTAGGACCACAGCAGTTCTGAACATAATTCGTAATGCGAGAAAACTACATTGAATTGAAGTTTTGAAAAGGTTGCAGTTATAGACACAGAAAAGCAGGTGCCGTGAAAGTTCTGATCTGGTGTCCCAATTTGTGAGTTATAGCATGGGCCTGTAATTCTGTTCCTCTGACAACTTAATATTAGATGTAGCCTTGCCAGTAAGTACGCGGTATGAATTAACAAGTTCTTCAGCCAAGACTGTGAGATGTTGCTCCTTGAATATGGCCTGGCGAAGCCTTCCAATGTAGGTGCCAGAGGTGCCGGGTGCCGGCTGCAGATTTCGCTATTAAGGTAAGAAAAGAGCAATTACTTCGCTTGAATGAGACGCGGTAGAGCAAATATTGCTTCAACTCTCACGGCCTTTGATGATAGCAAAATCAATTATTATGAGTCCATGCACCTGAACATGGGCATAATTCAAGTGCGTCGACGCGGAAAGATGTAATTCCGTATGTTGTAGAAAAGACCACGTGATAATTTTGCTTTCGTGCACGGCTTCAAGCAGTGTAAAAACTCTCTACTGCGTTACTATGCACTTTTTCCACAGATTTATATCTATGCCAAATGCGCTCATGGTTGTAATTTAACGTGTGATCATGTGACATGTGATAACATTGGATCTAGGCCAAGGCCAGGTGTTGACTCGAGTAATCGATGAGCCTTCTCCCACTGTCCACCCTTTTCACACGCTCGAATGGCTGCTCTCATTGTAATATGATTGGGTCTGAGGCCAAGGCCAGGCATTGACTCGAGTAATTGAAGAGCCTTCTTCCACTGCCCAACTTTCTCGCACGCACCGATGGTTGCGTTAATGGTTATGACATTTGGTTTGATGCCAAGATCCGGCATCGACTCGAAAAGTGTTATAGCTCTCTCCCACTGACTAGCATTCCCGCATGCGCTTATGGCAGCACTCATCGTGACAACATCGGGTTTGAGGCCGAATCCTGGCATGGACTCAAGCAATCCTAGTGCTGGTTCCCATTGTTCCGCTCTTCCGCAAGCACTGATAGCAGTGTTCAATAAAATAGTTTCAGGCTTCAATCCGACACGAGGCAGCAATTCAAGGAGTGCCAATGCAATTTCCCACTGCCCATGTTTGCTACATGCACTGATAACTGTATTGATCGTAATAATATCGGGTTTCATACCAAGATCGAGCATCATTTTGAGTAACTGAAGTGCCTTCTTCCACTGTCCACCCTTTTCGCATGCACTAATCGCTGCGTTCATGGTGATAACATTGGGCTCCAGGCCCAGTCCTGGCATAGATTCAAATAATTCGAGCGCCTTCTTGCATTGGCCACCTTTACCACAGGCAGTTATGGCAGCACTCATTAAGTGGGTGTCAGGTTTGAGACCTATTTCAGGCAAAGATTCTAGCAATACCAAAGCCTTTTCCCATTGACCACATTTACTGCATGCGCTCATGGCTGCATTTATCGTGATAATATTGGGTTTCAGGCCAAGGCTCGGCATCGATTCCAGCATTTGAAGAGCCTTTTCCGACTGCCCACCCTTCCCGCACGCACCTATGACTGCGCTCATTGTAACAACATCTGGCTTCATATCACGATTTGGCAATGATTCGAGTAACTGAAGAGCCTCTTTCCACTGCCCAACTTTCTCGCAAGCACTTATGGCTGCATTTATAGTGATAACATCTGGCTTAATTCCATGAGATGGCATTGACTCAAGAAGTTCGAGTGCCGCTTCCCATTGCCCATCCCTTCCGTAAGCGCTAATGACCGTATTCATCGTGACAATATCAGGCAGCACTCCATCAGACTGCATGGTTTCGAGAAGTTTATTGGCAGTTTGCCACTGATTTGTACGAGAACATGCATTCATTACGTTGTTGTATGATGCCAAACTCGGGGTCATATTCAACTCACGCATGTCTTTCATTGTCTGAAGTGCTTCGGTTACTCGATTACTACGAGCGCATGCATGAATCGCAGTGTTGTAAGCAGACCTACTTGCTCCATATTCTGAAGCCATCTGTCGCAACGATGCCAGAGCATTTACCCAGTTATCCTTGCTTGCTCGAATGTGCCCCTCGAACTCTTTCTTTTTTTTCTTCTTCTTCTTCTTAGTCATCATGGATCGTCCAATTATTGGCGGTTGCTCGTCGGAAGCACCATGCATGATGGCCCTTAGATTGTGCTTACTGCTTCAATGTTGCGCAAAGAAAGCATTTGTTGAAACGACGAAAACAAGCAAACAAACTAAGGTTAAACCGGCCAAACACATACTTCACAAAGTCGTAGACGTTAAGGTGGTGACAGGGCGTCAACTGCGCTTCGCTTCTTTATCCTGTTCCGAATGAATTGCAGTATACTAGGATCAAAACTCACTCAAAGGAGCATCGAACAGTTGTTACAGTAGATATATAGTGATGAGCTGTGACATCGTGACATCAATATTTATGTCGTGACGCGCAGAAGTTCGGCTGAATCTATTCTGACAACTTGGATCATTCGTATAAGTAGTAAGATAAAAACCCATTCGACCAGCGCTCATCATGGTGTGTATGACATTATTCAATCGTCGGAGTTAAGATCTGGGCGCATCAACAAGCGAGTTCACGATTTCTGTTACACTTCTTCAGATGTCAACAATTGACACTCAAACTGACAATGCATACTCACAGACGTATATGGATTTCATTACGCGTGTTCATGACTTGGACGCACTCGACAAATCTTAACTTCGCGTATTATGAGGTTCATCAATGTGAGTATTCTTCTCATTCTTGAGGCCAACTTCATTGCATCGACTACGACGTGGAACAATTAGTCTATGCTTATCATGAAGTAAGACAATTGAATTCATTCGAGTTGATGCTCCAACTTACTCAATTGAAAAAAAAAACTCTCGGCGGCACTCAGGAACTTCCTGCGTGTAAAAGGAGCCCACTGTCCCAGAGTAAACACAAACAGTCGAAAAAAAACTGTCGGCCGCACTCTAGATTTCCCTGTATGTAAAAGGGCACAATGTCTCAGGATAAATAGAACCGGGTCCCTTGAACCCCCGCGAATCACCTGGACCCTGATTCCCTGAACATGAGGCAGTTCGCCTCTGTATGCGAAAGTGGCCGAAACCGTTGTGGTCTTCAACTCTACGCGACCCTGCCCTAGTGACTGCGTGGCGCGAGGTGGGTCTCAGGTCTCCGGTCTTAACATCGCACATCGCGCATCGGCGCCAAATCTTCGGTGGGCGCATCGTAACATTTACCGGGTTTCTCTCCAATGTGTAGATAGTAGATGAAGAAGGAACGCTCTTTTTGGAAGTCATGGTGAGTGAGCCGTCAGTATAACCTATGTGTATGGGAGGTGCTGCCGTATCTGGTTTTCTCCTCGGCGCTCGAAGCATAATGCCACATGCCCCCGGCGGATGTGTTCATTTTATATATTACATATTATATCCGAGTTGGGGACTAAGTCACAAGAACCCCGAAGAAGACGTTAAAAAAAAACATGATAACATGGCACGAATATCCAGAGGCCCATAAAACGCAAACCCATAAACGAAGACCGAGTCCCCGGTTACTATAGACGGAATTTCACATTTTAATCATTGCGCAGCCAGAAGAGCCAAGGATTTCGTCTGGGTCGTTCGTTTTGAGGTCAGCTGACCGGGCACCCGCAGTGGGGACTCGAATTTCCTTCACTGGCGCCATGCCACGGTAGTGAGCTCGGTGAGTTGACTCCGAACTGCTTCCCGGCATGCTGTTGAGAAAGTTACACAAAAGTGCCACATAATCCCGAGCAACGTATGAGCGGAGGAAACCAGCGATAACAATGAACGGAAGGGCGAGGAATTGAGAGGCTATAACAGGTGATTTCTTGGCAGCACACGTCTTCTGAATAGATCATTAGAAGGCGAACTCCAGTCTCAAACGTGAGGAAGTACCAGTACAAAGAGTAGGAAGAGAAAGTTACGGCCGATGAAGGTAAAATGACAGCAAGGCGCTACAAGTCCTTAGCAATATTTCTTTCCAAAAAGGTACCTTTTGAGTTCCGCCTCGATCTGCGCAATTCGCTCCTCGTAGCCTTTCGGAGCATTGGGCTTGTAAAGCTCGCCCCAGTCGTTTTCCCAAGCGACTGATGCACCAACTTCCGACTTCACGCGGTCGGCCCAACTGTTAAAGCAGAGAAAGGTAGATAGAGGTGCAAAACAGTACGAATGCCACAATCATATACGAATGAGAAAAAACAAGTATGAAGTAAAATTTTTGCCGGTTCAGGCGGCGTGCTAGAAGCATTAGTACGCAATGCAGGAGGCAAACTCACTCGACCAGAATAATGCCTAATAGAATAATACGCTTTGCTTCGAGGGCAAATATTCTAAACATGGCTTTAACTCCAGGAGAATACACATCCTTCAGCTAGGCACGCCATCTTAATTGTCACTATCACCTTCGTATAACATAGTTGACAATAACTCATCATTCTAACTTACTTTTTCAATTCCGCCATTGGCGTTGTGTCTTCCTTCGGCATGGTCTAAGCTAGTCTACCTACGAAGTTACGGGCTTCAGTCAGAAACGCTCTTCTGATGCTGTCTGCCAGTGGGCTGTGGGGGTTTGTATAAGTGAGTAAGCTCCTATTGCTCCTCACTGCCCTATCTGAGTAGTGCTCCGCTTGTTTCCATTCAACAACGCCAACGTTCGGTAACGCACAGCAAGTTTGGGAACCCAGAAGCCTGTTTATGTATGTTTCGGTTGAACGAAAAACGGAAACGAACATATTCTGCACTGTCTTGATTGGCTGGTTGACCTGTAACTGAACCCAACGGTCCAAATAAAACGAACAAGAAAAAAACGACCAAGCTTGGCGGCGCTGGCCCGCATGGGGAATCAAGGCTGGCTTGATAGACCGTTTGCGAGATGCTCCGGTCTTCTATAGATCATCCATGCATCATATAATGCACAGCTTGGTCAATAGTCAGCACTAGCGCAGCATCAAGTTTACGAAAATCGTGTTACGACTCTTCACCCATCCTCGACTAGACACACTTACTGAACACTTAACTTTCGAGCCGATAAGACGTTGCTTGTGGATCTGGCACTCGTTGCACGACAACGTCTGCTAGCATAGAACATGGAAGACATGGTGACAACAGATGCGTTGCGCATGGCACTCAAACTGACGAAAGAAGGTGGGGCATCTGTGGTGGCGGCCGTGGCCGTTCTACTCATCTCCAAGGCAAGCTCAATCAACTGTCACAGTTTCACCCACACTAATCCACAATTCTCAAATAAGTTGTTAGGACAGAGGGGCTTAGAGGCTTTAGTTTTTGATTGAGAGGTGTAATAGCGAATGCTCGGCGTCATAAGTTCCGCTAGTCTCACGAGTTTTGTTTTGGATATTTGCTCGTTGATGCACTGGTTCTCTTGTGCATCGCATACCACTACGCATGTATACCCATTTCGATTCACTTTGGAAAATAAGAAAAGACGCTGTGGCGAAAGAGCATGTTTCCGGGTTTCATCTTTGATTCTTCGTCTCTGCTGCTGTCCTTACCTCACTTTTCTTGCGCATCTTGCGCCTGCTTGCTTGTGCATCATTTTTTTCGACCTTCTTATTGTTGTGGTCAGGCAGAGCTCGAGGAGTCAGGCGATGTTACCAAGGGGGTTCGAACCAGTGAGCTGCAGCGCGGCTTGAAGCGCTTGGCCAGTGATCCGTGGCTGGCGCTGGGTCTGCAGCCGCCGCCCGAACCCCTCGGTAGCAGCCTGCAGCAACAGCAGCCAACGGAAGCGGAATTGAACCGACTGAAGAAAGCGTGGCGGAGATTGGCCCTGAAGTACCACCCGGACAAGACTCAAAACCGCACTTCTGCCCTATTTGCCACCATTCAGGTTCGTGCGCTCGTATGGCCACTGCGCCTCTCATCCCCCCCCCCCCCGCCCCTTCTGCTCTTTTCGCTTCACCACTCCCTCTATTTTCTGCGCCATGCCACTTCCTCTTTGTTCGTTCTCCCACACTTCCGCGTGTTCTTTTTCTTTTGTCCACTCGCCCTGTACTTAAATACTCCTACCCCCCCTCCTCATTACAACACCACAGGCGGCCTACACCCAGCTCTCAGAGCCCACCGCTCGAACCGCCTTTGACGCCGCGAAAAAGAAGCAACGCGAAGAGAGCGACCGCAGGAGGAGAAACGAAGACAGCTCTCGGAACTTTGCCCAAAATCGTGCCGCGAGAAGGTGCGTTTTCGTTAGAAGGTGCGTTTTCGTTGAGAAAGGAAATCTTTTGTATGTATACATTCTTTGGTTTTACCCTCTTCGTATTGGTGTCATAAATCGAAGGAAAGTATTGTATATATACGCACGAATACAATTCCTTTACTTTCTTGTCTCTTGTTGTGTATTGTCCTCCAGCCCCTACGGGAGCACGCCTTACCCGGGAGGAGGAAACAGCAGCAGCGCTTACAACGACCCGTACAGCAGTGGCGATGGAGCAGGAGGAGGCGGACGGCGGCCAAGACCGAAATCAGCTCCGTCCACTCGTCGAGGTGCGAGAAATCGCCCTCACTTTGATTCTATGCTCAATTCATGTGGTTCTTGATTATTATAGCATAGTTAGCACCAGAAGTAACCACGCCATCTTCATCATAGTTCTTGTCGCATGTTGGAATGCCAGTGTATTGTAAAGGAAAAGGAACTGCTCGGCTACTTCCCCTTCTAACTCTCTCTCTTTCTCTCTCTCCGACTTCTCTCAATACAACACCCCCTCTGTCTCTTTCTCTTCTACAGGCAGTGGCAACGGCAGCGGTGCACCTTCTTCCAGCCCCTACACCGCTAACTCCAACGGCAGCGCGGCGCCTCCGCCGTCCTTCTTTCCTACGCAAGGTCGCATGGAATTGCAGCTACATTCCTTTCTCGTACTTCCTCTACCTGTGTGTTTGTTTTGAAGCTTTTTCTTTTCTTTGCAACCATCTCACAATGGCTTATTGAACCAATATACGATATACGGATGAGTCGGCTTTCTGTGAACATCAGCCACATCTCTCTCACAATCCCAGAACCCTCTCTATCTCCCTCTCTTTGTCTCGCAATTCTCTAGGTGCGAGTTCTGGCAGCAGTACCCGAGACAGCACCAATGCATCCTCTTCGTCTGCTGCTGGCGCGGCCGCCACCAATGCGAGGGAAGCGTCTTCACGAGCAGCGCACGCGCGAGCAGCGGCAGGACAACGAGACATGGCGCCGCCGCTGCAACTGAAACTGCTGGAACGATCGCACGAGTCGGTAAGGGGCGGAGAAAGAAAGATTCGAAGAGTACAGGAAGTATTCCAGAGCACTTAAGAAAAATAAACAGATATTGCGTCGTGCAGTCGTTGGAAGCCCGACGTATTCATTTTTAAACTCTCAGTATAATATAGCTTCCTCAGTTTTTTCAACCCTTCCGCATGCTTATGATTCTATTGCATGTCTCTGTTTTTCAATATATGAATTAGGTCACTTTAACGTGGAGCCACCCTCTCTTCGATGCTGCCAACGTTGCTCGCGACACTCCCACGGTCCATTATCTATTTGTAGTAGGGTTGTTGAATTGTAATGCAAACAGTACACCAACACTAACATCCTACTTTGAAGTGCACTTTCTTTCATCTGTCTTCCTCTCAACTGCAATAATTCTGAATACATTCCATACATGTGCCCTCACATTCTGCAAAAGGTCCTCTTCGAAGTGCAGTGGCGGCAGCGCATCGACAGCGGGGTGCCGCGGTGGGAAACGTCGGCACAATTGCTCCGCTCCAACATGTGCCGCAAGAAAAACTTAAAGCTCAGCACTTGCTACGAATTTCGGGTAAGTTGAGATGATTTACCGAACCAAAAGCAGCGTAGAAACCTGAAGAAGGCACATGAATTCTTATTCTTTTTTTTTTCAAATCAAATCCATTCGATTTACCCTCCTTCCTCCTCCCTCCTTCCATTCATCACCCCGTTCCTCCGTCGCCTCTCCGTTTTCTCAACCTCCCACTCAAGGTCCGCGCCTGTTCCCTCGACGGCGAATGGTCGCCCTTTAGCGCGCCCGCGTTTGCGGTCACGCACGCTGGGCCCAGTGGCTCGGCCGCCTCCGCCGCAGCTCAGGTATAGTTGGGTTATTATATCGGGGCGAAGGTGGAAAGAAGAGGCATGTCTTCAGAATAGAACTCGCGGGAACACGAATAATTGAACCTGTCTTGGTTTTATTTAAATTCAACTATTTTTTTTGATGCATTCCCTCCGCCCATTCTTGCTTCTATGATGTACTATGTGCGCGTGCCTTCAACGGTTCGTATGTTCTTACTTACTTTCCTTACTTTTCATTTCTTTTCTTTTTCTTCCTCGCAGGCGGCTGCCAGCCGAGGCCCATCTCCAGCCGCTGCTCCAACTTCATCAGCTCCTCCTTCTCGACCTCGCCCTCAGTCCGCCGCGGCCGCAGGACGCGGCACCAGCAACAACCTAAACAACAACAGCAACAATCCTAATAGCAACAGCAACAACAGCAGTGCGACGCGACCTCCTTCTTCTTCTCCTTACAGCAGCAGCAGCAGTTACGCGACTGGTAGTGCTGCTGCTGCTCCTTCTGCTAACTACGGCAGCAGCACCGGTAACGGCAGTAATGGAGGTCCTCCTCCAACTAGTGCTGCCTCTGCTGCTGCTGCAGGAGGGGAACGCCGTGACTCGTCAGCGGAAGATTCCAAAAATATGGACAGTAAAATCCCGACAGCTGACTCCGTAAGTGGCAGCAGCAGTCGGAGCGGCAGCAAAAACAATGCTACCAGCAATAGCAACACTACCAGCAACAACAGCAGCAACACTACTTACACCAACAGCGATCGCCCGAGGCCTAGGACTGCGTCTTCGGTTCGGAACAGCAGCAGCAGTGCGTTGGACCAGCAAGATCGCGAAGCAGCTCGAAATGAAATGCGCCGGGTAAGATGATCGAGATGAGGGTGCTTTATGCCGACCACTTTTTGTAATATCTCAATCGCTCATGAATGTCTCCGTTTCTGGCACTCTTTCTGTCTTTGTTCTTATTTTGACTCCCATTCATCCACCACCCCTCGTTATCCCCTAATATATATGCACTAGATTTACTTGGAGCACGCCCGCCGGGACCAGGCACCTCCCTCTTCGAAGGGGGAATCTGCTTCCAAAGCAAAGGCACATGCCGGTAGTGGTGCTGCTGCTTCAAGAACAGGCGGTGGAGCTTTTGATGCTTCTGCTTCTTCATCATCTATACCTGCCCCTTGGCGCTGCAACATTTGTGCACGGCTCAACGACCCCGCCCTTTTCAAGTGCGTGCTTGGCTGCATCATGTCTTCCTGTGGCATGCTGCAATCTTTTCGTTTTGCATCTTGGAAATTACTGTCTGTGCAATGCTTGAAGACACCATCTCGCTGGTGAATCCTAAAGAAATAAGCGATGTTTTCGATGCCATTTGACTTTTGCCCGTTTATCTTGTGCACATGTAATAACCGTGCACATCGCCACCCTATCATTAACAGTTGTGAAGCATGCGGGCGAGCCAACGACAGTCGTTCGTCGCTTCATTCTGAGCCTTTTGCGCCTTCGTCTCCGGCGGGCACCAAGAGTACAACAACTGGAGCTAGTGCAGCAGCAGCCGCGACTGCCAGTAGCAGTCGCGCCAGCAGTGACCGTCCTGCATCCTCTTCAGGAGAGCGTGCTAGCGGTGAGTCGAAGAGGCGCGACAGTTTCCGGGAACCTTCCTCTGATCGTGCTAATGGTGCTGCTCCGCCTTCCTCGTCAGCATCATCGACCTCTGCCACTAACCCTACAGCAGCAGCAGCAGCAGCAGCTCCCGTTTCTTCTACGAACAGCACGAGCACTACCAGCGGCAGCACCAGCGGCAGCACCAGCGGCGACACTGGACCTCCGAACGGGCAGAGAACTTCAAACTCAACCAGCAGCAGTGGCGGTGGTGGCGGCGCTGCGTCCTACATGCGCCCTACCGGTACTATTCGTATCCCCGGTCAGAGGCCGAAATCAGCAGGGGCTGTCAGGAGCTCTCCCCCCGCAGGAGCAGCAGCAGCAGCTAGCACTAGTAGCGGTGCTGGAGGAGCAACCGGAGGTGCACCGCCAGTGGTGTCATCCCTCGGGAGCTCGTTTTCTTTCCTGCGACGAGCCACAGGTAGCAACAATGCGACCACTAGTGCTGCAGCAGCAAGTGGAGGCAGTTCAACTCCTGCAGCAGCAGCAGCAGCAGCAGCTACGACAAATGCCACTATTGGCAGCGGCGGTGGCCGTAGTGAGCCTACCACTGGCACAGCCGGAGCTTCCGAAGCATCAACAGCAGCAGCAGCAGCAACAGCACCAGCTGACGAGACCAAGCCAACTCCCTCCAAGACCGCGCGATCCACTTCTTCATGGTCGCCTTCCTTCTCCGTGGGCCGCAAGAAAGAAGGCGCGACTACCCCACCACCGCCGACTACAGAGCAGCCCGAGGGCAGTAGTGCTACCAATGCTATCGCTACGGATGCAGATGCCGTAAGTGCAGCAGCGGCAGCAGGTGGGGCTGCTGCCGCTGCTGCCTCTGGTACCAGTGCTAATACTGGCAGTGGCACTGCTAACAGCAGCAGCAGCAGCAGCAGCAGTTACGGTGGATTTCGACGCCTGTTTGGTGGAGGCGGCCGCAGTGGT